>Ga0181527_1005541_pt1 | contig 10419 bp, 8 predicted proteins | sample PEATcosm2014_Bin_30_FD_119762 | JGI IMG/M metagenome (GOLD analysis project Ga0181527, IMG submission 119762) | Peatland microbial communities from MTU Mesocosm Facility, Houghton, MI, USA - PEATcosm2014_Bin06_60_metaG | ecosystem: Environmental > Terrestrial > Soil > Wetlands > Peat | place...
CCTGATGCGGAAGCACTACGAGATCGTGCGAGATATGTTCCACGGTTTCGACTCGAAGCCCTACTTTTCGGGCAGTCCCGACGAACGACTCGAGGCGAGCGCGAAAGCCGCGCAGCACATCCTCGCTCTCGAAGACGGCGAGAAGCGCTATCTCCAGGCCGTCTCCGACCTCTCGAAGGCATTCGCCCTATCCGTCCCCGATGAACGCGCGCTCGCCATTCGAGACGAGGTTGGGTTCTTCCAGCACATCCGTTCGGTTCTCGCAAAGGCCACAGTCGAAGGGCGAAAGACTCCCGAAGAACTCGACAGCGCCGTTCGTCAGATTGTCTCGAAGGCGGTAGTGTCGGACGAGGTGGTGGACATCTTCTCGGCAGCAGGCTTGAAGAAGCCCGAGCTGTCCATCTTCTCGGACGAGTTCCTCGACGAGGTCCGACGCCTCCCCTACCGTAACCTCGCGCTCGAAGTTCTACGGAAGCTCCTCAACGAAGAGACGCGAACATGGTCAAAGCGGAACCTCGTTCTCGGACGGCAGTTCTCCGACATGCTCGAAGCGACCATCCGCAAGTACCAGAACCGCTCCATCGACGCAGCCCAGGTCATTTCATCGCTCATCGACCTCGCAAAGTCCATGAAGCAGGCCCGAGACAAGGAGGCGATGCTGGGGATTACGCAAGAAGAGGCGGCGTTCTATGACGCGCTGATTGAGGCGGACAAGACGGCTTATGGCGTGATGGGCGAGCCGACGTTACGCGATCTCGCCAAGCAACTCGTCGAGACGGTCCGCAAGAACGTCTCCATCGATTGGACCGTCAAGGAGACGGTGAGGGCGAAGCTCCGTCTCTACGTCAAGAGGATTCTCAAGGAGCGAGGGTATCCTCCGAGCGGACAAGACGCGGCGACGCAAACGGTGCTACAGCAGGCAGAGTTGCTTTGCGCGGGGTGGGCCTGAGGACACTGCAAATGCCCTCTCGTTTTGAGCGATTCGGTCGGGCCCTTCTCGACGACAGTGTTCGGGCAACGGGCCGCTTTGTCGTCGCGATCGTGATGTCTCTCGTGGCCTTCACACTCCTATATTGGGACCTATCGGGCGCTCCAATCCAGGTGAACGCCATCGCGTTGAGCCTACTTGTGATAACAGCGATATTCCTCTTGCTGCCGTTCTCGTTGGCGATACAGTTACCTGGAGGCGCCCGGGCGCAGTTCCTCGCAGACAAGGCAGTCACCGCGACTCTCAATGTAATCCAAGCCGACGGAGCGGAGATTGCCAAGGCGCTGTCTGAGAGACATGGGGTGCCTCACGGACCACCGGCCGCTCCTTACAGAGCCGAAGGGTCCCCGACCACGCTTCGAGGACCGATAACCCGAAACCTGAGGGATGCGCTCATTCAGGGTCATCAGCAGCTCGCTGGTCAATTGAGAGCGCTTGCTGTCGCTGCGGGTGTGCCTCCAACCGAAGGTAGCGCTGCCCCCTACGCCGACGCTATGATGCTTCAGCACACCCAAGTCCTGAGTGACGCTGAGCACGATGCAGTCGTCTCGCTCTTGGACGCAACCGAGGCGGGCATCTACGGGGAGCTACCTCCCTATCGGGAACTCCAGCGACTCGCTGGTGTGCGCTTTCTCATGGGTATGCTACTCTCGAACCGTTTGGAGGAACGGAAGCGTACTCAGAAGCCGGCCTCTGGGGGTTGACGCTACCCGAACACTGGTCGGGCAGGACGCAGAGGGGAGCCGCCCGCTAGTGTGGCCCGTTCTGGGAAGTGCTCCCCGATCTACGGGCCCGTCCGAACGGGCTATTTAAATGGCCGAAGGTGGGGTCACTTTTCGGCCTCCGTAGTATAGCGCCCCATCCCGTGCGGGGGGTAGTACCAGCAGTCGTCCAGGCAATACCACTCGAACGGGTCTGCCCTCATGGTCTCCAAATGTAGGACGGGATTGCAGTCGGGGTGGGCACCAAGGCCGATGCTGCAACCTGTATAGGTCAGGTCGGCATGCCCCCGACCCGAGGGTGGCGGTCTTGGCGACGCTCAGCCGAGGCGGCGGTCGGGGACTCGTCGCGATCGGGATAGTTTGTGTGATGGTTATCGGCGGCTTTAACGTGGCCGGCCTGCTTGCGGGCGAATCCCACGGTGGGGGGGCCGCGGCGAGAGCAGGAGCATGGTCATCCCAAGGTCCCGCGGGTAGTTCCGTGCCCAAGGTCGCCGCATCTCCGCACATTCCCGAGGAACGACTCGTTGGCTTGCCGAGGGTTGAGGCACAGCCCCAGAATCGCGAGGAGACAGCTCAGTTGAAGTCGTTCAGCTCGGACGACGGAGATCAGGGACCTGGGTGGCTCGCGTACGACTCTGCAGATACGTCGTTCTATGTCACGGTCTCGCCCTCGAGCGTGGACGTGATCCCATTCAACGCCTCGGGGTATCTCGCCACTACCGACGTCATCCCCGTCGGGTCCGCGCCGTTCGGTGCCGCGGTAGACAACGCGACCGGAGACATCTTCATCACGAACTCCGGGTCGAACAACGTCAGTGTCATATCGGGGAGTAGCCAGAAGGTCATCGCGAACATCGGCGTGGGCGCCATCCCGCTAGGGATCGCGTACGACTGGAGCACAGGCGACATCTACGTCGCGAACAATGGCTCTAACAACGTCAGCGTGATTTCGGGTGCCACCTTCTCCGTCGTGGCTACGGTATCAGTTGGCTCGAGCCCACTAGGCGTCGCCTACGATGGGGCCACGCGACAGGTATTCGTCGCTGACTACGGTTCCGCACAAGTGAGTGTTATCTCTGGACCGAGCAACCAGCTTCTCACCTCGATCAATGTCGGTTTGGAGCCCTTCGGCGTCGCGGTTGACGCTGTGGCAGACACCATCTGGGTGACGAACTCGGGATCGAGCAATGTCAGTGTCATTTCCGCGGTCAGCGATACCCTAGTCGCCACAATTCCTGTCGTGCTCGCATACTACGGGGGACCGGCACCCATGCTGGAGGGGCTGGCCTTCGATCCGACCGACGGACTTGTATGGGTGGGGGCCGGTTCGGGCTACGCGGTCGTGATCAATCCGGCGAACGAGTCGGTAACGGCCTTCTTTCCCGTTGATCCGTATGGCGTGGTGTACGACCCAGATAGTGGGTACATCTGTGTCACGAACACCCTGAACGTGTCATTCGAGTGCTTCGTGTCTACCCCGATGTACGGCGGGTCTTCCACCCAAAGCGTCACGTTCTCGGAGAGCGGCCTGCCCTTGGGCACACCGTGGAGCGTCACGCTGGGTTGGCCTACCCAAAACTCGACATCCAGCGCGATTCTGTTTGGTGGCGCCTTCGCGTACGGCCTTCCTTACACGGTCTGGCCGACGCACGGCTATACCGCGACGTCCGCAACGGGCGAAGTCCCGAACGGGCCACCACCCGTCACCATAGACGTGACGTTCGTCGCGTCCCCGGGCCCGTATTCTGTGAAGTTCCAGGAGGTCGGGCTGCCTGAAGGGACCACGTGGTCCGTCGTACTGAGCGGGAGTGGTCATTCCACGACCGACACCATTTTGTCGTTCTCTGAGCCGAGCGGCATGTACCCGTACAGAATTGCAGACGTGCCGGGTTGGCACCAGTACGCTGTAGCATACTCCGGTGTGATCGAGGTAAGCGGAGCCTCCGTAGTGGTGCCGGTTCTGACGTTCCAACCATACACATTCGTTGTGAACTTCTCGGAATCTGGGCTTGCCCGCTGGACACCCTGGTCTGTAACGCTTGGCGGCTCCACGGAGACTTCGAGCAGCACGCTCATCCCATTCTACCAAGCGAATGGAACCTACGATTTCACGGTAGGCGCGGTCGCAGGCTACTTGACCTCCTCAGCGGGAGCCGTCACTGTCGATGGAGCCGAAGTGTCGGTTCCGGTTGCGTTTGTCCATGCCTACGCGGTCACATTCGGCGAAACTGGCCTTCCATCTGGAGCGAGTTGGAGCGCCACCCTCGGAGGTACCACGTCCACCTCGGAATCCAGCGACATACAGTTCATCGAACCCAACGGAACCTATGGTTTTGTCGTCGGAGAGGTTTCCGGCTATTCGACCGTACCGGGGTTGGGAACCATCGTTGTAGTGGGGTTGCCTGTCGGCCAGGGGATCACGTTCGTCCCTCTAGCGGGGGAGTATCCCGTGACCTTTGAGGAATCGGGACTACCAAGCGGAACCTCTTGGAGCGTAACGATAGGAGGGTTGAACCTCTCGACCAACGGAACTTCGATTGTCACCATCGAGGAGAACGGAACGTTCGGATACGTGATTGGGTCCGTCACGGGATATGCGCCGAGGTCCTCGAGCGGCCTCGTAACAGTCCAAGGAGCCCCGGTCTCGGTCAGTGTAACATTCACCTACCAACTGCCCTGGGTGTACACGGTGTCGTTCGCGCAGAGCGGACTCCCCAATGGGGAGACATGGTTGGTGGTTCTGAATGGATCGGTAGTCGAAGGGACGAAAACCTCGGCAACGTTCATCGTGCCCAACGGGTCCTACCACTATCTGGTTCGCGGCCCGGCGAGCTATCTCGTTCTAGGAATCCCTCCAGCCGGGAACCTCACAGTGCATGGGACGAGCGTGCTAGAAACGACTCACTTCATAAGGGGGCCGACAAGAACGATTACATTCCGCGAAACTGGCATGAGCCACGGAATGACTTGGTGCGCATCGGTGGGTTACCAGGTCTGCTCGACAGGAGGAACAATCGAGTTCAAGAATCTCACTCCGTGGTCGTACCCGTATGCCGTCTCGTCAATCGCGGGCTACACGGAGAGCCTCACAGTGAGAGGTCTACTGTCTCCATCGTCGGGTTGGATTAGCCTAACGACCCGAGGCGCGACGATCGCAACGAAGTTCACGCAGGTGACGTACGTACTGACGTTCGAAGAGACTGGGCTGTCGGAGGGGAAGAACTGGGTCGTGAAGGTTGCGGGGCTCTTCAATGGCCAGGCGAAGACCGAGACCCGCTCCTCGAAAGCGGGCACGATCACGTTCGCGGTTCCGAACGGGACGTTCAGTTACACTATCGAGTCCGTGAAGGGCTACACGGGGTCGGGATCAGGAACGGTCACGGTTTCTGGGGCTCCAGTTGCGGTGAACGTCACGTTCACCGACCCACCCGCTGGGGTGCTCATGAGGGGGAGCCTCCCGCTGGCCCCGTTCGTGACAAGGGAAGATTGAACGACCTGGCTAAGTTGGAGAGCTGTCAGGGCCAACAACTCGTTATCGGGAGCCCTTACCGGCGCGGGACGCCATGTAGTCGGCAGGACCATTCTTGTGCTCGTCAGTCACACGGTCGAAGCGCTGGGTTCTGGGCACCATTAACTATGAGATGGTAAATGCCGGCGCATGGCCTCCAACCTATCCGCCCAACCAGGGAGCGCCAACGCCTACTGTCCTAGATGTGGGAGCCCGATTGCCGCGGGGAGCGGCTTCTGCGCCAAGTGCGGTGCCCCCGCCAGCGGGGCGATGGTCGGTCTACCGATGGCCGCGCCGGTGGCGACGCCCCCCAAGAAGTCAAGGAAGAAGCTCTGGATCATCATCGCGGTCGTGGTCGTCGTCGTAATCGCCGTGATCGCCGTTCTAGCCTTGATTGGAGCATCGGTGGCCGTTGATGTGACGGCCATCAACTTCACATCGACCGACAACGCGTGCGGGACAGCGGGTAGCACCGCGGCAGGATTCACGACGGGCACGGGGGGCACCGTCCAGTACACCCTCACGATTACGAACCCCAACTTGTTCACATCGTGTACGGTGGCCTCCGTGAGCGCCTTGACATCCGGATTCAGCATCTCGGGAGCGAACACGCCGCTCACCATTCCGGTGGGAGGCACGGAGAGCCTCTCGTTCACCATTACAGCCCCGGGATCCAACTTTGACGGAGTCCTGACTATCGACTTGGAATGAGGTTCCCGACGGTCTTCAGAGCGCTGCTGCGCAGCTCGGGCACATCATACTCGGTCCGGGGCTGCCCGCCGGTGCGGGGACACCGCGTCGCCCGCTCTCGATGCTGGGGACAGTCAAGCCCCCGCACCTCTGTGAGAGAAAGAATAGCGAGAGCGTATCAGGCACGAGGACCACACGGTGTGGCAGCCCAGAGACCCGAACAAACTAGGGCATAATTGGTCGGCAGACATGAGCGATCTCCTGAGGTTCTGCACCCAATGCGGGCGTATAGTTCAGTACAGATGCATTACCGAGGAGGCTTGGACCTCGACCACCGCAGGCGAGTGTAACTGCGATACCAGTCCGCGGAGCGGTGGGGCAAATCGAGGTCGCCTCGTCGGATAGAGAAACCCGACATCAGGGTCCGGGACTAGAGGGGCTTGCGCGGCACACGCCCCGGCCCCCCCTTGGATTCGGTAGGGTAAACGGCCCGAGCGAGCGCGCTCTCCACACTCTGTCGAGTGCCCGCCCCCCGTGCCCGTTCGTCAGAACGTGCCCGAAGCACGCGTGCGTTCAGGGACAGCGTTGTGGGTCGGAGCCGGGCGCACCGTGGCGGGCGTGTCGCCGGAGGCGGTCACTCCTCTGTTCTACAACCGCTTGAGAACGATTGGGACGACCTCGACCACTCTGTCGAGCACATCCGGCATTGGCTCTTGGCCGTGGTTGAATAGAATCAGCTCCTTAGACATCGCAGTGAGTACGTACATTTCTCGATCGCGCGCTGAGCTGCTGGCTGCTCGCTTGTAGTCCGGATGGCCCGTATTCACGACAATGTTGGAGAAGGTGGGGTCGTAGCGGCTCCTCCATGACTCCAAGGGCCAAACGTTCTTGAATTCCGGGCTGGGGATTCCGGACTTGGCCCGATCGCGACTCTTCTTCCTCGGCAGCCTGGTCAGGACTTCGACGTCAATGACCTTCGACTTCTCAATTGAGCCTTGCGTGATTCGGACGCCGACCTTTGCCACGCCGACTGGGCCCCTTGATTGGAGTGTTACTATCTGTGCACGCGGGTCTGACGCAAACACAACCAAGTATGGTCCCTTCTCGATGAACCATTCAGTACTCAATCCTGCGTGGATGACCCGCCCGGTAGCGTCGTGAGCTGTGGCTCGAAGCTCACCTTCCGTGCCTGTCAACAGCTGAAATGTGGCGGGATGGATGGAAACGTGATCGAGCGACAGAAGAGTCTCGGGCTGAACGGTCGTCTCTCCAGCGCCGCTTGCAGTCGATTCGCAGCCCTCTGGAGCCTGACCGGCCAATCTTCCCCCGCGCGTCTTGAAGGGGCTATACTCGTCGGGGTCGAGCTGGCTCATGGCGTCTCGGAACAACTTCAGGAGCCGCTCCCGCGACTTGAGGTCAAGTTCTCGTTGGTGCTTCTCTTCGAGGCCCTTGAGGTCGCGCTCAAGGTCCGGTGTGATTTGGAGTATTCTCTGGATAAGGCCGTTCAGTTCCTTTCCCGGCAAGAACCCGTCGTGGCTGGGTGTCGGTCTTCCAGCCGGATACTCGATGTTCCCCAGGACCTTTGTCGTATTCCATGGGTATCGATTGAGCTGCTCGATTGCATTGATCCTTCGATATCCCAATGACCCGTTAGACGTCACGCTCACTCCCGCTTCCGCGCCGGACGCCTCCGGTAGCAGGAACAGGTCAATCGAAACCACCCCGTATGGCGAGTTGTACTTGCGGGGCTTCCCTGATGGGTCCCAGGTCTGGCCGGCGTACCGCTTAGGCTCGACTCTTTGGTCGGGAAACCCGGTCGCTCCTACCGTTAGCTCCGCTCTACTGCCGAGCATCTGCAGCCGTTGACGAAGCTGCTCGGATAGCCAGGTCGTGATTCTCTCCGGCTTGAGCAACCCCACGGCTTCATCTCGGAGTCCCTTCACTCGTACGACGGTTCCGGTCTGGAGGATTTCTGGGTCCAGCTCAGTCGGACCATAGTGCGTTGTCCTCTCATCCCGAGCCATGACCAGTTGCCAAGTGTCGGTCGGTTTGCCGTTCGGGCGGCGGGCCCTCGTCGTGAGGGACAGCTCTTCTCCCAGCGCCCAGAAAGTGTACAGGCCTATGCCGAACTCGCCCACGGTCGAGTCCCGAGGCGCACTCGCCTTCAGGGAGTCGGCAGCGTGCCGAGGGATATACTCGAGCTCGGGGCGACCAGACTCACCCCACTCGGGGTGACTCGGGTCCGGTTTCAACAAGACGCGATCGGGAGTTTCATTCAAGGGACTCGCGCTCGGGGCTCCTGAACCATTGTCGACGATCCTGATGCCGGTGGGGACTCCCTTCGGCGTTCTCTCGACAAAAACTCTGACACGAGTTGCTCCCGCGTCGAACGAGTTGTGCACCGCTTCGCGAACGAAGTCGAGAGGATGCTTTGCCTGAGAATGGACGAGTAGTGTGAACGCTCTCCACTCATCCGGGATGTCGATCTCGGCTTCAAGCGTGGTCCGAACCTCGGTCGTCATGACCCACTCATTTCACCGAGTATCCGCTTGCGAGTACCCAGTTGTCGAAGGATTCCTTGCTGTAGAGCGCCCTGAGAAGTGCGATGATGTACCCGACGTCCTTTGGGTCTATCCGAGTTCGTAGCAGCTCACGCTCGTGGTCCCGGTCGAGTTCTTTGAAGAAAGCCAACTCCTGGTCGAGAGCCGTAAGCACTTGGCGAATCCGTTCTACGTGTTGCTCCGGACTCGCCGACACAACAGCCTTTGTCATCAACCCTAACTCATTTGTGGTTCCTGCCTGAAGTCTGTTAATGCCGCTCAAGATCTTCTCGGCCGCACCCTTCATGCTCAAGAGGACGGTCTCCGACGAACTCTGAGCAACAGAGCTCCGCGTCCCGGCTGTTCTACTGCCCACAGGACCAGGATATGGCGAGAACTCGGGCAGACCCGTGGTCGCGAATATTGCGCTGCGCGTTCTGCTGGTAATGTTCTTGAGTCGTCCGTCACAGACTTGCATGATCGTGTGTCGGGACAAGCCCGAAGCCTTCGCGAAGCCGGTCATGGACGGGTAGCGTCGGTGGTGGTCGTGGAGAAACCGCTTCAAGCTGGAAGCCATCGGAGAAAGCTCGGGGGACGGCTCTCTCGGCTCGCGTCGTCTCGGTTCGGTCATTTGTTACTTCCTTTATCGGTAGACGGCGCAGCAGCTGGACTGGATTTCGAGGCAAGGTACTCGAGTGTGTTTTCGAGAAAGTATTCAATGGAGGACGGCTTCGGGTTGTTTCCGTTCGCTTTCAGGATGTCCCTGACGGCTGCGAACGCCTCGCGCTTCTTGAGCTTCTGAGACGACAGAGCATCGTAGAACGGCCGATAAATCGTGCATGACTGGCCACGGCTGTTCGCGAACTTGGCGACGACATCCCAACCGCGCGTCTTCATCCGATTCCGGATTCGGTGCTTCCGACGTTTCCTGATGACCGGACCCGCTATCGGTTCTTGCTTGGTTACACTCCGTGACACCGCCGAGCGATCCTCAGACCGTGGATGTCCGTCAAACGTGAACACCAGCGCTTCTTGCTCAATGGCCACGTCAGCGAGGGCGCTACGAACGTCGTACTTGCGACGAATCTCTTCCTCGATGTCTGCAAGGGGTTTTCTGACGACAATGTGAACCTGCTCGTCCGGCATAGATAGGCTATAACGCTATAGGCTATAAAAATGCTGCCATCCCACCTCCAGGCGGGTACAGAGTGACGGAGGGGTGCGTCGGGACACCTTCGGGCTCTCGGTCGGATGAGGCCGCGCCGGGGGTTGATTCCACGGAGCCCTTCGAACAAGGTGCTTCGCGCAGCCCCCAGGTCAAGGGCAACTCGGATACCGAGCGGTGGCTCACACCGTCGACGGAGGGGGGTCGAGAGGCAACCCGCACCTTCCGCAGTATCGACTGCCCGGCGGATTATCTGACTTGCAATGCCAGCATACCGGCTCAGGAGGACTCAGAAGCGGTGTTGCCCAGTACATCGACCCGGTTCCGGAACCGTCATCCGTGCCGGAAGGCTTGTCGGTCCCCGCTGGCCCGGCTCCTGGCGGCTGCTCTGACCACACCTCAGAGGCTGGAATCGTGATGCAGTCAACCGGACTGGGCCGCGTCACGAGAGAATAGTCTTGGATCCGCTCGGCAATCGACGGGTTCGTCTTGTCCGCGCTCTTCCTCCGTCGAGTCGCGACCAGCAGGATTCCAAGCAGGACTCCAAATGTGATGACCAGGGCAGCAATTCCGTATCCTTCGAGAGCCGGTAGTCCTAGGAATGCCGCGTTGACGGATAGCCTGGCGCTGCTGGAATCCCGACCTCCGTTCTGGTCGGTCACGGAAACCGTTACGTTGAAGTTTCCTGTCACGGAGGGCCAGCAGGTGAGTGCAGCACCCATCGGGGCCGTGCATCCGGTGGGCATGCCGCTCCAAACGTATGTCTGATCTCCGGCGCCCCCGGACACGACGGCCATAAATGTCAC
>Ga0181527_1005543_pt1 | contig 10416 bp, 8 predicted proteins | sample PEATcosm2014_Bin_30_FD_119762 | JGI IMG/M metagenome (GOLD analysis project Ga0181527, IMG submission 119762) | Peatland microbial communities from MTU Mesocosm Facility, Houghton, MI, USA - PEATcosm2014_Bin06_60_metaG | ecosystem: Environmental > Terrestrial > Soil > Wetlands > Peat | place...
GACGTGCGCCGTTCGATTGGCGTGATCCCTCAGGCGTTGACTTCAGACATGGAGTTGTCTGCGGTCGAGAACATGAACATCTTCGCCAAGCTCTACAGCGTCCCACGCGAACGGCGCCGGCGGGTGGTGAAAGAACTGCTGGAAGCCGTGGAGCTCACGCAATGGGCGGATAAACCTGTTAAGAACTTTTCCGGTGGGATGCGGCGGCGGCTTGAGATCGCACGCGGGCTCGTGCACGAACCCAACATCTTCTTCCTCGACGAGCCGACCACAGGGCTCGATCCTGCCTCCCGAATCGGCGTTTGGGATATGCTGCGAAAGCTTAAAGAGGGCCGCGACCTCACCATCCTTCTCACCACACATTACATGGATGAAGCCGACAAACTCTGCGACCGGATCGCCATTGTGGATCACGGGAAGCTGGTGGCGCTCGATTCGCCTCTGAAACTCAAGGCATCGATTCCCGGCAACGACATTCTGGAGATCAGCTTTTCCAGGGTTCCGGAAGGCTGGCTGGAGACCCTCCAGAGCTTGCCGGATGTGCAGAGCGTAAAGGCGGAGGATCACGTTTATCGCATCGGGTCGAATAATGGGCCGAAGACGACTGTAGCCCTGATGGAAGCGACGGGCCAAGCCAAGGTAGAAATCACGTCGCTTTCCGTGCAGAGCACCACCTTGGACGATGTCTTCATGCACTACACCGGCAGGCAATTGCGCGACGCCTTGCAGGACGCCAAGTATGATTTCGGGTTTATGCCTGCAAGGCGCTAGGGACGGATTGATATGAATCGTACGCTGGCCATTATCGAGCGCGATATGCGCAGGTTCATGCGAAGCCCCACCTTGATTGTGGTTTCCATGTTCCTTCCCATCGTGCAGTTAGTAGTCCTGGGCTATGCCTTCGGCGGGAAGATCAAGGAATTGCGCGTGGGAATCGTCGATCAGGATCGCGGCATTCCCACGGTGAAATTGCGCGAGATGTTTGGAGCCATTGCCGCCAACGCGCGAACCTTTACAACCGTCGATTATACGGACCTCGCCCAGGCCAATACGGATTTGCGGGAGGGGAAAATTAACGGAGTCCTCACCATTCCCCCGGACTTCTCACGGAGGTATCTGACGCAGGACAAACCCCAGGTGGCGCTCATTGAAGACAACACCGACAACTTCGCAGTCGGGGGATTGGAAGGGGCTTTCTCCGATTTAGTTGCCGCATTTAATCAACGCGGCCTCAGCCCACGCGTGCCCAGCGGAGTTACGCTTTCCGTGGTCGAGCTTTACCCTTACGTGCCCTACATCCAGTACCTGCTCTCCGGCACCATCGTGCTCGCAATTTACATTTCAGCAATGATCGGCGGAGGCATTATCTACATTGATGATAAGGCAAGAGGGCTCCATGAGGGCTATCTGCTAACGCCCATCAGCAAAACGGAATTGATCCTGGGCTTCATCCTGTCGGGGAGCATCAAGGCTTCGATGTCCGGGCTGGTTTTAACGACAGTCGGCTCGGTTATCGCCGGGATCCCGCATCCTCTGGATCCAATCCGCCTGGCAAAACTCTTCATTCTCATCGTCATTACTTCCGTCGCCCTAATCAGCATGATGTTCCTGCTGATGGTGAGGGTCAGCGACCCCCTGGTGCCGAGGTCGATTTTCGGGGTTCTCAACACCCTGCTGTACTTTCCCAGCGGCGCGGTCTACCCCATCTATGGATTCCCCGAGTGGATGCGGGTCATGGCCAAGTTCGATCCCTTTACTTATGCGGTTCACGCCTTCAAGAGCTTACTGCTCAAGAACACACCGCTGGTCGCCATTGCGGGTGATCTCACCTACCTCACCCTATTCGCGATTGTATCCATGCTTCTCGCCACCTGGCTTTTCCAGCGGACGCTTTAGGTCCGCGCGAGGCGCATGGGGACAGCTTGCCGTCCCCGCCGTGCGATTCTCACCGGCAGGGAGGTGGTGTCTCAGTTTGGAATTGTAGCGGCGAGTTTACCTCGCTACTTGGCGGCGTAAAGCCGCCTCTACGGCAAACTGGGACACTACCGGCAGGGAAGCCTTATCCCTAAGCGTTCGGAATTCGGGTACAATAGGAACTGAAGGAGGCAAAGCCCATGACGCTGCTCGACGCCACACCTCCGAAACCACCCTTGCACATCTGGAGGTACATTGTCCTTGGAATCTTGATTATTCTGCTGAGCGTAGGGTTTTATTTCGCGTTCCGGAATTATCCTGAAGAACGCGCGGTGACACGCTTCCTGACTACTCTCGAGCAGGAGAAGTTCCAGGAAGGCTATCAACTTTGGCAGCCCAGCCCAACCTACTCTTACCAGGATTTTCTGCACGGATGGGGTCTCCAGGGAGACTACGGCAAGATCCGTGGATTTGAGATTCTGGGAACCAGATCCAAAGGGTCCGCCCTGGTTATCGTCACCGTGAGGATCAACAATATTGACCCGCCCCTGGACTTGGTGGTGGACCGCAAGACCAAGGGCCTGTCTTATTCAGCCTTTGACTAGTGAATAATGGACTGAGATGGGAGGGGACAGGTACCGCCGGCCCGCACCCGCGGGTCCGCGCTGCCTGGCTGAGTTCGATAGGTCTATGACTCACGGTTCGTTATTCATAATTCTGACCTCACCGCCTCGAGCAATTCCTCACGGGTAATCTGCGCCGTGCCGAACTTGAGCACCACGCGGCTGGCGGCAAGGTTAGCCAGTTCCGCGGCGTCTCGCATCGAGGCTCCGGAAATGATGGCAAGCGTCAGAGTGGCGAGGACGGTATCACCCGCGCCCGTCACGTCGTAGACGGGTCGAGGCAAGCTCTTGATTTCCTGCCCAGGTTTATTCGGTTCGAAGAGCATCATCCCCTCGCTGCCTCGAGTAATGACCAGGCAGCCGCAGTCCAACTCGGCACGCAGTCTCTGTCCGCCGGATTCAAGGTCATGCCGGTTGCGCAGGGACGCATGAGCCAACAACTCCGCTTCGTGCAGATTTGGAGCCGCCACCGAGGCGTGGCGGCAGGCCTCCGGGTGCTCGGGCTTGGGATCCACGAACACCGGGATACGGCGCTGACGAGCCAGGCTTTTGATCCGGTTGCAGAGTTCAGAAGTGACAGTTCCTTTCAAGTAATCTGAGATGATCAGCGCCTCGATCCTCCTGGCTTCGAGCGCGAAACTCCGCGCCAACTTTTCGGCAGTCTGCCTGCTGATGTTTTCCGGCCGCTCGAAGTCCAGCCGCAGGAGTTGGTGCGCATGGACGGCGATACGAACCTTGCGAGGGGTCATTCGCCGGCGCTCCGAAACGAGGGCGGCGACCGGCATATGGCAACCCGCGAGCAACGCCCGCAGCCGCCTTCCGCTTCGATCGTCGCCGACGACTCCATAGGGTATGGGCAGACCGCCTAACGCGGCGATGTTTGCCGCCACATTACCAGCTCCCCCCGGGTACTCTGCGCCTGCTTCGGCATCTCGAATGAGAACCACTGGCACGGGGGCTTCGGGAGAGATGCGAGTGACCTCCCCGCGTAGAAACTCGTCCAGCATGTAGTCACCGAGAACGGCGACCCTTCGTCCCTGGAATCTCCGGACAATTCTCGAGAAGTGGATCTGTTGTTTGTTCATGGCGCTCTCCAAACGCATGCTGTCATTCTGAGCGAAGCGAAGAATCCTTGCGGGTATGAGGCTACAAAAACAACTGCGGAGATCCTTCGCTTCGCTCAGAATGACATCGGCCGCTTGGGATACCAGCCCTGCTTACGAATTACCCGCTGACCGGACCAGCACGGATTCCACGGCTGACTTGACCTGCCCTAAGCTCACAGAAAGGATACACTCCGGGCGCTGAAAGTGATAGCACCGGTCGCCTGGGCAGGGGTTGCATTCGTAAAAGTTCTGCACCACCTGCGCGGGAGGATTCGAGGGTTGTCGTGGCCATGGCCCCCAAATGGCCGAACTGGAGGAACCAAAGATGACAACGACCGGGCGGGCAAGAGCCGCCGCGATATGTGCAGGCCCACTATCATTTCCAATAAACAGGCGCGCTCCGGAGAAGGCTGCGGCGAGTTGACCCAGGCCGCTGTTCTCCAGCCTGCAAATCGCAGAGCTTGAAGCATTCTGGACGGCGTCGAGGACGGCGCCCTCGCCAGGGCCGCACGAAAAAACCGGCTTCAGTCCCATTTCCTGCTCCAGGGCGACAGCCAGTTGCGCAAACTTCTCTGCTGCCCATTGCTTCGTGGGGTAAAGCGCGGTGGGGTGGACCATCGCATATTCCTGGCGAGGTGCGAGGCCGAGGATTGCGCGCCTTTGCTCCCACCATTCCTTGTGCTTGTCATGGACGAAGATGCGGGTGCGCGGTATCTCCTTGCGAGGCAATCCAAGGTAAAAGAAAGCGCAAGCTTGATGTTCGGCGGTGTGCAACGTGGGCTGGTTCAGGATCAGGCGGGCGTCGGGAACCAGGATATGATATTGCTGCGACGAACGGAAGTGCGCAAAGCCGACGCGGATGCGGGCTCCGCTTACTTTCGCCAGAAACCGGCTGGTGGGGCCGCCGTGCAAGTTAACGCAAACCGCGAACCCTTTTCGTCGGAGCGCCAGCGCCGCGCTCAGCCGCGAGGCAATCTCGATGGGCCCCTCTCCAGGGAAGAGTATCTCGTCAACGTCCGGATTACCTTCCAGGAGTTCACGAAAGCGCGCCTCGACGAGCACGGAGATGACTAAATCGGGGCGCCAGGATTTAAGCAGATGCAGTGCGGGCGTGAGGAGAACGATGTCGCCGATCGATCGAAGGCGGATGATGAGAATTCGGGAACGCTCGGGAAGATCGCCGAGCAGAGAGCCCGGTGTCATAACTTTTGAACCCCGGGAGGCACCTGGAGGGCCTCACTCCCCCTCGATCTTGGCGTCGTCGATAATCATGTCCGGGATGTCATCCTGAATGGGGTAGACCCGCCGGCATTGCTCGCACTTGAGCCCTGCGCCATCAGGGGTGAGTTTCACAGGAATTCTACACACCGGGCAGACCAGAATATCAAGCAGTTCTTGAGAGATGGCCATGATCAGCCTCCGAACGTTTGCAATCTATCAGGCCCGTGCAGGTATTTCAAGTTGGAGCGGCGAGTTGGCCGCGCCGACATTTCGAGCCGTTGGGTTGCGGGCTGCCGCCTCAACCTCAGTCATCTTCGCGTCCCGGACCCTCCCAAGGAGCAATTTCCGCCCGCACCACGCCCGTGACGTCTCGCCAGGAAGCGGGGTCGATCTTCCACACGACAAGGATGGCGGAGCCCTGGTAAACCCGCTCGAAACCCAGCTCCGATTGGGAGATAGTCTCAATCGGGACGATCCACCAGCGAGGCCTGGGCTGGGCGTCCAAGGAAATTCTCATCCGCTGCCACTCATCCACGAGTGTCAGGTTGCAGGCATCAATTTCGCCGCGAAAATCCAGCGGCCGCCGAATCCCGTTGGCAAAGAAGTAGCGGTCGGGAGCAGACGGCGCCAGAAGGTTGATAACCAGTTCCATGCCCAGGGCGGTTTTGGCCGGGCAGGGCTGCGCTGCGGAAAGCGAAGACTTGCACTCAACCCAACACGATTCGCCCTGTACCTTGGTGGTGATGGTTTTCTGCGCCGCGATTTGCATGATGCAATCGCCGATCTGAATCGGCGCCGAACTCTCCAGCCGCACCACGCCCGGAATTTCACGGCCAGCCGGCTGTCTCCACGGCCCGCCCGCCAGAAGTTCGTTCTCCTCCAGGCGGAGCAGGCTGAAATCACGCCACCCTTTGGCGGCGGAAAAAACAAAGGTCCGGAACATGTTCCGTTCGTAGCGATCGTAGAGCAGCAACGCCTCGAGGTTGGCCTCTTTGCTCAAGACCATGTCGTGGATGGAAGCCGGCCCCTCTTTGGGAGGTTTTTTTGACCCCACGTGCTTGCGCACCAGAGCGTGATAGGCTTCCGGGCGCCGCCGTAAAGAATTCACAAGTTCAGCGTGCGCCGGCTTGAAACGCAGGCTCGAGACCGTCCCTCCGTCCGCGGGCCGAATGATCATTCCAATGGCCGGATGCTCAAGCAGGATCTCCTCCTGTCCGTCCACATCAAAGTCCTCCCGCTTGACGCGCAGCGAAGAATCGTCGGCGAGGCTCTCGACTTTATCCAACAAAACCTCGGCGTGGATCAGGCTGCGAAGCAAAGCGCTGCGGAGGTGGGGGGCGTAAAGGCCGCCGAAAACTCCGTGCCAGTAGGCGTCGTTACATTGCGAGGCCAACACGTGGGTCTGCGCCTCAGTCAAAAACTGCACCGCCTCTTTTTCCTGCGACCTGCCACGGCTCAGTGCGTGCCAGCGCCGGCTCGTTGCGCACATGAGTTTTTGAATCTGGTTCGACTCGGGATACTTACTGAGGAAGTTGCGCCAGAATCCGCCTTGCAGGAAGCGCCGGAAGCGCTCTCCATCCCGCATGTTTTCGGTTTCATCCAAACAAGCCTTCAATTCCATGAAGGCTGCAGCAGGCAAAGCCCACTCCATCATCTCCGCGTAGGAAGCAGTGGGGAGATAGACTCGTCCGATGGGGGGGTGCGAAGCCATGTAATCCGAAACGGTGGTCGTTTCGAGCCACTCGCCCTCCTTTTCCAAGGCGTCGAGAAACTTCTCCAGCCACCCGTTCTCGTACACGTGGGCGTACGTTCCCGGCCATACACCGAATTTTTCGCAATCGTCTCCCACGGCAAAAAGTTGGCCGGGGTTGTTTCTCCCCTCACGGAGGATACGCACTGTTTCTTCCGGTTCACGGAAGGGAATCGCGTAGCGGAAAACCTTCAAGCTGGGCACGAGGCGGAGCGGCGCACCCTGTTCTTCGGTGATGTAGATCCCATGCAAGTGTGCTGGTTCCAAGCCGGCCGCAAGAAAATGCGTATCGTCGAGCAACACGTACTCGATTCCGGCTTCGGCCAGCGGGCGCGCCAGACTTGGCTCCCACACCCGCTCCGCGACCCACGCGCCACGAGGGGCTTTTCCCCAATGTTGAGCGAGGTAATCTGCTAGCTTGCGTATCTGCGCGGCCTTATCGCCGTCAGGAATGGACGGCAAGATCGGCTCATAGTAGCCTCCGCCCAGAAGTTCTACCTGACCGCGCCCCAGCAACTCGCGAAGCTGATCGAAATACTCCGGGTGGCGAACCTCTAACCATTCGAGCAAGACGCCGGAGTAGTGCAAGCTCAGCCGGACGCGTGGATGCTTGAGGAGAATCTGCGCAAAGGGCAAGTAAGACTTCCGATAAGCTTCTTCAATAACGTGGTCGAAGTTTCCCACCGGCTGATGGGAATGGATGACGAGAGCAAAGAAGACTTTATTCAAGGCCAGGATTCCTTCCTACTACGCCCGGATCTCCCTGCGTGCCGTCCGGTTCTCTGCCGATTCGTCTCGGCGAAATTAGCTCGCCATTGTCACCGCGAGTTCACGCCGGCGCATGCCGGCGCAAAGGCCAGTGCCACAAGTCAAATCCGCGCGCTCCGAGAGCGCACTATGGCTTCTACACTGATTAGAATAAGATGAAGCCTGAAGACTTGTCAGTAAGAAAAGCGTCACAGCCACGAGCCGCCCGCTTTCAGCAATCAGATTTCAGCGAGGTTCGGCCAAGTGACGCGGCCGCTCTGGAGGAGGAGAAACGATGAATGCGAAAACGCTGCTGGACTACTGTAAAGGAGAACTGGGGGCAATGCTCGATTGCCTTCGGCAGACGGTCGAGATTGAATCGCCGAGCAGTTCCAAGGCAGCGGTAGACCGGCTGGCAGGCTTTCTAGCCAAAGAGTTCAAGCGGTGCGCGGGGCAGGTTCGGTTGCTCGAACATCCAGCGGCAGGATGCGCAATCAAGGCAACGTTCTGGCCAAATAGACACAAGCAAAAACCGATTCTGCTGCTCGGCCATCTCGACACGGTGTGGGAACTCGGAACGCTGGCCCAGATGCCCTTCCGCGTTCGCGGTCGCCAGGCTTTCGGGCCCGGAATACTCGATATGAAGTCCGGAATCGTCATCGGTCTTTGGGCTATTCGAGCCCTGCAAACCTTACAGATTTCGCCCGCCGGTCCGGTGCACTTCTTTCTAAACCCCGATGAGGAAATATCCAGCGTCGCCTTTCGCGACGAGATTCTTGCTGAGGCCAAGCGCGCGCGAGCGGTGTTGGTGCTGGAGCCGGCGGCGGCCGGCGGCGCGCTGAAGACCGCCCGTAAGGGAGTAGGCGAGTTCAAGATTACCGTTCACGGCCGCTCCGCTCACGCCGGAGTAAACCCGGCGGCAGGGGCGAACGCCATCATAGAACTGACACGTCAACTGCTCACAGTGCAATCCTTCGCACGCCCGCGGCGGGGGCTAACCATCAACGTGGGGAGAATTGAAGGCGGTACCCGGTCCAACGTTGTGGCGGAGTGCGCCACGGCGTGGATCGACGTGCGCATTCCGCGGTTGCATGACCGGGCGATAATCGAGCGACGAATTCGCGCCCAAAAACCTTATGACCGAGGGACTCAGCTTGAAATCGAAGGTGGCATCAATCGGCCGCCCATGGAGAGGAAAATGACCGTAGCGCTCTTTCGCAAGGCGCACGCCGTGGGACGGGCAATGGGCATGGATCTGGCCGAAGCCTCCACCGGCGGCGGTTCAGACGGCAATTTTACAGCCGCGCTGGGCGTCCCGACTCTGGATGGCCTGGGCGGGGTCGGTGACGGCGCCCACGCCCGTCACGAGCATATTCTTATGCCCGAGTTACCCCGCCGGGCTGCTTTGCTGGCCGCCTTGCTGGCCACGCTTTAGCCCTACGTTCCGTACTTCTTCACGAGGTAATTTGCGACCTCTTGCTCGAACGCGGGGTAGGTGAGGTGAAGCTCATTTCGAAGAAGCAGACTGAAGTCAGGCTGAGCGGGCATGGCTTTGAGGAGGTTGCAGATTTCACCCATATCATAGTTGGCTCGAAGATACTCGAGGGCAGCCAGCGATTTGGCATAAGAAAGCGCCACTTGGTCCTGGGGCATATTCAGGAAGGGGCCTTCCAGCGCCTGGAACGAAGGTAAGTGTCCGTCTGCTACTGCCCGCGCAAGCTGTGCTCCCAATCTAGCCGTGGTATCGCCCTCCTCGAGTTGCGCCAAACCCTCGTTAAACCAAGTTGGGCAGTGGCCCAGGGTAATCTGTCGCACGAAGGAGTGGGTCAGTTCGTGCTTAAGCACACGGGCGAGGTCGGCGGTCATCTGCGTCAAGCCGGAAACGGGCACGCGGATTTTCCCGTCGTTGAGCGCGCCCACCCAGTTCGGCGAGCGGGTTATATCCTGGAAGGCCTGGTTGGGGTAGAGGATGACGATAATGACCTCGCGCGGAGAATAGTCGAGATCGAGCACGAGGTTCTGGAACGATGCCTCGAGGCTGTTCAGGACCTGGCCGCTCAGTTTCTCGACCGGTTCTCCCCCGTAGCGGAGCAGAAAGTGCTCGCTGCGAAGCTCGCGGTAGTAGCCCGCGATTTCGCGTTCGCGCTCCGCCTTAGCCACCGCTTCACGGAGTCGCGCGTTATCCTGCAGGGCAAGCGCCTTGTTCCATTGAGCGATAGCCTCGTCCAAATTCTCCATTCCGTAAAAGGCCGACCCCAGCAACATCACAACATCCGCCGACTTGGGATATCGGTCCGAGGCGGGCAAGAGCAGGTCCACGGCTTCCAGATAGTGACTCTGGGTTACCTGCAGGTAAGCGAGCGCCAGAGTTAAGGACAGATCGTTAGGGAGCAGCTTCAACGCCTGCTGGTATTTCTGTATGGCGCCGTCGGGGTCGCCTTTGCGAGCCTGGAAGAGCGCTGCCTGCTGATATCCTTGCTTCAGCAGACGAGCATTTTCCGCGGACGGATCGTGAGCAAATTCGTCGCCCAAATGCAATAGATAGGCCTCATCAACAGCCCCAGCCTTGATGACAGGTGAATCACTCGCGGACGAAGTTTCGCCGAAAGGCAATGCAGGCAGGGGGACTTCGCGGACTTTCTCCGGCGGGTTCTCAGTTGGTCGCGACGGCGGCGTTTCAGCGGCACCGGAAGATCTTTCGATATGATCCACCATCGATTTTGGTATCGAAAGTTCCCCGCCCTGAACTGAGTAAACGACCTGCTTCGAGTCTTCCTGCGTCACCTGAGCGACTATCTTGCGGCCATTCTTCAAATAGATAACGTCCGCAGCCGAAGTGAAAGGAATCAGCGTGAGTAGAAACAGGAAGAGAAGCCGCCGCAAGCTCGTCGCTTTCTTCTTTCGTGGAATGCCTGCTTCCAGCATACGCTAAGTATAATACAACCCGCGCCTCAACCCGTTCGAGTTGTGCTTCGAGGTTAAGCGCGCTAAAGTATGAGCGCAGAGGGTAAACGATGCCGGGCGCAGCCAACCAGCCAGGACGCTTTCATCTCGC
>Ga0181527_1005544_pt1 | contig 10415 bp, 10 predicted proteins | sample PEATcosm2014_Bin_30_FD_119762 | JGI IMG/M metagenome (GOLD analysis project Ga0181527, IMG submission 119762) | Peatland microbial communities from MTU Mesocosm Facility, Houghton, MI, USA - PEATcosm2014_Bin06_60_metaG | ecosystem: Environmental > Terrestrial > Soil > Wetlands > Peat | place...
GGTCAGGATTCTCTTTTCCGAGAAAGAACGAATCGAGAAGAAACCCACCGAGAGTGTCGAGGCTCACACCCTGTATCTCAAGGGCGTCTATCAACGCAACAAATGGACAGCTAGTGGATGGGACAGGGCAATAGAATACTTTAAGCTGGCCTGCGAGCAGGACCCTGCATTCGCACTGGCGTATGCGAGGGTTGCCGAGTGCTACGTCCTCACTGCAGACGTGGGAATGCCTTCTGGCGAGGCCATCCCCAAGGCGAAGGAATATGTTTCCAGGGCCCTCTCGTTGGACGACAGCCTGGCGGAAGCCCACTACGCGCAAGCGCAGGTCGCGAACCAGTCCGACTGGGACTGGGCTAAGGCAGAGGAGAGCTTCAAGAAGGCACTGTCGCTCAACCCGAGCCTGGCCGATGCCCACAACGGTTACGCGTGGTTCTTGGGGATGATGGGGCGCTTCAAAGAGGCGGCCTCTGAGGCTGCCAAGGCCTGCGAGCTGGACCCGATGTCTCCCGCGACTCTTGCGTTTTGCGGGTGGAACAACATAGAAGTGGGGGAGTATAGCAGGGCGCGAGCCCAGGCCGTGAGAACAGTGGAGCTCGCACCGGACTTCGCGGGCGCGCACTTTAACCTTGCGCTGCTGAACGCTGCTGAGGGGAAGTTCGAGGAGGCTGTGAGGGAGATCGACGAGGATGTGAGGCTCTCAGATTATACGTGGGAGCGCGAGTGCCAGGCTCAGGTCTATGCTATGGCCGGCTTGAAGGAGAAGGCCAAGGAGATATTGGGCAGCGTCCTGTCGAGGAAGTACCCAGGGTTCCCTTCCCCCGCGGAGATTGGGACGATCTATTACCTACTCGGAGAAAGAGACAGGGTTGGGAGTGGATGCAGAAGGCCTACAAGGCCAGGGACACTCTCTTGGTCGTGCTCAATAGGGACCCTGCGAGGAAGGCAGCGAGGGAAGACCCGAGGTACCTAAACCTCCTGAAGAGACTCGGCCTGGGTTAATACGCGCTAAGCTGTTCTAGCGCGCGCTTAGTGTGTGATATATGCTGTGCAGCTAGGTCTTCAACGTCAGAAAACAAGGTATGTTAGGTCAATTAATAGTAGTAGTCGACTGCTACTAGTAGTTCCTCCTAAATAGCCTTAGATTTTTCTCCATTTGTTTTTCCCCCGCGTGGATCCCGGGAATCATGGGGATTCTGTGTGCTCGCGCGTGCGCGAGCGTGTTCGCGCGTGAATGTGATATAATGTGTGTGTAGGTATAGGTAGGTGGTGGGGTGTGTCGCGTCTTTAGGATAAAACTTTACCCCCAAACCCAAACTTACACTAACCCGTACTCTCGCTCACTCTCTTGCACGCTCACTCCTACTCACATACACACACAGCGCGCGCATTTGCGAAGTTCATTGTATGGGATTGGAAAGCAACTGCGGTCTAGTGCGCGCGACAAAGCTAATAATTGGTTCAGACTTAACATATGTTGTTAACCCTTCACACGGGTTTGGTAGGTTGGCCAAAATCATGAGGCGACGGTTGGCAGTTTTCTTAAGATGGGTGTTGATCATTGCACTTGTAATCCTCGTTCTTTTCCTCGATAATTCAGCTGCATTTTTCCCAACCATCGATTATGCGCCAACTGCGGCGACTGGCGTGGCGCTTTTGATAACAGTTATTCTCTGCCTTTCTGTCAGTTTTTGGGCAGTATTCGTAGATAAGGAAGCGGAGCGTTGGGAGGGAGTTTTGGTTCTTGTCGGATTGATTTTGGGTTCGTTGTTGTTTTGGTTTTCATATCTTGTTTCGAAAGATAATTTGGACTGGATGAATCGAATCCAAGCGACTGCTGCAACTATCAATAACGAATCCATAGTAATAGATTGCCTGTCAGCAATAACCGTAATTCTTGGGCTTGCAGCCATTGCAGCTTTCGGTTTAATTCTCAGGCGCTTCCGCGCTTTTCCAGGTCTTCAGGATAGGATCTAGACGCGCGCAGTGCGCGCTATAATCAGAGGAGAAGCGCGCGCTAATTTAGATTGACTATTCTAGGAAGCCATGTTTGTTTTTCATTCCTCAAATACTCAGCAAACAGCATAGCCTCTTCATTGATAAGTGTCTAGCGCGCGCGCTACCTTCTAACTAACCTCACTTACTTCTACACTCTCTCTACACACACAAGACACAGATAGACACAGACACACAGCCAAACTGAAAACTCGTTCAAGATGCTGGTAGAGGTCGCAGTTTTGCAATTGGGCAGTAGTGTGTTATCAGTTTTTTCATATTGCAGATTCTGAAATAACTGCTTTAGTTCTCCATAACGACGTGTTCTGATAGAGAAAGGCCATAGAAGGTGCTTTGTCTGCCTCTCGACGACTTCGGCGCGCGCTGAAGGTGTGCTATTTGAAGCAAGACCTTAGACTATCAATAATAGGACTAGTCACAGTCATATCGCTCAACTATGCAGATGCACTGACCACAGTCTTCGCAGTAAGAACAGGAATAGGCATAGAGCTGAATCCATTAGTAGCAAATGCAATGCTTCCAATGCTACTACTGAAAGTGACCATAGTTCCAGCACTGGTGTATGTATTCTACTTCACCTTGAAAAGACTAAAGAAGCAACACCATGAGACAACATTCAAGATGGGCTTTGCAGCAACCATTGTAATGATAGCAATGTATGCCTTTGTCGTTACCAACAATATCGTGGCAATCCTTAGAGTCATCTAATATGGCGCGCGCTAGCGACCTGTCTTTTTCAAGATTTTCTTCAGTCGCTTATTTGGAGGTTTAGCTTTCCTATGTCTTCCCATTTGTGCCAAATCTATTCCCATGTCTTCATCGTTTTCGCGTCTTTTAAGGTTGGTGCATATTACCAATTCTTAGCGCGCGCGAAACAGTCATGCGTGGGTCTCTAAGAAAAGTCAATATTAGTTTTCGAGTTTCAAGGAAATTCTTAATCTGCTTATCTTGAAGGCCATCACGAAAAACCACTTTCGGAAAAAGCTTCTTGCCTTCAGCTGAAATCCTCAAGGTTGAACTTTCCTTAATATCTTGCATAATAGAGTATCTTTGAAGATTCTCGTTTCCGCTTTCCAAAGCAATCCAAGCCCGGGGTCGGGGTGGGGCAAAAGGCAAATATGACTGGTGTGTTCTCGTATGATTGATTGATGAATTATGTCTGCTCCTGATGATTTGAAGGGCCTGCTTGGGCCGGATGAAAAGGTGGAAGTGTATATTCAACAGAAGATCTATCACCCTAAGATCAACATCGACTCTGTGGTCATTACGAATGAGAGAGTGATTCTGCGGCACCCGCATGCGCTTGGGTTGAAGAAGGATTACACCGATTATAGTTACAGGGATGTCGCGAACGTGGTGTTAGACAAGGGGATAATGCGGTCCACAATCAAGCTGACGTTGAGGTTCGGGGGAGAACCGCTAGCTTTAAACGATTTGCCCAACGCAGAGGCGGAGAAAGCATACGGCATCATCAGAGAGAACATAGGCAGGTCCCAAGCGTCAATTTCAACGCCGCCAGGACGCTAGATGGCCGTGGCAAGCACGCGCTACAAACGGCGACAAGCGCGCGTGCTTCCGCTTGAACTACTATAGAATGTGCTTTTTTCGATTCTCACCCTTTGTAACCGTCCTCTCTATTTTGAGTTTATATTCACCTTTCTTGCATTCTTCAGAAAATATATAGGTATAATGAGGTATTCCCACCACTTTATTCACCTTCTTTTCTTGCTCACTTTCTTCTCCTCTCCGCCAACGCCAAGGTTGACATCTCATCGTATCCATCGTCGCCAACTCACGACTGTCTGCCTAACCTGTTCCTCTCCTCGCAAGGGCCCAGAGGCTTAAGGGAGAAAGGAGGGAAAAATTGACTTTCAACTTTCTCTGGACCGTTGCGAGTCCATTCGAGGAATAGGTGTTGCAGACTTGTTCTCAACTCCGAATTGATTCAAGTGAAGTTTAATTATTAAGGGGTTTTTCAGAATTGTACCCTATTCTGTTCCGAATCTTACCATATTCTCCAGTTGAGCTCGCGCGCTTTCAATTGAGGATTCTTCCAACAATCGTATAAATTGGTTTAACCTCTATACTATGTCTGGAAGTGACGAAGGATGAACAGAGTTGTTTTTGTTTCGCTTACAATTCTGTTTTTGCTTTCCTTATCGTCAATAACAGGCTTGATTCAAGTAGCAAAGGCTGATGGTGGAACAGTTACCATTAATGCTGACGGAAGCATAAGCCCGTCAACTGCTCCTATCTACACTGCAGATAATAACTAGCGGTCATGGTTTACAAAAAGAAAGGCCTGAAAAGAAGCCAAAGTTAGACAGAACTTAGTGAAAACGCAACAGCCAACCATCCTTCCAGAACACAGAAATCTTTAATCAGAACAGCAACAGAAGACAAACCGCGCGTGCTAAAAGAAAAATCGGGGACCACCAAAAAGTTCCTTTGAAAGGAGATGAGGGAAGATGGTGGCTTTCTCCACTAGGGGAGAAAGGAGAGAAGGGAAAGAAACTTACCACCATTTCCCTCATTCAATTTCGATTATGCACGCTAGTGTCACTTTTAAGTTTGTCTCCGATTTTTGAATCAAATTTACAAAAAACTGGGTTCATCCCACGATAGTTACCAAGGGGTTTAAACTCCATGAGAAGTTAACAGAACCTACGTGCAAATAGCTTATATCCGACCTTCCTTAATTCTCACTTTGAGGAGTGTTGGTATGCCAATATTTCTGATAATTTCCAGACATTCCGCAGAAAATTGTCCGCTTAACAATGAAAAGATGAAGGCCATGACTTTAGCATTGCCAGTCAAATTGGGCGGATTGGAAAAGAAACATGGAGTCAAGAGGATTGGAGCATGGACCGTGGTTCCGGAGCATCTGTTGATATGGGTGTATGAAGCCCCAAGCTCAGATGCACTGCAAGAATTCTCAATGGAACCAGAAATGGTAAAATGGATGGCTTGGAACACGAGCGAAATCAAATTGGCAATGACTCTCGAAGAAAGCATGAAACTGCTGAAATAAGCCGACAACGACTATTTTTTTTATTCCCAAAATTAGCGCGCGCGCTTATTTATGAAATGTTCTGCCACCTAAAGTGCGTCTACGCTCGACGACAACTTTTTGCATTTCAATATTCTTGCAATTTGGGCATTGATAAAAGGTTGTTACGAAGTCTGGTTGCCTAGAGTCGTTGGCCAGCTCCCCTTTAGCTTCCATCTCAGTTCCACATTTTGGACAGTTTGTCATACGTATCACTTACCCAGAGTATCGGACTATAGGTTAGCAGTCTAGCATATTTGACTGTGCCAACTTAAGAATTTCTATTTGAATAACGCGAAAATACGAGCTATCACCCGACTGTTAACAGTCCATCACCGATTTTTGACAGAGAGATGAATCAACCGCGGACTTGACGGAACCTTTTGGACAAACTTTTAAAAGATGTGGTCAGTTTTGCGTTGTTATGCAGGGTTCTGACCTAAAATCTGAAGGCCTTTCGACTGCCGAAGCTGAGAAAAGGCTCCGGGAAGTCGGGCCGAACCAGCTTGCCAAACCTTACACGGTGAGTTTCTTGAGCATCGCCAAAGAAGAAGTGGTCGAACCAATGATTCTGCTTTTGCTCGTTGTGGGCGTGCTCTATACGATATTCGAGTGGCCAAACGTGGAAGACGGCGTTACGATCTTCAGCGTCATCTTCGTCTTGGTTTTCGTGGAGATCTGGAATGAATTCAGGGCCAAGAAGTCTATATCGGCGCTTTCTGTGCTTGCGGCTCCCAAGACAAGGGTTGTGCGAGATGGCGGAATAGTCGAGGTTGAAACCGAAAAGGTGGTTCCCGGAGACCTGCTGGTTTTCGTCGAAGGAACAAGAATTGCGGCCGACTGTAAGCTCGACGTGTCATACGACATTCAAGTGGACGAGTCAGTCTTGACCGGCGAGTCTCTTCCGCAGGAGAAGAAGGTCGGAGACGAAGTTTACGCGGGAACCCTCGTGCTTTCAGGAGAAGGCAAAGGAGAAGCATACGCGACGGGCAAGAACAGCAGGTTCGGAAAGATATCCGCTATGGCTCAGGCTATCAAGCCTCCGAAAACGCCCTTGCAGTTGTCCATGAAAGCGCTTTCCGTGACGCTTGCGTACGTTGCCATATTCTTCAGCGTAGCCATCCCTGTTTTAGGCATCGTCCGCTACGGATACCGAGACTTGGCTAAGGACTCACAGCTGATCTTGACAGGGTTGGCACTGGCGTTTGCTACTATTCCTGAAGAACTGCCAATCATAATCACCATGATACTGGGCTTAGGATCATACAGACTCTCTCGAGAAGGCTTTCTAGTCAAGAAGCTTAAGGCGGCAGAAACCCTGGGCGATGCAACCGTCATCCTTACGGACAAGACGGGCACAATCACTGAGAATAAGATGCGGGTCGTTCAGGTCTACCCGGACCAGGAAGAGGCTAGAACGCTGAGTGCAGCCGCGGCAGCATTGACGGAGGTGTCACTGTTCCCGACTGATAGGGCAATTCTGGAAAAAGCCCAGTCGCTAAAGGTGCAAACGGACTTTGGCAGAGTCGTGCGCGAGCGGGGCTTCCAGATGGGCAAGCGTACGAAAGCCGTACTGCGCGAGAAGAACGGGGTCTTCATGCTCGCAGCCACGGGGGCGCCTGAGGAAATCTTGGGCGCGGACGGTCATGGTGATGTTTTCAGAGATGAACTCAAGAGTGAAGCTGAAAAAGGAAGAAGAGTAATCGGCGTCGCAGAAAAAGCAGTCTCTGCTGATCAGGCAGAATTGCCGCTTTCGGGATTGGAAGGAAACTGGGACTTCATCGGGCTCGTCTCAATCGAGGATCCTCCACGCGCTGGCGTCAAAGAAACGATTGAAGCTATCGGCAATGCTGGAATCAGAACCATCATGGTCACGGGTGATCACCCGCAGACCGCGGCTTACATCGCGAAAAGCGTTGGAATCCCATCGGAAAAAGTGTCCACGGGCGAACAGCTTCGAGGTGTTTCCGACAAAGAAGTTCAAGACATCGTTAAAACGGTCTCTGTGTTTGCCAGAACGACGCCTGAGGATAAATACAGGCTCGTGAAGGCGTTGCATGCGAATGGTGAGGTGGTCGCCGTCACGGGCGACGGGGTTAACGACACGTTGGCTTTGAAGGGAGCGGACGTTGGAATCGCCATCGGAACTAGGGGCACGGATGCGGCCAAAGAGGCTGCGGACGTCGTTTTGACTGATGACAACTTTGTGACAATTGGTCGGGGCGTGTTCGAGGGCCGCACTTTCTTCGACAACCTTAGAAAGGGTCTCAAGTACTATTTGGCAATCAAAGCTGCACTCATCTCACTGTTCGTTTTTGCGCTGGGCATCGAATATTTCTATCCGGCTATGCCCTTGCCCTTTGCTCCGATACAGATTATCGTGCTTGAACTGTTCATGGACATCGCCGCTTCCGCAGGATTCGTCACCGAACCGGCCGAAAAAACAATCTACGACAGAAAACCCCGAGATCCAAAAGCAAAGTTTCCCGACTCGAAAATGGTAACGGACATGGCCATCTCAGCCACAAGCCTATTCACCGCCGTGATGCTCGCATACTTCTACGCGTGGTCACAAGGGCTACCTGCTGTAACCGTGCAGGCATACGCTTTCTCAGCGTGGATAATGGGCCACATCATCTTGGCTTTTGTTATGCGATCCGAAAAAGAACCACTATACGCAATAGGCCCACTGTCGAACAGGATAATGGATCTGTGGGCAGTTCTCGCCTTTGCGTTCTTAATCGTCGCAGAAACGGTTCCACCAGTTACAAGACAACTCAAACTCGCCCCCATCGCACCAGAACAATTCGCCATAATACTAGGCTTCGCCCTAGTAGCCATCATCTGGCGAGAAATCGCAAAAACAATACTCTACAGCGCGCGCTAAGCCGCCGATTACAAACAAGCAAAACAGTATCTCATCAAGAACGGTTGCAGGATAATCAAAGAATGGCCCGAATATAGAGCATTGTACTTCGAAGACCCCTTCGGCATCGTAATTGACATAGTCGAAAAACAGCCGTGGACTAGACGGACGACTAACACACACTCCGTGTGCCCGCGCATCACCAGTTAGAACTTGCTACACTAGCAAACGCCAAATCCTATGTAGTTCTGGATTGTCCAAAAATCTTATTTGAACCTCTACTCCAATAAGAAAAGGGATAAAGATGCAGAAAAGTACAATGACTACTCCTCCTCCACCACCTCCCCCAGCCTCACCGCCAACCTCAGCTCCAAAAAAAATTAGTCTGAAAACCATGATTGCGTTAGGGGTCATACTCATCATCGTTGTTGCGATAGTAGTAGGAGTTATCTTGGCCACGCGTGGCGGCGGTACAGGTGGAAACGTTGCAGGAGCAAGTAGTCTACAGTTTAGCGCAGACATCACTACCAGTGGAACCTTAACGACGTACACGTACAGTGCGAAAAACATTGGAACATCCAATGCTATGTTGCGCATAGAAGGAACAGAAGCTCAAGGCAATTTTATTTACATCGTAAATGGAGCACAAAAACAGGCATGGATATACGAAAATGGTCAATGGACTGATCTTACGGGTTATTTCACGGAATACTGGACTCAATGGAACTCAACATTTACTGGATTAAGAAGTGATCTTAGTCATTGGTCTGGCTCTGGAGACTACACATACACTGATCCAAGCAGCGGAGACACCATCAGAATCTATAACATCAAGGTGAATCCTTCACTCGCAGACTCGCTGTTCCAGCACAGTTAAACAGTGACGACACAGAGCTCAAGCAAAAACTCCCGTTTTTTTCTTTTCAGATTTTCCCAAGCGCGCGCTAGGCAATATTGCTATGAGAAAAAAGAAGGGGCAGATATTCTTGTTCTATTTCAGGAAGAGTTTCGCGGTTTCTTCAAGAGTCATTACTGGAAAAACTTCATTGTTGTGGAACGCTCCCCAAGCCATCATTGCAGGTTCCATCGAAAGTTTCATCAATGCATCGAAGCTTGCATCCCACAAAAATACAAAGCGGTGATTCGCCCCATCATGCCATGCCCCGACTATCTTAACACCGTGCTTCTTTGTTAGTTTATCCATTTTTGCGTTGAGGTTGCTACTTGCCTTCATTGCTTTCTCATTGTTCATCGGACAGCTTTCAGGAGAATGTCTTGAAATCTGCATAAAGAGCATAATATAACCCTCTTAGCACAACTGTTTGCTTGTATAAGTATATATAATGTTCGCATCGCGTCTTTGTGGGTTTGGCGCGCGCTAGTGAGGCTTGCGGGATCAAAGTAGAACGAAAAAAAACGGATTACCCTAATTCAGAAGGCTAGTATACCAAGGCGTGTATGGACTCGTTTGGAATTGTATGGTGCGTCATGCAAAAAACTCGCGAGTTTATTAGCGAGCGCAAATTAATTGGGGAAAGGAAAGAGGATGCATGACGCACCTTACCCTTATTAGATGATACAAGCCGTTATAAGATTTCCTTACAGGACAGCTTTCTTAAAGTATTAACTGAAACCTTTTATGAATTTGAGTTTGTATTAGACTCGTTTTATGAGTACAGGTGTATTTTTTGTTAGTACATTTGTTAGTATATTTGTTAGTACATTTATTAGCACTTTTGTTATACATGGGTTTGGGATAAAACTTTACCCTTTTCTTCTTCTTCTTCTCTTACTCTCACACTCTCTCTCTATCTACAGACCTTCAAACAAAAACAAACAAACACAGACAAACAAAAACAGTCTAGTATAGTTTTACGGAAAAGTTATAGCCGAACAGGAATAATCATTGGAATTGGTGTTCGGATTGCTTGAAGGCAAGACTGTGAACCTGAGGGTTGTGGAGAAAGAGGATTTGCCTTTGCTTCTTGACTGGCTCAATAATCCAGAAATCGCTGGTAGGTATGAACCGCTTGACCCGCAACAGTCCAAGAAAGAGTTTGAAAACAGATATGACAAGCGGGTCCAGATGAGAAATTCTTCTTCATAGAGAAAAAGGACGGAAGCAAAATCGGCTCAATAGGTCACTATCCGAAAGGCAATCTGCTTGAAATAGGATATTGCGTCCTCCCAGACGAAAGAGGCAAAGGCTACTGCACCGAAGCCGTCCAGACTTTGGTTGATTATCTTTTCCTCTCCAAAGACATAGTTCGAGTTCAGGCCCACACTCACGTTGGAAACACAGCTTCTCAGAGGGTCCTAGAAAAATCAGGATTCACGAGAGAGAGGATAGTCAGGAAAGACACATTTACCAGAGGAGAATGGAGAGACAGTTGTCTTTATGGCATTCTCAGAGAAGAATGGAAAGAACCAAGAATACTCACAAAAACCTATCAATGAAAGCCAGTTCTTGGTTTTGTGGAAAAGTTA
>Ga0181527_1005545_pt1 | contig 10413 bp, 10 predicted proteins | sample PEATcosm2014_Bin_30_FD_119762 | JGI IMG/M metagenome (GOLD analysis project Ga0181527, IMG submission 119762) | Peatland microbial communities from MTU Mesocosm Facility, Houghton, MI, USA - PEATcosm2014_Bin06_60_metaG | ecosystem: Environmental > Terrestrial > Soil > Wetlands > Peat | place...
AATTCTCTTCAAGTACTCCTGCTTCGAGGCCTGACTCATCCTGTTACCCTTCTCCATATCGGGTAACATTCTAAAACTGCGCGACGATCCTCCTCGGGTAACATTTTAGATTGCGCGATACGGGGGCTTGATTTTAACAAATCCAAGGGCGTATGATTTTCACGGACGCGGGAGAGCCTGCACCGAAGAGTTGGGCATCGGGCGATGAAAACCCAACCGCGCAGGTTGTGCTTCGGCACAGAAGAGTCGCTTCCCCATTAGGCCCCCGCGTCCACTTCCTTTCTCCCACCATCCTGAAAACGCAGATTACCCAATTGCGGCCCCCCCAAACACTCGCTCGAAGATTTCGTCCACGTGGGTCAGGTAGCGCTCCACGTTGAAGACCTCGGCGATTTCGCTGGGCTTGAGGTAGCGGCGGATGTCGTCGTCGCGCTCCACGAGGGCACGATAATCTTCGCGCGTCTCCCATACTTGCATGGCGTTGCGCTGCACCCAGCGGTAGGCTTCCTCGCGCTGCGCTCCCTTTTCGACCAAATCCAATAATAACTGGCCGGAGAAGATCAAACCCTTTAACAGGTCCAGGTTCTCCCGCATGCGGTCAGGATAAACGAACATCTTTTCGACCAGGTTCGCGGTCTTGGCGAAGAGGTAATCGAGGAGAATGGTGGAATCGGCAAGAATGACGCGTTCGACGGAAGAGTGCGAGATGTCGCGCTCATGCCAGAGCGCCACATTCTCCAGCGCCGCCTGGGCATTCGCGCGCACCACACGCGCCAGGCCGCAAATCTGCTCGGCGGTAATGGGATTGCGTTTGTGCGGCATGGCCGAGGAGCCTTTCTGTTCCGGTGAAAAGTACTCCTCCACCTCGCGCACCTCGGTGCGCTGCAAACCTCGAACTTCCAACGCAATCTTTTCCAGTGAAGCCGCCGCCACCGCCAGCGTCGAGAGATAAAAGGCGTGGCGGTCGCGCTGGATGACCTGCGACGACACCGGCGCGGGCTCCAGTCCCAGGCGCGCGCAGATTCCCCGCTCAATCGCGGGAGGCAGATGGGTGTACGTCCCCACGGCGCCGGAAATTTTGCCGACGCGCATCTGCTCGGCGGCATAAGCTATCCTCTCCGTGTTCCGCTGGTTCTCCGCGTACCAGAGGGCAAGCTTGCAACCGAAAGTGATGGGCTCCGCGTGAATGCCGTGGGTGCGGCCGATCATCGGCGTATGCTGAAACTCCAAGGCGCGTTGCTTCAGAACTTCGCCCAAACGGTTCAGCCCTGCCAGTAACAGAGCTGAAGCTTCGCGCACCAGCAACGCCTGCGCCGTATCGACGACATCGTTCGAAGTCAGGCCATAGTGCAGGTAACGTCCCTCGCGGCCCACATGCTCCGCCACATTCGTCGTGAAGGCAATGACGTCGTGCTTCACCTGGCGCTCGATCTCGAGAATGCGCTCCACTTCAAACCGCGCCTTCTTGCGGATGGCGCGCGCGGCGCTCTTGGGGATCAGCCCGGCTTCGGCCTCGACCTCCGCCGTGGCGATTTCCACGTCCAGCCATTTTTGAAACTTGTTTTCGTCCGTCCAGATGCGGCCCATTTCCGGGCGCGTGTAGCGGGGAATCATAGGATTTTCGATTTGCGATTTGTGATTTGCGATTCTCGCCCCAGCTTGGGCGCAAAGCGCAGAGGGCATCCTATCATAACCGGCGCCCCAAGGTCATGCGGCCGCCAAAGCCATTCCGATGAGCGGGCGAATCTAGCAGGAGTGACATCAATTGTAGCGGCGCTCTCCGAGCGCCGACCGGCGGTCGGAGACCGCCGCTACAGCCGAACGCACAAACATCGATGTCGTTCTGGATCGCGCTCAACGCCCGCCGCGGAGGAGAGATTCGCCGCCCGGGGGAGGGAGAGAGCGCTACCCAAATTGAAACACCTGGGTGGGGGCGGTTTGGCGGGCCACGTGCAAGGCAGTGCGTTCGCCGCGGGGGCGCTGCTCCAGCGCCTGTTCGGCGGTGAGGCGGGCGATTTCCGGATGATTATTGGTCTCGCTCAGGTGCGCAAGCACCAGCACTTGGGCCGCGCCGTCGAAGTCGTCCGTGAGAAATCCCGCCGTCGCCAAGTTCGAGAGGTGACCGTGGCGGCCCATCACACGCTGTTTAACGTGCCACGGATACGGCCCGACTTTGAGCATATCCAAATCGTGATTCGACTCGAAGATGAGGCATTGACATCCTTTAACCCTCTGCTTAACAACTTCGTGCACATAACCCAGATCGGTGACCACTCCGACTTTAATACCTGCTGATTCGAGAGTAAACGCCACCGGGTCCGTCGCGTCGTGCGGGATGGAAAACGGCGTGACTTCGATGTCGCCGACGATGAACTTCTCGCCAGGGGAAAAGAGCTCGAAAGCGCAAAGCTTGGAATCCCACGAAATCACATCGTGCGTGGGACGGGTAATATAGATCGGCGCCTTCCAATCAATTCCCAGCAGCCGCAAGCCGCTCACGTGGTCCGTGTGCTCGTGAGAAATCAGGATAGCGTCAAAATCGCTGGTGCGCTCGCCCACGGCAGCAAGGCGCGCGAAGGTCTCGCGGCGGCTCAGGCCCGCGTCAACCAGCACGCGCGTCCTCTCCGTTGCCACCAGGGTCGAATTGCCCTTGCTACCACTGCCCAGGACGCAGACGCGCAGGCTCACGCGGCCTCCTGGCGTGCGGAAGTGACAAGTGACGTGTGACGAGTGACAAGCAGGAGGGTACAGGTTATCGGGGAGAGGGGATAGGGAACAGAAAACAGGCAACTGGGCACAGGGAATAGGGTGTGGGGGAAAACACATAGTTCAGCGACTGTGCGCAAGTCCCCGCCCCGTACTGCCGCCCTCATTTGCCTCATATTTCGATTCCCGCCCATAAGCGATAAGAGCGATTATAGGACGGATCACGAAAAATCGGAAAAGCAAAAGCCGCGGGGTGCGGAAATCCGCAAGCGGCTTGACGCCTGCCTGCCCAGCGTCTACTTCCCTTTGACCACCACCAGGTTATTGGTGACCGAGAAAACGCCGGAGACACCGTTGGCGCGGAGGCTGGCCATGTCCTTGTCGGTCTGGTTATCCACCACGCCTTCCAGCGTGACGTGCCCGTTTTTGACGATAATCCGAATAGGCTTGATAACGGGCATGGCGTATTTCTCCAGCGCCGGGAATCCATATATGGCGCGATAGAGCCGAAGGCGCAGCCCATCGTCAAAGGTGGAGAGTGGGAGCACCTCGATCTGGTTATCGACCTTTTCCACTCCCTCGATGTGTTTCACCACGTTCTCCGCGTCGTGTTTGAGGGTGGGGTTGGTAACCTGACCCATCAGGGTCACGTCGTAACCATTCACGGAATACTTGATGTCGTCGAAGACACCATAGTAGGGGAGCATGATGATTTCGTGCCGGACTTCCTTCACGATCCGTTCGACGGCTTGCGGGGGAACCGGCCTCTGGGTTTGAGCACACAGAATGGAAGTTAGCCCGACAATTGCAAGTACCAGGACTTTTATGCGCATGGTTACACCTCGTGTTGAAGTTGGATTCTGCGCGATAGGCCGGGGAGCCGCCCCGGCACAATCAAGTATATCTCCGCAAAACTAAGGCAGCAATCCCCCTGCGGAGGAAGAAACCGCGGGGGTGGAAGCAGGTTTACGCGTTAGCAACCGAGGTCAGCGCGTGAGAGCTTGAGGCCGTTGATGGGACCCAGGACGGTGATCGCCAGACGGTCGGGGTGGAAGAATTCTTGCGCCACCGCCTGCACCTGCTCGGCGGTGACGGCGTCGACGCTGCGGGCGATTTCGTCCTGGGAGATGTAGCGGCCAAAGTACATTTCCTGCCGTGCCACATTTCCCATGCGGCTGGTGGAGGACTCGAGACTGAGCAGCAAGCTGCCCTTCAAGTAATCCTTCGCCCGTTGCAGCTCTTCTTGACTGATGGGGTTTGACTTCAACTCGCAAAACTCTTTGAGTACCAATTCGATGACCTGCCGCGCTTTGTCCGTGGCCGTGCCCGCGTAGACGCTCAAGCAACCCGCATCGTGAAAGCTGCTGAGACTGGAAAATACGGCGTAAGCCAATCCGCGTTTTTCGCGGATGTTTTGGAACAAACGCGAACTCATGCCGCCCCCCAAAACGGAATTGAGAATGTACGCGGGGAAGCGGTTCTTATGCGGCTGCGGATAAGAGGGCGCGCCCACGCAAAGGTGGACCTGTTCCAAATCCTTCTTATGCCGCACCTGAAGATGGGGATGGGGGACGGGGATTGGACCACTTCGCGGGACAGTGCCCGCAGGCCGGTCGCCGAACTCTTTCTGGACCAGATCCACGATCTGGGAGTGCCGAAGGTGGCCCGCGGCGGCGATCAGCATATTGTTCGGCGCATAGTGCCGGCGGAAGTAGCTGACCAATCGCTTGCGATCGAAACTGCGCACGCTGCGGCGCGTGCCCAAAATGGGGCGCCCCAGCGCGTGCCCGCGCCAATAGGTTTGGGTAAAGATCTCGTGCACCAAGTCATCCGGAGTGTCCTCCACCATTTTGATTTCTTCCTGGATGACGCGGCTCTCGTTGGTGATATGCGTGGGTTCGAAAAGCGGATTCTTCACCAGGTCGGCGAGGATGCTGAAGGCCCGGGGCAAGTGCTCGTCCAGCACCTTGATGGAATAATTGGTGGTCTCCTTCGCGGTGAAGGCATCCAGGTGACCACCAATCGAGTCCGCGGCGCGAGCAATCTCCTCCGCGGTGCGATTCTTGGTTCCCTTAAAGAGCATGTGCTCGATAAAGTGCGAGACGCCATTTTCCTCAACGCGCTCTTGGCGCGCGCCGGTGCGCAGCCAGATGCCCACGGAGACGGAGCGGACAGACGACATGGGCTCGGTGAGAATCGTCAGCCCGTTGGCAAGAACGTCTTTGCGAACACTCGGCATGAATCGCAGTCCTCGGCGCAGAAAAGCCTGTCTTAAATAAAGCCAAAACCCAAAGCCCTCAATTACCCGCTGCTTCTTTTGTACCACAGACGCGGCTAAAAGACCACGGCGGCATCAGTCATCAGTTTTCAGTCGTCGGTAAAAGGCCTGGCACGGGGTGGAAGCTTTTACTGAGAACTGAGGACTGACAACTGACGACTGTTTGCACGACAAAAGTCGTCTGTCATCAGTTTTCAGTCATCAGCAAAAGGCCTCGCACGGGGTGGTGGCTTTTACTGAGAACTGAGGACTGACAACTGACGACTGTTTGCACGAGGTTTCCACTTGCGCGAATTTAAGCGTCTGCCTATACTGGTAAATCTCTCACCAAGGTGATGCAAGCCTCTGGGCCTGCTCCCCTGGCGAGGAAGTACGGGCCTGTAGCTCAGGTGGCTAGAGCGCACCCCTGATAAGGGTGAGGTCGGTAGTTCAACTCTACCCAGGCCCACCAATCGTTAACCCCCATCTCGGTCCATAGAGAAATCCAACCTCCCGCGAAGCGGAACGCCAACGATTGTAATACGCCGTTGCAGATGGTAATCTTCTGTGTAGTGGGGAGAAGCGGTAATGAGTCGTACCTAGTAATTTGACTGATTTTTGGGGTAAGATTTTCTTACTATGGAAATAAAACTTTCCACCAAGGGCCAGATCGTACTTGCCGGCGCCATTCGTCGCAAACTTGGCCTCCAGGCTGGCGACTTGCTCGACGCGAAAGTGCAAGCTGGGCGCGTAGTCCTAATTCCACGCAAAACACGCCCCTCGAAGGCGACCATCCTCGTTGACCGGCTTACAGGCCTTCCGGTTCTAAGCGCGGGATTGGGGGCTCCGCATTTGAGCAGCAAGCAGGTCCGTGAGATTTTGGCTGAATTTCCATGAAATACCTGCTAGACGTGAACGCCCTGATCGCGCTGGGTTTCCTTGAACATGAATTCCACGGGCGAGTTGCCCGATGGGTGAGGAGGTTAGCCGCAAACGGCCCCCCCGAACTGGCAACCTGCTCGATTACGGAACTGGGGTTCGTCCGAGTCCTCGCCCAGGCGCCACAGTACGGATTTACCGTTGGCCAAGCTTGCCACCTGTTGCAGCGGCTTAAGGCAGCACGAATGGTGAGCTTTACATTTATTCCTGACGGCCAAGACATCTCCCATCTCCCCAGTTGGGTCAAGACCGCAAACCAGACAACTGACGGCCATCTGGCGCAACTCGCTGGAGCGCACAGCGCAGTTCTTGCGACACTGGACAAGCGAATCCCGCAAGCATTCCTGATCCCCATGGAAAGCTAGGCCCCTCATGAACTCTGAAAAGTATTCGCGGCAGATTCTCTTTTCGCCCATCGGGGCGGAGGGGCAGGAGAAGCTGCTGCAATCGAAAGTGGTGATTCTCGGCTGCGGCGCGCTGGGGACGGCACAAGCCAATGCTTTGGTGCGTGCGGGCGTGGGAACTCTGCGCATTGTGGACCGTGATTTCGTGGAGGAATCAAACCTCCAGCGCCAAATGCTTTTTGACGAAGCCGACGCGAAAGAGAGCTTGCCCAAGGCGGTGGCGGCGGAACGGAAGCTCCGCCAAATCAATTCCGAGGTGGCCGTGGAAGGAATCGTGGCCGACGCGGACAGCAGCAACATCGAGGAATTCATCGCGGGCTTTCACGTTGTTTTGGACGCGACGGACAACTTTGAGACGCGTTACCTTTTGAATGACGCGGCGGTGAAACTGGGAATTCCCTGGATTTATGGCGCCGTGGTGGCCAGTTACGCGGCCACCATGACGATTCTCCCGGGGCGCACGGCGTGCCTCGCCTGCATATTTCCGAAGTCTCCCCGCGGGATGCACGAGACCTGCGATACCGTGGGCGTCATCGGTCCGGCCGTCTCCTGGGCTGCCGCCATTCAGGTGACCGAAGCGCTCAAAATTCTGTTGGGCCGCCAATCCGAATTGCACGGATCGCTCCTGGCTTACGACCTCTGGAGCAACCACTTCCAACAGGTGAAGGCTCTTCAAGATCCCCAATGCCGGGTTTGTGTGGCGCACGAATTTGCCTACCTCGAACAAGGCGGGCCCACACACATCAGCATGTGCGGCCGGAACTCCGTGCAGATTCATCAAGCCGAGTCGCGGGCGCTCGACCTCGCCGCACTGAAGGCGCGGCTCGAGCAGTTTGGCCCCGTGCGTGCCAATGAATTCCTGTTGAAGTGTTCTCTCGACTCTTACGAGTTAACGGTATTTCCGGATGGCCGGGTGATCGTGAAGGGAACGCGGGACCCCGCCGTGGCCCGCGGACTCTACGCCCGCTACATTGGTTCCTGATATTGAGGTGACGGGAATTGCAGGGGCGGTTCGCGAACCGCCCCTACGCTTCCACGGGGAGCGCACCGCGGCCTGATGGGCGCGACCCTAACAAGATCTCACCACAGAGGCACAGAGGTCACGGAGAAAAGCCGCGTGCGTTCCTCCGTGCCCTCTGTACTACTACCCCCGAGATTCTTCGCGGCCTGCGATGATTTTATGCTGCCAGCGAAGTGAGTTGGGCGATAGTTGCTTGCGTAAGCGTCAGGGCAGCGGTCAGGATCTTGCGCCCGGGTGTGGTAACTAGATAACGGTGCGTAGGGGGAACTTTTTGCATCAGACCAGGGGCCCGCAAGAGGCGGAGTTTCCGGCTCACCCAGGCACTTCTCCGTCTTTTTTCCTTAGGGGAGGGGGCTTCGCCAGGGGAGCAAGCATCGACGACATCATCGAGTGGCATGGTGGCGTCACTCGCGACCAAATCGAGCAGGTCATCAATTTCGTCGCCGACAGCCTGCAAGAACCTGCCCATGCGGATTCTGTTTGACCCTAACCCTCCCTCCCCGCTTCGGTACTCGTTGCGGAACTTCGCTGTCGAAACGACGGCTGAACGTGGGTGGCATCGCCTCACCCATGGACAATTGTTGGACGCCGCCGAAGCCGAAGGGTTTGACATTTTGCTGACCGCCGATAAGGGTTTCCAGCACCAACTGAATCTTAGGGATCGACGTATTGCCATTGTTGTCCTGGGCCGTGGGAACTGGCCCGACGTAAAGATGAACATTCCCAAAATCATGGATGCCCTCGGGGACGCCCAGGGTGGAACCTGCATTCTGGTTGAATGCCAGGTGAGCCCACCTTTGCCGTAACCAAGGGAACATCTGAACCTGAACCACTACCGGAGGCCGAACGCCGTTCGGCCCTACGAACACGCGACCACCCCTGGCCCCGAACGCCGAATCCCCAACCCCGAATCCTGGCCCCCGCTTCCCGAAATTTCTAGGGCCGCGTGCCGAATCGCAGATTCCAGATTTCAGATTCCGAATCCCGAACCCCAGTCCCGAGCCCCTAGCCCCCCATCCCGAATCCCAAATCCCGCAGCCCTTTCAATCGTCAATCGTCCATCGGCCATCGGCAATCCTGCCCCGAATCCCTAACCCCGAATCCCGTGTCCCGTGTCCCGAATCCCGAGCTGCGTGTTATCATTGAAGATTCGCGAAAGGCTCTAATTTCATGTCCAACGTTCGAGTTCGTTTCGCCCCCAGCCCCACCGGCTACGTCCACGTGGGAAATGCCCGGACGGCCCTTTTCAACTGGCTGTTCGCGCGCCATCACGGCGGGGTCTATGTCTTACGCATTGAAGACACCGACGCGGAGCGTTCGAAGCCGGAATACGAACGGCAATTGATGGAAGATCTGCGCTGGTTCGGGCTCGACTGGGACGAAGGCCCTGACACGGGCGGACCTTTTGGACCGTACCGCCAGTCGGAGCGCCGCGCGATTTATGCCGCGTACGCAGAGAAGTTGATCGGGCAGGGCGACGCCTACTATTGTTTCTGCTCGGCGGAGCAACTGGAAGCCGAACGCCAGGAGGCGCTCAAGGCCGGCCGCCAGCCACGCTATTCCGGGCACTGCCGGAAGCTTGCTGCGGAGGAAGTCTCGCGCCGCAAGGCGGCGGGTGAGCCCGCGGCGGTGCGCCTGAAGATCGTGGAAAGCAGTTTCTTTTGGAATGACCGTGTGCATGGGCCCACCACCATTTCCAGTGACGTTATCGGCGATCCCATCCTGGTGCGCTCGGAGGGCCTGCCCGCCTACAATTACGCGGTGGTGATTGACGACCACCTGATGGAAATTACCCACGTGATTCGCGGCGACGATCACATTTCCAACACGCCGCGCCAGCTTGCCGTCTACCGCGCGCTGGGTTGGGAGCCTCCGGAGTTCGCGCATCTCTCCACCATCCTGGGATCGGACCGCACGCGCCTTTCCAAACGGCATGGGGCAACGTCCATGGAAAGTTTCCGCGAGATGGGGATTCTTCCCGAAGCGCTGCGGAACTATCTGGCGTTGCTGGGGTGGTCGCCGGCGGATGGAAAAACGGAAATCCTGAGTCCGGAGGAATTGGTCAAGCAATTCTCCCTCGACCACATCACCAAAAGCCCCGCTGTGTTCGATAATGACAAGCTCAACTGGTTGAACCGGCACTACATGAAAGAGTGTCCACCGCGGCGCCTGGCCGAGCTCGCGGCGCCGTTCCTGCAAGGCGCCAGCCAACTAGGCCCACAACTCGGACCGGACGTGCTGGCGTGGATCGAACGCGTGCTCGATGCCGTGCTGAAGAACGTCAGTTTGCTGTCGCAGCTTCCTGAAGCGGCGCGGATCATTTTCGAGTTTGACGCGCAACGGGCCCTCGCCACGCCGGAATTTCAGGAATTGCTCGCCAACCCAGCCGCCCGCGAAGTGCTGAAAGCATTCATTCCGAAGGTCCTCGCAGAGAGCACGCTGACGTACGAACGCTTTCGCGAAATTACCAAGGCTGTGCAGAAAGAGACAGGCAAGAAGGGGAAGGATCTGTATCATCCTATTCGCATGGCGCTGACCGGCGCAGGTTCCGGACCGGAGCTGGAAAAGCTGATTCCCATTTACGAGGAAGGCGCCAAATTGTCGCTGGGACAGCATGTCAAAAGCGTGGCCGAGCGGCTGAGAGAATTTTCCGAAGCGGCGAAACTATAAAGGTCTGATTGCAAAGAGCGAAGGACAAAAAGTCTGGTTAAGCGCTGGGCCGCATGAAAGGGCATGGTGCTCTTAATTGCGCCTTTTAGTGGGCATTTGCCCTTTATCCACTTTCGGTCCAGAGCCAGCAATGCTTGGGGGGTAATTTTTTGTCGCAGCGAGAAAGCGGAGATCATCAAGAGGTGGTTTACGGCATCCATTCGGTGCGGGAGGCGGTGCGCACTCGGCCGGTGGATTTCGTGATGATCACGCAGGGCTACCACAATCCTCGCGTGCAGGAGATTGTGGACGCCTGCCGTGCCGCGGGCATCTCCCTCCGTTTTTCCCCCCGCCCGGCGGTGGAGCGCACCGCCGGCACTCCCCAGCATCAAAACGTGGTGGCAGTGTGCACGCCGAAGGCTTATGATGATATTTCT
>Ga0181527_1005547_pt1 | contig 10412 bp, 12 predicted proteins | sample PEATcosm2014_Bin_30_FD_119762 | JGI IMG/M metagenome (GOLD analysis project Ga0181527, IMG submission 119762) | Peatland microbial communities from MTU Mesocosm Facility, Houghton, MI, USA - PEATcosm2014_Bin06_60_metaG | ecosystem: Environmental > Terrestrial > Soil > Wetlands > Peat | place...
GTAGCGGCAGCAACAATGAAACCAACTGCAGCAGCAAAAAGAATCTTGCGATTCGTGGCGGCAGCCTGATATCGCGACGTTATATTTTACCGACTGTGGTCGTTGAGTGGCGACGCAGGTGCCCGCCTTGTCAGGGGTGAACGTGGGATGAACTGACGTTGGATTGACGAGTTGAGCGGAGCTGTTTGCGGGAACGGACCTCAGAGACCAATTGTACGCGAGCGCGCCGCTGAACCTCAGCACTTCCTCTTTAGTCGCTCTGTGTGCGAAAGACCTTTACCTCGAAAAGGCCATATTTTGGACTGTGTGGGAACGTGCCTACTCTCTGCTTATACGGAGAGAAAGAACCATCGCCGTCATAATCGTCGCCATCGTCATCGTTGCGGTAGGGGTGACCGCCTACTGCTCAAGCTTCGAGCCACCGCAGATAGAAAGCGTCAAAATAAGCTCAATTGGCGGCATTTCACTCTCTGGCTTTAACTTGACGTTTTCCATGGAGATCTACAACCCGAACATAGTCGGCATGACGATTAAGAATATCAATTACAACATTATACTAACCCAGACCAACCAACTTTTGATGAACGGAACGCAAGGCGAGATCAATATTCCTGCGCATGGGAGCACAGAGATCTTCATAAAGTCGACCGTCTACTTTGCCTCGGGAATCAGCCTTGCATTTATGATGATCTTTACTAAAAGCGTCATGATGGAAATAGATGGGGGCGGTACAGCGCCGGGTCTATTCTCGGACCAAAGCTTTTCTTTTAGCCGTACGTTCGACGCCTATCCGTACATCAGTAATCAGGTTGGCAACGTTGTCTGAACTGCCCCGCAACGCGAAAAAGAAGAAGCTGGTGACGGTTTTACGAGAACAGATGAATACTAGAGACTCGAATGCGTAGCTAAGCCCTTAGGGTGAGCGGACTTCGCGTGGCTCTTATACATGGAGGTCTTGTTTAGGTCGGGATTTTTTTTTGGTTTTTTTGGTACTGCAACATAGTGCGCAAGCTCCATTTGAGGTTGCATACAAAAAAATCACCCTCCAAAGACAAGAGAAACTGTTTTTTCGTCTAAATCAGAATAATTTTATTCAATGTCCCCAGAACAACAATGTATGATCGACGTTGCTGCTTGCGAAGGTGAGTTAAAAGAAGCTTTAAGGTTCATTTGGAGCACCCGGAATACTCAGCTGGAAAAGAGCAGCTGCTGCAAAAATATCGAAAAGCTGGTATTGGCGAGTAACGGTAATAGATTTTGCCGCTACCAGAAGGTTGTAAAAATATGACATTTTATGACATCACGTTTCGTGATTCGTTTGGATCAACTGTTAGTATGTCCGAATTTCGTGGAAAGGTTGTTCTCATTGTCAACACAGCGACCAAATGCGGTCTGGCGGGTCAGTTTAAAGAACTCGAAGAACTTCACCAGAAGTACAAAGACCAGGGACTTGTGGTGATTGGCTTTCCCTCTGACCAGTTTAAACAGGAGCCAGAGACAAATGAGACCATGGTCAAAGCTTGCCTGATAAATTTTGGCGTAACATTCCTCATTTCCGAGAAAATAAACGTTAACGGTAAAGATACCCACCCTCTCTTTGTTTATCTGAAAAAAGAGTTACCCGGTACTTTTGGAACCAGCATAAAGTGGAATTTTACAAAATTCTTGGTTTCCAAAGAAGGTGTGCCCTTTAAGCGGTATTCGCCAACAACAAGACCCGTTGAAATAGAAGGAGACATCATCAACCTATTGGATAAGTAATACTTATTCAATCTCAAGTAGATAGGTGACCTTCGCGTCGAAGACTCCGCCTTTTTTATAGCTACGCCAGTATATGTTCGGGTTGACCCCAGCAAGTGCAACGGTATCTTAGATCTCCTCGAATTCGGCTTGCTCCCTGATTTAAAGGGTTTATATCGCTTCGATTATCAGCCGATTATGCGACATCGCCCATCTTATGTATCAACAATGTTGTTAAGCGACTTAGAGACGCCTGATACATAAAAGAACGTAATATTGACCTTTTTTAGTGACAACGCAATACTTAAGTAGTCATCCGTCGCAATATCATGTTTGAGGTAGAACGAGGCTATCGTACTTAAGTGCCGTGAGTAAAAACGGTCGTGAGTTATGCCGAAACTTCCTGTTATCGACTCAGCGCGGCATTGTGGAATCGTTCTGCGTAAAATTCTATAGGTGGCGAGAAATATGGACAAATTAATGAAAGTAAGTATAGTCCTAAGTATAGTCGTGGTAGTTGCCGCGTTCTCTGTATTCAGCTTGTGGGTGTATGCTTTGCCTATCCCACAACAAGCGCAGGCGACTTCATTGTCTCGTCAAGGCAGTTGTAACTGCTCATGCCCCCCTGGATGGTTATGTAGTACAACTGCAAATGGCGGATGTAACTGTTTCCCCTACACTCCTCCTACTTTGCCCCCCTCTTCTTTCAGCTAACGCGTTGGTCTCCAAAATCGCTTATTTTTCAATGCAGAAGCGAATTTGAGGTTAATAAAGAAAACAAAAGGCCGAGGGCGAGATTCGAACCCGCGTCGTGGCCTCCACAGGGCAGTTTTTGAATATAAGCGGCAAAATAAGCTCTTTTTCTGATAGTCCTGCTGGAGCTAAGGAACTGCCGCGGGTTGATCACACGAACACAGAATCTCGTCCTTCGCGTCCTCAAATCAGCCTTGCATCGCTGGAGCTGCATTTCACCAAACAAGAGTTGACTAGTTACACCGATTTTCGCAAAGTTGGACTGAGCATTGCATCACTTCCGTGGATAAACAAGTGTTCTCGTACTTTCTGGGGCGCTACGAAAGGAGTTGTAAACAAAGAGAGGTTGGGCTTACTCAGAGAGCAGGCGATGGCTAGATACGGCGATACCTACGCAAGGCGCAAGGTGATGAACTTCTCGAAGGCATTTCTCAAGTACCTCTCTAAGACACGATTCGACACGCGATATAAGGAGTTTGACCTGTTTTTAGAGATGCCTAAAGCGATCAAGGAAAGCAAACGGATAACACAACGCATTATAACAACAGACGATGTCAAAAATGTGCTAGCCGCTATAGAACAAGGTGGTGAGCACCGTGAGTTTACCATGCGACAGCGCCAAAACTACAAAGCTCTTGTTTTGTTTGGTGCCTATACAGGCCAACGTCCTATCGCTACCATCCGAAAACTCACCGTCGGACAGTTTCGGGCCGCTCTGCGGCTCGACCCTCCAGTACTTGACGTCCTGCCACAACAGGATAAAATCAGGATGCAACACTATGTGCCACTGCACCCCTGCGTGATACAGGCGGTGACCCCGCTTCTAGACGGCAGAAACCGAAAAGACGACACCTGCATATTTGCACATGAATACTTCGACAAGTGGGCGAGGAGGAAAAAGCTTCCTTTAGTGTATGGTGGACATTTCGTCTGCGGTGATCTGAGGAAATTCTGTGAACAAATGGGCGATATACTGCAGTGGGATCAGTCAAACAAGAACTATATACTGACGCACGGCGTTTCGGGGGTTGATTGGCGGTTTTACAAGCATCCGCTGCCTGATTCGGTTTATGATGTGTATATGCAGTATTGGGCAAACGTCAACTTGGCTATCTAAATTAGCTGCTTAGCGTCTGCTGGGCTTGTGTGAAGACTGGTTCAGCCCCCCTAGCGAGAGAGAATAAGGTTTGCGACGCTCTCATGTTTCTTTTCAGAAGGGTCGCTTTATCACTAATCTTGAAAAAACCCCTTGCTACTGTCTATCTAACGTTGTTGAATTATGGAACGATCGACAAAAGCTATTATCGTTATTGACCAGCAATTATAGGGTTTGGACACGATAACATGAATGTTAAGATCGCCGAGCTAAGACATAGGATAAAAATACAACGTAGAGAATCAGCGCGAGATGACACTGGAGCATTCATACTTGAGACTAGAGACTTGATAGAGGTGTGGGCAAAAATTGAACCGCTCAAGAGTCGTGACTTGTTTCAAGCTAACGACATCTGGCCTGGGACGGACCACAGGATTATTACTCGATATTTTCAGGAGGTTGAACAGGGAACAATCATAACCTGGAATGACAAAACTTTCGAAGTTACTCACGTAACTGATGAAGACTACAAGCATCAATGGCTGGAAATAATGTGCAAAGAGATAACTACGCCCCACTCGTGACGTTAAGTATTGAAGTTAAGTCCTGATTCCTTGGTATGTCTGATTATATCCAAAATGCGATTAGAAATCTAGAAAGAAGAACTGAGCAATTAAAAAATACTTGGCACGGCGTTTATCATTACTCTCTGGTGCGATATTGGAATTATCTGCACGATAGCCCGATATTCCTCGACGTGTTTTCCGCAAACTAAGCCCCCAACGTTGCATTTTGGGTTGCCATGAGAATACGGACTGTTGATTCCGCACGCGACATGGAACTAGTGATCGACGACTATATCACGCGTGGTTATGCGGTTATGCGAGGAGCAGCGTCCGCTCTTGTAAAGAAAACTAGCTTGTTTCGAACGGTAGATGAGGTGCTTTTGCAGCTAGATGAGAGAACGGACATTCCGCCGAAACACGATGAAAACGAAGCACATCCGCGTGCATATACACGCTGTGGATCATGCCGTCGTCAGGTTTCTACTGCAGCAACGTTCTGCAGATATTGTGGGGCACATTTGCGGTCAGAAAATGGACAACGAGATCTTACGAATATGTAGGTCATGTGGCGCACCGAAACGATGTAAACGATGCGGCACACCCCAGCCCTACGACGGACGCTACTGCGAAACGTGTGGGGTTTTTCTGTTAGATTTCGTTGAATGTCTAGACGTTGACGCGGTTCTCTCGATTGGTGTGATTTGTATGCTCTTGCTATTGCCGGTTCTTCTGAGGTGATCTACACGATAAAAAACGGCAGCGATCAGTGCGCTTAGTATGGTTGCATTGACAGGGCTTTGGTCATCAACCTGAAACAGGCGTACCTGCTTGAACTCTTCAAGGCGTCCGGCATTGCAGCACCGAGAATTGATGATGATCACCTGCGAGTGTACATTCCACGGAAAACGTGGGGGGTGTACAAGGACGACCGATTCTCAGAGAAGATTCAGCGAGAGGATTACGACTATTGGGAACGGGAGTTCCTCGATCACGCCAACGCAGTGACGGCCAGAGATATCAGCGAGAATCAGGACGAATACATCTTCCGCTGTGATTTCTTCGAACTCAAAGAGCTGATTGACGTTAAGCCCGATACAGGAAGCAGTTACATTAGGAGCGTGTGTGAACCATTCGATCTGGAGATGGAGTTAGATTTAAAGAAAGTCGAGAACTGGTTGGCACATTTTGGCCTGTATCCCTACACGCACATCCATGCGTCAGGTCACTTGAATTATGATGAGATACGAGATGTGGTCGAGACCGTACAGCCGAAAGTACTGATCCCAGTGCATACTCAGCATCCAGAGGTGTTTCAGACCCTTCACGACAACGTGATTCTTCCAGAAAAAGGGGTCGCGATTAACCTCTAAATGTGGCTAGCAAGGAAAAACTTATTTCTATGAATCAAGCTGGATCTCGAGATTGTCGCGTTTCCAATTAAGCCAATAAAGCATAAGCACCTGCATGAACAGCTCCGCTTCACCCAGATCCATAGGCTCGTCTGGGAGCAGTTTTTCGCGCCCACCCCCCCGTGACGATTATAGTTTGCGGTCTGCGAGAATCTATTCTCGTTGCCTTCGATGCAGGTTCCTTTGATAGATCTCCTAAAACCGGAGCGTTCCCAACCTTTGCTGCCGCTGCGATAACCCATCTCCTTCTTTATGACTTCCCACGTTCTGTAGAGGTTAGACCAGCTGTGTTCATATCCGTAATATGTAAGTGCCTCCCCTACGTTTTCATCGCTCTTCACGAGCTCTAATAGTGGGAAATGGCTCTCAATCACCTTTTCTTGTTTGTCCACAAGCTCAAGGTCTTTGACATCGTCACGCTTCTTTAGGCCTTCTGGAGCCTCCACTCCAAGGGCCTCAACAAATTTACGATAATCTGAAGGGATTAACTTCAATCTAGCAGTAGGCGGGAGGATATTCTCATTAGCTTGAGTCCCTTCTTTAAATTCAGTGACGGTACTATCGAGTCGAACGGGCAGAAAGTCTGGAAGTCCCTTTGGTGGTTTACCCTGTACAAAAGTGTAGATTGCAACCTCAAGCTGGGCCTCTCCGTTAATCAATGAGACGATGTCAATGGCTTCACTATAGATCTCCCAATTGTCCGCCTTTGAATCGAAGCTGGGTGATTTCAGATAGTAATCATCGTATTCTTCCTCTTTGTTTGTTTGGGGATTTAGGCGAACTGAGCTTACTCGATATATACAAAAGTCACCAAAACAGAATTGTTCAGAAAGAAACTTCAGATCCTGTTTTCTGCCTTGCAGCCGGACTGCTTTTCCCTTCAACTCAGTATTACTCATAATGCGATAATGAAATGTTGGCGTACATATCGTTGTGTTTTTGATCGCCTTTCTTTTCCCACCACGTTTGTTACAGCCATTTAACTGGCGCCTCTTCATTACCTGATTATTCTATCGGAGTGCTTTGCAGTGCTGCGGTATCAGCATCACACAGGTCGGCTAATGTTGCCAGCCCCTTGGGTGAATGTAAAATAGTGGGCATGCGTTCTGGTTACGTGCTCACCATTTCGAGAAGCGCCCTCACCACGTCCTCTTGAGTCTGGACTTTCCCCCTCTCGGCACTCAGTGTAGCGCGGTACTTCTCGAAATCGGCGTGGGTTTTCTTGCTTACGCTGATGGATGCTCTTCGTTTAACTGTTCTTGTAGATTTAGAGCACAAAAATCGCAGCCTTTCTGCACTTCAATCGGAGCGAATATGTCTCATTAGAACACATCTGAATTATCATCGTTGAAAACGTGGTGGTTGTTTGCAGCACATTGGAGACTCAAAAATCGGAACAATAAAGTCGAAACCAAATGTGAAATATCCTATGATCCGCTTGCCGCAAGAATACGTTCAGATTATAGGTCAAAGAGCGGACATTTACAAGACCGATCATGAAGGTCAACCAGCGTTTTTAGTCGTCCCTTATATTGAGATAAGTGCACAATCGACGGCAGAATCAAAGTCAAGAATTTCTAAACTTGGTTTAGAAACTGAAGTGGAATCACGCCTCTCCGCTCTCGAATCTCAAATCGCCGAGCTAAAATCACTTATTTTAAATAAGGAAAGCGAAAATATCTCTAAAAACAGAAAACAAAAGGCCGAGGGCGAGATTCGAACCCGCGTCGTGGCCTCCACAGGGCCATAGGATAACCAAGCTACCCCACCTCGGCACAACCTCGAAAGGCGTATAGTCCCGTGCGGATTCTCCCTTTTAGGGAGTTTCGCTTCTTCACTTTGGTTTAAACCTTCTGTGGATAGGTTTAAACCTTCACCTGTCGAAATAAGGAATGCCGTTTGCCCGTCTTTGCTGATCTCAAAGAGGTGGGCCTTCTTCCCTATCAGGTGCGCGTGCGTTTTAGGCAGACGGAGCTGCGGGTACGTCCCGCCGTTTCCGGTCAGCTTGCCTATCTTTGCATCGCCGACGTAGTGTAGAGCTTCACTCCTTATCTCTCTTTTGGACTTATGGGACATGCTTTCATACCCCTTTATTGATTACGCGTAATCAAATGTTTGGAATACATTGCTTAAGCATGCCGATTTGTGGCGAGAAATTGTCTGCGTCGTGGCAAAGGCGCTTCTGCAAATTGTGTGTGCGTTAATCTAGCTCTGGAACAAGGAGTGGGACGTGTATACGTCAGTTCCTGAACGGGGCTTTAGAACTGCCTAAATCGAAAAATAACCGGCGTAAATTTGTGCTGTCGGATGGAAATATGAAGATGGTCGTACGTTTTACTTTCAGCACGTTTTTGCCGTTTGGTTATCACATCAGCACACACAGAACATTTGTGCAGGCAATCCATACCGCAACTAATACAGGCGACAAAAAACAGGCTATCTACAAGCTCTTTGCTGCCTACATTCACACAATACCGCTAGAAGAGCTAATAGAAAGCGTTGAACGGGCCGAAAAAAGCCTACGTCGCACTATCAAAAGGACACAAAATAGATACTCACTACGACCGACGTTGTGGAGCGTTTCGATTGCCTGAATAACCCAAGAGTTTGCAGTAACGAAAAAAGAGAGAAACATATAAAGTGCCGTCTCCACCTACGTTGCGTGTGGTCAGTTCCTTAATGCTCGTTGGATTCGGCCTTATAGCTCTTGCGTGGATAATTCAACTCATCTACATAGTGCGCGGCAACAGAAACGTGCAGCCCCTCTTTATTGGCGTGTATGTCGTGGGAGTCATCATCTTAGCGGCGAGTGACGTGATTGGCGGCGCTGTGGACATCGCCAACGCGGAACTCGTGACGATTATCGCTTCGCTAGTCGTTCTCGTGGCGCTTGTTGCTACAAAGCCGAAAAGATAGCGTCAGGCAAACAGACTGACACGAGGTGACGTGAATAGATGAGAACTATGACGGGATGATACGAAGAAATATTTGAGGCTTCCACTAAAGACTATGTTGCTGTTAATGCGTCAGGATAGATTATCAGTGTCATATCGCTGACGCTATTCAGCTTAGAAAGGAGTAATATGAACAACATAGGTAAAGCCGTGTTCCACGAAGTCCAGCCGCTCCGCAACTGGTGGATATGGCTTCTTATTCTAATTCCTGTCGCGCTTGCGTGGTGGCTCTTTGTCGCACAGGTTGTCCTTGGGACATCAATCGGCGACAATCCGCCTTCCAACATCGTTGCATTAGCAATTTGGCTTGTTTTCGGGATAGGACTGCCATTATCTACCTATTACGCAAAGTTGATAACCGACGTGCAAACAGATGGCGTATTCGTCCGCTTTTTCCCGTTGTACTCCCGAATCATCGCACTTGGAGACATCGTTACTTATGAAGCGCGTCAGTACCGCCCACTCGTGGAATATGGTGGGTGGGGCATTCGGGTTGGTCGTCACAAGAAGCGGGCGTACACGATGGGCGGCAACAAAGGCGTTGAGTTAGAACTGACCGACGGGACACTCTTGTTGATCGGTTCACAACGACCTGAGGAATTGGCCAACGCAATCGCTACAGTAAGAGCTTAAATATCCATTCAGTGCCGCTCGAAGCTGATAGAGAGCGTCGAACGAGTGCGACGAGACGCGCAGCTCAGATGTGTGGTAATATACGAGGCGGCCTGCAGCTACTGCCTCGCCAGAGCCGAACGGCCAACGTCGCGATTGTGATCGCAAAGCGGCTTTCAGCTCGAACGGATTGTTAAAATCAACGTCTTAAGCATCTGCAGAATCTCAAGAATCTCCTCTCGGTTAAACTTCGAGCGTTTCAGCGAAGACAAATCTTCAAGAACATTTGAGTACGGATATTCTTCGATCGTAAATCCAGCATTGGTGAAGAACTGTCGCACATCATTTTCGTCTTCAAATGTGTCCTGTTCGATGTCACGCTCGGTTGCGTCGTATATATTCTGCATCCGTTGCTGCATAGTGCCGTCTACCTGAGAGACAAACTTCCATAATTGTTTGGTGCCCACATCTGGGGTAATCCATATTCCGTCGTGTTGCTTAAGAAGATCACGAATGTTCCCTGCCAAAGTTTCTTTTTCGTCGCGGGTGAAGTACGGAAGTAACCCCTCCGTGATAATCGCAACAGGCTTGCCTGATCGAAAAGGAGTGGCCGCTTGCAACAAACTCTCTCGATCAAGTGCATTTGCAATCCGGTAATAGAGGTTTGGACGATGTATGTTAGATTTTGCTAGTATGGATTCGGCAATTGCTTTTTCTTGTTCTAAAATCTCTGGCAAATCAGTGGCCACATAAACGACATTTGGATCTTCAGTCATTGCGAGGCCACGCGGAGAAAGTCCAGCGGCGATTTCCAAAACTTGTGTAATATGGTAACGTGCAATAATCTGGTCAGTAGTTTTGTAGCGTGCCTCCCAATTGAAAGCGAACTGTTCTGTCATGAGTTCCGCGCTCTTGCCTGCTAGTGTTTGAAAGTCTTTCTCTGCTCCGCTTGCTGCAGCTATCTCCTTAGTGAACGGAATATCGGTAAAGCTCCTTATGTGCGCTACTAGCTTAGCAGTGGTACTAATTTTTTCATAGGCTTCTTCTTGTACCATAATCGATTATCACTCTCCTGCTCCCATCAACCCTAGACGATTTTGCAAATGCGCATGATTGTCTCGCAATATAAATAGAACTGATACTGATGCCCAGAGGCAGCGCGTTCCGTATTGTGAAGAATACCGTCGTCCGCGCTATATCAGAGACTATCCGCCGTCACTGCGAAAAGCACAACGGGGTAGGGCAACTGCTATAACGTACGAAAGTTGTAATAAAGCTTCAA
>Ga0181527_1005548_pt1 | contig 10410 bp, 9 predicted proteins | sample PEATcosm2014_Bin_30_FD_119762 | JGI IMG/M metagenome (GOLD analysis project Ga0181527, IMG submission 119762) | Peatland microbial communities from MTU Mesocosm Facility, Houghton, MI, USA - PEATcosm2014_Bin06_60_metaG | ecosystem: Environmental > Terrestrial > Soil > Wetlands > Peat | place...
TCGCCGCCTTAACGCCACCGCACTCGCTGTGTCCCAATAAAATAAGATGCTTCACCTTTAAAAATCGTATACCAAATTCTAATGCGGCACTGGTGCCATGAGGCAATGCATCATGTTGATAGGGAGGCACAATGTTTGCCACATTACGTATCACGAATAAATCACCCGGATCACATTGCAAGAGCAATGCCGGATCAACGCGCGAATCACTACATGCAACCACGACCGCGCGTGGACTTTGACCATGATGCGATAAATAGTGCATGATCGATGGATCACTATGCACATATTTGTCTCTAAAAAGCTCATATCCTTTTAACATATCGTTAAAATTCTCTGCCGCTTGCTTATGCAATAATGCTTGCTGTCTCGCTTGATACTGCTGGTAGCCGAAGAAACTAACCAAAAGAATGCCACACAATGCTATCGCCAAACCTTTTTTCATACTCTCTCCCTCTTTCGTCACTTATTTAATAGTGGTCTCTAATGATTCATATCCTCTTTCCACATCAAGATACGTAAAAATCCTACCCTCTTTAATATCAAAAAACCACACATGGAGCTTTAGCTCATCCTGCTGGATCTTTTCTTGAATCCATGGAAACGTCATACAGTTTTGATATGATTTGAGCAATGCTAATTGTGCATATTCATCCGGTTGTTTATTCATAAAATCATCCATCTTAATGAGTGATACCCAATTAGAAATGAAATCATTTGGTTTTGAACTATTATCTTCCTGCAGCAATGCCTGAATACCGCCGCACTGACTATGCCCGAGTAAAATGAGATGCTTCACCTGCAAGAAACAGATGCCAAATTCAAGCGCAGCGCTCGTTCCATGATGCATCTCATCCTTTTCATAGGGCGGCACAATATTTGCCACGTTACGCACCACAAACAGATCACCCGGATCACACTGCAATATCAATGCCGGATCGACGCGCGAATCACAACATGCAATGACCATCGTATGCGGCCGCTGCCCATATTGCGATAGATACTGCATGATCGATTGATCGCCATGCACATATTTATCCCGAAAGCGCTCATAGCCTTCTAACATTTTCTTAAAACTTTTTTTCACGAAGAGTCCTTGTTTAACGATTGCTATTTTCTATATATGAAACAATCTTGGTTTGTTCTTCAAGAATATTCAAAATTGCAGTAGCACAGTACGCACGATCTCGCTTACCTTCAGATATCTGTTCCACAATACCCAAATCTTCAAGTTTACTAATACCACGTTGCGCTGTGGTAAATGCGATATCAAGCGTCGCGGCAACTTTTTTTGCAGTGCAATATGGGTTTCGAGCAAGTTGCTTTATAATATCGTGCGTAGTTCGATCTGCGGAACCAATCTTAGCCTCCCATTCAGCTAACAATGCATTAATACGTTCTACGCGCGATAACACATCGATAGATTGACTCGTAACGTCATGCAAAAAGTATAAGAACCATTCTTGCCAACTACCTTCACTGCTCACATTATAAAGCTGCTGATAATATTCACCGCGCGTTTTTTCAAAGAACGCAGATAAGTATAAAATCGGTGATGGCAATATTTTACGCTCGACAAGGAGCAAAATGATAAGTAATCGACCAATACGCCCATTACCATCTAAAAAGGGATGTATCGCTTCAAAATGATAATGGCACAACGCAACATGAATGAGCGGCGGCAACGTTCTATCATGAAGAAAATGTTCAAATGATCCCAAACATTGCATCATCTCTGCCGGCGGCGGCGGAACATAATGCGCATTAAAAAGTGTTGTCCCGGGAGCCCCAATCCAATTTTGTGATTTACGAAATTCACCGGGCGTTGCATGAGCACCACGCGCACCCTGCATTAATTTTGCATGCATTTCGCGAATAAGACGCAAGGATAAGGGTAAATATTCTAAACGCTTCAATCCATAATCAAGCGCCACAATGTAATTATTCACTTCTTGAAGATCTGCTTGATTCTGGTCTACCTGTATGCCCGCATCTTGCGCTAATATCTCACCAAGTGATGACCTGGTACCTTCAATTTTACTAGATAGCACTGCTTCACGCGCCACAAAGGGCCGTATCAACAAGTGAGGATTAGGAAGAATTACACCCTCTCGAGCAAGCATACCCAAAACGTGATCTGCCCGTGAAAGCGCACTGACCAAGAGATCATTCCATTCAAAAGTAGGAGGCAGTGGATTTGGGACAAAGGCTTCATAGCCGGTCCCCGCCTTGACGATTTTCCCTGACGGGGATTCTTTGATATTCATAGATATAGATACCTTTCTTATAGACCTTTTTTACACTTCTCCCAATTATACTGCTATTATCGAATATGTCAAAAATCGATAATAAGCGCAATTCTTATTTTCATGGCGAAAATAGCAGGTTTATACACCTTCGCTTCAAAGATATAGCGGGACATAAACACCCCCTTTTAGGGGTTATTTCACGCCATTATTTTCGAAAATGCCCAAAATCGACAATAAGGTGATTTCTTATTTCAATCGAGACCCCCGAGTTGACCTACCACCCTATCTTCCATTTCAACGCAGAAATCTTAAAATAACGTTATTTTATGCTTCCAACTGCGATTGCGCAGTGTATACATCAAGAACTCGTCGATATCGTGCATGAAACTGAACGATTGCATCACACCACTGCACCAAAAATATATGCCACACCGCTCACTGCAGTACTTGAATTAACAGAAGTTTCATGCGATTTTAATACGCAAGGCGAAACAGCCAAAGCTTTTGCAGTGACCGATCTTTGTTGGGCATTACTCGAAGGCATAAAAGATGGTATACAGTGCGCCATAACAGACATCGCGCATCATCCATTGCAAACAGCGGCATGCGTTATCGCAGGCGAATATGTATTGGCTTACCAATTGCTGAAAGTAGCATATAATGTTGCGGAGATTGGCACTCTATCTTTGATAAATTCGACAGAAGGTTCGAGAAAATGGCATGAATATATCGATCCCATTGATCAATGCATCAAGGCAATTCAAAACAAAGAAATTTCATTACGCGATGGCATTAAAGGCGTCACTCAGCTGGCAGTTGGCTATGCAACGCAGCGTAAACTTTTAGGCAGTCTTGGTACATTATACTCCGGCACCAAAACAGCGGCCCTTGCATATGCCAAAAAATATCCGCTCGCCACCCCGCAGCAATACATGACAACTCCTGAGGGACTTATATTCAAGGCGGTGAATAATGCTGAAAATTTTGCAAATGCCAACTCTCCAATGCAAAGAGCTCCAAATGCATCCAAAGCACTGAAAGCAAGCAAAAAGTCAAAAATAAAAAAACAAGGACTTCCTACGCAAGGTAAACTCCGATATGTGCCACCAAAAAATTGGCACCCAACGGAAGAATTACCACGAATAAGACTGCCCAACGGAGATCGCGGTTACATAGACAGATTTAACAACGTCTGGACAAGAGGAGAAAGTCGCACAATAGGAGAAAATATAGAATGGGATGTACAATTATCCAGACAAGGTCAGCAGCAAGTCGGATGGACGACAAGAGACAATACTCATCTTAATGTAAGTCTGAAAGGTAGAGTGACACACAAATGAATCATAAATCTTATCTCATGATCAAATGCATACTTCCGGATAATCCTACATTGACAGAGTTAACAACAAAAACGCTATCTCAATTCATCAAAGCACATTGGCCTGATGCCAAATTAACGCTAATAACGAATGAAAAGTATTGGAAATATGAGAATACAAGGTACCTCATATATAATATTTCAAATACCGGACCTATTTATATTCGTGAATTAATTAAACATTTTGATTTAGATTGGTGGTATTTAGAAGATACGGTATATGCCATAGAAAAAAAACAAAGTGTGGTAGAAGAAGAAGCTGTTTGGAATAAAAATTGTCATCCTAATGCAACTTTTTTAATTCCAGAAATTGAATGGGTTCATATCTATACCTGGGAAGATGATGATGATTCAGCTATATCATACCCCGGTTGACATTTCCGCCCTTTCCGCCCCCCCATTTGCATGCCAACGCCCTTTACGGTAAACTAAAACTATATTAAATATTAGTATCCTTATTTGCCTGAGAAATTCCCAGGGAGGCGCTATGAAAGTCTTTGTTCCTATCTTCTAAAAAACTACTCAGCACCCGTGATTCATAAATCACCGTATTGCCTGAGCATGTTAATCTTGCAGTTATCATAACTCTGCAGGTACTTTTATTATTAGTTTTTATCTTTTTTAGCGAAAGCTAAACACATGAACCGTAGTAATTACGCGCTCTCCTGTATTACTTTACTCTCTTTTATATCTTGCATAGGAACACAAATGCATAATAATCAAACTCAAAAATCCACCTCTGCGTGGATTACATTCATAGAGCAAACAATCCCAAAAACAGGCACACTTTCTGCCCATGATGACAATGGCACGACAGTCACGCTAGAGTGGACAATCTACAATCCCACGTCTCCGCAATTTACACAGGCCATCAAAGATGTCAGTCACATTTTTACTCAAACCTATACTCGGCAAGAAGTAGAATTTGCACGTAAACGCCCCGAAATGGTGCCCACTGAACCGTTTCTAAAAGGCACTGCCCCACTTTTTGAGCATGGCATTGATAATGTTGATTGGCAGGCCGTAGAACATCATGTTAAAACTGCTCTGCATCAATTCTTTACCACGAATGACTTTGCTCAGTGGGCAAGCCCACATGACCTTGCTCTTTTTGTGATCGTCAAAGAGAACATTAATGACGCGCCATTAGGTGCCATTCAATTCTCAAGCACACCTGATTTTGCAAATGGAACAATACGCGTTGGCCTCACCGGTATACTTACTGATGCGCAAAATCGTGGCTTAGAAAAACTACTCATGAGCTCAATTTTTAAGATTGTTCCTGGTGTTACGCGATTGTTTTTACATAATCGACCAACAAATGAGAAGGCTCTTTCATTTTATGATGAATGGGGCTTTAAACCATTTGCTGGCACAAATGCCGATTGGCCAGACTTTGAATACCTCGCAACAGACTTTCAGGTGTTGCAAAAGGCGGCCGCAACGCTTGAGGCATTAAACGATAAACAATTATAGTATTGTTGAATAGTAACCGGCCCGTTCATTGAGCGGGCCTTGATTCCAATATTAACCCCTTCACGAGAGAGGACTTATGAATCATAAACCTATCCAATTAAAAAACGTAAGCCTCTCATTTCCCCACAAAATCTGTTTTGAAGCTTTTAATGCGCAAATTCCTTACGGAAGTCGCATTGCAATCATGGGCCGTAATGGCAGTGGCAAATCTTCTCTACTCAACATGATTAATGGCACCCTTACGCCAACCTCCGGTGAAATCAAAATTCCTGATGATGCGCACATCGGATATGTTCCGCAATTATTTACAGAATCAACCTCACTCAGTGGTGGCCAACGTTTCAATGCGGCGCTTACCAAAGTATTAAGCCGTGATCCCAATGTTCTATTATTCGATGAGCCGACGAACAATCTCGATGCAAAAAATCGTGCATCATTAATGCGCATGTTGCGATCATTTCCTGGAACGTTGATCATTGTGTCGCATGACGTTGAATTGCTCCGTACCTGCATTGATACCTTATGGCACATTGATAATGATCACATCCATATTTTCTCCGGCAATTATGATGACTATATGCGTGAACGAAATATCAAACGCTCATCAATCGAACACGAGTTATCACGCCTTGATCGGCAAAAAAAAGATACGCATCATGCATTGATGAAAGAGCAAGCAAGGGCAGCAAAGAGCCGCGCTACAGGTGAAAAATATATTGAACAACGCAAATGGCCAAAAGCTGCCGCAAAGCTCAAAGGTGCTCAAGCCGAACATACTGCAGGAAGCAAAAAAGCTGAAATCGGTCAGAAAAAAGAAGCCTTGAGCGAAGCGTTAGCAAATCTACGTCTACCAGAAATCATCCTACCCACCTTTTCTATTACCGCCGCCGATATTGGCAATAAAACATTGGTATCAATTAGCGAAGGAACCGTCGGGTATCAGCATGAGAAACCAATTCTACATGATATCAGCCTCTCGGTTACTGCCGGCGAGCGTATCGCGATCATGGGAGATAATGGCAGTGGTAAATCCACGCTCATTAAAGGAATATTGAATGACCCAACGGTGATTAAATCGGGAAATTGGCACGTGCCGAAACAAAGCGATATTGGTTATCTTGACCAACACTATGGCACCCTATCCGCAACCCAATCGGTTTTCGAAACAATAGCAGAATGGGTTCCCACATGGTCCCATGCAGAAATTCGTCGCCATTTAAATGATTTTTTATTTCGCAAGAATGAGGAAGTAAATGCACTCCTTGCAACGCTTTCTGGCGGTGAAAAAGTACGTTTAACGTTAGCCCAAATTGCTGCGAAAACGCCACAACTTTTAATACTCGATGAAATCACTAATAATCTTGATCTTGAAACACGCGAGCACGTTATTCAAGTTCTGAAAGAATATCCTGGATCCATGATCGTGATATCACACGATGAAGATTTTTTAGATAAAATTGGGATACAAAGTTGGTATGAAGTAATTAATGGGACGGTACAACATCAATCATGAAAACTACATTTTAATCATTTCATCCTGCCTGCCCTGCCGCAGCTTGCCAAGCCGTGTATGCGTGGATAAGCAAAGGCCGGGAGTAAGGCGGCACTGCTCCTGGGCATGTCAAAGGATATCAAAGTAATCATACCGCATTAATAATGCCGGTCCGTAGGGCGTATCGTATTCAATCACTCGTTTGAAACCAACCTTCTCATAGCAGCGAATTGCGGCAAGGTTGGTCGGTTCGGGATCTACGATAATCGTCGTCATAGTTGGTTCAATGGTGCGTAAATAATCGATAAATGCTTTAATAAATTGCGTACCATATCCTTTATGCAGATAGGTCGGATCGCCGATAAATTGATCTGTGCCAATGGTGGTTTTGGGGAAGATAACCGGCAGATATGCACCCGTTTTGGCTTCTGACGTATCGAGATAATAATATTGAATGTAACCGATAGGCATTCCATCGAGCAGCGCGAGATAACCAAATGTATCTTTCGAACGAATGCGCTTTAGAAAATGCGCTAGAACCTCATCTTGGGTCGGAATCGGCCACCATTGCTGCACATGCGGCTCCTTGAACCATGTCAGCAAAATTGGCAAATCAGTTTCGGTAATTTTTTTGAATGTCCATGCCATGCTATTGCAACTCGTTTTTCAGCTGCTTTATAAACGCATCCATTTCTTGCGGTGAATGCAGAATGTACATTTGTTTCGTGTGTTCAAATTCGGATGATTTTAATAATGCAAGCACATCTGCGCGATAGCGTTTGTTAAAATTCCAAATCCACGATAAAAATTCAAAAAATTTAGTATCAAATATCTTTTGTTTGCACCCTTCCGGCGTATCGGACAATATTTTACCCAAATTCAATATCGTGCGTTTTAATACACGCCACATACAAAGATAGCGCGGAATATCCAAGAAAACGACCACGTCCGCATGCGCAACTCGTTCTGGCAAGAATTTTGGGTAAGACCCTTCAAGAATCCATTGATCTCGTTCGCACAGTTCGCGATGAATCTTACCAAATTGCTCACGGTCAGTTCGTTCCCAACCGGGCTTCCAATAATAGCGATCAAGATGATAGAGCGGAATATGAAATTTTGCATGTAACACTTTGGCAAGCGTCGTCTTGCCCGACCCGGCATTACCAAAAACTATGATTTTTTTATGCGACGGTTTGATCATGATAAGCCCGTGAATAATTGAAGGTAACGAAGTATAGACACTATATATTTATTCTTTCTGTTCCGCCTTATTTGATGCATTTTAGCGCTCAACCGCAGCTTTCATTTCTCTCAATGCGTACATAAGATAATTTTTATCAACCGGCTCATCTTGATCAGAAGCATACGTATTGGCATCGAAACACATATCTTCAATGTTTCGGGCACTAAAATTTTCCGTTTTTTTTATCAGTTGCTCTATACAATCACTGGAACAATATTCTGCAAGATCTTTTTTTGAGTGTTTTTTTGAAAAATAATGAAGTAATGCCTTGCGTTGTTCAGCATCAGGCTTTGGAATAGAAATAATGCTTGAGTAAAATCTCTCTTTTAATTGTACCGGAAGACTTTCAAGATCACCGATTGCAAAAATAAAAAATACGTGAGAGTTATCTTTGTTTTTATCTATATAGTGCCTTATTGCACTATAAGCAGCATCATATTCAGTGCGTGCCGTTGATTGTTCATTGCCTGAAAAGACATCTATTCCATCAAAAAAAATAATAACCGGTTGCTTGCGTGCTTTGCCCTCCGCTATTGCTATTTCAATTTGTTTATTAATAAAATCTTTACTGCCTCCGACGAAACGATTGGGAACATCTGCACCGTAGATTTCATAAAAATGGCAATTCGCGTTTTTAGCTATCGCCGCTGCAAGTTTTGTTTTCCCGACTCCGGTTGGACCTTCAAGGACAAGAACATTGTCATAGCGTGTATCTTCAGGAGCAGGAATACCATTCTTAATATCTTCACCTATTTTTTTGATCTCCTTGATGATTGAGCATACTTCAAAAGGATGCGTGCCAGCCATACCCGGCACTTCACAACGAGGAAATTTAGGCGTGAATGGTGGAGTATTGTTTTGCGGAGCCGATTGAGGTGTTGGCGTATTTGAGAAAAAGAAAGCCTCTACTGCAACATTTGACAGTGCAAGTAGAATAACGAATTTTGCGTATGTATTTTTTGTGATTTGCATGAATGTCCCCTAAGTGGAATTAGCATGTGAATATGAATATAATGCGATTTTTATAATCCGCAATTATACGCTCATTCGCACACTAATTCAACTGAAGCATTACGTTTTTTGCCAACGATAGATTAAAACATTTATGAATGGATGGTGAAATTTAGATCGCGCGTTCGTCCGCGAGGAGAGCATAATGCCTCATCGGACGTTTTAGTTTTACTTACGCTCGAAAACATATTTATGCTGCCCCGATTCGAGTACTAACTGCTGCGTGCCATTCTGTTGCTGTGGCGAGAACTGAAGACCGGCAAATGGCAACCCGGTTAATATAAGTTTACGTGTACCATCTTTTTCCCGTTTTTCACCAAGCGCATTTTTCCATAATCGCGCATCTAATACTACGTCACCTGGAATTTCTCGAATGGTAATCTGCCCTAATGCTGGACTTTCATAAATACCCACAAACTGCGCAAGCCACGCATTATCTGGTTTGAAATTAATGCTCTCAAGATCTTTTGCTATCATAGCCGCCATCTGTTCAATATTCATTTTTATCGATGCTTCTGCCAGTGGTTTACCGTCAAAAAGCAGTTCCATAAATTTGCGCTTTACTCCTTGTGTGAATGCTGTGGCACCGCCCCCATTAGCGAGTATAACAAGTCCGACATTATGCTCTGGTAAGAAAAACATCAGAGAAGTGAACCCCATAGTCCCTCCATCGTGTCCGACGGATAAAACATCTTGACCCTTTTCAGTCATAAGTCCAAGCCCATAACTCAATGTGTCCGTAATTTTTATCTGCGGCTCACGACGCGCAAGGAGATTTTTTTCTGAAATAACGCGTTTACCTTCGGCCGTAACGCCATTATTCAACTCCGTCATGATGTATTGCGCCATATCATCCACATTGGACCACGCACCTCCAGCAGGGCGTACTGATTCCACCCATTTTTCTTGAGCTGCGTATGATGGCACAAATTGGTTATGCAAATCCCTTCCATGCGGAGATGCATGATCTGATGTTGCCACACGATCAAAATCGAACGTGGTTGCATGCATATTCATGGGATCAAATACTCGTGATTGCATCACCGAATCATACGCCTTACCAAGATCACTACTTTTATCAACCGTATGGGCTGAAATATACCCGCCTGCAGAAACCATGGGATTACTGTACTGAAATGTCTCACCAAAGCCGGTGGTTGGTTTCATATTTCGCATTTCTTTGATGCGAGAGGCTGGCGTAGCCTGATCATAATTAAAGAAAAATTCCATATCTTGTCGCGGCAGGCCGGCACTCGCAGATACCATATATTTCATCAACACCTGCTTAGTTGTCGCCGCATCACCCAATGCAAAATCAGGCATTATCTGCGTTACGGGAGTATCCCAGGTAAATTTGCCTTCATCGATCAGGCGCGCCATCATGAAGGTAGTTAATGATTTGGTCGTTGAACCGATCATAAATAAGGTGTGTGGCGTCACTTTTTCTGGTTTGCCCAGCGTACGAACGCCAAAACCTTGCTCCAGGATTATTTTGCCATCCTGTACAATGGCGACAGCAACACCCGGGATTTTACACCGAGTTCGTGCTTCTTCTAAAAAA
>Ga0181527_1005550_pt1 | contig 10407 bp, 5 predicted proteins | sample PEATcosm2014_Bin_30_FD_119762 | JGI IMG/M metagenome (GOLD analysis project Ga0181527, IMG submission 119762) | Peatland microbial communities from MTU Mesocosm Facility, Houghton, MI, USA - PEATcosm2014_Bin06_60_metaG | ecosystem: Environmental > Terrestrial > Soil > Wetlands > Peat | place...
CAGGCTTGTCCGCTGCGCCTCTAGGTCAGCCGTGAGCGCTGACGATCCGACGGTAACGATGACGGCGGCCGGCGCGGCGATCAACGTGGACGGCTCGGTGACCTTCACGGCCACAGTGGCCCCGAATGCCGGCTCGGCCTCAGTACCGTTCAATGGCACCATGCTGTTCGCCTCGAAAGGGACGACGATCGCGGCTTGCTCCACGCAGACGGTGAACGCGACGACGGGCGTGGCCACCTGCACTACGACTACGCTCCTCGCGGGATCGGATGCGATCACGGCGACCTACTCGGGCGACTCGAACTACATCGCCAGCCCGGCCAGCGCCTCGACTACGCAGACGGTTAACAAGGCCAACACTTCGATCGGCCTGTCGCCGGCTTCCCAAACGGCCAATCTGAACCAGCAGGTTACCTTCACGGCCACCGTTACTGCCCCCGGCAATGGTGTGGCGTTGAGTGGCCAGGTAGTGTTTACAGACAACTCGACTCCGATCGCGGCCTGCGGCGGATCGACGGGTGTGACTGTAACTTGGAACTCCGGTTCGTCTACGGGTACTGCGGTCTGCACCACTTCGTCGCTGTCTGCCGGTGGCCACAGTATTCTGGCCAACTACGGCAACGACTCCAATTACAACAACAGCGGCCCAGCGGCGGCAACCGCAACCATTTCGGGCGTCTCGGGTTCGGTCCCATTGGTCCTCTCGCCCTCAGGCAGCTCTACCGTTAACCAGGCCGTTACCATTACGGCGACAGTTTCCTACACTTCCCCAACCTTGCTGACCGGAACTATGGCGTTTACTGACAATGGCGCCGCAGTGCCGGGCTGCACCGTCAGCTTTAATAAGACCGCGACAGCCAGCACCGGTGTTGCCACCTGCACAACCCAGTCTCTCCCCCTCGGCTCGAACGCCATCGTTGCCACTTACAGCGGCGACCCGAACTACACTCCCAGCCCCGGATCCGTCACCTACACGGTCAATCAGACAGGCACTTCTCTGGTCTTGGCGTCAGTGCCGGCCTCTACCGCCGGAGTTAACCAGACCGTCACGTTTACCGCCACGGTGACCATCAACCAGTCCGGTCCCACGATGCCTGGCGGTTCGGTCACGTTTAAAGACAGTGTCACCTCCGCTGCCATCCCCAACTGCTCGGCACTAGCATTGGCCAGCGCCTCGGCCACGACCTTTACCGCAGGCTGCGCCACGACGACACTCGCCCTGGGCGGTCACACCATCACTGCCACCTACTCCGGTGACACGAACTTTGCGGCTAGCTCGAGTACGTCGCCAATCACAATCAATCAATCCGGAACCAGCACTGCGCTTATTTCAAGTCAGCCGGCCGGAGCCACCGTGAACCAGGCAGTGACGTTCACGGCCACCGTGACGGAGAACACATCAGGAGGAACCGCTCTCAACGGAACAGTGGCGTTCACCGATAACGGGATAACCATTACAAACTGCTCCGCTATTGCTCCGTCATCGGTCGGCGTGGCCGTTTGCACAGATTCCGCGCTGACTGCCGCTGGATCGCCGCACACCATCGTGGCCACCTACGCCCACGATACGAATTTCGCAGGCAGCTCGAACTCGCTGACGCAAACCGTCAATCAAGGCACCACGACTCTTGCCCTGGTGTCATCCGCAGTGGCCAACACCTCCACAATTAACCAATCCGTCACGTTCACTGCCACGGTTACTCCAAGCCCGCTAGGGGCCAATGTCCTAGCTAGTTCCGGGATCGTAACCTTCACGGATAATGGAAACCCCATCTCCGCGGGCTCTGGCGTTAGCTGCGGCACAAACGGCGTGGTCCCAATTAACTGGAATGCCTCGGCTTCCACTGGCACTGCGGCCTGCACTACGCCTGCATTGATCGTCGGATCACATACCATCAAAGCAACTTACACTCTCGATCCAAACTTCAGCGGCAGCATTAACTCAATTACGCAGATCGTGAATACGGCGACCACGAACCTGAGCTTGACGCCATTCTCCAGCACGTTTACCGTCAACACTCAGGTCCCACTCTTGGCCACCTTTACACCGCCAAACGGAGCGCCCACTCCGACCGGCAAGGTGACCTTCACAGATACATCTGCGACACCAGCAGCAGTTCTTTGCAGTTCAGTTACACCGACCCTGCCTGCGGGATCCACCCTATACCAGGCATCATGTCCGGTATCGACATTGACGGCCAGTACGCACGTGATTCTTGCGGCCTATGCGGGTGACATGAACTTCAGCATTGGGTCAGCCACGACATCGATCAGCATGACTCCGGCCACAAGTTCAACTACCGTCACGATTCAATCCCCGGCAACAGTCGTTACCTCAGCCGGCAACCAGTCGGGGCTTGAGGAAGCGGTCAAGTTCCAGGCTACAGTTACTCCCACATCCGGACCAGTGCTCCTTTCCGGCACGATGGCATTCACCGTAAATGGAACAGCGATCATTGGCTGCACGGCTGCGGCTGTAAATCCGGCGACTGGGATCGCAACTTGCGCGGCAACCACAGCAAATCCTGGATTCGCCGATGGTCCGAACGTGATTGGGGCTATCTATACGGACCAGAACTATACGAACACCACTATTACGGCGACCCAAACGGTGGAAGACTACACCATCGCGGTTGCACCAATTCCGACCGGTCCTCCCGCCGCCATCTTCCTGACCGCGGGCTACGCGACCGGCAGCACGCAGGGCTATCCCACTGGTAACACGACATCCGCACCCGTCGATCCTTTCACGGGCCAGGCCATCAATATCGTCCCGACTTCTATCTCGGGTTTCACGGGTACGCCTAAGATTACCTGTGCGGCTACCGCATCTTCCCCCTCCACGGGAACAGCACCGGTATGCGACCTGGCGGCTACGACGCTGGTGGTGGCGAACGGCACGACGCAAACGCCGGTAGCTCTCGTGATCGACGCAACCAGCGCCACGGCGGGTACTTACACCTTTACCGTGACTGCCACCGATGCGACTTCAAGCATCGTCCGCAAAAACACAAACACATTTACGGTGGTCGTACGCGCCAAGTCCTCCACACTGGTAGTGACCTCGGGAGCTACAACCAACAACGTCGGAAATGTAACCTTCCAGTTGCCGGCGAATGTGAGCCTGAGCAACTTCATTTGCCCATCTGTTAGTGGGACGGGGCTCACCGGTTTTGTCCCCGCCTCGGAACTTGGAATCGCGTGCACCTTCAGTCCCACAACGGTGCTGAGCTCAACTTCGGCACAGACAGCGACCGTGACGGTGACCCTCACGACGACGGGTACGGTGACGGCACAAAACACGGTGCCCAGGATGGGCAGCGCCTCGAAGCTGCTTGTAGCGGCATTGTTCGGTGCTCCGGTGTTCCTGCTTTTGGGCTTCCGGCGCAGCCGTAAGACATTCCTGTCGAATCTGGCACGGATGGTGGCGATTGCGGTGATTGCGATGAGCGCGTTGTACTCGGTTGGCTGCGGAGGCAGCTTCTCGAGTAAGACTTCAACGACCGCGGTCACTGGAGGCACAACTCCGCCGGGCACGTACTACCTGCTGATTCAAGGCACAGGGAGCGACGGCAATACCTACCAGGCAGTCCTTCCAGTGGATGTCAACCTTTAATCGCTTGCGATGGGCGTTCCGGCATGTGCGGTTCCGGAGCGCCCCAGAAATCCAGTTAGGTCGAGGGAAACCGATGAAACGATACGCTCTGCAACTCCTTCTGCTTGCAGTTTTTACGAGTTCCGCTGCCTGGGGGCAGATCAACTGCGCCACTGGCAGCGCCTCCACGAAGCTGGTCTGCGAGTTCCCTGTCTCGACAGGCGTGCTTGCGAATAGCACTGCTCTTGGCGGCTCGTCTTCGCTTTCTGCGCAGGGCAACGCGACAGGAGTGGCCACAGCTCTTAATGTCGCTATCGCGACTCAACTGAGCCAACTCCCATTGGCCGGCGCTTCGGCGGGTACCGTGCTGACTTACAAGAACGGTGTGCCGGAGACATTTAACAATCTGGGGCCTATCCTTGTCGACCGTGCGCAGACCATTGGCAGGAACAGGTTCTTCTGGGGTTTCACAGCCAGCCAATATGTATTCACCAACATCGATTCGCAATCGCTCAGGAGTTTGCCCTTTTCCTATTACAGAACTGCATGCCAGGCTGGCAGTACCAGCTGTTCACCCAGTAACGCGGTGAGTACCACCTACACGTCTGAAATTACGTCCGCCACTTTCGTAGTGAATCAGTTCGTTATTGTCGGCACAGCGGGTGTGACGCCGAAATTGGATTTATCGTTGATCGTGCCGATCTCTCGCGTTTCCGTGGGGGCCGCAGTCCCGGCTTCGACATCGACAAACTACGTTGTGAGCTCGAACAACTCCTATTTTTCGGCGGCAGGCCCTACCAGCAGCAATGGAGGAAGCGCCTCGGGGGTAGGGGACGTAGAAGTCGGTGTCAAGTACGCGCTGTATGTTGGCGAGCGCACAACATTGTCCACCGGCGCGATCTTCCGGGTCCCGAGCGGGGTCGCCGAGAACTTTCTCGGCTCCGGAGCCTGGGGATTCAATCCCTTTCTCGCGTATTCCTATCTTTCCAAAGTCTCTCCCCATGCCAAAATTGGCTTCCAGTGGAATACGGCGTCGGAGCTGAACAATCCAACCTATACAAATCCAATTTATTCGACGACCGGTGCGCTCGAATCCCAGCCTAACGCGCCATTGCCCGGCGGCGTTCAGTACGACATTGGCGCCGATTGGGCGGCGAGCAAACGTGTAACGGTTGCGGCCGACTTCTTAGGCAACCAGTATCTGAATACGTACCGTCTCTCTCCCTCAAACAGCTGCGTTCTTACCGCTAGCAGCGGACAGTGCACCCTATCAGTTCCCACAACTACCCTGCAAAGCTCCAGCTACTCGATCAGCGATCTGAGCACGGGGCTGAAATGGAATCCGGCCAAGAGCCTGGTCTTCTCAGCCAACCTGCTCACGCAGCTCAACAACAACGGAATGCGCGCCCGGCCCACTCCGTTGCTCGGCATTGGCTACAAGTTCTAACTCACAGGTTATCCGTCCATAGCGTGCGGTTTCGTCGCTATACGGATATCGCTAAGAGAAGTGTGACAGGTTCAAAACTCGGAAATGATTTAAAAATAAGGGCCGACGCTTTCACTTTTTGCGTCAACCCACATGGGCTGTGGGTTGACGCATAACGTGAAAGTTCGGTGGAACCTGAGGCCCGAGGTTACGAAACGAGCAAGCTCCTGATCGGGATCGCCGCTGGCGGCGGACGTCACCACTGACCTGTACGTGACCTCGGACCCATGCTTTCGGACGGGCTTCTTGCGAGCACCAACCGCTCCATTGTCTCTCGAAGCGCGTTCCTCCCGTCCCTGTCGGGGCGCCCCATCTGATGCTTTCGAGGGGTAATCGGCGTCGGTGAGTGCACTGGCGATTGTCCACTCGTGGAGTACGGCTGGCATCACACACACAGGCTTTCAATGGTCTTCCGACCGAATTGCAGGAATCGTAATGCACGGAAGATAGCAGGGCGGGTCGATTGAACCGCGCCGGGGATCATAACGGGCTCCAGTGACCACCGGAAGCTGAAGAAGCGCGAGCAGGAGTCTGGCTTTCTCGGCCGGAATGCGTGCTATACTCCTCGGCAGATTTCAGCACTCCATCTGGAAGTACAGCTATGAGGGAAGGGCCTCGATCGCCGGTTCTCCTTCTGCTGGGCATGGGCTGCGCAGCGCTCGCCGCAGCCGCGCAAACGTCTGCCCCACCGCTCAGCGTAACTGTGATCGTAAGCAACGCGATCGCGCAGCCGCCGCAGCCGGTGAAAGCGGTGCGGGTATCGCTGAGTTATCTGGAAAGCGCGGTGCTGATCACCGATGCGCAGCAGGTGACGAATACGCAGGGCCAGGCGCTGCTGGTGGTATCTGGGAACGTGGCGCAGCAGGGCAGCCTGCGCATGGAAATTACCGGCGCGGGCGATCTCGCCATTTACCAGCCGGCGGACGGACAACTGGCCGCGTTGCCCACGACGGTCAAGATCAGCCTGCTGCCCAAAGGCTCGGCGGCATTACTGGGGCCGGCGCAAATTGAAGCCATGCTCCATCGCATGCTCTTGCAGGTGAACAGTCTGCAAAAGCAGGTGAGCACGCTGAAGGCGGGAGCGGCCCAGGGGCAGCAGTCCGATCTAGGCGCGGCAATTGCCGGATGGGCGCAGGCCAACGGCTTTTCCTCGGGTCAGGTTGATCAGCAGGTCCAGCAGTGGGCCGCAGGGATCCAGAAGCAGTCGGGGCAGGCTACGGCGGAGCAGAAGGCGCTGGCGGAACTGGCGCTGAAGCACTACGCCGCTGCCGCACAACTTTTCAATCAAGCCAGCGATGCGGACCGGCAGGAGATTGGTGCGGAGGACGCGGAAGAGCAGGCGCTGCAGGCGCAGGTGGAGGCACTCGAAGCCGCGCAGCAACGTCTGCTCGACAAACAGAGAAGCTCATTGCGCCAACTGCTCGACCACAGTGAGCAGGCGGCGGGCGCGGATCAGCTGAACCTGAAGTTCCACGACGCGACGCAAACGTTGGAAAGCGCCGTCGTCACGGCCGACGCGGAATCGAAGAAGCATCCCGGCGACAAAGGATTCCACGAACTCTGGCTGCGTGCCGTATTCGATACGGCCAATGCTCTTCGTAAGGAAGGCGAGGTCGCTTCCGCCGATCAGAGCCTGCCTTTGCTGACGCAAGCGGCTGGCGAACTTCAGTCGCTGGCAAATGAGTACTCTGCCTTGGAAGACCGCCCGGAGTTTGCGGCAGCACAGGGCGGCCTGGGCATGGCGCTAGTGCGCGAGGGCGAACGCGCTGGTGGCGACAAAGCTTCTGCGTTGTTCGACCAGGCGGTACAGGCCTTTCAGAAGGCGCTTGAGGTGCGCACCAAAACCTATCTGCCGCAAGACTGGGCGCAGACGGAAATGAACCTAGGCGTTGCGCTGCAGGCGGAGGGCGAGCGCGCTGGTGGCGACAAGGCGATGGACTTGTTCGATCAGGCGGTCCAGGCCTACAAGAATGCGCTTGAGATCTACACCAAAGCCAATCTGCCCCTAAACTGGGCGTGGACGGAGCATGATCTCGGGGTTGCGCTCGATGACGAGGGAGACCGGGCCAGCGGAGACCAGGCCGCTGCTCTGCTCGATCAGGCGGTGCAGGCGTATCGCAGTGCGCTCGAGATCCAGACCAAAGCCGATCTGCCCCAGGACTGGGCCAGGACGCAAATGAACCTCGGCAATGCGCTGGACGACGAGGGTGAGCGCGCCACGGGCGACAAAGCGATGGCGTTGTTCAATCAGGCGGTCGAGGCCTACCGGAACGCCCTTCAGGTTTACACCAGAGCAGATCTACCCCAAAGCTGGGCCGTCATTGAGCTGAACATCATGGAAGCCGATTTTGTGTCGTCCCATTTCGAAGATTGCTTCAGGAATGCCGAGATTCTTACTGACGATGTACTCTGGGGATCCTTGGACTATTCTCGAGATGCTATGCGCTTCGCCTGTGCAGTGGCAGCCGGACAACACGCCGCCGCTCGCGATGCCCTGAAGGTTCTCTCCGCAAAGGCCCCGGCCGTCAAGAATAGCGCTTATGACTATTCGGGCATCCTCCGCTTCCTTTCCAACTCCCCTGCCTTCGCCAACGGCCGCGCCTCCTGGATCGCCCTCTTCACCGCCGTCCAGAACGGCGACAGCGCCGGTATGACCGCGGCCCTGCATCAGCTCGAGCCGCTTTTGCAGCAGTAAGGAGCCGCTTCGGTGTTCGGCAAGCGCTACGACGTGTTCTTGAGCTACTCCCGCGCGGATTCTGACCGCGTCACGCCGCTGACGCGACGAGTTGCGCCGACTCGGCTATGGTGTCTTCTTCGACGAGCAATCCATCGACCCCAACTCGCCGTGGAGAAAGCGGTTGCGCCAGACCATCCAGGGCTCGCGTTAGGAAAGCGATGGGCGGCCTTTTTGAGCAACCATCGTGAAGCCATTGCAGCGATGGATTTCTTCACCGTGCCGACGCTCACTTTTGGAGTCCTCTACTGTTTCTTCGTCGTTGCGCATAGCCGGCGTCGTATCCTTCCCTGCAATGTGACAAAGCATCCCGGCAGTGCCTGGATCATTCAGCAGTTACGCGAGGCGTTCCCTTACGACTCTGCGCCTGACTACTTGATCTTTGATCGCGGCTCGAACTTCAACAAAGAAGTCATCGACACCTTGAAGACCTTCGGTATCCATCATCCAGGCGGGCCCAGACTAGACTTGCTTTAGTGTTCATAATAATATATATTACTCCACATAATGTTCGTCAGGATGGACGTTACATATGAGAACAAGCAAGCCAGCAACCATACTGCCTATCCCCGTGCGGCGTGTGCTGCGAAAACTGGGACACGATATCCGCGACGCGCGTCGCCGTCGCCGCATCCCCACGGCCATTGCTGCCGAGCGCGCGTCGATCAGCCGCACGACATTAGTGAAGATCGAAAAGGGCGATCCCGGCGTGGCCATGGGACTCTATGCAACCGTGCTGTTCGTCATGGGAATGGCGGACAGGATTGGGGATCTGGCCGATCCCCGGAATGACAGTGTTGGCCTGCAACTCGAGGAGGAGCGACTACCGCAGCGAATTCGCACGCGGACGAACAGAAAGAAGAACAAGTAATGGACAGGGAAGCTCTCGTCTACGTCGATCTCGAAGGCCGGCCGCTTTTGGTGGGACGGTTGTGGGGACGGGTGTGCAAGGACCGGGAAAGCGCGACATTTGAATACGACAAGACCTGGCTTGAGAATCCTGCTCGGTTTTCTCTCGAAGCCGCTCTGCAGCTTGGGCCTGGTCCCTTTCACACGGCCGGCGACATGCCGATGTTCGGTGCGGTTGGCGACTCAGCGCCGGACCGGTGGGGCAGGGTCCTCATGCGGCGGATGAAACGAAGGCGGGCAGAACGCGAGGGAGCAACGCCGCGCACGCTGCGGGAAATGGATTTTCTTCTACTCGTCGACGACGAGGCGCGCCAGGGAGCGCTTCGCTTCGCGGAACGCGAGGGAGGGCCATTTCTCCGTGAAGGGGATGCCAAACGGATACCGCCTATCGTCGAGCTGCCAAAGCTCCTGTCGGCATCGCAACGGTTCATCGAAGAGAAGGACACGGACGAGGATTTGCGGCTTTTGATGGCGCCGGGGTCATCTTTGGGCGGCGCCCGGCCGAAGGCATCGGTGCGAGACAAGGATGGTCAACTGGCGATCGCCAAATTCCCGCGTAAAGACGACGAAATTAGCACGGTCATCTGGGAGCGCGTTGCCTTTGCGCTGGCAGAGAAGGCGGGCATTGCCGTGCCGTTGGTGAGGCTGGAGACAGTAGCAAAGAAGCCGGTTCTTCTTCTGCGCCGTTTCGACCGGGACGGCGAGTGGCGCATTCCCTTCCTCTCGGCGATGAGCATGCTTGGAGCGAAGGACAACGAGCAGAGAAGCTATCTGGAAATGGTCGACGCATTGCGCCAACACGGCGCTGCACCCAAGGTGGATATCGAGGCGCTGTGGCGGCGTCTCGTGTTCAACATCCTCATTTCGAATACCGACGATCACCTCCGCAATCACGGCTTCCTCTACGAAGGACAAGCGGGATGGCGTCTTTCGCCTGCATACGATCTCAACCCGATGCCCGTCGACCTGAAACCGCGTGTGTTGTCGACGGCGATTACAGAAGACGACGCAACGGCGTCGCTCCCGCTGGCGATGGAGGTCGCGGGATACTTTGATCTGAACAAGTCCCGGGCAAAGACAATCGCGAGAGAGGTTGGGCGGACCGTTGCGAAGTGGCGCAACGAAGCGGCTCGCCGCGGCTTGGGCGAAACGGAAGTCGAACGAATGGCAACGGCCTTCGAGCATGAGGATTTGAAGAAGGCCCTCGGCAAATAATTGAGCTGTGATCGACGTCCTTGCGATGGCAGCAATAGCGAAACTCGATGAGCCGCCCACGCTCATGGAGGTGAGCGAAAATTGTCGGCCGGATGCAGCGATATTCTCTGGGAGCGCCCCGCCCCGTCGGGCAATTCGACTGTAGTCGTATTATTCTATAAGTGACTGACTATAAATATCTTATTGCCTTTCAGAGATATGGCTTGGTGAAAATTTCAGCTTATGCGTAAACTGACGGCGAAACTCTCACCTTATGCGGTCAAAGACTTTCACTTTATCGGGGTTCGAAGCCTGGAAATGATTTGAAAATAAGGGTCGACGCTTTCACGTTATGTGTAAACCCACATTTGGGCTAGTTCAATTCATCAGACGGAAAGGCCGGGAGAACCACTCCCGGCCTTTTCCATTCTGCCCGTGCCCCATCCTTTCGCCCGCTTTTGGGGCGAAAGGGTGGGATAGCACAAAGCC
>Ga0181527_1005555_pt1 | contig 10399 bp, 22 predicted proteins | sample PEATcosm2014_Bin_30_FD_119762 | JGI IMG/M metagenome (GOLD analysis project Ga0181527, IMG submission 119762) | Peatland microbial communities from MTU Mesocosm Facility, Houghton, MI, USA - PEATcosm2014_Bin06_60_metaG | ecosystem: Environmental > Terrestrial > Soil > Wetlands > Peat | place...
GAGGTGGTCCTGGACTGGCTAACTTCATCATGAACTACCCAAACTTGTCGAAAATCCGCCGGGTTATCGGAGGCGACGATGCAGAGATCAACGAGCTTCTTCTGGAGAAAGAGCAGCGAACCTCCATCTGGCATAACGAAAATCAAGCTCGCCACCGCGAGGTATGGAAGGCCAAGCTCAAGTATGACAAGGAAAAGGGCAAGCTGACCGTGGTTGAGAAGCAGGTTTATGATCTGTTGAAGTCCGGTGGGCACTGGCGCATGCAAGACATTGTCGCCAAATTCATTTCCATATCGAGCAAGGCACTTCCCGACATACTCTCTCAGATCGAAAACATCCTCTACGAGTTAGAATGCCGAGGACTCATCGTTCAGACCACGAACCGAATTAACAGAAAGCCAGAAGAGCCTTATCGGTTCAAGTGGTTTGTGGTCAGTAAGGACGAGCGGCGAATCTTCGCCGGCCTCAAGCCATCGGCTGCCTACATGAAGAATACCCCCAAACTGGAAGTCCGACACGTCAACGTCCGAGACGAGCTTGCCAAGTCGAAGATGCACGCAACCTGAGACGAATCTTAGTGGTTATCAAACGGCCAGGAATGGAAAGAGAATTTGAGAGGAAAGAGCAAGTCATGAGAGAGCTTGGGGAACGGGATCGTGAACTGGGCTGGCTCCTGCTGCTCCTAAGGCAATCATGATGGACATCAAGGCCATCAAGGGAGAGGACATCCTGGCGGCCACCGAGCCAGAGCAGATCTTTGGGCAGCTGGAGGTCGGGAACATCCATGCTCCCGAAGCCTTGTCGAATGCTTTCCGCGCCCTGGCCCGTGTCTTCCATCCCGACAGGACGACCAATCCGTCCAGGGCTGCCAGGCTCAAGGCCGTCATGCAGGCATTGCTGGCGCTGCGAGATCGCGCGGAGGCGAAGCTGGCCGCTGGCACCTACGGCCAGGCATCATCCATATCCATCTCGGCCACCAACCTCTACACGGATGTCTTCTTCTGGAGGCCTGGCGACATCTGCGACGTGTACGCGGGGACGTATCTCCACGTGCCCAAGGTGGGCCGCAATGATCCTCCCGGGAAGATCTCGCGGCATGCCGTGATCAAGATTGCCCGTGCGCCCGGCGATGCGGATCTGCTCCGCAACGAGATGGCGATCCTCAAGGATCTGTTCGCCACCAAGGGCGACGAGCACGATCACTTCAAGCGGTACCTGCCCGAGCCCCTGGAGTCCACTTCGGTCAAGATCGGATCCACCGTCCGGCCGGCCAACGTCCTGTCGCAGTCCCATGAATCTGTGTCTCTCGCCGAGGTGAGGGCCGCTTATCCCGTGGGCCTCGACGCGGCGGACATGGCCTGGATGTGGCGCCGGGCCCTGGAGATCTTGTCCTGGGTCCACAGCAGGGGGTACGTCCACGGGGCCATCCTGCCTCCTCACATCCTCGTCCACCCGGCCAGCCACGGGGCGACCCTCGTCGACTGGTGCTACTCCACCAAGATCGGGAGCCCCATCAAGGCACTCTCGGTACCCAATGAGAGTTACTATCCTCCCGAGGTGATCGCCAGGCAGCCCGCCACCCCGGCCACCGATCTATTCATGCTGGCAGCGAGCATGCGCTTATTGTTGGGCAAGCATAAGATCTCCAGCCGTATCGCCGGCATCCTGGACGCCTGCCTCATCCCCCGCCAGCAGGCTCGCTTCAGCGATGCCTGGGAAGTCTACAGGCTGCTCGACAAGGCGTTGCTGGCGACATACGGGCCGCCCAGGTTTCGTCCGTTCGCCATGCCCCAGGAGACGACATGAAGATCACGAAGGACAGCCTGCCCAACGATTGCACCGGACTCGTCACGGGGGGCCATTACATTTGCAAGTCATGCCTCATGGAAGGAGAGATCCTGGAAGGCATCCCCGTCCCCACCCCACAGTTTGAGGGATGCGTCAGGTGCCAGCACAAGAATTTCCTCCGGTACCGGGAGACATTCCGGGCGAGACTTGCCATAGACGTCAAGGATTTCATCCAAGGCAATCGGGACGAACTATCGCTCCATGATCCTGCCACCAAGTTCAAGGCGATCTTGGAGATCTTGATCGATCGCGTGGCGGACCTGGAATTCGTTTCTTTGAACTCACGGCCATGAGAGTCATCCTCGCCAGCGAAGATATGCCCCAAGGCGAATGCCTGATCGCGGGCTCCCTGACGCAAGCCCAGGCCGAGATCATGGCGGCCTGGCTCAACGAAGACATCCATCTCCGTCCCGATCAAATCCATGTAGTGGTCCCCGAGGGCCACGAGGCGAAAGCCAAGGCGATCGACTCCCCATGAAGCATCCTCCCAAGATACTCACCGTTCAGGTGACCTGTCATGTGGGGCCGGATGGATCGTATCATCCGACCAGGCTGAGCGCCCTTGAGCAACATGCGATGGACTTGTTGATCAGGCGCAGGTTTGCCAGGGGCAAGCTGCCGGGTTGGCTCGAATTCGAGCATCTCCACCGCGTGGCATGCAAGATTTCGCGTGTCTGGGAACGATTCTACGAACGGGTGGAACGCCGCGAGTTGCAGTCGTGCCTGGGGTGGCACGTGTTGTTCGAGCCCAGCCTCCTGTTCCGGAATCTCGGGGGCAGGTACTGTGCCTCGTGTTTAGTCAGCTCAGGGGGAGCATCACGTGCTCCAGGTTGTCCCACGGGAGGGAATCCATGAGAATCAAGGACAATCCCCTGCCTCTCCTGGCAGTCACCTTCATCCTGATCTGGCTATTCGCGTTCATGACGGGCATTGAGATCGAGAAACGCAACCAACGGTCGCGGGTGGTGAGGTCCGTTAGGGACACCATGCATATCGCTGGGGATGCCGATGATTGTTCCGACGTAATCGATGTCCTGGTCCGGGCATGCGGGAGGAAACCATGAAAATCAGCAACAGTGGCGTCCTGAGGATGAATGCATTGTCTCTCGTCTTTTCCATATCCTCCATCGTGATCTCCCTCCTCGCCATCTTGATCACCTTCCTGTCCATGCCTTGCGGGAGATCGCCATGAAGAATCACATCATCTTCGAGGTATCCATCGGGATCGCTGCCGTGGCGATCGGTTGGCTCCTGGGCCACGTGGCTGGCCAGGCCTTGCGCCCGAGGGTGGGCACCTGGCCTGACCATCCTGTCAGCGTCCCGGCAGCGGCGACGGTCTCGGCGCCAGACGCAGCCGTCTTGCCCGATCGATACCCTCGGGCATTCATGGTCCAGGACCGTGCCGGCCACATATCGTCGAGCAAGGTCTGGAAGTTCGAGGACGACTGGTTCGCCGACGGGGGCAAGCTGGGCTGCCGCAGGTTCTCCACCGACGGTGCCACGCTCGAATTCTGCCTGGATCCGTACCACACGGGATCGGGCTGCACGGTTCCGCAAGATCGGCCGATCTATCATACACATGGAGATCGCTGATGCGCTGGTTCTTCGACACCGAGTTCAACGATACCGGCCGCGAGATCCAGTTGATCTCGATTGGCATGATCAGCGACGACGGACGGAAGTCCTATTCGGCTTGCCTGTCGGACGGATGGTGCCCGACCGCCTGCGATGCCTGGATGAAGAAGAACGTCCTGCCGCACCTGCCGCCACGGGAAGATCGCAAGCCACGAGGGCGGGTCGCCCAGGAGATCTTGCTTTTGGTCGGCCCGGATCCTGAGTTCTGGGCCTACCACAGTTCTTATGATTGGGTGGCGCTCTGCCAGCTCGTCACCCTCAACGGCCGGATGCTAGACCTGCCCAAGGGCTGGCCGCGCTACTGCTGCGATCTGAAGGTGCTCATGCACCTGATGGGCGTCAACAAAAAGATCTTGGGGCTCGATCAGGAGAAAGCGACCAAGCACGATGCCCTGGCGGACGCAAAGTGGAATCGTAAGGCCTGGATCAGTTTGCAGTTGCTATCATATCCCGCAAGGTGACAAGATGAGCGAAGGAGGAATCGAACATGGAGACATCGAAAGTTAGCATGAGGGTGATATCCGTGAAGAGCAGCTTCCAGCGGGGCAAACCGTACACGGAGGTGACATATGAAGCTGAGATGTCGTGGGTGGAGAGGGACAGCCGGTGGTTCCACGTCTCCGGCTTGACGGTGTCGTATGAAGGACAGCCGGTCCACAAGATTGGCGATCTCCACCTCAATCCCATAGTCGAAACGGCGAACCTGCTCGGCATAGAGCTACAGTCCCCGGACGGGCCGGAGAGCACCCCCAAGCCGGGAGCGTTTTACCCGACCCATTCTTGATTCCCTCGCGCCCGGGAGATGGGGCCGACGAGGCCCCGTCCGAGGCATTGTCGCAGAAGATAGTCGCCAATGGATAAGTCGTTCAAGTTCAGGCTGGAGGACGTGGTCGCCGTCAAGGGCGACAGGTCGATGGAGGGCACGATCACGATCCGCATGAACGTGGCCTCGGGCAATCGTTATGAATTCCGGCTGGCCGATGGCTCTTGCGTGATCCGCGACGAGAGAGATCTGGTACTGGCAGAGCACCGGCCATCCTGGCTGAAGAAGGGAGCGAAGATACGCTGGCTGGGGGAGGGGCGCCACGACGTGTACGTGGTGACGAGGGTGAACAGGCGTTGGCGGGGCATGCCGGCGGGGATATCGCCCACTTTCAATGCCGAACGAGATCTGAAAGACAAGCTCGGGAATCCGGCGGGGAAGGAAGTGGTCAGTTCTTCCTGGAGCGCCAAGGACATCATGTACTGGGAGCGGTACCGGGAGCCCCGGCGAAAATCGAGGGCTGCCTCCACTTAGTTCTTGACACTTTGTTCAGTCATGGCATAGGATGTCCTGGTCGCTTCATGATGGAGAACCAATGGCAGACAAGCTGAAACAGTCGTGGTCGCAAGAGATCCCAGGTCCTGTCGCTAACGCATTCATCGACTTCCTCAAGGAACTCCAGGCTTCCGTCGCGAGGCTGGGCGGCCGGCTGATCGACGTCAAGGAGATCGCCGCTAAGGCGCGACTGGCCGAGGCCCAGGCGGGACTGCGCGCGGCCAGGGTCAGGTCCTCGAAGGACGTGTCATAGGGATCGGCCATCCATCAGTCCAATCTCTGCCAGTCACGAGGAGAGAACATGCTGGATCGCAACGGGAAGCTGGAAATCTTCGATAACTTCGTGGTGGATCGCCGGTTGCCCAAGTTCAAGGCGGGCCGGAAGGAGCTTGGAACAGATGGCACGTCCTGGGTACGCCCTGGCACTGGGCAGGATGTTGAGGACGTTAGATCGCTTGACGGAAGCATCAGCGAATGATTACGAAGGAGGAAGACGATGAGGAAGACAAGTTACAGGTGGGCATGGGCCGAGGGCGCGAGGATGCGCAAGGGGTGCAATGCATCCGAGCTTGGCCCCGAGATCATGCGGTTGCTCAAGCTCTACAAGCAGAGGCTGACCGCCGACCAGTTGCTGGCGGAGGCCACCGGGACCTCCAGCCCCCTGCACGTCGCCTTCGGGTGGGACGACGCGGAGGCGGCCCACCAGTACCGATTGGTGGAGGCACGTCACCTGCTGAGATCCATCCAGTACGCCTTCGAGACCTCCGACGGCGAGATCAAGGAGCGCTCCACCACCATCATCGCTCGGGTGCTCCGGGCCGGCAGCTACTACTATGCCACCGTCAAGCCCAGCGAGATCGTGAAGGAGCACAAGCTGGACTGCAAGCGGCTGGCCGAGCTGGCCATCAGGCAGCTGGAGGTCCTCCAGAAGAAGTGCCCCTCGTTCGGGAAGCTCGCCGTCGTGGGCGAGGCCATCCGCCAGTTGGGGGCCAAGATCAAGAAAGATTCTCGCGCAAAAGGCAAGCGAACAAAGAAGAAAGACAAGGAAGGGTAGGATGCCTATGCCAGGACAGGACAAGAAGCCTCACGCAGAGTTCGACGCGGATCTCAGTCCCGACAACGAGAAAAATCGAAAGGCTGCCAAGGAACAGAGGCTTGTATTCGATCGTACCAAGGGCGTCTACCGCGATGCGGATGGGTGTCCCAGGCGCGACAGGTACGGCCAGCCCCTGGGCTGAGGGACGTCACCATGCACGCCACGCCGTGGAAATACCTGGATGAGAAGGAACGGGCCTCCATCGAGGCGAAGAATCGTGCCGCGTTCCGCGAGGCATTCGACAAGATCTGCGAGGCGTTGGATCGGGCTGAGATCGCTTACCATAGGAAGGATTTTCCAAAAAAACTGATGGACGAGCGCCCATGGGTGTACGACTGCGGATGCCTGACCTCGGTGGCTGGCTACATGATGTTGGGGAACTTCAAGATCACGGTCCCCCAGGAGCATGGACATCCCGAATATGCCGGCAAGTGGCACATGAAGGCCGCCATCCGTGTCCAGATCGGGAATATCCTGAACGTCGTGAGATTCGTGGAGGGCAAGAAGGGACTCGATCACGATCTGATTGCCAAGGAGATCGTGGCGTGGGTGGCGAGGCAACGAGCAAGCGACGAGGCTCATCGTCATTCCTTGATCGAGTCTGTCCGGCGGGAGAAGATCGTCCAGGGCTTGAACGAAAAGTACGCCGTGAAGTCGACCTTCCCCGGCCTCTCCGACCGATGGGACAGTTCTCACCCGATGGCCAAGGTGGGGAGCGGCGAGTCGATCGAGGTCTGCCTGCCGGGCATGCCGATCGACAAGGCCGAGGCGATCTTGGACTTCGCCAGGAAGCTGGGGCTATGATGAAGATGGACGAACGAGAGGAACGGATGAGGCGTATGAGGATGGCATTCTGGATCGCCTGGTTCGCCATCACGAACCGCTTCAGGAAGACCTACGTCGCCAACGAGTGCGGTCATCGCACCAAGCGAGAAGGATCGACCGTCTCGTTTGGCGAGCGCTATGTCATCGCCATGCCCCTGGCCACGAACGGACATCCTGACTGGTGCCTGGATTGCATCGGGGGCATGGCGATCAGGTGTGGTTGGTGTGGACGCCCGATCCACGTTGGCGAGATGGTCACCCCGTATCTTGCCAAGGATGGGATGCCAGGATACACGCGGTACCATGAAGATGTTGGTAATGATTGTCGCAAGTCGGTGGTTGGTTGCGAAAGGATTGATTGCGCTGACTCAGGCGGTGATTATTGCGGTCGGTGGTATCCTCCCGGGAGGGTAGCCCGTTTCGTCTTCCGTGCTTGAGGATCCCATGCAAGAACATGATGTCTTTCCCTGCATGGCCGACAAGATCCCGGAGGGCTCCGTCGGCTCGGCCCGCGTCACGCACTTCACCGTCACCCGTGCCGACTCTTCGTTCGCGGCTTTGCGGTCCGTCGTCACGGGACGCCGGGCCGAGATCGTCAGCCCAGGCCGGTATGCCCGGCTGTCCATAGAGGACGAACTGGTGATGACCGACACCAACATGGAGAGGAGGACCAACCGTCCGTTGATCGAGCATGCCAGGGGACATGTCCTCGTCGGCGGGCTCGGGCTCGGCATGGTCGTGTTCGGCCTGCTCGCCAAGAAGCCCGCCATACGCAGCCTGGTCGTCCTGGAAGTGAGCCCCGACGTCATAGCCTTGATCCAGCCTCACCTGCCCGTGGATGCCAGGCTCACGATCGTCCAGGTGGACGTGTTTGGTTGGGACGGTTGGCAAGACCATGCGGAGCATGGGTGGCAGGGGCAGGGGTGGCGGGGTCGAAGTCCCCGAAGAGGACTATCGAGGAAAGGCCCGCAATTCGACACGATCTACTTCGACATCTGGCCTAGCATCCAGGCCAGCAACATCCCCTCGGCAGAGTTGTTGAGGGGACTCGCGGCCGGCCGGGTAGCACGGGGGGGATGGATGGGCGATTGGGACACGGCATACCGCAAACTGGAGCGCCGATGACCGACGACGAAGATGTCACGATGGAACAGGAAGACCGCTACCGCATGTTGAGGATGAAGGAATGGTTCGTATTGGTGGGTTGCGTGGTAGCGATCTTGGGAATCCTGGTGGAGGCCAGGATCAGCGACAGCCGTGAGAAGTACCTGGAGTTCAAGTTGAAAGAAGCTGAGGCCAATGAGGCTGCCTTGCGGGCCGAGAACGATGCCTGCTGGAAGGACGTCAAGAGCAAGGTGCTGGAGGTCATCCGCTTCCGGTGCCCGGTCGTGGATGGGAATTCCAGGACCAAGCCATGAAGCTGATTTCCGGGACGAGATATGGCCTGCCGGACGACGATCGGGGTGCCTGCAAGCTCGACGATGGCGACACGGTCAAGGTGTCCCTGGAAGGTTTCTTCAAGGGCTGGATGTGCGTGGGAGTCCGCAAGGTCTCCTGCATCTTTTTCCAGCCGGTAGGTCCCGGGCCGTGGGTGTACTGCTCGAAAAGCAGATTCCTGGACATAGTCGAGTGGACGGAATTCCATGGGCATGATTTCCACACCGAATTCAACCTGCAATACAATGCTGGAGGATTGATACCCCTCATGGATTCCGAATTGCCCTATCAGGAAGAACTGCGGAGGATGGCCGTCGTGGCGATTCACGGCCTCGCGAAAGGTTCGGCTTGAGGTGACGATCGAATCGTACAGGAAGGAGACCAAGGCATGCTCAAGACAGTGACCGTGACGGGAGCGGACGAGTCGATCAGCCCGTGGGAACTGGTCCCCATCGCCATGCAATATCCGTTCGTGGAGTTCGGCATCTTGATGAGCGGGAAGGAGTCACGTCCCCGTTTCCCCACCGCGAAGGCATGGGTCGAAGATCTGCATCTCGTGAAGGAACGGCATGGGATCCGGCTGGCGGCCCACCTTTGCGGCCGGCTGGCCAGGGAGTTCCTGGTGGGCGAGTACGTCCCGATCGATTATGCCTTGTACGGCCGCTACCAGATCAATACCCATGGCATCGTCCATCCCTTCGATCATGCCAAGCTGCGCTCCACCGTGAACTTCCTGACCCGTGGGGGCAGCCAGGTGATCTTCCAGCATGACGATGTCAATTCGCGGGCCATGCTGGCGTGCCGGGGCCCGGATCCTGGGGATTGCTTTTTCAGCAAAGATCTGGATGTCGCGGCCTTATTCGACCTGTCGCACGGAGGAGGGATCTTGCCGGACTCCTGGCCATCGCCCCTGGATGGGATCCCATGTGGCTATGCGGGAGGACTCTCGCCCGATAACGTGGCCGAGCAGATCGCCAAGATCTCGAAGGCCGCCGGGGACGTCGATTTCTGGATCGACGCCGAGACCCACCTGAGATCGCATGACGATCAGGTCTTCGATCTGGACAAGGTGCGCCGGTTCCTCGACGCTGCCAGGCCCCACGTGAAATAGCTTGACACCTTTCATGCAATTGCATAAGACTTATTTTTTCTTGGAAGCTCGAAACCACTTCGCAGGAGGACCAGATGGGCGGCAATAATTTCACCGGGACCATGTACGACGGAGACGAGCAGGGAGATCCTGACAAGACCAGGAAGATCGCGGCGCCGGGAATCCCCGCCGTGGTCAATCCCGAGGAAGTCCCCGAGGCTGGGGACGAGGGAAAGACTCCCAAGGTCACGGTTCCCGAAGGGATCGCGTGTCCCCAGGCACTCGGCCCGGGAGGCCCGGTGGGACCGACGGGACAGCAAGGGCAGCCATAGGGTCTGGATCCTGGAGATGGCCAACTTCTCGATCAGCGTGTGTATCAAGCCCCGTCCCTGGCCTTTCAAATGGGGTCCTTTCTGCCGAGACGAAGTGCGCTATTTTGACGTCGACGAAGCCAGGATCCTGATCTCCCAGCGGGAGGGGCAGTGCATGAACCAGAGTCCCGTCGTGATCGATTGCTATTCCGGCCCCGGGGAATGCACCACCACGATGGATTTCCGGGGCTCGTCGAGGTTCAAGCGCAAGACCGAGATCTGAGGGAGGCGAGCATGTTGGCCCTGGCGTGGATCGAGATCCTGGCGTGGCCGGTGGCCATCATGGCCGGCGCCACCATCCTCATGTGGGAGGTTTCGGGGCTTGCCGACCTGGTTTTCTTGCTCCGCTGGAGATGGCACGCATGGAGATGTCGCGGGGCACTGCGCAGGCGTCACTCAGCCTCCTGAACTCGTGCCAAGATCGTCATGGATGGATCCCAGGCAGGCTGCCATGGAATCCGAGCAAACAACACATCGAGGAGAGACAACATGGGCGGAGGTTCCTTCAGCCACGATACGTACACCCGGGCGACCGCGTTCCGGAAATCAGCCCCGGTCGACGACATCTTCACGCAGAATGCCGTGCATAAGATCCACCCCACGCTCGATCCCAAGGGCGTGAAGGTGCGCGAGAGCTGCGACAGTCCCGAGCATCCCGAGTCCAATGCCGTGGCCATCTGGTTCGACCAGACCGGCAGCATGGGGGAGGCTCCCACGATCATGGCCCGCAAGACCCTGGGCAGCCTCATGCGAATCCTCCTCGCCAAGGGCTATCTCGA
>Ga0181527_1005556_pt1 | contig 10396 bp, 15 predicted proteins | sample PEATcosm2014_Bin_30_FD_119762 | JGI IMG/M metagenome (GOLD analysis project Ga0181527, IMG submission 119762) | Peatland microbial communities from MTU Mesocosm Facility, Houghton, MI, USA - PEATcosm2014_Bin06_60_metaG | ecosystem: Environmental > Terrestrial > Soil > Wetlands > Peat | place...
AGTAGACTGGTCCTCAGACGGCAACCCCAGAACCAGCGCCAACATCGGGTTCCGCGCCTCGTGTGGGGAGTTCGTCGTCATCGGATGCGGGGAAACCGGCTGAGACGCTCGTAATAGAGAAACGGAATATCTGGAAAATGGTGGTTCCCGCGGTCCTGGTGGTCGCCGCATTGATTGCCGGAGCGCTTTACTATCGCAGGCCCCAAACCAAGCCTTTGACCGAGCAAGACACCGTAGTTCTGGCGGATTTCGAAAATAAGACCGGAGATTCCGTTTTCGATGATGCGTTGAAGCAGGCACTCAGCGTTGCGCTGCGTCAGTCACCTTATCTAAACGTGCTTTCGGATGACAAGGTCGCAGCCACTCTGCGCTTAATGACGCGGCCGCCCAACACGCGGCTTACGTCCGACCTGGCGCGCGAACTCTGCCAGCGGGCCAACAGCAAGGCTTATATCGGAGGATCAATCGCAAACATCGGCAGCCAGTACATTGTTGGTCTTAAGGCCGTGAACTGCGCCAGCGGCGATGTGCTGGCGCAGGAGCAGGCAACCGCTGCCGGCAAGGAGAAAGTCCTGGATGCGTTGGGCGAAACGGCCAGCAAGATTCGCGAGCACCTGGGAGAGTCACTCGCATCGGTGAAGAAGTTTGACGTTCTGCTCGAACAAGAGACCACGCCTTCTCTCGAGGCTTTGAAGGCCTTCGGGCTAGGCCGAAAGGCAGAATACGAAAAAGGCATTGATGCTGCGCTGCCTTTCTTCAAGCGCGCCATAGAACTTGATCCCAATTTCGCCAGCGCGATCGAGGCCGTAGGAGTCATGTACGGCAACCTGGGTGATCAGGACCGCGCCACTGAATACTTTACCAGGGCCTTTAACTTGAGCAACCGCGCCAGTGAACGCGAAAAGTTGCACATTTCCGCCTCGTATTACCAATTTGTAACAGGAGAACTCGACAAGACGATCGAAACCCTTCGTGAATGGGAGGAAAGCTATCCGAGAGATGACATTGCTCTGACCAACTTCGGCAATCTTTGCGCTTTCGAAGGTCAGTATGCCCAAGCGACAGAAAAAACAGAGCAATCGCTGCGTTTGAATCCGGAGAATGTAATTGCCTACGACAATCTCGGTGGGTTTTATCTGGCGTTAGGGCGGCCAGAGGATGCGCGCAAGGTGTATGACGAGGCAATGGCGCGCAAGTTGGACGATGATGTTCTTCATCTGGTCCGCTACCAACTCGCGTTCCTGCAATCCGATTTGAAGGAGATGTCGGCACAGGTTCAGTGGTTTCCGGATCACCCAGAAGTGGAGAACGAAATACTGGCCATGCAGGCTGAAACGGAAGCCTACTCAGGCCATCTCAATAGAGCGCGCGAATTTACACGCCGGGCCGTGGATTCAGCGTCGCGTTCCAACAACAAACCCGCGTCAGCCGTTTGGGGGCTCTACGGAGCCTACGATGAAGCGCTGTTTGGAGAGGCCATAGCGCACGAAAAAGCGAGCGCTGCGCTTGCGACATCGCCCCAAAGCGTTGACGTTGAAGCTCTGGGCGGTCTGGTTCTGGCCAACACTGGAGATACAACCCGGGCCGCGACATTGGCGGAGGATTTGGCGAAGCGATTTCCCTCGCATACGATCGTTCAATCCTACTGGTTACCCACAATCCGAGCACAAATTTCACTGCACGACAAGCGTCCTCAGGATGCGATTGACATATTGCGACCGGTCCTTCCGATGGAGTTGGCGCAGATACTCTCCGTGCAAGGTTCAGTTTGTCTATATCCGATCTATGCGCGTGGTGAGGCCTACCTGGCGGCAGGCCAGGGCGTTGAAGCCGCCAAGGAATTTCAGAAGTTTATTGACCATCGTGGTGTCAGCATAAACTGCGCGAACGGTGCCTTGGCCCATCTCCAGCTTGGCCGTGCTTATTCCATGCAAGGTGATAGTGCCCGAGCAAAACAGGCGTATCAGGACTTCCTCACCCTCTGGAAAGACGCCGACCCCGACATCCCCATCCTGAAAGAAGCCAAAGCCGAGTACGCAAAGCTGCAATAAGCAGGAAAAGTCCCGCCTCGACGCTTGCTGTTTGCCGATGGTTTACGAAACCAGGCCATTACACTCATTGAGAACTGGCCGATCCGGATCAATGAGTGTAATGGCGATTTTTCACTCGTTGAGGCATAGTGGCAAAGACAAGTGGTCTCGTATCAGCGGGTTGCTACTTTCTTCCTAGCGCCTCGGCGCGGTTGTGACCAAAGGGGTGCTCATCACGGCAACGACCTGTTTAACAGAGTTATAATGTACCGTTTCGACGACCCCACCTGATTCGGTCCTGCTCCGGGTCGGGCCCATTTGCGAGTGCATGGCCGAGTCGAAGGGAGATCCATGTCTGAGCTTTCTGCCGTTCAGACTGCTACACCGACTCCATCGAAAGCTGCGCGCGCAGCCAAGATCGTTCTCAAGACCGTTGTCACTTTTGCTTGGTTTGTCGGCTCTTTGTTCATCGCCGCAGGTCGCCTCGACTGGGTTCGTGGCTGGATCTGGGCTTCGTTTTTTGTTGCAGGCATAGCCGCCATCGGCCTGATTGTGCGTCGCCGCAATCCGGGGGTGCTGGAGGCTCGCAGCAAGTGGCGCCGGCAAGACACAAAACGCTTCGACAAGATTTTCCTTGCTGTTTACTTGCCTCTGGTTCTGATTCACCCGGCAATCGCCGGCTTGGACGCGTGCCGCTACCGCTGGACATCGATGCCCTTTGCCCTTGTTTATCCAGGCGTACTCTTGTTGTACGGAACGCTGGCGTTGATCGTTTGGGCTCTGGTGGTCAATCCGTTTGCTGAGGCCAGCGTGCGCATTCAGAGCGACCGGGAACAAACAGCCATCACGTCTGGCCCTTACCGGTTCGTTCGCCATCCTATGTATGTGGGCATGATCGTGATGAATGTGGCGAACTCCCTGATCTTGGGATCCGTTTGGGCTCTGGGTTTGTCCGCTGTGCTTGCCGCAATGGTGATCTGGCGCACTGCCCTGGAAGATCGCACGCTTCGCGATGAGCTTACCGGTTATCAGAACTACGCCGCGCGCACTCGCTATCGCCTGTTGCCGGGAGTGTGGTGAGCTAGGGAGGGCGTGTCAGACCTGTTGGAACGATTCTGTCCCAGAGTTGGCAGGCTTGCAGATAAGCATGCCTCAGAGTGAAACCGGGCTGGAAATTCCCGCCCGACTACGAGGAGCCGCTCGCTCATTACTCTTTATCCCGATACTCGCCGGGAACATCATTCTGCGGCACCTCATGTGTGCGAACCTCCTTCTCGTCAGTGTCACCAGCGTGTTCTACGCCCGTCACTGCATCGGCCTCAAACGCGTTTCCTTCCTCCATCAACTCGGTCACACTCTCCGAATCCGCACCTTCGATGTTGGACAATCCCTGTAAATCTCCCGATTGCCCGCCCCTCGCTCTCAGTCCTTCGAGTCCAAATGCTTCCGTATCCACGCTCTGGCTTTTTCCCCGAACCCGTGTCCTGAGTGCGGCCGGCGTCTTCGCACCGGTTGTCTTCTTGCCGAGGGCCTTCGTTTTCACCGCCTTTTTCAAAGCGGGCTTCTTCTTCGACAACTTCTTCGGGGCTGCCGTCTTCTTGGCCAGTTTCTTTCTGACCATCTTTTTGACTGGCATCCCCTTCTTCGCGGCAGTTATCTTCAGCTTTGTGTGCTTCTTCTTGGTTTTCTTTTTAGCGGCCATACGCGCAGTCTACCACCGGCACATGCATGCCCACGAAACCGAGCTAGAGGCACAGCGAGGAAACCCACAGGACCAGTGCCCCAGTTTCCGCAATATCTGCCGGCCTGTCAGCAAGCCTGCCGAAATGTCGGCGCGGGTTCTCGATACCAGTATGGCGCCCTGCCGCAAGTGCTTAAGTTCTCGCAAGAAAACGGCTCTTACGAAACGTGGAATTCACCACCGTATTGCTGATGCCAGCCTGCCACGTCCCTGTGTTCTGGATCACAGCCTCCCTTTTGTCCAGATCGCACAATGGGAAGGACGGAGGGGCAAAACTATGCACGGCAACGAAAAGGTGATCGAGCAATTGAACGCGGCTCTCGCTTCTGAATTGACCGCAATCGTTCAGTACATGGTTCAATCAGAGACCTGCCAAAACTGGGGATACGTGCGGATAGGCGACTTTCTGAAGCAGCGTGCAATTGAGGAAATGGGTCACGCCGAAGGTCTTATCGAACGCATCGTGTTCTTGGATGCCACGCCAAAGGTGGATGTCGCTCTGACTCCCAAGATCGGCGCGAATGTGCAACAGCAACTCGAAGGCGACCTTAAGGACGAGGAAGATGCCGTACACCAGTACAATTCCGCGATGAACATCTGCGCCGAAGCTGGGGACAACGGATCAGGCGACTTATTTCAGCGCATGCTCAAGGACGAAGAAGGGCACACGGACTTCTTGGACGCTCAGCTTCATTCCATCAAGGAAATGGGAATTGGCACTTACCTCGCGCAGCAGTTGGGAAGCGGGAAGTAACCACGAGCATTCTGAGTACTGATGGCTTGTTTGTTTGAAGAGGACGCGATGGGCCCAATTGGACACTGCGCGGTAGGACTGGCAGCCAAACCTGGGGCTCCGAAAGTGCCTCTTGGCGTGTTGCTCTTAGCCACGGTGATTCTCGATGTGCTAGCCATCGCTTTCGCGTTCGCAGGTATTGAGGGTGTCAAGACAGGAATCCCTTGGTCGCATGGTCTCTTCATGTCAGTGATCTGGTCTGTGGTCACCGCTCTCTTGGCCGCACGCATCTATCGCGAATACCGCGCAGGTGCGGTTGTTGGACTTCTTGTTTTTAGCCATTGGGTGCTGGACTTCATTTCCCATCCCATCCCCTTTTCCAGCTTTTCTTGGCGTTCGTGGCAATGGAGCTATGGACATCCACTACCACCCGACCTCCCACTTCTTTTCGGTAGCTCGCCGAAAGTAGGACTGGGCTTGTACAACTCCATCAGCGCGGTCGAAGCCACCGCGTTGGAGCTTGGGATGTTCATTCTGGGGGCCGCAGTGTATGTGACGTACATTGTCAAGCAGGGAAAAAACAGAAAACCACCGTCTCCATGAATCGTCGGGCCGCTCACCACATCCCTTGCCACCTGCCGCGTGTCAGAAGGTAAATGACCCCGGATATGGCAATGACTGTCAGAAGCGAGCCTGCCTTATGAAGGGCCATTATTTCGTCGTTTCTTGCCTTGCCGAGGCTCAACAGACTGCCCGAAACGACCATGAGCAGAAAAAGCAATCCGGCGACGATAACGGCAGTTAATTCGATGCTTCTGAACTCTATACCTCTATGCAGATTGCGAATGGTCACCGCTGGGATGATCCCTGTCGCAAGCGCGACAAGTTTATGGACAGCGGAATCCGCACCCGTGACTGGCTTCCCGGAGGGCCTTGGGTCGTTTAGCGTGAGATTTCGGCGCAACCAAACGCCAGACAGGAGCGTGATGAGAAGAAGGAGTCCGGTGACAGCGATTCTAGACGCATGAGTTCCCATTTCAATACCTTGGTAGCTTGATCCGCAAAGTGCCAGCCTTCAAATTTGCTTCCACAATGCAGAACTGCGCTCCCCCCGCTTCAAGCAGTCCGTCACACATTCAGCTCTTTTTCGAAGCTATGGCAGATCGCATTGCTGGTTCGCCGAACGCAACACACTGTGCGATTAGCGCAAGCACCCAGATGTACCACGGAATCGGGTCATGATAATGAAATTGCAGGATGACGCACACCACGAAGAGCAGACCTCCGAGCATAATCCCTCCTAACAGATTTTGTTTAGGTCTGAGTGCGAACCGTAGCACAGCGGCAGGAGCAAGTCAGTGAGCAGGGACACGCCCATCCGCCGCAATGGAACCTACCAGAGGAAAGGCACGAGCCGGAAGCGGGTGTGGAGGCAATATTCGGCATAGCCGGGCAGTTCCTGGCGAAGAACCTTTTCCTCATTGAGCAGGCGGAAAACGATGATGGGGATGAAGAGGGCAAAGACAGGTAAGGCGAAGTACGAGCCCAGCGCCAGGGGCGTGAACAACAACCAGATGTCCACGCCCAAATACATAGGATGGCGGACGATGCCATAGGGCCCGGTGGAAATCACTCTCTGACCAGCCTCGACTCGAATCGTACTGGCAGCGAAACTGTTGCTCTTCCATGTCCAAAAGATCATCAGGTAGCCGCCGAGAACGAATGCCTCCGCAACCGTCGTCAGCCACAAGGGCGTGTGCGACCAGCCAAACCGGTGATCGAGGCCGGGGAGCAAGAAGGCGATCAGCATAATCGCGGGGATGAACTTCATGATGAGTTTCTGTTCGCGGACAGTTTCCTGCCTCCACCCCCGTCTTAGCCTTCGCTCGATTAATTGTGGATCGTGCCTATAGAAGTAACCAAGAGCGGAGAGAATGAAGGCAAGCGAAATTATGAAATAGGCCCAGCCCTGCCAAAACCTGAAGGAGCCAGCGGGAAGGAACAGAAAAGACCCGCATACGACTGGCATAAATACGAGACGGAGGACCAATCTCAATTTGAGAGTCATCGCAAGAAACTCCTGTGGTTCGGAGCGTCCGACCCTCAGTAATTGTCGCGGCGGAGGCCACGGCTGAGCAGTGACGGCAGTCACCCGCTCTCAAAGGACTCCCACCTTACGCCGTTTTCAGTACCCTGACTCCGTTTGCAATCGGCGCTGGCTGGGCAGAAATCGGTTTAACTTTAGCCAGCTTTACGAGCAACTTCTCGATCTTGCGCTCTTCGTAGGGGCGGGAGTGGCTGGTGGTTCTCATGAGCCTATTCTCTCACCCCGACCATTGCTCTGCCAGGCCGGTTGCCCCAAGATGGCTCGACCCTTGAGGACCATTAGGGCGGGCAACTGTTGTTAACAGGCCATTACACTCAAAACCCCCCGGTCGAAGGGGTCAATGAGTGTAATAGGGATTTTTCACCAGCTATTTAGTATTGACCGACTCGGTTGAGCATAGGGTACACTGCTCCAACTGAGGAGATAGGCACTTGCTTCGCGCAATCATCCACACTGTAATTGTTCTTTCTACTGCCTACGCGGTTGGACAGGATGCCATTTCCGCGAAGCCCAATGCCGCAGACGGGGGCGATGCAGCCTACGCAAATGAGTGTCTCGCGCTTACGTATCGGCTACCGGATGGATGGAAGTTTGGAAGAATTAGCAAAGCGGGTGCGAGCTATCAGTCCAACAAGCAGATGATACTGTTCAGAGCAGAACGACAGTCTGCCGCTGGCTCTGCCGAATCGCTTGAATTGGATGTAATGGCCCCGCCGCTCCAACATCCGAACATGGAGCGGTTCACAATCTTGCTGGCGCTGTCATTGGTTCATCTGGACTCTTCAAAGAACAAAATCACGCGAGACGCATACCCTGTCACGCTTGCAAGTCGAAGTTTTTATCGTAGCGACCTCCGCCAAGGTGACAGGGCGCTGTCGCTGTTTGCGACTTGGTATCGAGGTTACGCCGTGGTCGCATGGGCGTCCGCAAATTCGCCCCAAGACCTTGAAGATGCGGCAAATGCCCTCCACGACCTCTCCTTTGGAGAGGACAAACGAACTGCTGAGTGTTTCGGTTCCAGTAATTAAAATTAGCCTCCCGAGAACTGATAAACACGCCTCGTCAGGCCCTCTATCGAAGAGCATTGCTACATAAGTGCTGAAAACAGGCCATTACACTCATTGACCTGTCCTGTGGCCTAGACTCTTACGGTTCTTTGCAAACTTCGATCAAGTGCCCTTCCGTGTCGCGGATTTCGAAGAACTGCATGTCGCCCCCATCCTGGATAGGTCCAGCGAGAACGCCGCGACTAGAAAGATGTTCGTGGGCCTTCTTTAGCTTGTCGCAGAAGATGACGGTTACATCGTGTGTCCCGAAAACTCCAAGATTCTCTTGGCCGAGATTCTGCGTCTGGTGGACGAAGGCGCTGATCCTTCGGCAGTTGCGACGTATGACAGGGCATTCTCGAACTGCTGGGAACAGTTGACCCTAAGGGAAGAAGAAACATCGCAGGCCAAGGCCCCAGAGGAGTTGACGATGGAAGAGATCGCATCTCTCTCGCCTATCGAGCAGGATCGACTGCCTAGCCCCGTCCTTCGCCGTTTTGCGAACTGGGAACTACAGCAACGGAAGCTGAGGCCAGTACTCTCCGAAGCCGACACGATCATCAAGGAATTGTTCGAGGAGAACGGATTCGCGGATTCCGCGAAGAACAGGTCCACGATTGGCAAGTGGATGGATAATAAAGGGCTGGGATATTCACCTGCCAATCTCAAGCAAGCTATCGAGGCTTGCGAGCCAGATCTAGAGCTGTCGCAGGCTGCAATCGAGAGTATGTCTAGTGACGAGTACAAGGCCCGCATTGTTGACCCGCAGGTTCGAGAATGGCAGGCAAAGCAACCAAAGCCCGAGTCCAGCCGCATTCCGCTGGGAATGCGGCCCACTCGATAGTGAGTTTTCGGTAAGTCTGCGTAAAGTGGGCCATGTCGGCGCGATTCAGAAGCAGTTGCCTTGTGTTACCCAGTAATGCCAGTCGCCGATGGCTTCGGCGGTGGACTCGTCCGCATCCACCGCGGCCAGTTGAGAGAGAGGAACTGCCAGGTTCCGGCCCTGCCAGCGAATCAGCACGAGCATGTCGCTGGTACACGCATCTTCGGGCGCCAGGCGTCGGACTTCGACGACCTCTCCCTTTCTGAGTGGCGAGACGACCTTGGCAGCGAGGCACTTGGCTTGGAAGGAGAACCTCATTTTGTTTTCCAGGTAGTAATACCAGCCCAGAGCCTGCTCTTCCGGTCCATAAGTGTCCACGATGACTTCGTTGTGGATGCGGTCTTCGCGGAGGGGGTCTTTCTTGGGCTTTGCCATGGCTCTCCAGCGAACGGCCGCTAGGCCTGAAGGAGTTGTCGGATGCGGGAGAAGCGCAACAGTTCCTCTGCGGCCCGGACGGGGTTCGCCGGCCAAAGCTCTTCCTCTTCTTCATCCGCATCATCTATTTCCGGCTCCGGCGGAGCCAAAAACTTCGTCTGCTCCAGGTGGTTGAGATACTCGCGGATTTCGCCGGGTGCAAACAGCCGCCGGATTGCGGTGACAAACTCCGGTAACTCTGCGACGAAGTCGGGATCCTGCTCCGATGCCGTCACGAAGGTGAACAGCTTCTCGCCGATCAGATAGTCCAAGGCGTTTTTCAACCCGAAGCGCTCGCGGATATCTTCGGTCGCCGCACACTGTTCGATCCAGATCTTGTGGAATTCCGTGGACGGGCTGGTCATGATCGAATCCTTTCCCGCAGAATACGGCGTACCGAGGTGCGCCCGATATGGAGCCGGCGCGCGATCTCCGCCTTACTGATGCCATGGCGATAAAGTTCCCGCACCGGGCCGGCTTTTCGCGCCGCGGTACGCGGTCGCCCCAGGCGCTTCCCATTCTGCCGGGCATGAGCCAATCCGGCGCGAACCCGCTCGCGCAGGATCTCGCGCTCGAACTCGGCGAATACGGCCAGCAGACCGGCCATGGCTCGCCCGATGGGCGTCGTTAGATCCAGCGCCTCGGCCAACGATACGAACCCGACCCCGAGATGGCTGAGTTCCTGGAGCGTTGCCACCAGGTCGGCCACCGATCGTCCCCAGCGGTCCAGGCGCCATACCAGCACCACGTCGATTTCGCGCCGGCGGGCCGCGTCCAACACTTTCTCGCGCAGCTCACGCTGGGATGCGCCGGAACCGACCTCCCTCACCTGCACCACAATGCTCAGCCTCGCCGTGCTGCGTACTCCCGCATGGCCCGGCTCTGCAAGGGAAGAGTCTGCTGGTCGTGGGTGGAGACGCGAGCGTACAGGCCGACGCGGCACGAAGCTTTCCTCCGGCCAGGTAGGTGGCCAAAAACTTTACGCGAATCGGGTTTGCCAAGGGCCCGTTTTCCGGCCATTTTCGAGGGACGCTCCCGCCTGGCCAAAGACTATAGTTTCCGGCCATGTGCGATTCATCATAACTCTACGCGGAATCTGAGAGGGACACGATCCGCTCCAACGTCTCGCGATAGTTCCACGGCATCCACTCAGCGGGTCTGGTCGCCAGTTTCTGGGCGTGGCGCTGCAACTCGGTCAGGTAGTCGAAGGAGTTGGCGCCGCACAACTGACAGGTGTGAATCAAGCTCATGAACAGGTCACCCACCTGCGCCCCGTTCAGCGTCCGATAAAACAAGGCATTCTTCCTGTGCAGAACGGCCCTCTTCAGGGCCCTTTCGACGATGGAATGCCGCGTTCCGGATTATGCCGCGTCGGGGCAGGAAGTAGCCCTTGGGACCGGCGGATCTCTGATTTTTCGAACGAGGCGGGGCGGCATAATCAG
>Ga0181527_1005564_pt1 | contig 10382 bp, 6 predicted proteins | sample PEATcosm2014_Bin_30_FD_119762 | JGI IMG/M metagenome (GOLD analysis project Ga0181527, IMG submission 119762) | Peatland microbial communities from MTU Mesocosm Facility, Houghton, MI, USA - PEATcosm2014_Bin06_60_metaG | ecosystem: Environmental > Terrestrial > Soil > Wetlands > Peat | place...
AGAGCCGCGGCGGCACGGCAACCCTGCGGATCCGCGACGACGGCGTCGGCATCGAGAAGGCCTTGCTGCCGCGGGTGTTCGACCTGTTCACGCAGGCGGATCGTTCGGTGGCCCGGTCGCAGGGCGGCCTGGGCATCGGGCTGACGCTCGTGCGGAGCCTGGTCGAGCTGCACGGCGGCTCGGTCGAGGCCCGCAGCGGTGGGTTGGGCCAGGGCAGCGAGTTCCTGGTCCGCCTGCCGGTGCTGGCCGCCCCGCCGCTCCCGCAGCCGGTGGTTCCATCGCAGGCGGCAACCCCGGCCCAACCGCAGCCGCGGCATCGCATCCTCGTGGTCGACGACAACGTCGCCGCCGCCAAGATCCTCTCCGAGATCGCCGGCCGCTGGCAGCACGAGGTCCAGGTGGCTTACACCGGCGAGTCGGCCCTGGAATTGGCCCGCACCTACCGGCCGGACGTCGTCTTGCTGGACATCGGCTTGCCGGGCCTCAGCGGCTACGAGGTCGCCCAACGGCTGCGGCGGCAGCCGGAGTTCGCCCGCGCGCTGTTGGTGGCGGTGACGGGATACGGGCAGGAAGAAGATCGCCGCCGCAGCCGCGAGGCCGGCTTCAATCATCACCTGGTCAAGCCGATCTCGCCCGAGGCCCTGCACAACGTCCTCTCGGCGCCCGCTATTGCCGGCTAGGCTTCGCGTCACGTCCCCTGGTCGGTCTCCTCGGGAATCCGCGGCGCGGTGATCCAGCACACGCGGCAGGAGGACTTCTCGAGAATGACCCGCGTGTCGAGGACCGCCTGAGGGCCCTCGGATGATTCGGGGCTGGCGGGCAGGATCAGCAGATCGCAGGCGTGCTCGGTGACCAGGTGCAATAGCTGATCGGTGGGATTGCCGGCCAGCGGCGGGCAGACTTCCACGTCGCGCTTGAGGCGCTCGGCGCGGGCCAGGTCCTGCTCCAAAGCGCCGGGGCCGTCCGCCGGCGCCCCCTCGGCGGGCAGCGGAACGACCGTAAGGCTGACCTGCGGGTCGAGCATGGTCAGCGCGGCGGCGAACACGTCGCTGGCGGCCGACGTGCCGTCGTGCACCAGCATCACGCGGCTGACCCCGATCCCGGCGGAGCGGAGCTCGGCGATCGAGCGCGCCCGCCGCTCGCCGATCTTGGGGATGCGGCTGCCGCCGGCCAGGTCGAAGTACAGCTCGCGGCTGCGACTCAGGATGCGGACGGTCAGCGGCTCGGGCTGCCCGCCGTGCAGGTTGATCCAGTAGAATGCGACCTGCTCGATTTGGGCATCGGCCGTGTGCACGTTGGAGGCCCCCAGCACGAGCTCCTGGGCGTGCAGGTCGCGGGCGGTTTGCACGACGGCGAACAGCGGGCTGTTGGTGCGCACGATCAGCGGCTGCACCTGCTTGCCCGCCTTCTCCGCGCGATCCACCACCGCGGTCATCAGCCGCCGGTTGTACAGGTCCAGCTCGGGGCCGCCGGTGGTCTCGGCGCCGCGCGGGATGACCTGGGCCGTCATCACCGCCACGCTGGTGGTGTCCGGGTCGGTTTCCGCCAGCGTCTTTTCCAGCATGTAGAGATTTTGGGTCGAGCGGATCGCGACCAGCTTGCGGTACGGCTTTGTCAGTGCCAGCGCCGCGGGGCTGAGCTCGTCGGTGGTCCGCTGGTTGAATTGTTCCAGGTGCTGGTGGCCGCCCGCGCCGCGACGCTTCTCGTGGTAATGCTCCGAAACCATGAACAGGCCGAGGAAGACCGCGGTAAAGGTGGTGCCGCCGATCGTGGCCACCTCCTTGGTCAGTGCGTTCAGCACCGCCGTGGCCAGCAGGATCAGGAAGATCGCGCCCAGCCCGATGGGCACCTCGACCCCGCCGATGCGGAGATTCCCGGGGACCTTGAACTCCCGCGGGCTACGGTCCTTGAAGCGGAGCACGACCATCGCCAGGGCCTTGAACACGAAGCTCCACACCACGCCGAAGGCGTAGGCCTCGCCCAGCGTGTACATGTTGCCGCGGCTCAGCACGATCACGGCCAACTGCAGGCCGACGATCAGGCACAGCACGCGGTGGGTGGTCCCGTAGCGGCGGTGGGGGTGGAGGAACCAGTCGGGCATGACGCCGTCCTCGGCCACGCGGTTCAAAACACCGTTGGAGCCGATGATGGCCGTGTTGACCGCCCCCGCCAGGATCAGGAAACCGACGACCACGACGAAGGCGTTCAGGGCCAGCCGTGCCGCCGGCGGGCCGATCACGTACATCGCCAGCCCGCCGATCAGATTGTCCGAATACACCTTCATCCGCACCTCGCTGGGAATCAGCAGCACGGCCAGAAAGGAAATCCCGGCGGTCAGGGCGAGGCTGTAGACGAAGACGATGAAGGCGGCCCGCTTGAAGTTGGGCAGCTTGGGCGATTCCACCTCGCGGTAGACCTGGGCCAGCGTCTCCTCGCCGCTCATGGCAAGGATCGAGTGCCCGAAGGCGATCAGCAACCCGATCACCCCGATCAGGTTCAGCCAGTTGCCCGGCGCCCGCAACTGCTGGGCCAGTCCCGGGGCGAGGTGGCTGATCCAGCCGAGCGGGTCCTCCTGGTGGCCGGTGGCCTCGTTCAGCTTCGGCTTGGGGACCATCCGGCCGTGCTCGTCCTCGATCATCTCCGGCACGAGTTGCCGGGTGTCCGGGTCGCGGAGCCACATGGAATGCTCGACGCCGGTGACGCGGTCCGGCGCCGTCACCTCTTTGTACTCGATCTTGGGCTGCAGGTCCGGGGTCGGCGGCACGTCGTTGGCCCGGCCGCGGATCGCCAGCGTGAGGCCGCACCAGACCAGCATCACCACCGCCATGATCGTGGTGGCGACCATGATCTTCAATGCCTTGCCGCTGGACTCGTGAATGCCCAGCAGGTTCTGCCGGAAGAAGTAGAGCGTAATCGCACAGGCGATCAGGACCGCGCCCCAGCGGCGCACGGCGTCCGCGGCGTCCGGGGCGATCTGCAGGTGCGGATTCAGAATGGCCACCGTGTCCAACAGCAGGCCGAGGATATACTGCCCCGCGGAGACCGCGCTGGTGGGGCCGGTGAGGATGTAGTCGAACATCAGTGCGGAGACGGAGAGCTTGGCCAGGAATCCGCCCATGGCCTCCTTGACCACGCGGTACACGCCCCCCCGCACGAACAGCGAGCAACTCTCGATGTAGATCGAGCGGACCGCGTAACTGAAGAGCATCACCGCGAGGATGAACCAGGGGGCGGCTGGCCCGATCGCCCCTTCCACAATCCCGCCGATGTAGTACGCCGTGCTGGCCAGGTCGCAGAGCACGACCGCCGCCGTCCGCCAGTAGGAGATGAACGTGAACGCCACGCTGCTGACGATCAGCACCTGGACCGGGCGGCTGAGCCCGCGGGAAACGCCGCGTGAGAACCCGGAGGGAAGTGGGCCGGACATGGCCTTCCAACAAGCGAGCGCTCTGGCCGAGGGCCCCTTCGTCAGCGCTCTGGACGCGAAGGCCCTTTCAAATCGGCCAAGGCACCGACCTTGGCCTGCCGACGAGGTTAGCTGGCGGGCTAGGGCTTGAAAGTACCCCGGTCCGGCCGGCCGGACCTGCGCCCCCGAGTCGGCTACTGCCGCTCAATGGGTTCCCAGTTCCCACCCATACAGGTGGAATTAGGCTGCACTTCGATCTATCATAAGCCGGACGAGCGAACTTGCAAGAGGAAGCGGGATAGCGGGTGGTTTGCTACCACCACTTAGACATAACCAAGCCGCCAGGCACGGGGTGGCTGAGCTCCCCGACTCCCCTCGCCAGTTCGCTTGCTAATGCGGCCGATTTTCCAGACCTTGCCATATTTTGACAAACTTTGCCACAAGCGATAGAATGGACATGAAGGAGGGCGCTCATGAGCCAGGAAACCATGAATGTCGCTTTGCCCGAAACCCTTAAGGAATATGTCCTCCAGCAGGTGGCCGCGGGTGGCTACAGTTCTGCGAGCGAATATGTCCGCGAACTGATCCGGTCCGACCAGAAGCGGAAGGCCCAGGAAAGACTGGAGGCACTTCTCTTGGAGGGGCTGGAGAACGGCGAGGCCCGGGAGCTTACCGCCGAGGATTGGGCCGAACTCCGCCATCGGGTTTGGCAGCGCCATCAAGCCGGGGGTGAGAAGTGACCCCAGGCTCGGCCGCAAGAATCCTGCTGCGAGAACGGGTGGTTGCGGATCTCGACGAGCTGGCCACCTACATTCAGAAGGACAGCCCGCAGGCAGCCCTCCGTTTTCTGCAATCCGCGCAAGAGACCTTTGAGTTGCTCGCGCGAATGCCTGAGCTGGGCGGGGTCTTCCAGGTGACCAACCCGCGTTTGTCCGGCATCCGCGTTTGGCAAGTCAAGGGCTTTGAAAACATTCTTGTGTTCTACCGTCCGCAAGAGCGGGGTGTGGAGATCGTTCGCGTCTTGCACGGGGCCCGCGACCTGACCGCCCTGATGGGCTGAGCAACCGGCGCCGCGCGCTACGATAAGCCGCGCGAGCGAACGTGCAAGGGGCTCGCAGCACTCCGCCGTTCCGGGAGCTACAGTCGCTCGGTGTCAGAGCCGGGGGCGTAAGCCCCTGGGAACACGACCGGCGACGTCCCGAAGCGGCCCAGGGGCTCACGCCCCCGGCTCACTGCCGCCGCTCCGCGTCCGCAGCCTCGTTTACCCCGCCGACGGGCCGTGATCGACCACGATCACATCGACGCCCGGGATGGCCTGCAGCAGGCGGTCCAGCACCGAGCGGCCGAACCAGCGGCGATACCAGGGCTGGCGACTGCGCCCCAGCAGGATGTGCGTGATCCCATATTCCTTGACGAAGGCGGCGATCGTGCTCACCAGGTCGGCGCCCTTGAACTGGAAACAGGTGCCGCCCAACTGCCGGGCCAGCTCGAGGCTGTTGCCCACTTGCCGCTGGGTGGCCGCGTCGATGTTTTCCGGCGACTCGCGCGGCGTCTGCACGTAGACGGCGTACCAGGGCGCGCCCAGCCGGTCGGCGATGCGGGCAGCCTTGCGCAACAGCGCGGGGGCATACGGGCTCCGCGAGCTCAGGCAGACCATGACCCGCTCGGACCCCGAAGTGGTCTCGCCGCTGCGCTGCTCGTCCTCGCGGCGCGAGCGGTCCAGCCGGAACGCAATCTCCTCCATGGCCAGCTCGCGCAACTGCGTCAGCTTCTCCGGCAGGAAGAAGTTCTCCATGGCGGTCTCGATCCGCTCGGGGGGGTAGATCTTCCCCGTTGCCAGCCGCTCGCGGAGATCCTCGGCGGAAAGGTCCACGTTGACGATCTGGTCGGCCATGGTGACGATGTAATCGGGCAACCGCTCCTTGACGCGGACCCCGGTGGCCCGTTGGACGATGTCCACCAGGCTCTCCAGGTGCTGAATGTTGAGCGTGGTGACCACGCTGATGCCGGCGCGGAGGGTCTCCTCGACGTCCTGGTATCGCTTGGGGTTGCGGCTGCCCGGGGCGTTGGTGTGGGCCAGCTCGTCCACCAGCGCGATCGTGGGCCGGCGGGCCAGCACCGCGTCGAGGTCCATCTCCTCCACCACGATGCCGTGGTACTCGATGCGGCGGCAGGGCACCCGCTCGAGCTGGCCGATCTGGGCGGCGGTTTCCGCCCGGCCGTGCGTCTCGACGAAACCGATCACCACGTCGATGCCCTGGCGGCGGAGCCGATTGCCCTCCTGGAGCATGTCGTAGGTCTTGCCCACGCCGGCGGCGAAACCGAGGTAGATCTTCAGCCGCCCGCGCTGCTGCCGCCGGATGAGCTCCAGGAAGTGCTCGGGCCTGCTTTGGGAGGAGTCGGAGGACAAAGGATGCCTCTCAAGGAAACCCACGGGTGGTTCTTGCGGTGCGCATGAGAACTATACGACCCATAGGACGCATGGAACCTATTTGCTCGGGCGTCGGATTTCGGGATTCGGATTTCGGATTTGGTGTTTCCTTACGCTTCTCCCGCCGGCAGCGCGATACGGAATATGGTTTTCTCGCCGGGGCGGCTTTCGCACGCGACGCTGCCGCCGTGGGCCGTGACGATCTGGCGGACGATGGCCAGTCCCAGCCCGGTGCCGGCGCGGGCGGTGTCGCCGGGCACGCGGTAGTACTTCTCGAAAATCAGCGGCTGGTACTGAGCGGGGATGCCCGAGCCCGTGTCGGCCACCGAGAACACCACCCGGCCGGCCGCGCGCCGGGCCGCCAGCGTGATGCGGCCGCCCTGCGGCGTGTGCGCCAGCGCGTTGTCCAGCAGGTTTCGCAGGGCATGCTGGAACTGGTCCGCATCGACGGCCACCGGCTCCAGCTCGCCGCAGTCCTCCAGCACGAGCTCGACGCCTTGATCGGCGGCGCGGGGCCGGAACGACTCGGCCGCCGCCTGCAACAGCAGTGCCGGCCGCTCGGGCTGCAATTGGAGCTGGCTGGACCCCTGCTCCAACCGCGCCAGGTCCAACAGGTTGTCGATCATCGCCAGCAGCCGCTCGGCGTTGTCGCGGGCATCCACCAGCAGCTCCAACTGCTTCGGCCCCAGCGGCCCCACGCTCTCCTCCAACAGCAGGTGGATCGCCAGGCGGATGCCGGTCAAGGGCGTCTTGAGCTCGTGGCTCACCGTGGCCACGAGGTTGCTCTTGACCTCGTCCAGCAGGCGGAAGCGGGTGACGTCCTCCAAGAGCACCGCGGCGCCGAGCGTCATGCCGGCGGGATCGCGGATCGGCAGGATCCGCGGCAGGTACGAATGCGCCTGCTCGCCCGAGCGCAGCACCAGCGCCTTGTCGAACTCGTCGGGCAGGTACGCCTGCTGGCTCCGCAGGACATCGGCCAGCGGCTGCCGCAGCCGCTCGGGCGGGTCCCAGGCGACCGGCGCGGCCCGGCCCTCCTCGCGCGGCCGCACGCCCAGCAGCCGCCGCGCCGCCGGATTGGCCATCTCCACGTGCTGCTCCGGGTCGACCACCAGCACCGGCTCCGGGAACGAGTCGATTGTCGCCTGGCTGGTCTGCTGCGCCCGCAGCAACTGGGCCTGGTGCGACTGGCGGAACTCGCGGAGCTGCCGGGCCATGGCGTTGAACGCGCCGGCCAGCCGGCCCAACTCGTCGTCCGAGGCGACCGGCACCAACTGGTCCAGGTCCCCCGCCCCGATCGCCATGGCCGACTCGGTCACCGCACGCACCGGCCGCACGATCGTGCGGATCGTGCCGGCCAACAAGAGCACGGCCAGGGCGATGCCGCACCCCAGGCCGCCGCCGTACCAGCAGAACGAAGACCAGGCCAGGCCGCGGGCACGTAGAACGGTCTGCTCCATGTGGTCCTGGTTGATCCGCAAAATCTCGCCGGAGACGCGCTTGATCTCGCAGAACAGCCCGTAAAGACCCCGGCTCTCTCCGCGGCCGAAGTACCGCTGGTCCCGCTTCTGATCCGCGCGGGCGAAGAAAGCGTCGCCCTGGCGGCGGTACTCGTCGCTGAGCCCGGTCAAGGTGTCCACCAACTCCCCCTCTCCCGGCACAGTGATGTTGTCTTGCTCTTTGGCGAGGCTCTCCTCGTACAGCTTCCAGTTCTCTTGATACTGCCGGTAGGACTGTGCTTCCCGGCCCCCGAGGGCGAACTGAAACGACGAGTCGATCCGCTCCAGCGCCTCGTTGAGGTCGCGCATGTAGACCACGCTGTCGTAGTTTTCGCGGAGGATTTGCTCGGTCTGGTTGGCGAGGTGGTAGATCAAAACGGTGCCGGTCGCACCCAGCGCCACCAGCAGGGTAAACAGGGGGAGCATGGCAATCAGGATGCGGCGGCGAAAGGTCATCTGCTAGATTCCATATCGCTTTCGTTTCCGGTACAGGGTGCTCGGGTCGATGCCCAGCCGGGCCGCCGCGTCCTCGATGCCGTTGCTGGCGGCCAGCGTTCGGCGGATGTGCTCGGCCTCCATCTGTTCGAGCGTCAGGGGCGCGGGCGTGGCCGCTCCGCGCTCGCGGGTCGCGATCTGCGCGGGCAGATGCTCGGGCTCGATCCACGCCGCGGAGGTCAGGATGACGCCGCGCTCGACCGCGTTGCGCAGCTCGCGGATATTGCCCGGCCAGTCGTAGCGGGCCAGGGCGTCCAGCGCGGGGGGCGAGAAGCCCGAAATGCTCTTGCCGTTCTGCCGGGCGAAGAACCCCAGCAGGTGTTCGGCCAAGGGCAGGATGTCGGCCCTCCGTTCTCGTAGCGGCGGCAGCGTCACCTCGATCACGTTCAGCCGGTAGAAAAGGTCCTCGCGGAAGCGGCCCGCCGCCAGCTCGGCCTCCAGGTTGCGGTTGGTGGCGGTGAGGATGCGGAGATTGCACGCCCGCGTTCGCGTGTCTCCCACCCGCTCGTAACACCGCTCCTGCAAGAGCCGCAGCAGTTTGGGCTGCATGGCGGGGGGCAGATCGCCGATCTCGTCGAGAAACAAGGTGCCGCCTTCCGCCGCGGCCACCTTGCCGAGCGTGTCCCGCACCGCGCCGGTGAACGCCCCCTGGACGTGCCCGAAAAGCTCGCTCTCCAACAGCTCGGCCGAGAGGCTCGGGCAGGCGACGGTGACGAAGGGGCCGGCGGCGCGGGGGCTGCGGGCGTGGATCGCCCGCGCCAAGACCCCCTTGCCGGTGCCGCTCTCGCCCCGCAGCAGGATCGTGGCTTCGGTGGCCGCCGTCTTGAAGGCCATGTCCAGCACCGCCTGCACGCCCGGCTCGCTGGTGCGGAGGTCCACCTCCGGCAGCACCGAGCGAACTTGTTCCTCCAATTCCTCGACGTGCGACTGCAGCCGCCTGAGCGCGGCGACCCGCTCGAGCACGACGCGGAGCTGATCGGGCGTGAACGGCTTGGGCAGGTAGTCGAACGCCCCACGCCGCATCGCCTCGACCGCCGTGGCGATCGTGGCGTAGGCCGTCACCACCACGACGTGCAGGCCGGGGGCCAGCGCGAGCAGTCCGGGCAGGAGGTCCAAGCCCTGCTCCTGGCCCAGCCGCAGGTCCAAGAGCGCCGTATCGAACGGCCGGCGGCTGAGCAGTTCCAGGGCCTCGGCGCCGTCGCGGGCCTCGGCCGCCCGGTGCCCAAGCACCTCCAGCGACGTCCGCAGGGTCCGCCGCAGACTGGCGTCGTCGTCAATTACGAGGATGTTCATAGATCGCTTCGCCGACCTGGCTGGCTACGGTTGGTGGTGCATTGTGCACGATCCATCGTGCAATTTGCAATACCGGGCCGCCCGTTGGACGGCCTCCATTTTTCGCAACCCGTTGGAATTATAGCATTTGGGTATTTCATTGGGGCATAAGAGCGCGAGCCGATCCACGGCCAGCCGCCGACAACCGGCGGTGGGAACAGTTGCAGTGCGAGCCAGACCAGGCAGGCCGGGTGAACGGAGATCGCTATGCTGCCGAGGATGCCGCGTTTCCAGGATCGAAGCACACGGAGCCAGCCTTCGCTCGCGGCTTCTATTTTGAGGTGGAGGCGGTTGAGGGTGCCCCCACCGGAGCGGCGGCCGGCGCGGCCAGCGGGGCCAGCTTGTCCAGCGCGATATTGAGCATCAGGACGTTTACGCCGGGATCGCCGAGAAAGCCGAGGTTGGGTTGGTCGGTGTTCTCCCGGATCAACTCCAGCACCTTCTCTTTGGGAAGCTTTCGGGCGTCGGCAACTCGCTGGGCCTGCAAGACTGCATTCTGTGGGCTGATGTGCGGATCCAGCCCCGAGCCTGAGCCCGTGACCGCATCGCCGGGTACAAGCGTGGCGAAATCGGCCGCAATCACGGGTGTCTTGTCGGCCGGGTCGGTCGGGGGATGCGGGAAGTCGTCCACCAGCTTGGTATCGAGAAGGTTGCCATCTTTGTCCTGATACGTGGACAACGGCACTTCGGCGATGCGGGCGCCATCGGGCTTGATCCTGTACAGCTTAAAGGCGATGCCGTTCTCCACGCAGTAGTGGATCACGCGCAGGCGGATGCCGTCGACGTCGATGACTTCCGCGGGCCCCGCAGCAGGCGCGCCGGCGGCTTGCGGAGCACTCGCCGCATCGGCCGCCGCGGGGGCCGCCGGCCCAGCGGCCGGCGGAGGGGCTGCCGCTGCGGGCTGCGGGGCGGGCGCCGTGGCCGGGGGCGGCGCAGCCTTCGTCGCACCGTTGATCAGCTTATCGCTCAAGGGGCCCAAATTGCTGCCGCCGGAATTCGTGGCGTCGTACCCGTTGTCCCCGGCCGCACTGGGCCGGGGATGAAAATAGCCGGGCGCCGAGAAATTCTGGCCGATCAAGTAGGACCCGACGGCTAGCTTGTCGTCGGTAGTGAACGTGCCGTCCTTCTTGACGAGCGAGCCGTTGGCCTGGATGGGGAAGACGAGCTGGCCGATGGCCCAGACCGCCAGTGGATAAAGCCCGCAGCAGACGACGCCCAGCAC
>Ga0181527_1005565_pt1 | contig 10380 bp, 6 predicted proteins | sample PEATcosm2014_Bin_30_FD_119762 | JGI IMG/M metagenome (GOLD analysis project Ga0181527, IMG submission 119762) | Peatland microbial communities from MTU Mesocosm Facility, Houghton, MI, USA - PEATcosm2014_Bin06_60_metaG | ecosystem: Environmental > Terrestrial > Soil > Wetlands > Peat | place...
GCCGAGGTCCAGTTACACATCCATTGCTACATCCGCGGCGACGTGGTGGTCCAGCCGGGGGTGGTGCAGTTCGGTGCGGTGGCGCCCGGGGCGGGCGCGCGGCAGCAGGTGAGCATCAGCTATGCCGGCCAGGCCAACTGGCAGATCCTGCGGGTCGAGTCGGGCAACCCGAGCCTGTCGGCCCAGGCGATCGAGACCGGCCGCGGCGGCGGGCTGGTCAACTACGACCTGATCGTGTCGTTGGCGCGCGGGACGCCGGCGGGCTATCTCCGCGACGAGCTGCACCTGGTCACCAACGACGCCAATCCCCGCACCGCCCGCGTGCCCGTGCCCGTCGAAGGCGTGGTCCGGGCCGCCGTCACCGCCTTCCCGTCGCCGTTGTATCTGGGGACGGTCGAGCCGGGCAAGTCGGCCGTGCGGCAGATTATCGTTTCCGGCGGCACCGCCTTCCGGATCCTGCAGGTCGATTCGACCGATCCGCGGTTTCGCTGCGTGCCGGACGCGGCGGCCGGCACCCTGCACCGCCTGCCCGTGGTTTTCCAGGCAGGCCAGACTTTGGGCAAGGCCACCGGGAAGATCGTCATCCACACCGACACCGGCACGGCCCCGGTGGAAGTGCCCGTGCAGGCCGACGTGGTGCCGCCCCTTGGTCCCGAGGGGGCGGAAAGAAACGAGGTGCCCGCGGTAACCGACAAGCCCGCCGCCATTGCCCGCCCCAACCTGAGCACCGCCCGGGAACTCTGAACGGACCCAAATAACGACAGTGGATCCGACATTTGGGCTGGACGGATTCACGTCCAACGCTCGGCCCCTCGCCGGTTGACATCTCCCTCAATCGGGGTTATCAAGGAGAGTGGGCCGGACAACGCCCGCCCCGGCTCTCTGCGGCCGAATCGGTCCCTCCTGCCTCCCCACCATCCCCGGAGAGGGTCATTCTGTCGATGAAGACTTCGCTGGCCGCTATTCTGATCCCTGCCGCGCTGGCTGTCGCGGGGCTGGGCCTGCTGGCCGCGTGGGCCAACACCGTGCCGGCCGTGCGGCTGGAAACCCGCTTGGCGGGGCTGGATGGCGCTCCTCGGGAGCTTCCGGGGAAGGCCGCCGCCCGCCCCGTGCCGGGCGAGCCGGTCCGCTTCGATGGCCGGCCGTCGCAGATCACCGCCCAGTGGCCCTGGTTCCGGGGGCCTGACGGCGATGCCATCAGCAAGGAGCCTGTCCACCTGGCCCGAAGGTGGTCGCCCTCCGGACCCAAGCGGCTTTGGATGATCTCGCTGGGGGAAGGATACGCCGCGGCCGCCGCGCGGGCGGGCTGCGTCTACGTGCTGGATCACCTCGGCGACGCCGACGTCTTGCGATGCTTCTCGTTGGACGATGGCCGCGAGATCTGGCGCAACCGTTACCCGGTCGTGGTGGCGTTCAGCCATGGCATGTCGCGAACTATCCCGGCCCTGGTGGGCGACTGCGTGCTATCGCTGGGCCCGCTGTGCCACGTCGCCTGCTGGGATGCCGGCACGGGCAAGTCGCGGTGGTTGATCGACCTGGTCGCCGACTACAGGGCGACGGTGCCGCCCTGGTACGCCGGCCAGTGCCCGCTCGTGGATACCCAGACCGACCGGCTGATCCTGGCTCCCAGCGGCAAGGCCCTGGTGATGGCGGTCGATTACCGCAGCGGCAAGGTGATCTGGGAAAGTCCGAACCCGCGGCACTGGACCATGACGCACGTTTCCATCGTGCCGATGGAGTTTGCCGGCCGGCGGATGTACGTCTATTGCGGCAAGGGGGGCGTGGCGGGAGTGGACGCCGCCGACGGCAAGCTGCTCTGGGACACGACCGACTGGCAGGTCGGTGTGGCGACCTGTCCCTCGCCGGTGGTCGTGGGCGACGGCAGGATCTTCTTTTGCGGCGGCTACAACGCCGGCAGCCTGCTGCTCCAGCTCCGGCAAGAGGCGGGCCGGATCGTGCCCCACACCCTGCTGCGGCTGTCTGCCAAGCAGTTCAGCTCCGAGCAGCAGACGCCCGTTTTCTGGCAAGGGCACCTGTACGGTGTCCGCCAGAAGGACAAGCAGTTGGTGTGCCTCGACCTGGAGGGCCGGGAGTTGTGGAACAGCGGGTCCGACAAGTTCGGCGAGCAGGGCGGGGCCCCGTACATGATCGCCGACGGAATGATCTACGCCATGACCGACGCGGGGATGCTGCGGCTGGTCGAGGCCACGCCGGAGCGGTACCAGCGGCTGGCCGAGGCCCAGGTGTTCGAGCAGGGCACGGACAGTTGGGGGCCGATGGCGCTGGTGGCCGGCCGATTGATCGCCCGCGATTTTACGCGGATGGTGTGCCTCGACGTGGCGGAGCATTAGTTCGGATTTGAGAGCCATGATGCCCCTTGACCGCCGCCATCCCGTTTCGGCCCTGCCGCACCTCGGCGGGCTCGTGGCCGTCGCGCTGCTGGCGGCCATACTCGCCGGTTGTTCCGGCGACGGCACGCCGCGGAGCGAGCCGTCGGATGCGGACGAGGCGGCCGCGCCCGTGCCGGGCGGCGATCCCCCGCTGCCGGAAATCGATCCGGCCTTGATCCGCTACGAGCAGACGGCGGAGATCCCGACCGGCCTGAAGAAGCCCACGGCCCTGGCCGTCGGTCCGGGGGATGAAATCTATGCCGGCGGCGACCGGCGGCTGTGCCGCTTTGCGATCGACGGCAAGAAATTGGCGGAAATCCCGCTGGGGGCAGAGCCGACGTGTGTGGCCGTCGGCGGCGCCGACCACGTGGCGCCGGGGCGGATTTACGTCGGCCTGGGCAACCACGTCGAGGTCTTCGACTCCTCGGGAACCCGCGTGGCCGCGTGGGAGCCGCCGGGGGCCAAGTCGCTCTTGACCTCGCTGGCGGTGGCCGAGCCGCACGTCTTCGCAGCCGACGCCGGCGAGCGGATCGTCTGGCGATACACCACCGATGGAAAGCAGAAGAGCCGCATCGGCGAGCCCGATCCCGCCCGCAACATCCCGGGCTTTTTCATCACCGACTCCCACTTCGACCTGTGCCTGGGGGCCGACGGGCTGCTGTACGTGGTGAATCCGCGGGCCTTGCGGCTGGAGGGCTACACGGCCGGCGGCGACCTGGAGGTGACCTGGGGCAAGGGATCGCCGGCGATCGAGGACTTCTTCGGTTGCTGCAATCCGGCCCATTTCGCCGTCCTGCCCGACGGGCGGTTCGTCACCGCCGAAAAGGGTTTTCCGAGAATCAAGGTCTACAGCCCGCAGGGCAAGTTCGAGTGCGTCGTGGCCGGTCCGCGGCAGATGAAGCACGCCGTGGCCGACCTGGCCGCCGACCACCGGGGGCGGGTGCTGGCGCTGGATCCCTCGACGGCAAGCGTCCGGGTCTTCCAACGCAAGAAAGACGTTTCAGGGGAGAAGCGGTGAGCGAAGAAATGAAAAGGCAGTGCTGTCGCCGGCAATGGCTCCGCAGCCTGGGGCGATGGCTGGCGCTGGGCGGTCTTGGCGGGTTGTCGGCCCGTATATTGAGCCGCGGCGGCGCCGCTGGAGCGGTCGGCGGTTGTCCCCACGGGGTTACGACGTGCGGGGGCTGCCCGCTGGCCGCCGACTGCTTGCGAGCGAAGAGCGACACGAAGGGCAAGCCCGCCCGCTAAACAAACTGGAACGAACTTGATTCCATGGCAGACGGCAAGGGAAACATCGACAGACGCGGGTTTGTCAGCGGTTGCGCCCGCGTGTTGGGGGCCATCGGGCTCGGGGGCCTGGCCTCCGCCCTGGCCCTGCGCAAGGGCCGCACTGTCGACGAAGTGTGGCAGATCCAGCCCGACCACTGCATCGCCTGCGACAAGTGTCAAACGCACTGCGTGCTGGACGTGTCGGCCGTCAAGTGCGTGCAGTGTTTCGCACTGTGCGGCTATTGCGACGTGTGTACCGGCTACTTCCCGACAAAATACGACGCCCTCGATACCGGGGCCGAGAACCAACTCTGCCCGACCGGGGCGATTACGCGGAAGTTCGTCGAGCAGAAAGCCGGGACGCGGTATTTCGAGTACACGATTGACGAGTCGCTGTGCATTGCCTGCGGGAAGTGCGTGACGGGCTGCCGCTTGATGAACGGCTCGCTTTACTTGCAGGTCCGCTATGACCGCTGCCTGAATTGCAACGAGTGCTCGATTGCGGTGGCCTGCCCGACGCAAGCCTTCCGCCGCGTCCCGGCCAGCCGGCCGAACCTGTTGGGCCGGGCGGCCCACGAGGCCGAGGAAGCCCTGGCCCGAAAACAGGCCGCCGTGGCCTCAAGCGGGCGGCCGTGCGCTGGGTGGCACGCCCTGAGGAACGAAGGGCGTGGAGGGCCCGACGGCCCGGCGGAGGCCCGCCAGGCATGAGGACGTTTCAGGCCCTGCTCGGGTTGGTGCTCGTGGCGGCTGCGGCGCAGGCGGTTTTTGCCGCCGCTCTGATCCCCACTCCCGAGTTTACCGGTCACCCGATCCCCACGGCCGAGCACCCGGACCCGGTGGCGCGGTTGCCGTTGCGCGATTGGCTGGACGTGGCGGCCGTGGCGGCCGGGATTGCCCTGGCTTCGTACTTCGCTTTGCGGCGGCGGACGCGGCGGGGCCTCTTCTTGCTGGCCGTCGTTTCGCTGGCCTGGCTCGGCTTTTGGCGGAAGGGCTGTATCTGCCCGATCGGCGCAATCCAGAACATCACGCTGGCCCTGTTCGACCGGTTCTACGTGGTGCCGGCGGCGGCGGTGGTGATGTTCGTGCTTCCGCTGGTGGCGACGCTGTTCTTCGGCCGGACGTTCTGCGCGGCCGTGTGCCCGCTGGGGGCGGTGCAGGAATTGGCCGCCGTCCGCCCGATCCGCGTGCCCGTGTGGCTCGACCACGCGCTGGGCCTGTTGGCCTACGTCTACCTGGGCGCGGCGGTGCTGTTTGCGGCCACCGGCTCGGCCTTTGTCATCTGCCGCTACGATCCGTTCGTCGGCCTGTTCCGCCTGAGCGCCGGTCTGGACATGTTGGTTTTCAGCGGGGTCATGCTCGTGATCGGCATGTTCGTGGGGCGACCGTACTGCCGCTACCTCTGCCCGTACGGGGCGATCCTGGGCTGGCTGGCCCATCTCTCGCGACGGCACGTGCGGATTCCGCCGGAGGAGTGCATCCAGTGCCGGCTGTGCGAGGAGTCCTGCCCGTACGGGGCGATCCGCGAGCCGACGGTCACGCCGCCCGCAGGCAAACTTCGCCGCGGGCGGCGGCGGCTGACGGTGGCCCTGATCCTGCTGCCCGTGCTGATCGCGGTGGGGGCGATTTTGGGACGGCGGTTGGAGGCCCCGCTGGCCGGCGTCCATCCCACGGTGCAACTGGCCGAGCAGATGTGGCTGGAAAGCCGGGGCCTGGTCGAGGGGACCACGGAGGCCAGCGAGGCGTTTCGCAACTCGGGCCGCCCACCGGAGAGCCTCTACGCCGAGGCCCGCACGCTGAGCCATCGCATCGGCCTGGCCGGCGGCTGGCTGGGGGCGTGGGTGGGGTTGGTGTTCGGCCTGAAGTTGATTCACCTGGCGATCCGGCGGCGGCGGACGGGGTACCAGCCCGATCCGGCCCGTTGCGTCGCCTGCGGCCGCTGCTTCTGGTACTGCCCAGGCGAGCAGGCGCGGCGGGGATGGATCGAGGGACTCGCGCCGAAGGGTACGGGAAGAACCAATGAACCGCGTAGAGCTGAGGACGTTTAGCGGGCGGGCTTGCCCGCCGTGTCGGTGTACCGGTTAAACGGCGGGCGACCACGAAGCGTGGTGCCCCGCCCGCTAAACGGATATGTATGAATAGCAACACAACCAAGAAACAAATCGCCTACCGGGTCGCCGTGCGGACGGCGCTGGTGGCCGCGGTCTTCTCGATGATCGTCGCCGCGCTGCTGCTGTACGACTTCAGCCGGCGGACGATGAAAGACCCCTCCGAGGCCCGGGCGCTGCGGGTGCTGCGGATCGCCCTGGATAAGGAGCCGCAGAACGAAGACTTCCTGGCGGAGTACCGCGACACGGACCAGGAGCTGCGGGTGGAGTTTTTCCGCCAGGTGGCGCTTGCGGCTAGCGGGGCGAGCCTGCTGTGCCTGGGCCTGGTCGTGATGCTGGCCGCCGCCAAGACGGCCGCCACGCTGCGGCGGAAGCTTCCCGCACCCCAGCCGATGGCCGTGCCGCAGGACCTGGAATCCCGCTGGAAGCCCTGGGCGATTGGAGCGATGGCGGCCGTGGCGGTCCTGCTGGCCGGCCTTACCGTCGCGCTGGCCGTGCGCCGGCCGGCTTGGCTGCCGACGGACGAGGACGTTGCCTCGTTGGGCACGGCGGAGCAGCCGGTCGCGCCGGCCCCGACGCCAGGCACCCCCCGGATACAATCCGGGGGCTTTTCGCCTCGTCCCCACGCCCCCGCGCCGGCAGGCTACGTCGCTTCCGACGACGAGATCCGTGCCGCCTGGCCCCGCTTCCGCGGGCCTGACGGCTCCGGCATCTCCCCCTACACCGACGTGCCCGACACCTGGGACTGCCTCGCCAACAAAAACGTCCTTTGGAAGACGGTGGTCCCGCTGCCCGGCAGCGGCTCGCCGATTGTCTGCGGCCAGCGGGTGTTCCTCAGCGGGGCCACGGACAAACAGCGGCAGGTCTTCTGCTTTGACGCCAAGACGGGCGCGCTGCTCTGGCAGAGAGACGTCCCCAGCATCCCCGCCAGCACGAAGCCGGTGGAGCTCAACGGCGCCGATTTCGCCTCCTCGACGCCAGCCACCGACGGGCGGCGGGTCTTCGCCATTTTCGCCAACGGCGACCTGGCCGCTTTCGATTACGGCGGCGAGCTGCTCTGGCCCAAGAGCCTGGGCATCCCCCAGAGCCCCTACGGCCATGCGGCCTCGCTGCTGGTCTACAAGGACATGCTACTCGTGCCGCTGGACCAGGGCAGTGTCAAGGCGGGATTCTCGAAGCTCTTGGCCCTGGAGGCGGCCACCGGCGAGCCCGTGTGGCAGAAGAGCCGGCAAGTCAGTGCCTCCTGGACCACGCCCATCGTGATCCACCATGCCGACCGCGACCAGATCATCACGGTATCCAGTCCCTGGGTCATCGCCTATGATCCCAAGGACGGGAGCGAGCTTTGGCGGGCCGGCAAGCTCGAGGGCGACGTGGCCCCCTCGCCGGTCTTCGCCGGCGGGGTCCTGCTGGCCGCCGCCAACGACCATTCCCCGATGTTGGCCATCCGCCCCGACGGCAAAGGCGACGTGAGCCGCACCCACGTCCTCTGGAAGGGCGAAGACAACATCCCGGACCTGTGCAGCCCCGTCGCCACGCCCTCCTGCGTCTACCTGCTGGACCCCAACGGCATGTTAACCGCCTACGACACCCACGCGGGCGAGAAACTCTGGGAGAAGGACCTGGGGGATTTCATGAAGGCCCCCGGGGAGAGCAGCGGAAAGTTCCTCGCCAAATCGTCGCCCAGCTTGGTGGGCAAGCTGCTTTACGTGATCGGCGAGGACGGCAAGGGCCTGGTTCTCGAGCCGGGCAAGGACGGCTGCAAGAAGGTCGCCGCGACGGACCTCGGCGAGCAGTGCGCGGCCAGCCCCGCCTTCCAGAGTGGCCGTATCTACCTCCGCGGCAAGAAGCATCTATTCTGCATTGGCAAGTAATGACCCTGCTCGACCTCACCTTCGTCGATGAGATTGTGGAACGGCTGGGTCGCCGCGCCGAGACGACGATCGCTATCCTGCAGGCCATCCAGGCCCACTACCGCTACCTGCCGCGCGAGGCCCTGGAGCGGGTCTGCCAGCTTACGGACATCACGCCGGCGGCGATCCAAGGCGTCGCCACCTTCTACACGCAGTTTCGCCACCACCCGGTCGGCGAGCACATCATCAGCGTCTGCCACGGGACAGCCTGCCACGTGAAGGGCTCGGAGCGGGTCCAGGACGCGCTGGAGCGATACTTGGGGATCGCGCCCGGCGGCGACACGGACCCGCAGGGGCGGTTCACGCTGCAGAAGGTGGCTTGCCTCGGCTGTTGTACGCTGGCCCCGGTCGTGCAGATCGACGGCGTGACCTACGGCCGGCTGGCCTCCAGCCGGATTGCCGAGATGATCGACGACTTCTTGACGCAGGCCAGCGGGCCCGTGGCGGCGCCGGCGGCGGCGGTGCCGATGGAGGGGCCGGCCGGCGAGATCCGCGTCGGCCTGGGCTCCTGCTGTGTCGCCCAGGGCAGCGGCAAGGTGCACCAGGCGATCAGCCTGGCATTGGCCGAGTCCGGGGCGGCGGCCGTGCTGAAACGGGTGGGCTGCGTCGGCATGTGCCACCAGACGCCGCTGGTGGAGCTGGTGCCGGCCGGCGACCCTGCTTCGCAGGGTGCCCGCCCCTCGCGGCTGTTCGCAAGGGTCCGCGCCGACGAAGCCCGGGACATCGTCCTGGCCCACTTTCGCCCCCGCGGCCTGGCCCGCCGCATCGGCTACCGCGTCTCCCGCTGGCTCAACCGGCTACTGACCGACGAGCTGGCCGACCCGGCCGTTTCGCGGGCAATCGACGCGGGCGAGCGTCAGGTGTGCGCGTTTCTCGGGCCGCAGCGGCGGGTGGCCACCGAGGAGTGCGGCCAGATCGACCCTACGGACCTGGACGAGTACCTGCACCACGACGGCTTTCGGGCCCTGCGGCATTGCCTGGAGCGGCTCTCGCCGGAGGAGATGGTCGACGAGGTAAAGCACAGCGGGCTGCGGGGCCGCGGCGGGGCCGGCTTCCCCACCGGGCTGAAATGGGCCGCCGTCCGCGCCGCGGCCAAGGACAAGAAATACCTCGTCTGCAACGGCGACGAAGGCGACCCCGGCGCGTTCATGGACCGCATGCTGCTGGAGTCCTTCCCCTACCGGATCATCGAGGGCATGGCCATCGCCGCCAAGGCCGTGGGCGCCGACGAGGGCATTTTCTATATCCGCGCCGAATACCCGCTGGCGGTGAAGCGGGTACACGAGGCCCTCCGCCAGTGCGAGGAGCGGGGGCTGCTGGGCGATCGCGTGCTGGGGACCGATTTTCGCTTGCACCTGTCGGTCAAGGAGGGGGCGGGGGCGTTCGTCTGCGGCGAGGAGACCGCGCTTTTGGCCTCGCTGGAGGGCCGCCGCGGCATGCCCCGCCTGCGGCCCCCTTATCCCGCCGAGTCCGGACTGTGGGGCAAGCCCACCTCGGTCAACAACGTCGAGACCTACGCCCTGGTGCCGTGGATCTTCCGCCACGGGGCGGCGGCCTTCGCCGCGCTGGGCACCCAACACAGCAAGGGCACCAAGGTCTTCGCCCTGGCCGGCAAGGTCCTCCGCGGCGGCCTGATCGAGGTCCCCATGGGCATCACCATCCGCCAGATCGTCGAAGAGATCGGCGGGGGCGTGGCGGGCGGCCGGCAGTTCAAGGCGGTCCAGGTGGGCGGCCCCTCCGGCGGCTGCGTGCCCGCCGAGCTGGCCGACACCCCCGTCGATTACGAGGCCCTGGCCGGCGTCGGCGCCATTATGGGCTCGGGCGGGATGGTCGTGCTGGACGACGGCGACTGCATGGTCGACATCGCCCGCTACTTCCTCCGCTTCACCCAGGACCAGTCGTGCGGCAAGTGTACGCTCTGCCGCATCGGCACGCGGCGGATGCTGGACGTGCTGGACCGCATCGCCGCCGGTCAGGGGCAAGCCGGCGACCTGGAGAGCCTGGAGCAGCTCGCGCGGACGGTCGCCTCCGGCAGCATCTGTGGCCTGGGGCGCACCGCCCCCAACCCCGTCCTCTCGACCCTCCGCTACTTCCGCGGGGAGTACGAGGCGCACCTGGCGGGCCGCTGTCCGGCTGGCCGCTGCAAGGCCCTGGTGGCCTATCGCGTGACCGACGACTGCATCGGCTGCACGCTCTGCGCCCAGCAGTGCCCCGCCGACGCCATCCCCATGACCCCCTACGCGAAACACACGATCGACCTGGAAAAATGCACCCGCTGCGACACCTGCCGGCAAATCTGTCCGGTAAAGGCGGTCGTGGTCGAATAGATCAAAGTTTAGCGGGCGGGCTCGCCCGCCGTTGCTCGAAGACACGATGCTGACGCTGAAGATCGACAACCGCGAAGTGCAGGTGCCGGCCGGGGCGACGATCCTCGATGCGGCCGAGAAGCTGGGCATCGAGATCCCGACGCTCTGCTACCTCAAGGGCCGCGAGCCGGCCACCTCGTGCCTGGTGTGCCTGGTGAAGATCGGCCAGGGCGAGCGGCTCGTGCCGGCCTGCGCCACCCGGGCGGCGGCGGGCATGGAGGTGGCCAGCGAGACGGACGAGGTCCGCCAGGCCCGCCGCAGCGCCTTGGAACTGCTCTTGAGCGATCACCTGGGCGACTGCCTGGCCCCCTGCTGGTTCGCCTGCCCGGCCGAGATGGAC
>Ga0181527_1005567_pt1 | contig 10379 bp, 10 predicted proteins | sample PEATcosm2014_Bin_30_FD_119762 | JGI IMG/M metagenome (GOLD analysis project Ga0181527, IMG submission 119762) | Peatland microbial communities from MTU Mesocosm Facility, Houghton, MI, USA - PEATcosm2014_Bin06_60_metaG | ecosystem: Environmental > Terrestrial > Soil > Wetlands > Peat | place...
GATGGTGGTCATGATCTCTTCGTGGGTCATGCCCAGGCAGAGGTCGGCGCCCTTGCGGTCCTTGAGCCGGAACATGTTATCGCCCATGCCCGTCCAGCGGCCGCTCTGCTCCCACGGTTCGCGGGGCAGGATGCCGGGCAGGTAGAACTCTTGGCCGATCTTGTCCATCTCCTCGCGCACAATGGCGACGATCTTGTTCAGCGAGCGCTGGCCGAGGAAGAGGTAGCTGTAGATGCCCGCGCCGAGCTGGCGAATGTAGCCGGCGCGGAGCAGGAACTTGTGGCTGGCCACTTCGGCGTCTGCCGGGGCCTCGCGGAGAGTCGGGATGAAGAGCTTGGACCAGCGATGCATTGAGATGAGTGCGTACTTTCCCGTCCGCCTGCCGCCCCAGCGACGAAGTGGGCGCCGGAATACCCCAGGGCCGGGGCATCGTCGCGGACCCCGGATTTCACAGCGGACGCAGGACAATTTGCGACTGCCACCATTCTAAATGTTCAGGGAAGCGCGCCAGGAGGCAGCGGCCCCGGTTTGCGGCGTTTTCCGAAAGCTGTGGTCCTTTGCGGTGCGCGCGAGATCGCGTTTCCTACCAACCCAGCGGCGAAGAGTCTCCTTACGATGGCGGCGGCGCGGCCGGCTTTGCGGAGCGCAGCGCGATTACGGCGGCCAGCGATACCCATAACAGGGTTGGATGCCGCTCAGTAAATGGGCGGTCGTCGGGGCGCGGCCGGTAGCCAGGATTCAACTGCTCGGGGCCGGCGGCGGTCTGGGCGGCGCTGGCCTGGGGCGCAAAGAGCGTTGCGTAATCGCAGCGCGGAGCCGAGAGCGCCGGGTCGCCATAGGCGAGCAGATAGTTCGCATTGCTCTCGGCATCGAAGCAGAGCGTCCGCTGCAGCATCTCGAGTTGAACGGATTGCAGGCTCAACGGCGCGTCGTCTCCGTTCTCAATGGCGATCGTCCACTTTGTGGAGGTGCTGAAATCGACCCAGGGAGCGTCGATGGCCAGACGCTCTTCGTCAATCTGGCGGCCGTTCTGCAGGCTGTGAACGCGAAGGATATTTCCGTATGAGTTCACCGGCGGCGAAGTTTCCAACGAGATGTTTCCTTTTATTCCCGCTGGGGATTTGGCAAGCAGACCATATTGACAGCAGACAACAATCCAGAAGCCGCGTTTCTGCCAATGCGGGGGAATCTCATTGATCCGCCTTCTGCTCCCGCCGCACTACAATCGACTCTTGCAGCACGATGCCCAACTCGACCATTGCGACCGCATCGACGTGGTGCTGGTGTCGCCGCGCAACCCGCTCAATATAGGAGCGGCGGCGCGGGCGATGGCCAACTTCGGCTTTCGGCGGCTTTCGGTCGTGGCTCCCTACGGCCCTCCCTGGCGCGAGGCCCGCTCGGCCATTGGCGCGCCGGAGCTGCTGGCCTCGGCGGCGGAGACCAGGACGCTGGCTGAGGCCGTGGCCGGATGCACGCTGGTGGCGGGCACCGCAACCGTCACCTATCGCAAGCCGGAGCAGCCCGTAGTCCAGCTGCCCGATCTGGGGCCTCTGGTCGAGCGGGAACTGGCCCGCGGTGGCCGGGTGGCGCTGGTTTTTGGATCGGAAAAGCACGGGCTGACTCGCGACGACCTTTCCTATTGCCACCTGCTGGTCGAGATCCCCACCGATCCCCGGCAGCCCTCGATGAACCTCGGCCAGGCCGTGGCAGTGTGCCTGTATGAGCTGGCGGCGCGGGTCTTTCGGCAGGCGAATGCCGCGCCTGAAGCGGCGGCTGAAGTTGAGGGAACGGCAGGCGCGCCCGCGGCGCCTTCCCGCAGTCTCGATCGGCTGGCCGGCGTGGTGGAGGAGGCCATGATCGCGGCCGGTTACTCGCCCGCGCCGATGCAGGCCGCCAACCGCCACGACCTGCGCCTGCTGCTGCGGCGTTTGGCCCCCACGGAGCGCGACATACGGCGGATTCTGGGCCTCTTCCGGCGGATTCTCTGGCGATTGAAGCGGGTTCGGAAGGGGCGCTGAGCGCGGCCGCGATGCGTGCTACCCCACCCTAGCCGCAACAACAAACACGCGGCGAGGGTGGGGCACCCGGGATTTTTTCACGCGGGCTAAAGATTTCTCTTGACATTATATATCTAATAGGCATATGCCTCTTAGGCATATGGCGAAGCGTTCAAGTTCAAGCATGGAAGTGCTCCTCGGCCTGCTCACCATCGAACCCATGTCCGGCTACGACCTGGGGCAGACCATTCGCGGATCGGTCGGCTTCTTCTGGAATGAGAGCTATGGGCAGATCTATCCAAACCTGAAGAAACTGGCAGCCGATGGCCTTGTCACTTCGAAAACCGAGCGGCAAGAGGGCAAGCCGGACCGGCGCATCTACTCGATCGCGAAAAAGGGACGGGAGCGATTGGCGGCGTGGCTGGCGGTCGAGCCGCAACCGGAGATTCCGCGCAACGAATTGCTCTTGAAGCTCTTCTTTGGCGCTCAGGTTTCCGCGGAAATTTCGATTCAACATGTGGAGCGGATGGTGGAGCGGGAACGCGCGTATCTTCACGAGTTCAGGCGGATCGAGCGTGAAGAGATCGCCAAGAATCAACAGTACCCCGACGCGCCTTACTGGACGATGGCGGCGCGATTCGGGCAGTTGGAACTGGAGGCGCACTTGCGCTGGGGCGAGGAAACTCTGGCGGAACTGCGCAGGATCGCCAAGAAGCAACCGAGTCGCGGAGAAGCAGGAAAGGAAAAGGGACATGCAGGGAAATGAGGTTCTTTCGGCAGAGAATCCAGGCGCAAGACAAGGCCAGCGGCAGATCGCTTCGTGGTGGCATTTGATCGGCTTCCTGTTAATTTTGGCGGGCGTGGCGGCGCTGGGCTTTCTCGCTCAGCACGCACCTGCGCCAAGCGGGGCGCCCGCCGGCCAACTCGGGAAACACAGTCAAGCCATTCCCATTTACCTGACCGCAATCTTCATGGACTGGGCGCTGCTGTATTACTGCTGGGTAGGCGTGCATCGCCGGGGCGGCAACGTAAGTACGCTGTCGGGCGGGCGATGGACCTCGTGGAAGAGCGTCGCAGTGGACCTGAGCATAGCGCTGCCGTTCTGGGCGCTGTGGGAGGGCGCCGCATATGGCGTGCACTGGCTGCTGGGACCGAGCAGCGCGAAGACCGTCGCCGGCTTGCTGCCGCAGAGCCTGCTTGAAGTCCTGATCTGGATCGGGACCGCCATTACCGCGGGCATCTGCGAGGAGATGGCGTTTCGCGGCTACCTGCAGCGCCAGCTCCAGGCGCTGAGCGGAAGCGTTGTGGTGGCCGTGCTGGGGCAAGGGTTGGTCTTTGGGCTGGTACACAGCTACCAGGGTTGGAAGAATACGGTCGTGATCATGGTGCTGGGAGTTATGTTTGGAGCGCTCGCTGCGTGGCGCGGGAATCTGCGCGCCAACATCGTCGTCCATGCGTGGGCAGACACCTGGGAGGGCTGGCTCAAGTTCGTGGTCTGGAGGTAGGCCGGCGGCCACCCCAGCCCACCTGGCCGCAATGGCGAAGGCGCAGCCGCGCGCCGATCCGGCGAGTTATAGGCCTGAGTTATGGCTTATCGCGGCGCTCCATACCACTTCGGATCGGCCAGAACCACGGAGGTCTCAATCTGGCGATCAGGAATAGTCCAATACTTCTTGAGCAGCCGTTCGGTCTCCGCGCGGCCAACGAACTGAAAGCCATGCCTCACATAAAAACGAATCGCCCAGACCGCGTCCGCCCAGGTGCCGACCAGCAGAGGACCGCTCGCCAGTCCCTGCAAATGAGTGAGCAGGCGTCCTCCAATCCCTTGATTCTGGCTGCCGGCGCGAACATAGGCGTGGCGGATAAGGGTCACGTCCTGAACCTGCTGAAGGCCCATCACGCCTTCCAGAGTCCCGGCGTCTTCCCAGCCCCAAAAGACGACGCCATCGCCGATCTCATGGCGCAGTTTCTCCACGGACATATAAGGCTCCGCCCAGCGATCCGCGGGGATGATGCCCTTGTAGGCCTGGGCGGCGTCGTTGACGATGGCCCAGATGAGATCGAAGTCGCGCTCGTCGCAGCGTCGAATCATGCCGGCTTCCCTTTGCAGTGGAGGATTCGGTACGTCTATTGTAACTGGGGCGCCGAGTCTTGTACGTCGCCCGAATTCACGTTCAATCGTATGCCGAAGTCCATGGTTTCCCACCCTTCGCCAGAAAAGAGGCGAAGGATGGGGCACCCATTTTGGTGGGAAGGTTAAGATTCCGAAGAACTTAGGGTGCGCCGCCCGCCATTCCACCCAATTCCCGCCCTCAGAACACCTTCATCCGAATCACCAGATACTTCTTCGGGTCTTCGCGGATGCTCTTCACGAGCTGCTGGGTCTGGTCCAGGGTCTGGTCGGCGTGGTCGTAGAGGGAGCGGTTCTGGACCAACTGGCCGAGCGAGCCCTTGCCCTCGTCCACGCTCTTGAGGATGGAGTCCAGGCGGGTGACCGTGTCGTCCAGCTTCGCGGCGAAGGCGGGGTCTTTGGCGATCTTGCCCAGGCTGCCCTTGCCGGCGTTGATCTCGGTCACCAGTTGATTGGCGTTGGAGACGGCGGAGTTCAGGTTGTTGTAGAGCGAGTCGTCCTTGAGCAGCTTTCCGGCGCTGCCCTTGCCCTGGTCAAGATCGGTGGTGATCCTGTTCAACCGGTCGACGGCGGAGTTGGCGCGGGTGTAAAGCGTGTCGTCGGTGATGAACTTGCCCAGCGAGCCGTTGCCCGCGGCCACCGTGCCGGTGATGGTCTGCAGATCGTCCGCTATGCGCGTGAGCTTGTTGTAGAGGGCGGGGTCGTTGATGAACTCGCCCGCCGAGCCCTTCTTGGAGTTGATCGAATCCATCGTGATTTCGACCTTCTTGGTCAGCGTGGTGAGCTGCTGGATGGATTCGTCGCTGGTGCGGATCACGTCTTGAATGCTGGGCGAGCCGGAGGCTTTGAGTTCGGCGTTGTTGGCCGGAGGGGGTCCGCTGGCATGGGCCGAGCTGAGATCGAGGTAGCTGTCGCCCAGGACGCCGGCCTGGTCGATCGAGGCGGTCGAATCGGTGTGCAGATCGCGCTGAAACTCATGGCCCACCTGCATGGTGACCTCAACAGGCGTGGGACTGCGATTGGGGATCACGCGGACATGGATCACATTGCCGATGGTTACGCCTTCCAGCGTGACCGGAGCTCCGTCCTTGAGTCCCGCGGCATTTTCAAAGTAGGAGCGGAGCACGAGCTTGCGCGCAAAGAGGCCGCCCGTGGAGCCGGACATGAGGAAGATGAGCCCGATCAGCACGAGCATGGCCGCCAAGACCAACGCTCCCACTCGCAACTGCGACCACTGAATCTCTTTGCGGCTTGGCACGACAATCCCCTCGATGAGATGAGCCGGTAGACGCCTTGAGGATAGCAGACCGGGCGGGTACTTACCGCCCGTCCTCGACCACCACGCTGGCCATGGCCAGGGCGGCGGTGTGGGTGATGGAGAGAGCAGCGTGGGCCGCGCCCAGGCCGGCGGCAATCTGGGCAGCGCGCCCGTGGAACTGGAGGGTTGGCCTTCCGCTCGGTTCGCGGACGACCTCGATCTCCAGCCAGCTTACGCCGTAGCTGATGCCCGTTCCCAGGGCCTTGGCTCCTGCTTCCTTGGCGGCAAAACGGGCGGCAAAGCTCTCGGCGGAGTTGCGCTTGCTCAGGCAATAGGCCTGTTCCGCGGCGGTGTAAACGCGGTCGAGAAAGCGGCTGCCGTGGCGATCCATCGACCGCTGGATGCGCCCGATCTCGACCAGATCGATTCCGGAGCCGACAATCATGCTGCCTCCAAGGCTACATCATTCTGTTTCTGTTGCGCTTGCGGATACCTAGACGCTCCGCTTCCTACCCTGTGCGGAGGCCTCAAGATGAGGGTCCAGCGCGCCTCTTATTACCGGTGCAAGGCACTTCCGAGCATGGCGGGGTACTGATGTACCAAAGCGGGTCAAGCGCCGTGCGCCTAAGGAGCATTCGTGAAACTGCCCCCGCCTTGCGCCGATAAGAGACGGTATGAGACTGATCATGCCGGACCACAACGCGGGGCAGACGATGAGCGTACCGTGGGCGATGCAGATGAAGGCCATCTCCGTCGAAGAGCCGGCGCGCCTGGTCCAGACTCTCACCGGCGCAATCCTGGGCTGTGGCGGCTGGGTTCTGAGCCGCGGAGCAAACGATAACGGGACGGTGACCATGCTGTTCGAGTTCGAGCGCCAGGCCTGCGTGGATATTTACAGCCTGATGATCGCCGCCGGCCTGGAACTTAGCCAGAGCGGGCACATACGCTTTACCGAACTCTGCCAGTGTACCCGCAGCAACCTGGTGGATTGCCGCACGGAGATCGCAAGCATCGACCTGGAGATAGAGACCTTTCCCATGGAGGGTGTGCATCGCTGTCTTGCTCCCGAGGAGGGGTGACGCCACCATTGAGACGGCCAGATCGACGTCGCTTCCCACCCTTCGGCGAGTCGCCGCGGCGACCTGCGGAAGGATGGGGCACCCAAATCGCGGAAGCTTTGAGAAAGATCAGCCGGCTTCCACCAATCCATAGCGGCGCTGCCATGCCTCTTTGAGCCGCGCCCAGACGCGCGCGCGCTCGGCTTCGGTCGCCTCGCCGGCAGTGGCTTTCCCCGCGCCGGGAGGGTTGGCAAAGCGGGCGGCTTCCATCTTGGCCAGCTCCAACAGCTTCCGGTCGCGCAGCAGATTGGCCACGCGAAAGTCGGGCAGCCCGGCCTGGCGCGTGCCGAAGAACTCGCCGGGGCCGCGCATGGTCAGGTCCAGCTCCGCCAACTCAAAGCCATCCTGGGTGCGGACCATGGCGCTCAGCCGCTCCTCGGCAAGCGGCGTAACGCGCTCGCCGGTGATCAGGATGCAGTAGCTCTTGGCCGCCGCACGCCCCACGCGGCCGCGCAACTGATGCAACTGCGCCAGGCCGAATCGCTCCGCGTGTTCGACCACCATCACCGTGGCGTTGGGCACATCGACGCCCACCTCGATGACCGTTGTGGCCACCAGCACGTCGATCTCGCCGCGCTGGAAACGGCGCATGACGATCTCCTTCTCGTCGGGGTCCAGGCGTCCATGGAGAAGCGCCAGGCGCAGGCCGGCGAGGGGGCCGGCGCGTAGCTTTTCGTGCATCTCGACGGCGGACTTGAGGCCGGATCTGGCTCCCGGATTGGCTTCCTGGGCGGCCTGCGGAAACAGCTCCGCTGTCTTGCCCTTTCGAACTGTCTTGCGAGCGGGTGCCCCAGGTCTCGCTTTTGAGACCTGGGGCGCGACCGTCGGTTCAAAATCGGCCTCCGCGTCGTCATGGGAGAAATCCAGCTCCGGCTGGTCCTCCTTGGTCCCCTCGATGACCGGGTAGACAATGTAAGCCTGCCGGCCTTTCGCCACCTGCTTGCGGACGAAATCCCACACCTCCTGGGAGCGTTCGGCGGGGACGCGGCGAGTGGCAATGGGGGTGCGGCCGGGCGGCAACTCGTCCAGGACGCTCAAGTCCAGATCGCCGTAAAGCGAAAGGGCAAGGGTGCGCGGAATGGGGGTTGCGGTCATCACCAGCACGTCCGGCTCGGCCTGATTCGCCCCAGTCTGGTCGGGCTTCTTCATCAGTTTGAAGCGTTGCAGGACGCCGAAGCGGTGCTGCTCGTCCACCACCACCAGGCCGAGGCGGTCGAACTCGACTTTTTCCTCGATCAGCGCGTGCGTGCCGATGATCAGTTGCGCCTCGCCGCTGTTGATCAGGCCGCGGGTGTGGCGCTTGCGGTCTTCGTCGAGCGAGCCGGTCAGCAGGACGATCCGATAGCGGCGGCTCGACCGCTCCAGCAGCTTGCGCGCGGCCAGATAGTGCTGCGTGGCCAGAATCTCGGTGGGCGCCATCAGCGCCGCCTGGTAGCCGTTTTCCATGGCCACCAGCATGGCCTGCAGGGCGACGATGGTCTTGCCTGAGCCTACATCGCCTTGCAGCAGGCGGCGCATGGGGCTGGGCGCGCGCATGTCGGCCACAATCTCGCCCAGGGCGCGTTTTTGCGCCGCTGTGGGGTGAAACGGCAGCACCTCGCGGATGGCCTCGCGAACCTTGTCGCCGGTGGCAAAGGCGATGCCCGCCCGCTCCCTCATGCGGCGGCGCTTGAGTTCCAGGCCCAGCTCCAGAAAGAACAGCTCTTCAAAGATCAGCCGCCGGTGCGCGGGAGTCGCCGAGGCCTGCAACAGGGCGAAGGGAGTTCCCTCGGGAGGAAAATGCACCTCGCGCAGCGCGGTCTCGCGATCCGGCGCGTCGAGCCTCGCCAGCATTTCCCTGGGCAGGCACTCCGGCACGGCACCGCGGACGGCTTCCAGGAGGTTGAAGATCGTCTTGCGCTGCCAGCGCGAGGCCAGCCGCGCGCCGCCCAGCGACTCGTAGACCGGCGTGATGCGCCCCACCTCCAGCAGCCGCGTCTCGGCGTCGTCGGTGGCATCGGGAAGCAGCTCGAACTGCGGCTGGATCATCTTCAGGTTGCTGGACGAGCGCGACGGCTCGACCCGTCCGTAGACGGCCACCGTCTGCCCGGCGTGAAACTTGCCCTCCAGATAGCTTCCGTTGAACCAGATGCACTTCAGCGCCAGGCGGCCCTGGCCAACGGTCAGCTCGAAGATGGGCATGCGCTTGGTGCGCAAGAGCGCCGAGCCGCGCACCTCGGCGATCACGCTGGCCATCTCGCCGGCTTGGAGTTCGTCCAGGCCGCGCGGGTTCTGGCGGTCCTCGTAGCGGAAGGGCAAGTGGTAGAGCAGGTCTTCGGCGGTCAGGATGCCCTTGACGGCGAGCATCTCCGCCACGCGCGGACCCACGCCGCGCACATACATAACCGGAGTATCGAGGCCGGGCACAGTACGGATGCTAAATGGCTTGCGTCCGGCGGAACAAACCGGGCGCGCAATCTGTGGGGAACGCCCGCCGGTTTCCTGTGCAAGATGGTGTGGACGAGGGTTGCCCAGCCGACCCATTGGCGCCTGCCGCGTCTAACCGGCAGGCGGTATTCTTTTCTACGATGATGCAAGTCCGAGTTCTCCCCTTTGGCGTGCTGAAAGATTGGCTGGGCTCGTCCGCGGCCACGGTCGATTTGCCGGAGGGCGCCACGGTCGCGGAGCTGCTGGAGCGGCTGAGCGCCGGCCAGGCCGCGCCCCAAACGGCGCAACTGCTGCGCGGCATTGCGGTGAGCGTGAATGATGAGTTCGCCGGTGCAGCCCAGGTGCTGCGCGCGGGCGATGAGGTGGGACTGCTGCCGCCGGTCTCGGGTGGATGCGCGCGCGCGGCGGGGGGGGACGGCCAAAGTGAGGATCGACCGGCGGCTGCTCTCACCCGTGAGCCTATCGACGCGGAAAGGCTGATTGCGGCCGCCAAGTCCCGCGAAGACGGCGCGGTGGTGGTCTTTGACGGCATGGTGCGCAACAACTCGCGCGGGCGGCAGACGCTCTATCTCGACTATGAGGCGCATGACCAACTGGCCGTCAAGCAGATGAAAGCGCTGGTCGAGGAGGCGCTTGACCGCTTCGGCATCCGCGACGCTTTTATCGTTCACCGGTTGGGCCGCCTTCAAGTGGGCGAGACCAGCGTGCTGATCGTGGTGATGGCGGCGCATCGCGGGCCGGCCTTCGACGCCTGCCGCTGGCTCATTGACACCCTCAAGAAGACCGTGCCCATCTGGAAGAAGGAGACCTTTGCGGACGGGACCGTTTGGGCGGCGGGCGAGCCGTTTCCCGCCGGCCTGGCCGTGGCGCCGCCGGAGGCTTCGCATGAGGAATGATCGCAGCGGAGTTTCAGGATTGGGAATGCCGGGTCTCGAAAGCGAGGCCGGGGACACGCGGATTGTGCGGCTTCCCATCCTTGCGCCAGCAAGAAGGCGCAAGGATGGGGCACCCAGCACGCGGGTTGTGCGGTTTCCCACCCTTGCGCCAGAAAGAAGGCGCAAGGATGGGGCACCCAGCACACGGGCTTTGCGGTTTCCCACCCTTGCGCCAGAAAGAAGGCGCAAGGATGGGGCACCCAGCTTGTGTGGAAGGATCGGCCATTGGGCGCTCGCCCTCTTGCCGGCGCTGGCGGCGCTTTTGTCTCTGCCGTTCGCCGCGCAGGAAACCACTCTGCGCGTGGAGGTGAAGCTGGTCAGCATCTTTGTGAACGTGACGGACAGGAATGGGGCCATTGTGGGCGGGCTTACGCGCGAGGACTTTGCCGTGACCGAGGACGGGCGGCCGCAGCAGATCGCGGTCTTCGAGCGCCAGTCCGAGCTGCCGCTGAACCTGACGCTGGCCATCGATACCAGCGGCAGCGTGCGCAAGGATATGGCTCAGGAGGCGGA
>Ga0181527_1005568_pt1 | contig 10379 bp, 5 predicted proteins | sample PEATcosm2014_Bin_30_FD_119762 | JGI IMG/M metagenome (GOLD analysis project Ga0181527, IMG submission 119762) | Peatland microbial communities from MTU Mesocosm Facility, Houghton, MI, USA - PEATcosm2014_Bin06_60_metaG | ecosystem: Environmental > Terrestrial > Soil > Wetlands > Peat | place...
TCCTCATAACTTTGTGTTGTCAGATCTGGTGCTCTTAGGAGCGCCGACCATGGAATTTGCGGCGAGGGAGATGCGTGCGCGACGGATACCGCTATGGAATCCGCTGAGCTTCGCAGGAGTTCCATTCGCCAGCTTCCCGAAGTACTCTCCGTTTTTCCTGATCTTCTGTTGTTGGCCCTCGCCGACGACACTGGCGTACATTCAGTTACTTAAGTCGGTTCTGGCGGGGGTTGGGGCGTACCTGTTTTTCAGGCGGGCACTAGGTGCAGGGTTCTGGGCGGCGACTATTGGGGCTTGGTGCTACCCCCTCACGGGCTTTTTCGTGCTGTGGCAAGGATACGCCCTCACGTCGGTAGTCGCGTGGCTGCCGTGGATCCTGTTGGCGGTGGATTACACGATCCGAAAGGCAAAAGGGTTTGGTTCCGTCCTGTTAGGGATCTTTACGGCAGCAGCGGCGCTGAGCGGGCAACTTGACGTGGCGGCACTGGTGTTGCTGAGCTCGGGCCTGTACGCGATCGGTCGCCTGGTCGAAGTCTACGGATGGACGAACTGGAGACGAGGCGCCATTCCAGCGATCGCAGCCCTGATCTTGGGCTGGGGGTTGGGGCTTTGCATCGCCGCGCCGTACATAGTGCCACTTCTTGAGTATTCGCGCACAGGCGAGCGTTTCAGCAGGCGCGCCGCGGGGGAGGAGGAGCGGCCGCCGGTTGGACTTGCGGCATTGCCCCAAATAGTGCTGCCCAACCTATATGGTTCGACCCGGACGGGATCAATGCGGATTGTTGACGGGAACCAACTGGAGAGTTCCGCTGCGGGATATGCGGGGCTGTTGGCGACGTTGCTTCTGGCCCCTCTAGCGTTCTGCCATCGTAATCTGAAGGGCAGGAGCTTCTTGTGGTTGGGATTGATGGTGTTGTCGTTGGGGTGGGTGCTGGACATTCCCGGGGTGATACACCTCATGCAGCTGCCAGGCGTCAACTTCCTCTCATACAACCGCTGGATGATGCTAACGGGGTTCGCGCTAACAGCGCTCGCCGTCACCGGGATCGACGCAGTTATGAAAGGAATGGTGAAGTCGCGGCACTGGTTCGCAGTCCCTGCGCTGCTGGCGGCGGGACTGTGCGTGTGGTGCCTCTATCGAATGGGCCACTTGCCGGCGAAATTGAACATTCTTGACGCGCCTGCGAACGCAATGTACATGGGAATTCCCGCCCGTCGGGCCCTCGCCATGGCGGGAGAATACTTTACGTTCTACTATGCGATCGGAACAGGGCTGGGGGCGCTGACCGTGGGGGGGTGGGCCTTGCTGTACTCGGGCGCGCGAAGTCGAGGCTGGATGGTGGCAATCGCGGGCAGCCTAATGATGGCGGAGTTGCTGATATACGCCTACAACGTGAACCCGCAGTGCGATCCGGCGCTGTACTACCCGCAGGTCCCAGCGTTGGAAGAGTTGAAACAGAGACCCTCCGGGCGGATTTTGGGCGTGTCGTGTTTGCCGCCGGCACTAAACTTGATGATCGGATTGCCGGATATTCGTGGCTATGACGCCGTCGATCCCAAGCGATTGCTGGACGTGCTGGAGTTCGCGCAACAGCAGGGGACGTCAGTACCGCCTCATCCGTACGCGCGGACGCAAGCGTTCATCCCATGGGGCACTTGGACGAGTGACGGGGCGCTGCGCGTTTCGCCAGTGCTGAGCATGCTGAACGTGCGGTACCTGATTTTTTGCCAGGATTTGTCGAGCCAAATCAAGGCAATCATCCGGGGTGATGGTTATACGGTAGTGGAAAATGAACTCGCAATGGCGCGAACGTTCGTGCCTCAGACAGTCCAAGTAGTGGACGAAGCGCAGCAGTTGATGGACCAGTTGCGAGCGGTGACCTTCGACCCTGCACGGGTGTCCTATGTGACTGAGCATCTGGACTTGCCCGCGGTGTCCCGCGGCGCCACGAAGATACTAGAGGACTTCCCCGGACGCGTGGTGCTCAATGCGTCCATGGACACCGCGGGCATGGTTGTCCTGGCGGATTTGTGGGACAAAGGATGGCAGGCGCAGGTCGATGGCCAGGTCACGCCAATCCTTATAGTGAATCACGCTATACGTGGCGTCGTCGTACCGCCAGGGCAACACAGGGTGGTATTCCGATATGCGCCAGACAGTGTCCGGATTGGCTGGATGATCTCGGGCGCGGCGGTTGCGGTGGGATTAGGATTGGCGGCGTGGATCATGCAGTGGAGGCGAAAGTCGAGACGGGTCAGCGCAGGTGAACTGAAATCTGTCAATTGAGAACCTTACTCATTGAGCCGGTCGTGGGCGAAACGCCGATGAGCTAAACCGTAGACAAGAGCCCGAAAAAAACCAGGCCGCCCACTGATGGGACGGCCTGGTTTGGCAAAGTCCTCCGGGGAGGAGGGCAAAACTTGTACTTACATCGACGGCGGATTCGCGCTCGCCGTCGGAGCCGGAGTGCTGGCAGGCGCCTGCGCCGGGGTCGTCGAGGCCCCAGTATTGGTCATCAGCCGGATATCCACGCGGCGGTTCTTGGCGCGGCCGTCGCGAGTTTTATTCGACTCGACCGGCTTATCCTTGCCCAGCCCGATCAGATAAATCTTGTAGCCCGGAACGTTCTTCTCCGCAGCCAGGTACTGAATCACAGCGTTGGCACGGCGCTGGCTCAGATCGTAGTTGTACTCCGAGCTGCCCACCGAGTCGGTCGCGCCCTCTACCGTGATGATGTATCCCTTGGTAGTGGCAACGCTGGCGGCAAGCTGGTCGATGGCTTCCCTGGCTTCCTTCGTCAGATTGTCCTTGTCGAATCCGAAATGCACCGCCGTCTCCACCACTGGGCGATAGTTGTCGAGGTTGATGACCGTGTTGGTCAGAATATCCACACGTTGGGACGCGCTGTTCGCCGACAGTTGCGCCTTATCGGCCTCGCTTCCCGCAGCCAATGCCTTCTGGTCCACCGCTGCGGCCTGCGCCTGCACGGCCTGGATTCCGGCTTGGGCGCGCTGATCGACGTCCTTAATGTCTCTTGAATTCTTCGCCGTCAGGTCGTCGAGTTCGTTAGTTTTGTTGATAAGCGGCGTGGTCTGTTCACGCACGTAATTCTTGGTTGAACATCCGAGAGACGCGGCCATCACCGCCGCCAGCATTAGGGTCAATGTCAATGAGGTGCGATTCATAAGTTGGAGGGCTCCTTGCCCAAGTATTGCTCGGTACTTAGACCTATTCAAGATCCTGGTAAAAGTCTGCGAACTGGACCCACTCCCTGTTAAAGCACGGGGGATGCCATTTCGCGTTCGCAAAAGAAACTACTAAACCATTCTATATCAATATCTTGGAAGTGGCTGTGGGAAATGCATAAACCCCAGACCTAGCAATCCCGATACAAATCGTAGAAATTTTATACTCTTTCTTTTCTGGCTGCGAATTCTTCCCTCATTGTCATCAGGCTCTTGACGGCTGCCTCACATTACCGGCGGGGCACTGATCCCCATGGCCGCGAGAACGCGAATCAGTTCGCGGCGAACCACAGCCACGGTTGCCAGCAGAAACTTTCTCCGGCCCTCATTCGCTTCGATCAGGATTGGATAACGGTGATAGAAAGTATTGAAAAGCTGCGCCAGTTGAAAGGCGTGCTTGGCAAGATAAGCAGGTTCGGTAGTCGCGATGCACTGGCTCACGATATAAGAGGTTTTTGCCGCCGCCAGCCAGAGCTCCCAAATGTCGTTGCCGGATTCGCCAGTGAGGTACTTACCGAAATCCTCCGTAGAGACGCGGCTTGCCGCGTCTAGGCAAAACGCATCCGGATCGAATCCACCTTTGCGGAAAATGTTGGAAGCGCGGACAACGGCATACTGCGCGTAGGGGCCCGTGTCACCCTCGAAACTCAGGGCGTCCTTGAAATCGAAGGCGATCACCGAGGGCTTCGTGAACTTCAGCATGAAATAGCGCAGCGCCCCGATGGCAATCTGCGAAGCAATGCTGGCGCGCTCTGCTTCGCTCAACTCGGGATGACGACCATCAACTTCTTTGCCAGCCGAGGTGATGAGAGCATCCAGCAAATCATCCGCTTTCACGCCGAAGCCCTTGCGCCCGGAGACCTCAATCCACGACCTCGCCTTGTCTTCTTCGCTGAGTTGGTAGCCGAGTTCGGCAGCGCAGCGCGGCGTGAGTGCGACCATCTCGTAGGAGAAGTGCGTGTAGCGATCGGCGGCTTCGTCGTGGCCGAGCCCGCGCAAAGCTTCGATCACCGTGTTCTGCGCTTCAGACTGGCGCGCATCGATGACGTTGTAAATCTCGGCCACATCGCCAAAGTGGGGATGCTCTCGCTCGCCGTCGGTGGTTGAGATCCAGCACTCGTGGGCATTGGGATAGCGAAAGAATTTCCGATAGCCGAAATCGCGCCCGAGCAGGCCGAACTTCCACATGTGATAGGCGATGTCTTTGCCAACGTAACCGACCGTGCCGTTCGAGCGGACAATGACTTTCTGGTCTTCCTCGGCGATGTCCGGCCCGAACGACATCGTTTTTTGGTAGGCGTCCTCCGTGTCCCCCGTGTCCTCTGTGGTTAAGGTTTTTGCCGCGGAAGTTCCCGCCCGCCGCATCACCCAGCAGCCTTCGTTCTTGCCTTCCGTCTCGTACGTGAGAACACCCGCTTCCTTGAGCTTTGCAAACGCCGCGTCCCAAAAATGAAGGTGCAGGATTTCGCTCTCGCGCGGCAGGAAGTCGTACTCAATATCGAGCCGATCCATGGTTTCAAGATGGCGCTTAAGCACGGCAATCGAAATCAAATCCGCAATCGCCGCCGTCTCATTGTTACCTTCCTCAATCGAGCGCAGCGTCGCAGCGCGCGCCTGCAAGTTCGACTTGTCCTCTTCATACCAATGCGAGACGCGGGCATAGAGATCCCAGCATACGTAATCGAACCGGGGCGCAGCGGCGAGCGCCTCGATCTGAGCACGGGACTTCTGCTCAATATGGAGGAATCCAACCACCACGTCGGCAACCTGCACTCCGGTGTTGTCGATGTAATTCTGGACGTCCACTTCCCTGCCCGCAAAGCGCAGCAGGCGGACGAACGTATCGCCGAGAATGGCGTTGCGCAGGTGCCCGATATGCGCCGCCTTGTTGGGATTGATGCTCGAATGCTCGACCAGCACCTTGCCGGTGGGAACATCCGCGGACGGAGACCGATCAGCGGCAAGTTCTGTGGCCAGCTCCGCGCGGTTTGCGCGAACGTTGATGTACCCGCCGCCTGCCACCTCGAATTTCTCAAAGCCGCGAATCGCACCGATCCCGGCGACAATCTCTTCCGCAATCTTGCGCGGCGCCTTGCGAAGTTTCCGGGCGAGTTCGAAAGCGATCGGCAACGCGTACTCGCCGAATTCGATTTTCGGCGGCTGCTCGACGACAATGTTCGTGATTTCCAAGTCGTAAGTACGACGCAGAAACTCGCGCAGATGTTCGACCAGTCGGCGTTCCAGATATCGATACAAGGATGCCCTCTAACTTATTGAAGGAACAGTGATTCTAACAAACCTGCGGCGCGCGGCGGGTTTGACGGCAATGCGAGTGGCACCTATGATGAAAACTCGGCGGAAAACCGCTATTAGCCGTTGGCTCTTAGCCTTTAGCTAAAAGCCAAGAGCTAACAGCCAAGAGCGATTTTCGTCATGCGCATAGCCTACCTCGACTGTTTTTCCGGCGTCAGCGGCGACATGTTTCTAGGCGCGCTGGTGGATGCTGGCGTGTCTCCAAAGCTTCTGGAAGACACGGTCGCGGCGCTCGATATCGGTGCGCGCCTGGAGATTTCGCGGGTGGTGCGCGGCGGAATTTCGGCGACCAAAGTGGACGTGTACTCCAACCGCGAAAAAGACCTGCCGCGGGAAGTTTTCTGGCAGCAGGGGCACCATCATGCTCACGAACACTCACGCGGCCGAGGGCTGAACGAGATTCGCCGGATTATTGAAAAAGCATCCATCAGCAGCGATGCGAAAAGAACCGCGATCAAAATCTTCGAGACGCTGGGCGAGGCCGAAGCCGAGATTCACAATACGTCCGTCGAGCAAGTCCACTTTCACGAAGTTGGCGCCGTCGATGCCATGGTTGATATCGTCTGCGCCGCAGTGGGGGCGGAATCTCTTGCGGTCGAAGAATGGGTATGCTCGCCGCTGAATGTGGGAGGTGGAACCGTCAAGTGCGCGCACGGAACCCTTCCCGTACCGGCACCGGCGACGCTGAAGTTGCTTCGCGATGCGCCGGTGTATTCGTCGGGACCACAGGTCGAATTGGTGACGCCGACCGGCGCGGCAATCGTGAAGACGCTGAGCGGCCGGTTCGCGCCGTTTCCAGCGATGAAGATCGAGAAGGCGGGATACGGCGCGGGAACTCGGGATTTCCCCGAGCACCCGAATTTGCTGCGGCTAACGATTGGAGAAGCTAGGCCAGCGGACGTCGCGAGTCCATCGCCGAGTACATCGCCAAATGAATCGAATGACAGGATCACAGTCCTCGAAGCGAATCTCGATGACCTGAGCCCGCAAGTGCTTGGCTACGCGATGGAGCGGTTGCTTGCGGAAGGAGCGCTGGATGTGTTCAGCGTCCCGGTACAAATGAAGAAGAGCCGCCCCGGCGCGTTGCTCACCGTGCTCGCGAAAATGGAAGACGCGAATCGCCTGACCAACTTGATCTTCGCCGAGACCACAACTCTGGGCGTGCGCCGCCGCGAGGAACAACGACAGACGCTCTCACGACGATGGCAAACGGTGGACACGACGTGGGGTCCGGTGCGGATCAAGATCGCCAATATGAATGGCACGGTCTCGAACTATGCCCCGGAATATGAAGATTGCCGGGCGCTAGCGGAGGCGCAACATGTGCCGCTCCGGACGGTGATGCAGGAAGCGATCCAGCAGTATCTTCGAGCCGAGCGAAAAGCATGAACCTGCGCCTCGTGTAGAGACGGGGCTTGCCCCGTCTCAAGCAGCGCGACACTGCCGGAGACGCGGCAAGCCGCGTCTCTACAGGAAACTTAGACCGAAACCAAAATCATGAGCAAAAAGTTCTACATCACGACCCCGATCTACTACGTCAACGCGCATCCGCACATTGGGCACGCCTACACCACGATTGCCTGCGACACGATCGCGCGGCGGCACCGCATGCTGGGAGATGACACCTGGTTCCTGACCGGCACCGATGAACACGGTCAAAAGATCGAGCGCGCAGCCCAGGCTGCGGGCAAGACGCCACAGCAGTTCACCGATGAAATTTCCGCGGAATTCCGTGCCCTCTGGGATCGCATGGGCTTGACCTACGACGATTTCATCCGCACCACATCGGAGCGGCACAAACAGGGCGTGCAGGCGTTGTGGCGCAAGATCAGGGATAACGGCAACGGATACATCTACAAGGGGACCTACTCCGGTCAATACTGCGTTTCCGATGAGCTTTACGTGGACGCGGTCGGCCCGGGCGCTCCCTGTCCGATTTGCGACCGCCCGACGGAAACCGTCCACGAAGAAAATTACTACTTCAAGCTCTCGGCATTCCAGGACGAGTTGATCCGCCTTTACACCGACCAACCGGATTTCATCCGCCCCGAGACGCGGCGCAATGAAGTGCTCTCATTCGTGCGCGGCGGCCTGCGCGATCTTTCCATCAGCCGCTCGACGTTCTCCTGGGGCATCCCTGTGCCTGACGATCCCAAGCATGTCGTCTACGTCTGGCTGGACGCGCTGGCGAACTACATTACCGCGCTCGGCTATGGCTCAAACAACAGCCGCAAATTCGACAAGTACTGGCCCGCTGACTTGCACATGATCGGCAAAGAGATTGTGCGCTTCCATTGCGTCTACTGGCCGGCGTTCCTGCTCGCCGCCGGATTGCCGTTGCCCAAGTGCATCATGGCGCACGGCTGGCTGCTGTTTGAAGAAAGCAAAATGTCGAAGTCGCGCGGAAATATCGTGCGCGCCGAAACCATCGTGGATGTGCTCGGCGCCGACGCCCTGCGATACTTCCTGCTGCGCGAAGTCGTCTTCGGACAGGATGGATCGTTTAGTTTCGATGCGCTGGTGCAGCGCTATAACTCCGATCTCGCGAATGGACTCGGCAATCTCGCCAGCCGCACCCTGACCATGATCACGCGCTATTTCAAAGGAGAAGTACCGTACCCTGCGCACGCGCACACTCCGGCGGATGCCGCAATTGCGGATGCGGCAAGAAAAGTTATCACCGACTACGGCACACTATTTGACCAATACCAGTTCTCGCGGGCGCTCGAAACCGCCTGGGGACTAGTCAGCGCGGTAGACAAATACATCGTTGAAAACGAGCCTTGGTCTCTGGGCGATAAAAAGGACGAGGAGAGCCGCTCGCGCCTGGCAACCGTGCTCTACACCAGCGCCGAAGCTTTGCGAATTGTCACCGCTCTCGCGCATCCGGTGATACCAGACGCCACCGCGAAGATCTGGTCCCAGTTGGGCCTAGGAGACATCAAGAAATTCGACCTGACCGAATTGCAGTGGGGACAGTTGCATCTCGGCACAAAGTTGGGCGCCGTCCAGGCCGTGTTTCCAAGGGCAGACAAATCGGCAGTAGAGAGGATGCAGAAAATGGAAGAACAGAGTGCAAGTGGAGCGACGGGCGTCTCGCCCGTCCAGCCGAGCGAAGCTCGGCCCCCGGCCGCACCCAAAGCACCGGCCGCCATTCCCGATGGCAAGATCAGCATCGACGACTTCGCGAAAGTAGAATTACGCGTGGCGCAGGTGAAGACCGCGGAGCGCGTAAAGGGAGCCGACAAATTGCTGCGTTTGGAAGTCGATCTCGGAACCGAAGTGCGCCAACTGGTGGCCGGCATTGCCGAGGCTTATGAGCCGGAAACACTGATCGGACGCAAGGTCGTGATCGTGGCCAATCTAGCGCCTCGCAAACTGCGCGGACTCGAATCAAACGGCATGATCGTTGCCGCCGCGCCCGAAGGCGGCAAGCCGGTGCTGGCAAGCTTTCTGGAAGATGTACCCGTCGGCACGCGCCTGAAGTAGCGCTGCCGAGCTTCGCTCGGCCTGGAGGGGCGAGGACGCCCGCCCCCACACAATCTCGCGAACGACCGGCGACTAACGACCAACGACCGTGTTCATCGATTCTCACGCTCATCTCGAAGGCAAACGCTACGACGTCGATCGTGACGAAGTGCTGGCGCGTGCGAAACAGACCGGGATCGAAGCCTTTCTCGCGATCGGAAACGGCGATGGGCCGGACACAGCCGACTGCGGGATTCGGTTGGCGGAGAAATACGACGGGAAACCGGAATATCCGCGAATATGGGCGAGCGTCGGAATTCATCCTCACGAAGCAAGCCTTGCGAACGCCGCCGCTGATTCCCAAATGCTGCAATGGGCGCGGCATCCCAAAGTGATTGCGTGGGGAGAAATCGGCCTCGACTATTTTTACGACCACTCGCCCCGAGAAGTACAGAAAGCAGTCTTCCGCCAGCAGATGGAACTGGCGCGAACGGCAGAGTTGCCCATCATCATCCATTGCCGTCCATCCGACAACAGCGAGAACGCCTGGGACGACTGCCTATCCTTGATCATCGAACATTGGACTTCCAGCGGATTGGGCGGCATTCTGCACTGTTTCACCGGAAGCGTCAAGCATGCGCGACGCGCGCTCGATATGGGTTTCATGATTTCTTTTGCCGGCAATGTCACCTTTCCCAAGGCGCAGTCGATCCGCGACGCGGCGCAAATGGTTCCGCTCGACCGCATGCTGATTGAGACCGACTCGCCCTACCTGGCGCCGATTCCGCATCGCGGCCAGCGCAACGAACCAGCGTTTGTAAGGGAGGTGGCCCGCCAGATCGGCGAACTGCGCAACTTGTCCGCGGAGGAGATCGGCTCACGAACCACGCAGAACTTCTACAAATTCTTTGAACTCGCGCCGCAACCTGCAAACCCGGAAGCACCCGCATAACAAGCCTGCGCAGACGATGCCTCTTCTGTTACCCTCTGGAGTACATGTTTGGGGCGAACGATCCGCGGGGCTCTGCGCTTTCGAGCGGGGGCATCCCTCAACATGACAATCTGGAGATTTAAGAAGGCCGTCATATTTCTTGACAGCGATTTTGGCGGTGACATCCCATGCCCGATAACAGTTTCGATATTGTCAGCAAAATCGATCTCGCGGAAGTTTCCAACGCCATCCAGCAGGCGATGAAGGAAGTCAGCACTCGCTTCGATCTGAAGGACTCGAAATCCCAGATCGCGATGGAGGGCACGGACGCGATCCTGCTTCACTCCGCCGATGAATTCAAAATGAAGGCGGTAAACGACGTCTTCCAGCAGAAACTGGTCAAACGGGGTGTCCCGCTGAA
>Ga0181527_1005570_pt1 | contig 10376 bp, 8 predicted proteins | sample PEATcosm2014_Bin_30_FD_119762 | JGI IMG/M metagenome (GOLD analysis project Ga0181527, IMG submission 119762) | Peatland microbial communities from MTU Mesocosm Facility, Houghton, MI, USA - PEATcosm2014_Bin06_60_metaG | ecosystem: Environmental > Terrestrial > Soil > Wetlands > Peat | place...
ACGGTCAGGTCATGCGGCGAGCCATGCAGGGTGAAGACGCCGGCAACCTGAATTGTGGAGTCGCCGGTGGGCGCGATGCTTCCCTGATAGCTTTTAGGAACAAAGGAGACATCGGCAAAATGGGATACGTCCAGTACGTCGGAGTTCATCTTCTTGTCCCGGCCCTGATCGCCACTATTGCCGCTGCCTGCCGCAACGACCACCGAGCCTGAAATGGTCTGCGCGCTGCGGTCAAAGTCGATTGATCCGCTCTGCACATGGAAGGATCCATCCACATGGTGCGTATTTCCGCCCAGGGAGAAGGCGACTTTGCTCGCATCCGGATTGACGGTGAAGGTCTGGTGCTGGGCGAGCGCGAGCGAGGCAAAGAACAGGGGGAGTGCGAGGAAGAGTGATTTGGCGATGGTCTTCATGGTTTTTCTCCTGTGTTGACGGTGTTTTTATCGTTTTGACTCAGTTGTCCGATGCGCTGCGACAACCAAAGGGAGAGGGATGCGATTTCGTTGTCGGAGAGATATTCGTGTCCGGGCATATCGGTTGCGAGAATACCGAATTTGACAATATGCGCGAGGCGATCTCTTCGCTGCGCGTCATCGCCTGAAGGCGAAAGATGGAGGTAAGGTCCAACCGCTAGGTCGGGTGGAAGCCGCTTGAAGTGAGCCTGCCAGCGCGTTTGCCCGCCAGCGCCGTGGCAGGTGGAGCAGTGATGCTGGAAGCTGCGCTCGCCATCGTCGGCGTTGGCCACGGCGATGGCCGAAGAGGATGGATGCCAGTTCTCCTCCTCGGCCATATGCTGCTGTGCGCCAATTTCATGCAGGCTTTCCAGATAGCTCACCAGATCGTCGCCGCGCTGATCGCGAAAGAGAAATGCATAAGAAGGCATGATAGAGGCTCCGCTGACTTCCGGCGGATCTTCGAAGTGGAGCTTGAGCCATAACGCAGAACGGCGTCCGCCAACCTCGGCGAGGTCGGGGCCCTGGCGGCGGTTTCCGATCAGCGGCGGGCGTTCTTGCCGTAGCTTCTGAAGGGACTCAACCGGTCCCCACATCACAACATCGGGTGAGTTTGGGCGCACGAATTGGGTGTGGCAGTTGATGCAGCCTTCAGAGATATAGACCTGACGGCCTCGCTCGACCTGAGTCAGTGGAGTAGATGGATGCACGGCAATGAGAATGCGATCAAGATACAAGGCCGCCAGAAGCATGGCAATGGTCAACGCCAATTCGCGTTTTCGTTGCAGAAGGAAATTGAGCGGCCAGTGCAGCAGAATCACCGCCCCTGCCACCATCACAAACAGGGGCGGAACAGAGCCGAGATTCTGGCTCATGCCGATGCCCATCGCGGAACCGGACCAACCGGCGATGGCGTAGAGCCATCCTGCCATGCGGCCACGCTCTGCTAATGAAGCAGCCGGGGCAAGCAGCGCAGGATAGGCGACCAGCGCCACGGAATAAAGCGAGACGCCGATGGGATAGAAGACAGAGGCCAGCGCGGCGCGATGCGGATCAAGCAGGAGAATACACGCTATGCCGAGCGCAAGAAATGAAGCGGAGAGAACCAACGAGAGACCGCGGCGGCGCAAGAGCCATACGCTGGCCAAAGCGGTCGCAAGATGCAGCAAGCCGTTGGCCCATAGGTGAATTGAGCCTTCCCAAGTGCCCGCCTTCAACTCCGGCGTCTTCTGAATGATGAAAAAGGCGGCGGAGTCCAGCCAGACTAACGCGGTGAAGCAAGCCAGTATGCGGAGAAATGGGGCAGCGGGTTGCGGTGATGGAATTGCGGCATCGGCGATGAGTTGCGGAGACTTCCATAGTGTAATGCAGATTCCAACCAGGCAAGCGACGCCTGCCGTTGCCGCCTGCAACTGCGGTGAGGCTGTAAAGAGCGGAGGAAAGTTGCAGACAAGATAGCCTGCGCCGGTGCCCAGGCCGACCAGCAGAAGCGGATGGCGATTGCCCGTCCATTGGCGCAGGTGCGTGACCAGCGTGACGGTGAGCAGGCCGAGTCCTGCGCCAATCAGCAACGAAACAGCGATGCCGGCGGCGAGGCCGAGCGGAAGAATGGAAAGAAATGCCGCCGCGCTCGATGCGCCTAGTCCTGCGCGAAGCCGCAGCTCCGGCGACAGCCATAGGCTCATCCGCGGAGTGAGCAGGCTGAAGAGAATTCCGGTGGCAGCCATCGCGGCCATCACGGCGGTCAAGTGCGCGCCCGCTACGCCCAGGTCCGCCAGCCGCTGGAGAAACGCGAACTGCGCGAAGATCAGGAAATAGACATACGTGATCGCGACAAGGCTTGCGCCCTGCCATCCGGAGGAATGCCTGTCACCGCGCAACATTGCCCAGCCAGCCTTTGCGAAGGCCAATCGCCTGAATCAGAACACACGCGCCATCGGTGGCAGCGACACTCAGCCAGCCCGCTTCGAGCGTGTGCGCGAGAATCTGCGTGACGACGAAGACGGCCACGCTGGCGCGAGTGATGGCCGTAAGCAGCCACACAACTTCCAGCTTGCAAGGGCTTCCCCGGCGAACCATCACCCACGCGCCATAAAGGCAGGAGAGGCCGACGGAGAGAACAAATGCGCCGATGAACGAAAGAAACGGCAGCGCATCGGCGGGCACGTGCAGACGCATGAGCCGCAGCGCGAACTCCGGCGCGATGATCAGCAGCGCGCCGGTCAAGGTGTCGGAGAAGCCGATCAACAATTGGTAGCCGATGAGGATGGGACGTTTCATGCCGCCGCCTCCTGTGCTGGATAAACAAGGGTGGGTTCGCGAAGCAAGGTTGTGGCGTCGATGAGCCAGTCCAGCGAGGAGGCCAGCATCACCAGTCCAACGACAAGGCGAAGAAGATAGACAGCGTTGCGCGCTGCTCCTGGCACGATGGTAAACGTTGGGTCGAAGCCTTCGCGCCATCCGGCGGACGACATCAGCAAGACGTACGCCAGAACGGCGATATTCCATCCGTAGAAAGACCGCGCGCGATTGAAGATCCATCCGCCCTCGCCGAGCAGTTGGACAAGGACGAAGATCAGCAGGCTGGAGGTGAAGCCGGCCATGGCCAGCAGCGAGTGGCCGACAAGACCATCCGTGAATTTGAAGTGGTCGAGAATGCCTGGAAGAAAAAATATCCAGCCAGTGAGGACCAGCGCCGACCACCAGCAAAGAAAGGCAATGCGCCAGCGGCGCGTATTCGCTCGCCACTCGAAGGCCGCGTAGTAAGCAGGTGTGAGCGGTATCCAGACGAGCAGGCTGCCCAGTGAGAGAAACTGCGCGGGGCGATGATGGCTGATGTCGGCGCGGCCGAGCGCAAAGCAGAGAACGAACTCCGCAATCATGATAGCCCAGGCAATTGCTATTATTCTGGACTGCCCGCTCTTGCGCCGCGTGAGGCCGAAGGGAAGCATGAGCAGAATCGCATCGATGATGAGCGACGATTCAAGCTGGCTCGCTCCGGTGGGGCCGCCGGTGTCGGGATTGATGGCGGGATAGTAACCGGGGCTGGACGCGATGTACATCACGATGGGCACAATCAGCAGAAGCACGAGGCCGAGCAGCTTTGCGCCGCGCGCGGCAAGCGTCGCGGTCTTACCTGCGCGTGCGAACGAGAGGGCAAGCAGCAACCATAAGGCAAGCATGGCCAGCGGGAAGAAGATGCGCGCGTAGCCGGACCAATCAAGGAAGAGCTTGCCACTGGAATGCCCCGTGAGCCATGAATACGCGCCCACGGCGAGCGCCGCGGACCACACCCACAACACCGGCCTGCACCATTGCGCCAGCTGCCCTCGATCCGCGCCGTAGACCTTGATGAGAAAGCCGGCCATAGGAAGGCTCATCCATCCGTAGAGTTCCAGATTCAAGTGCACCATGATCCAGCGCCCATAGGTCCATTCGCCCAGCAATCGATTGAGCGCGGGAAAAAGCAGCAGCATCGAGAGCAGCACGCCGATGGCATTGGCAAAGACAAGCCAGAACAAGCTGTGCCACGCGGCGCTGGCGATTGGCGCCACGTTCACTTGAGAGATTCTTGCATCAGGCGGATACTCGCTCATGAATCCTCCCGTCGTGCATCTCCAGCAAGCGATCGCAGCGCGCGGCCAGAGCGCGGTCGTGCGTGGCCATTACCAGAGTCACGCCTTCCGTGGCAACAATGTCGAGCAGCAGCTCGAAGACCGCGCCACTGGTGTGTTCATCAAGTGAGCCGGTGGGTTCGTCGGCTAGCAGAATCTTCGGTTTGTTCATCAGCGCGCGGCAGAGCGCAGTGCGCTGGCGCTCTCCGCCGGAGAGCTTCTGGATGCGGTGGCCAAGGCGATCTGTCAGGCCGGTGCGTTCCGCAAGCTCGTGCAGGCGCTCCTGCGCAGTGCGATGATCGATGCCCGCGGCCACCGTGGGGATCAGGCAATTCTCCGCGAGCGTGAGATCGGGAATCAGGTTGTGCAGTTGAAAAACGAAACCTACCTCGTGGCGCAGAAGACGCAACAGGTTGCGGTGGCGATTGACCTCTGTGCCGTTGACCGAGACGCGCCCGCGGTCGGGCGAATCGAGGCCGCCAAAGAGATGCAGCAGCGTGCTCTTGCCGCAACCCGACGGGCCGCAGAGAGCTACCGTCTGGCCCTCGGCGGCCTCGAAGTCAACGCCCTTCAGAACCGCGATCGCCCCATCGTCATAGCTCTTCCACACGTCTTCGACGAGCAGGACGATGCGCTTCTGAGGTCCGGTTTGTGCGATAGAAAGATTCATTCGAAGCGCAGCGCCTCCACCGCGCGGATGCGCATGGCATAAAAGGCCGGGTAGAGCGCGCCGGCGATTCCGGTGAGCAGGGCGAGCAGAATCACGATGAGCATCACAACTGGCTGAATCGCCACATCGACATACCCGTGAAGTGCGGGAACCAGCTTAAGCGCGAGAAGTAGACAGGTCCCAATAAGCACTCCCAGTAGCGCGCCCAGCAGAGACACAACCGCGGACTCGCCAAAGATCATCGCGGCAATCTGCGTATTCGAGAAGCCGCAGACACGCAGGATGGCAACCTCGCGAATGCGCGTGAAGACCGACATGATCATGGTGTTTGCAACGCCGAGGCCGCCCAGCAGAAGGCCACATCCGCCCACTGCCCAGGCCGTAGCCTTGAGGATTCTGAACTGCGAATAGGAGCGCGTGAACTCCGCGTCTTCGAGGCCGATGAGATTCGGGAACGCCGCTTTCACCTTGCTCTTGAATGAGGCCGCATCGTCCTTATTGCGCAGTTTGATGGTGATGACGGAGGATGCGCCTTCCTTGTGAAAGAAACTCTGCGCGGAGCTGAGCGGCATAAAGACGCCGCCGTCCTCAAAGCCGTTGGCGGTCTTCAGAATTCCGATCACATGGAAGACTCCGTGGCCGATCGGCACATGGTCGTCGAGCTTGGCGCCGAGAAACTCAGCGGCCCGCTCTCCCAGAACCACGTCGTCGGCGTTCTTCGCAAAAGCGAGGCGATCACCGGCGATCCATGCGGCCTTGCGGATGCGCGCATCGGCGGCGGTCACGCCGAAGCAGGTGATGATGGGGTGATCGGTGCTGGAGACAATGCCGAAGAGCACCGGATCGGCATGAGAAACCATCGGCCAGGCGGCGATCTCCGCAACCGCCGCCGCGGGAACATTGCTGAAAAACAGATCGGAGACGTTGCGCTCAAAGACAATGATCTCGCTGTCGCTTGATAGAATGCCGGAAAACATACCGATAGCACCTTGCAGAATTGTGACCACTGTGAGCATGGCGGCGACACTGAAGGCGATACCCGCAACCGAGATGAACGATCGGATGCGATGGCGGCGCAGATTGGTCACGATCAGTTTGAGGAAGATCACGGACGCTCTCCCAGAGTAATGGCGCATGCATTCTCGGTCACGCGGACAAGCTCCTCCTCGAGGTCGCTGCGCAGCTTTCCAAGGAAGGACAAGCCCGGCCGCAATTGCAGAAGTCGATGAAGTGTTCTATCTCCCAGATGGATAAAACGAGTGAAACGCCCGATGGCCGCGGGGATTCCCATCGCGGAGGCCACATTGGGCCGGTCAAGCAAGAGGTCGCGGGCAACGGTCTTACCGGCTTCTGCCGCGCTATCGAGCACATCCTTCAAGTCATCGACCATCTGGTAGCCGAGGCCCCAGTAGAGGGCAATTCGCTCCAGCAGTTGAATCTCGCGCTCCGAAGCGCCACCCAGCATGGCGGGCAAAACCAGCGTGAGCCGGATCAGCGAAACCGTCTTGCCGCGCGCGATGGTCTCGGTCGTCTCGCGGATGTGAGGCAAGGTAGCATAGTGGAGGTCAAGGCTCTGCCCGTTGAGCAGTCCCTCCACGCCGAGGCACTGCTCAATGTAAGCCAGCGCGCGCGACTGAACGCGCGGCGATGCGCCGGAGACTGCCCGCCAACTGAGCGCGTAGGCTCGGTTGATAAGGGCCAGCGCGGCAAGAATTGCGCCCGCCTCGCCGTACGCCAGATGAACGCAGGGAACGCCGCGCCGCTCGGATGCATTGTCCATGCAGGGCAAGTCATCGAAGAGCAGCGACGCAGTATGAAAATATTCAAGCGCGATGGCCAGGTTTTTAGCGTGAGCCTCTTCCAGGGCATAGGCCGTCGCCACTTGATAGACCATCCGCGGGCGGACCAGGCTGCCGGGATTGTCAAGTATGTGGCGAAGCGCCTCCTCGAAGTGCGGGTCGAGAGCCGCGGGCAGCGGCATCGATGCTCTAAATGCCTCCGCGAAGATCGTTGTCTTCGATGGTTTCATGCAGGTTGCCGTTGGCACTCGTGTCCTCGTTCGTATCAACTTCTGTTATTCAATGAATCGTATGCGAGTAAGAATCCATCCGGTGTAACTCCCCCGCTGCCGGCTCATTGCAATTCATGGGTGAGACGGATTCGTAGCCAGTTTGGAAAGCGGCAAATACGCCTGTCCGCATGACGATTTGTTCATCTCTGGAGAATGCAGCACGACTATCTTCGATCGTACTCAAGCCGCATGAAGGATATCCGACGTACTCATGACAATGTGTTCATCTGCCTGTTACAGTAATACAGCCTACTTTTCCTGTTTCATATCGGAACTTCGCTGTGATAATTCCTTCGAAATGCACTAATATCTCCTCATGCGGCTTCTGCTTGTTGAGGACGAAATTGATATTCAAAGCTTCTTGCGAAGATCGCTTGAAGAGGCGGGTTATGAGGTGGAAGCGGCGGCGGACGGCAAGACGGCCGAACGGCTGGCGGTTGACGGCGAATTCGATATCCTGATTGTCGACCTTGGGCTGCCCGACCAGGACGGCTTCAGCCTGATCCTCAAGCTGCGTCAACTGGGGGTCCGGGCGCCGGTGCTGATTCTTTCGGCGCGCCGCAGTGTCGATGACCGGGTGCGAGGCCTGGAGCAAGGCGGGGACGATTACCTTACCAAGCCATTCGCGCTGGCGGAACTGCTCGCCCGGCTGCGCAATCTGCTGAAGCGCAACAGCCCCGCCAGCAGCGAAGCAACCCGGCTGCGGGTTCTCGATCTGGAGTTGGACTTGCTACGCCGCGAAGCTACCCGAGCCGGGCAGGTCCTGCAGCTCACACCCCAGGAATTCGTTCTGCTTGAGTATCTTTGCCGCAACGCGGGCCGCGTGGTGACGCGCTCAATGATTCTCGACAAGGTCTGGGGCATGCGGATCCAGCCGGATACGAATGTCGTGGATGTTCACATCTACCGGTTGCGCGGCAAGGTCGATGGCCCAGGGCAGCAGCCGCTGATTCGCACTCTGCGAGGTGTGGGCTATGTTCTCAAAGACCGCTAAGCCCGCCCTGCGCAGCGCCGCATGGCGCATCTCGCTGTGGGCAACTCTTGCCTTCGCTTGCGGAACCCTGCTGGTCTTCATCTTTCTTCATCGTTTCGTCGCCGACGACATTCAGCGGCGCAGCGATGCATGGCTGGTGGGAGAGATTGAAGTACTGGGCGATGTGGCCGAGCAGACTCCTATGAATGCACTTCACGACCGAGTGGTCGAAGAAGTTGCCGAACTGGCAAGCAAGGAAGTGCCCAACAGGGACGCTTCCGCCAACGCATCCAATGACTCCGTCTTCTTTCTTCAGACCGGCAGCAATGGTTCGCTTACGCTATGGGTTGGAGCGGGCAATGGCGTAGCCAACCTGAAGGCCATCCAGGCAAGCAGGATTCTTCCCGATCACCCGACTCACCTGCGCGTGCAGGGCTTCACGATTCCCTTTCGCGTGGCTTCCGCGCGGATCAATGACGGAAGTTATATCTATCTTGGACTCAGCGAGCGGGATGAACTGCGAGTGCTGCGGAGTTTGGGCCTGCGCTTTATTCTTCTGTGGTTTCTGCTGGTTCTTCTGGGCTTTGGCATTGTCTTTTTTACCACCCGCCGGATGTTAAGTCATGTGCGGGAGATTGCCGAAGCCGCCTCGCGAATCGGACATTCCGATCTCCACGCAAGAGTTCCGACCACCAAGCACAACGATGAAGTGAGCCACCTGGCATTGACACTCAACCATATGCTCGACCGTATCGAGAGTTCAATGCATCAGTTGCATACCATCACCGATTCGCTGGCGCACGATCTGCGCAGCCCGCTCACCGCCATTCGCGGAAAGCTGGAGATGTCGCTATCGGCGGCTATGCAGGTGGAGCAGGCCGATCCGATTGTCTCGTCCATCGAAGAACTGGACCGGCTGACCGATTTCCTAAACAAGTCCCTCGATGTTGCCGAAGCCAAAGCGGATGCGCTGCGGCTGAATCGCGTTGCGCTCGATTTGGATGAATTGCTCCGAATCATGATCGATTTGTACGAGCCATCGATGTCGGAAAGGGGCCTGCAACCCCGGCTGCACAGCGGCGGTCCGCTCGTTATTGAAGCTGATGCGGCGTTGATCCACCGCATGATCGCCAATCTCTTCGACAATGAGCTGAAGCACCTGCCCGCCGCTTGCACGGTCAATCTGCGGCTGAGGGTCGAGGACGCCGCCGCTTTACTCATTCTGGAAGACGATGGGCCGGGCTTCGATGCGGAGGTATTGCCTCATTTGTTCGAGCGGCGGGTGAAGGGCAAAGATTCAAATGGCCACGGGTTGGGCCTGGCCTTTGTCGATGCGGTCGCGCGCGCCCACGGCGGAAGCGTTGCAGCAGGCAATCGTGACGGCGGCGGAGCGCGGATCGAGCTCTCGTTTCCCCTCGCTTCCACGTAGGCAAGAGCCTTGCCTTGTCGAGCGAATCATTCGTCCACACTCTACCGTGCCGACGGCATCACGCAGAAGGGCGGCAGGAGCTGCGGCGCGCGGTTACATGCGGTTCTTAAGGACGAGCTTGGACCCCGGCGTTTGAATGAAGATTCGCGTCGATACAGATACGCGCTCGTTTCGCCGCCGCCGCAAAAAACGAACGTCCGGGAGAAAACTCCCGGACGCTCGTAATGTGGACTAGGATCAACTCGCCCTCTTAGAGAGCGTCTGAATAGATCAGGCGAGCCAGCAGATTCTCGATCTGCTCCTGCTTGCCGGAGCGCGGTTGAGGATTGATGCCGTTCTTGAGAGCTGCAGCCTCGATCTGATCGAGCGAGACCTTGCCTTCGAGCATCGCGACAGCCTCAGGCGACTTCCAGCCTGCATAACGCTCGGCGAGAATCGCATCGTAGCGGCCATCTTCGATCAGCTTGGCAGCTGTCAGGAAGGCGCGAGCACAGAGGTCGGCGCCGCCCACGTGGGCATGGACCATATCTTCGGCAGTAAAGCTCTGGCGCCGCACCTTGGCGTCAAAGTTGCACCCGCCTTGTTTCAGGCCGCCGGCCTTGATCACGTGATACATGCTCATCGTCATCGACCATAGTTCGTTCGGGAACTGGTCGGTATCCCAGCCCAGCAGCGCATCGCCGCGATTGATGTCCAGAGATCCGAAGATTCCCAGTGCGCCCGCGGTCGAAATCTCATGCTCAAAGGTATGTCCGGCGAGCATGGCGTGGTTGGCTTCGATATTGACCCTGATCTCCTTTTCCAGGCCGTAGCGCTTCAGGAAGCTATACACCGTCGCGACGTCAAAATCGTACTGGTGAGTCGTCGGTTCCTTCGGCTTGGGCTCGATCAGAATCTGGCCGTTGAAGCCGATCTTGTGCTTGTATTCCACTACCAGGTTCATGAAGCGGCCCATCTGATCGAGTTCCTGCTTCATATTGGTATTCAGCAGGGTCTCGTAGCCTTCACGTCCGCCCCAGAGCACATAATTCGAGCCGCCGAGCCGCTTGGTGGCATCCATGCAATTCTTCACCGTCGCCGCGCACCAGGCGAAGACCTCGGGATCGGGATTGGTGGAGGCGCCGGCCATAAACCGCGGATGGGAGAAGAGGTTCGCCGTTCCCCACA
>Ga0181527_1005573_pt1 | contig 10375 bp, 8 predicted proteins | sample PEATcosm2014_Bin_30_FD_119762 | JGI IMG/M metagenome (GOLD analysis project Ga0181527, IMG submission 119762) | Peatland microbial communities from MTU Mesocosm Facility, Houghton, MI, USA - PEATcosm2014_Bin06_60_metaG | ecosystem: Environmental > Terrestrial > Soil > Wetlands > Peat | place...
AACTTCCTGTTATGGGTCGAGGTTCATATTTAGGTATAGCCGCAGCCCTTAGCGACGGAAGTCTGCGCTGTGTTCGCTATTCGAACCGAACCATCCGAAACATCTCCCTCATTCGCGCCGCCCAAGGCGCGTCGCGGTGGAGGAGCCGCCATAAATCAAGTCCATCGGTTTTTGCGCTCGCCCATAGGGAGAGGGTGCCGGCCCTGTGCCGACGGGTGATGGGAGTTGGCCGAAAACCACCACCCTACCCAGAAACCACCACCGCGCAGGCACTGGGCCACCCCGGCGTTTCGCCGCCATATCCCGAATCGCATGAAATCACGACCTTTCGGATCATGTGATTTGGCAGGGCACTTGCACTTATACAGGTTGCAGTTTGGCAAGAAGCATTGAGGATTGGAGGAGGACTCAAATGCGAAACCTAAAACTTTTGATATTGTTGGGCCTAGGCTTGTTGTTTGCGCCGTATGCACATGCCCAAGTTGGAGTCGAGGTGTATCCGGGCTACGTGGGGCCACCTCCGGCGTGCCTGTATGGCTACTACGACTATTACCCTTATGCATGCGCACCCTACGGCTACTATGGACCAAGCTGGTTCTCGGGCGGAGTCTTTATTGGCGTCGGACCGTGGGGCCGTGGCTATCGTGGCTTCTATGGGGGCCGGGGCTACTACGGAAACGGGCCGGCCTTTCCCGGGCGCGGAGGATTTCGCGGTGGGTTCGGCAACGGTTACGCCGGTAGAGGCGGACGTGCCTTTAGTGGAGGCGGACGCAGCTTCAGTGGAGGTGGACATGCCTTCGGTGGAGGTGGACATGCCTTCGGTGGAGGTGGACATGCCTTCAGTCGAGGCGGAGGCAGAGGCGGTTCCCATGGTGGTGGGCGCAGGTAGACTCCATCACCAACTCGAAGCTCTCGCGGCCGACAGCATTTGCTGTCGGCTGCTGCGTTTTAGAAGCCGCGGAGCGGCGGCATCCTGTGGCCCGCGGCGAGCCAGCCGTGGGATCGGACGTGGCGGTTATGACATCGTCCAGCCGGACTGCAACCAAGTTGGCGTCACCGAAGCCTGGCATATCGCCCGGGTAGGCAATCTCAGGAAGAAATACTGCTGCCCGCACAACTGGCATGGTGGCTTATCGACCATGGCCAATGCAGCGCTGGTCGCCGCCATCCCCAACCACCTGGTGCTGGAACTCAATCAGACTTACAACCCCTTGAAAGAGGAAATCTTCAAAGAACCCTTGGTGGTGAAGAAAGGCTACATGGATCTGCCGAGCAAGCCTGGGTTCGGAGTCGAGGTGATCGAGGACGTGGCAAAGAAGTTTCCTTACCTGCCCGGGTCGTATACCAGACCCAATCCCGATCTGCCTTCCTAAGCAGAACTCGGAGAAAGAAACACCAGCAGAAGGACATCAACGACGAGTGGAAGTATAAAATGGCCGCGATTTGAATCATAAGACGGCCACCAAAACTTCCTGCAACCGGACCCACGGACCGCGACCGAGGATTCAGGTTAAGTGCCGAACACACTGCGGCGCGATCGGCGGCTAGCTTCCGAGTGCGCCGTCGCTCGCCCGCAATGCTGGCGCGATACGGGTACCATCGGTAAATGCATAGCGAGTATTCATTCCACAGGTGGAGCGTACGCGGCTTGGGCCGTGCTGGAGCAGCGTTTCTCCCGGATGCGGTTCTGCCGCACTGCCCCATCCGGTGAAAAGCATCGCATTCTGTCGCGCAAGTCGTAGGCGAAAAGGAAGTTGCGGGCCGGCTGTCACGCGAGCGCCAGGTTCACATTCTCAATGGCCTCGTCGATCTCTGCCGTGCTCTTGAAGCCCACCGTCACGCAATCGACGCCCGCGCTCTTAAACGCGTACCTCATCGACGCTTGGCGGTCCTCACGGGTCGTGAACGCACCCTCTCCCACGAGTTTCATGCTGATCACGCCCATCCCCTCTTTGCGGACCTGTCTCACATGCGTGACGACCTCTCTCACATTTCCCAATCCGCTCGTGTTGTAGTCCTCCGCGTCCATCCTCGCGCCTTTATGATTCATCCGGATCATCGCGACCTGGAGCCACTTGTTCCCCGGAAACTGGCGCAACGCCGGGAGGCCGTGCACCGACGCACCGTAGCCTACCACAGCATGTCTCGCCTGGGCTTCTAAAATGGCGTCTTGCCACCGGATGCTGTCTGCCGGCCACGTTGCAACGTGCTGCCAGTGCAGCAGCATCACGTCGAAGTACTCGGTATTAGAGAGTTTGCGCAACTCGTCGATCTTCTGCAACGGATCCACCTCTTCATGCGTGGTCACTTTCGTCATCAGCCGATAGCTATCCCGCGGAATGCCGTTCAGCGCCACGCCGAGCATCCTGTGCATCTCGCCGTAAGACTCAGCGGTCTCAAAGAAGCGAATGCCGCGGTCGTAGGCATAGCGGACCAGCTTCGTAAATTGGTCTTGCCCAGTTCGCGCTGCACTCGCCCGCCGAAGGTGCCGGTGCCAAAGGCGAGCCGCGTCACCTTTACACCGGATTTCCCGAGCATTACCCAATCCGTCGCTGTTTCGCGCGCCGCTCTCAGCGGAAAGCATCCGGCGCCAGCGAGCGCCGCTGCGGCAAGTCCGGTCTTCAGGAAATCACGCCGGGAGTAGTGAGCCATTTGTTTTCCTCCAATAGGTCGCATGTTACCACAAGTCAACGATCAGTACGCCTGACCTCCGACCAATCGGCACCCTCGCGGCACAGACAACTAAATTACACAGCCACTGAACCTGGTCTGTCAAGGACAAATAGTCGCTCATTGTGCCCACTGTTTTTCTCTCCTTGGGTGCTGGCGAACACCGCCTGTCACCCAGATGCCGGATAGAACACACCGAAGGGATGATCGATCCTCGCGGCTCCGTCTAAACGCCGTGCCGAACCGAGATCACCCGCCATAAGGCGACTCGTTAGTGATGCCAACGCCGATGGGAGTCTGGCCCCCTTTCAAAGTGCAGTCGTCCCAGTTTTCGGGAAGGGCGTTTGCACTAACGTTTGCACTAACGTTTTTCGGGCACAATCCGGCGAAGTACCCCATCAGCATAGTTTCCAAGTGCGTCGTTATCCGCTCGGAATGTTCAATTGTCAGCAGACTCGTCAGTAAACACTGGGCAGGACGTGTTTCTCCTTAGCTAGTTTGCCGCGTTGAGGCCCAGTTTCCGATATGGCGACTTGAAGTTGACGCGGCTCACGCGCAGGTTGAGCGAAATATTGATGAAGTTCGGCGGAGAAGAACGTGCAGCCCGCTTGCCATGTCATCAAGCGGTCGGGTAGAAGGAAGGCCGCATTTTACCAGGGCTTATCGGGAAGTCGGGCGCAAGGCCAGCACAAGACTTCGAACGGGGAGGTTGAAGGGTTACGGTTCGACGCACCCTGAGAGCCAGTACAAGCACGAGTGGTGGCTAGCTGGAAGAGGGAGGCCAACTGGGTCAAAACCAGGAATCGTGTGGCTTGAAGTCTTTGAGGCCGAGAAAGCCGTTGTAGAGGACGTCCAGGTAATCCGCTAGCCGCTCCATTCCGTCGGCGAAAACAGAGAGACTAATGTGCATAAGGTCTGGTAAGGAAGGCTCTCCTTTTCTAGTGGTCGGATAACGAAAGCACTGGGTATCAGGGTCGACTGCGGTGAGCTGACGAACGTAAGAATCGATTCCCGCAATATCCTCTGGTCGAATCGAGTAGTTTGCCATCGAGCTGACTTCCCTTAGGATTGGCTTGAAATTGTCCCACAGCAGATCGAGACGATGTTTCCCAAGGGTCTTGACCTCGTCCTCGTTAAGCTTCTTGTCGATGAGGTAGGAGCCGTTGACCGTGAGCGCTTTCAGAACCAGTTCTATATGATGGCGATAAAGGTAGACGATAGGAAAGACTAGGGTATTCTTTTGCCAATCTGTGTCAGTAACGCGTTGAACCAACACCCGAGCGGCATCCCGATACCCATCAGCATAGAGGATATCGGCAGACCACCCCATAGTCACATTGGCAGTAGTGCGCATATTCATGTAATCTGCGCGAAACAGCACATCGTCTTGTCGGGGTGCCGGGGGTCGCCGGAAGATGTCATCGGGTGTCATCCGCGAATTTCCTCCTTCGTAACTTGTCCACTCGGGAACAACCGCAAATCAGCGAGTTTTCAATATTGGCCGGAAGGACGAGTTGAAAATTCGGGCATTGGGCGAACGTGTATCCGAGCGCCTGAGCCAGATAGAGGGTCAAGGCCCTGGGCTTGGACCCACTGCGTAGAAATCAATCGCATTGGGCTCGCCGGAGCTCACCAGCACAGGCCTGCGATGCGAACTCGCGAAGTCGGCACTGGCTCCAGTAAGCCGACGAGATCGATCGCCATCTGGCCCCGCTTCAGCTTGCGCGCCACGCCCGCGAACTCCGGGTGATTGCCCGCGATGACGATGACTTCGCTTGAGGCCAGCGCGTCGTCGAGCGAACCGACGAGCAGCCGGGGGAGTTCGGGGAGCGCGCTTTCCACGTAGGCCCGGTTCGCTCCAATCAATCTCTGTAGGTCCACCTGAGGATCGTAGACCTTCACCTTTTTCCCGGCCTCGACAAGTGCTTTGACCAGTCGGCAGGAGGGACTCTCGCGCAGATCGTCGGTATCCGACTTGAAGACCAGGCCGAGCACTCCCACTCGGCGCTTTCCCGTGGCCAGAATGAGTTCCCGCGCACGATTCAAATGGCGGTGATTACTCCGCAGGATGCTCTCCAGCAGTGGGATATCCAGCCCCCTTGCCTTTCCCATCTTCGCAAGCGCTCTCAGGTCCTTCGGCAGGCAGGGGCCGCCAAAGGCAAATCCCGGTTTCAGATAGAGGGGAGAGATATTTAGTTTTCGGTCCTCCACAAAGATGCGCATCACTTCACGACCATCGATTCCCAGGGTCTTCGAAAGCGCCCCCAGCTCATTGGCGAAGGCGACCTTCAGGGCGTGAAACGCGTTATCGGCGTACTTCACCATTTCCGCGACCCTGAGAGAAGTTACGAACAGGGGAGCTTTGATCGGTTGCCATAGTTGCACAAACCTCTCCGCCCCGTCGGCTCGGGTGACTCCAATGACGTTGCGGCTGGGGCGGAAGAAGTCTTCAATGGAGGACCCCTCGCGCAGGAACTCAGGATGGAAACAGACGTGGAATCCGACTCCAACCTTTTTGCGCGCGCTTCGTTCGAGCACGGGAATCACGAGTCGCTCCGTGGTTCCCGGGGGGACGGTGCTCCGCACGGCCACGGTGTGAGGACTTGGCCGAAGGCGCAGCGCCGTGCCGATTTCCTTCGCGGCGCGACAGAGGTAGTCCAAGTTGGCCTCGCCGCCTCTCCCGGAGGGTGTCCCCACGCAGACCAGAGATACTTCGGCGCCGTCCATCGCCTCGGCCGCTTGAAGCGAAGCGCGAAACCTCCCCGCGCGAACCACTTGCGAGACCAGCCGCTCGATGCCTTTCTCCCGCAGCGGAGCGCGGCCCTCGTTGATCATCCGCACTTTCGTCGAGGAGATGTCCACGCCGCAGACCTCGTGGCCCATTTGCGCGAGGCAAGCTCCCGTAACGCAGCCAACGTAGCCGAGTCCGAAGACGGCAATTCGCATGCGACCTCCTTCAGGTAGGGGGATAAAACTATGGGGCGAGAGCAGTCGCGTAGGCCTCCAGTAGCGACGTCTTCTCGCTCTCCCAGTTGAGACTTTCCTCGATGCGCCTTCGCCCGCACGCGCCAAGCTCGCGACGCAAGCTTTCCGAGTCAAGGATCCTCAGGATCTCCCGGGCGAAGTCTTCCGGGTCGTCGGGCCGCGCGTAAAGGGCTCCACCTCCCGCCGAGCGGCGACCTTCGGTGAGGTCGTAGAGTACCACCGGGAGGCCGTAGGCCATGTATTCCAGAATTTTGTTCATAGTGGATTTGTCATTCATCGGCGTGGCCGGGTCGGGCGCAACCCCTACCTCGGCGGTGGACAGATAGGCCGCGACTTCTTCATCCGAGAGGTGCCCCTTGAACCTCAGCAGTGACTCCAGGCCCCTCTCGGCAGCCAGGGCTTTAAGCCGCGGGAGATCGGTCCCTGCGCCAATGAGAACAAAGAGGATGTCCTGGCGCTTCCATCGCCGCGCGACCGAGGCAATGGACTCCAGCAACAGTTCAAGCCCGTCCTGAGAACCCATGACACCGAGGTAGACAACGAGATAGCGCCGGCCTTCCTTAAGTTCGAGTTGTGCAGCTCTCTTCCGGATTCTACTGAGGTCGGGACAGCTTCGCACGACGAAAGTGCGCTCGCGAGGCATATTTCCGCGAAGGCGCGCCACTTCACGGTAGGACTCGTTTGTCGCAATCGAGATGTCGGCGGTGCGGAAGGTCAGGCGCTCAGCCCAACAGACCAGCTTATATCCGAAGTCGCGACGTCCGAATTTTGCCTCGTAAAGCTCAGGATTAAGATCGTGATGGTCGAAGATGAATCGCACGCCAAAAAGCTTGAAGAAGAGCCCAATCAGAAAAATTGTATCTGGCGGATTACACGCCTGGAGGACACGAAAGCGCGTGCGCGCGTATGCCCTAAGGGCCAGACGGAACTGGGCGGCGAGCGCAAGCGTGTACTCGGCGAAATAGCCGAGCGGACCCGAAGCCTCCCAGGCGCCGTAGCGGTATATCTCGATGCCCTCGAGGGTCTCGTGGCTTTGCTCGAAGCCCCGAGCTTTCGGGCAGACGACCGAGACTCGGTATCCAGCCTCTTGCAGCGTGCGAGCTTCCTGCCAGACCCGCCGATCCACAGGTACCGGCAGGTTTTCGACAATGATGCAGACGGCGGGCCTCTTATTTTGCATGCCGGCACCACAGTTCAAAATTCACCAACGCCCAAAGTTGCTTTTGCCGGTCGCGAATGCCGTCGAAGTGTTCGCGGAGGAACGTTTCCATGCTCGCCGGGTTGAAATAGCCACGCGCCCGGGCCTCCGATGAGAGCACCAAGTCCGCGACAAGAGACTTTAGTGGTTTTCGGAACCACTCGCCGACCGGAACCGCGAAACCCACTTTACGCCGGTACAGGACCTCCGAAGGCAGAAGCGGCTCGAAGGCTCGCTTCAGCAAGGCCTTGGCACGAAATCCTTGCGTCAAGAGTTTGGTGGGGACCCGCGCGGCAAATTCCACTAGTTTATGGTCCAGGAACGGCACGCGCTCCTCGATGGAGGCGGCCATGGTCATCAGATCTCCGCGCAGCAGAAGATTGTCCGGCAGCCAGACCTTGAGGTCTGCATAGAGCATACGCTTCAGCGGTGTGAGTTCGCGCCGTTTTTCCAAATAGCTTTCAAAGACCTGCGCGGGATGAGCGGGGTCGACCTGCGCCAGGAATTCCGGCGCGAACAGGTTTTCCCGCTCTTCGCGCGAGAAGGAAGCGAACCAAGTGGCGGAGCGCTCCGCCTCATCGCGGATAGAGAGCGCTTCGATGGCGATCTTAGCGCGGCGCTGGCTGTATGGTAGCCAGCGAACCAAGGCGCGCGTGACTTGCTGTGGGAACGCCGAAACCAGCCTCGCCAGCGGGTCGGCGACGTATTTGGGATAACCGGCGAACAGCTCGTCTCCGCCTTCGCCCGCCAGCACCACCTTCACGCTCTGCGCCGCCAAGCGGGAAAGCAAGTGCAACGCCACGTCGGTGGGCTCGGCGATGGGCTCTTCGCGGAAGGCTACCAGACGCGGCAACTCGTAGCTCAGTTGCTCGGGCCGCATGATGAGCTCGTGATGCTGGGTGGCAAAGCGTCGCGCCACGGCGCGCGCGTAGGGCAATTCGCTGTACTCAGGTTCCTCAAAACCCACCGAGAAGGTGCGCAGCGGCCGCGCTTCCAACTCCGTCATGAGCGCCACCACCGCGCTCGAATCCGTCCCGCCGCTCAGAAAGACACCCAGGGGAACATCCGCGATCAGCCGCAAGCGGACCGATTCGCGAAGCTGCGCGACGACTTCTTCGGCGATTTCCTTCGCCGGGCGGGGCATTTCTTCTTCGGCGGGGATGTCCCAATAGGCGCGGGTATGCACGCCGATCGAGTCGGCAAGCAGGAAGTGACCGGGGAGCAACTTCTCCACACCTCGATAGAAGGTCTGTGGCGCGGGGATGTAACGGAACCCGAAAAAGTCGTAGACGGATTGCGGGTCAATCTCGAGCGGTTGTTCGGCCAGCTCGCGCAGGGCACGTGACTCGGAAGCGAAAACCAGGCGGCCCGGCTCGAGGCGATAAAAGACTGGCTTGATTCCCAAGCGGTCGCGGACCAGGAGAAGGCGTCGCTTTCGGGCGTCCCACAACGCAAACGCGAACATGCCGCGCAGGCGATCGAGACAGGCAAGGTCGTAGTGCTCGTAGAGATGGACGATCGCTTCAGTATCGCTGGAGGTGCGGAACTGATGGCCGCGCTCCAGGAGGTCCGTGCGCAGGTCGCGATAGTTGTAGATCTCTCCGTTGAACGTGATCCAGATGGTTTCGTCTTCATTCGAAATCGGCTGGTGACCGCCCGGGAGGTCAATGATGCTGAGGCGGCGGTTGCCGAGAGCGACCTCGTCATGAAGATAAAATCCCTCGTCGTCCGGCCCACGATGCGCCATGGCGTCCGTGGCGCGTTTCAGGGCAGCACGATCAGCGGGCGCGCGCGTTCCGAAATTGAAGATTCCGCAAATGCCACACATAGCATGAATCTAATACAAAACTGCCTGATGGCGCTTGTAGGGCCGGGGGCTTGCCCCGGCTTGGCCGACGCAAGGGTCGGCCCTACAATCCAAACCCCTTTCCGCAGAACGGATAGAGCAAATGAAACAAAGTCATGACCTGCTGTCGCGGGTACGAGCGTCCGTCCCGGAGAAAGGTATAGTCTCCAGTGGTGTAGGCGAAGCTTCCGTCAGGCCGCTGCCGCGCCAGAACTCGAGCATAGCACCGGTCACTGAGGTCGGTGTTTTCGATCAGCTTCTGTTTGGCCGCTTCGTTGAGAGCTGCGGCGAGCACGGCTGTAAAGTAATCTGTTTCCGGCATGCGGTGGGAGCAATCCACAGCGCTGGCGCCCGTGGCCGCCACACCCTTCATGAGAAACTTGGCTAGGGAAGAAAGAATCTTACGCCTGCGGGAGTCGGGAAGCAGCGCCTCTGACCAAGCCAGCTTCAGGAATTGAAAGGCGTTGTATTGATAGCAGAGATAGTGAATGCGCCTGCGCTCGTACGGACCCTCGACAATGTAAGGAAGTTCGCCCGAGGGGAGCTGAACGGCGGAAAGGAAATCCAGCATAGACCCAACATGTACGAGAAAGCGAGCCTCATCGGTCGCTTGCCACAGGCGAAGAAAAAACCAAGTGGCTTCGACTGAATTATTCGGGATCTTGCCGCGGGGTTTATCAAAGTAGTTAATGGCCTTGCCTGAGGTGTGCTTTTGGAACCCAATGGAGCGGATCAAATAGTCATACCACCTGACTGCGCCCGCGAGAAAGTCCTGGCGTGGCTCGCGCGCGTGGCCAGCCAGCAATCCGATCGCGCCCCAGTTCCCCTCGACGGTGGCGATCAGATGCTTTCGCTCCGGAAGCGGGTAAATCCAATAACCTTGGGGTTGCTGAAGAAGAAGCGTGGCTTCAGTGGTCTCGATGGCGATATCGTGGTAGCGGCGCTCGCTTGTGGCCTCGTGGAGCATCAAGTTGGCGAGAATCCAGTAGCCTTGGCTTTGGATGAAAACGTAATCGTCTTTCCAGGGCAGGAAGTCGAGCGCGCTCTTGAAGAATCGCCACAGGCGAAGGTTAAAGCGGATGCCGGCGTCCGGCCCGTGAACCAGGCCAGCCGAATAGTGGCGGCGCAGGATGTGCGCGTGCAAGCGCTCGGCGGCGTCGAGGAGTTCTTGGCGTGTGGGCACGTTGGAGGACCAGTATAATCCAGATTCTCGGATCGAGGGACATGGTTTCGTTCCAAATCACCTAATCGGATTCAGATATCTCCCGTTCCGATGGTCAATACGTCATGGTCTTCAACGGGGAAGTGTACAACTTCGGAGAATTGCGAAAAGACCTGGAATCACGAGGACAGATCTTTCGCGGCCACTCCGATACGGAAGTCATGCTGGAGGCGGCGGTCAAGAGATTCGTCGGCATGTTCGCTTTTGCGCTTTGGGACAGGCGCGAGCGGGCGCTACACCTGGTGCAGGACCGGCTGGGCATCAAGCCACTTTACTGCGGATTGGCGGAAGGACTGTTGAATGGGGACCGATTGCGGAGGAAGGGTTTTTCCGCCCCGAACCAATCAGGGAACTTTGGGCGGCGCACCTCTCCGGGCAGCGGGTTAGAGAACGTCCATGTCGCGCAGAATCTGGAGGTACTCGTCCCTGCTTAGAGGACAATTGCTGAGATCTC
>Ga0181527_1005575_pt1 | contig 10373 bp, 11 predicted proteins | sample PEATcosm2014_Bin_30_FD_119762 | JGI IMG/M metagenome (GOLD analysis project Ga0181527, IMG submission 119762) | Peatland microbial communities from MTU Mesocosm Facility, Houghton, MI, USA - PEATcosm2014_Bin06_60_metaG | ecosystem: Environmental > Terrestrial > Soil > Wetlands > Peat | place...
ACCATAACTCGCGACCTCATACCGAGTCTGAAGTAGAACCAGGGCCCGCGCTGTCGCGGTTGTCTTTGCTCGATCACCGAAGTAGGGTCAGTGCGTCGGTCTTGAAAGGGCGGACTGGAAGCCATCCGGCAGTTGCGCGCACGCGAGCCGCAACGGCGCATCCCCATCATCGCCGTGTCCGCAAGCGCGCAGGCGCTTTGAGCCGAGGACGAGGTACCCGGCCAAGGGTGCCTGTGCGGCACCATGGGCGCCGGCCCGGGCCAAGATTGGAGCACGACTCGATCTCGTGGCCACGCCGTTCCGGGGCGCGCGGCACCTGGGCGCAGGTCGAGATCCGACGGAGCGACTGACTTGACCAACCCGCCGGTCAGGGCGTCGCGATGATCGCCGCAGCCACCGCTGCCCGGGCCGCGTTCATCGCCGTCTCATCGCTCTTCCAGAAGAAGCCCGAGACCGGCGCGGGACAGCCCTGCCGGGTGCAGCCTCCGAACTGGCCGTACACCGTGGTCACCTGTGTCTGGACGGTGCTGGTGATGCCTTTCGCGTCGGCTAACCGGAAGAGCGCCCAGTCCTGGAGGCCGTTGCGCACCATCTTGAGACGGTAAGAGGGGATCGGGCCATCGATCGCCACTCCCGAAGGAGAGCCCACAGGCGAGAGCGTGCCCGCATGATTGCCGGGGTACACCATCACGCCGTCGCCCGTCATCCCATAGGCGATGTTCGGCCCCCATGGATTGTTGTCAGTCCAGTCTGCGATATCCCAATAGAGGAATCCCGTTGCCTTCTCGTACCACGACCCCCACATGGCGATGACGGGCTCAAGACCGTCCAGCGTGTTGGTCGCGAAGGTCGGATACGGCGGGTCCACGGAGTTGCTCTCGTAGAACCAGAGCTGCGTTCCCTGTGCGAACAGGCTCGGCCAATCGGCGCGGCCGTAGTCCGTTTCGCCGTTCCAGTTGTCGTACCAGGGGAGGTTGACCGTGAAGATCCCTATCGCTGGCCCGAGCACGGCGATGTTGGCGCTGCTCGGAGACGTGGTGTCCATAACGTGTGCCTTCCAGTCCGGATCCCCTTGCTGGAGCCACGCAGAACCCTGCGCGATGGCGGGGAAGCTCGACGCATCCGGCTCGTCGAGGGCGTACACGATGACCTTGCCGAACCAGCCCTTCGCCTTCAGGTGCGAGGCCCAGGCAGAAGAAAGCGCCACGTATTGCGTTTGCGTACAGGTGTCGACTCCCCAGGTTGCCCCGGGCGAGAAGGGCGCATCGGTGCGACTGCTCGGCACGCCATCGGCCCAATAGGTGCCGCTCATGTACGGCGTCATCGCAGCGTCGTAGGCGCTCCAGTCGGTGGGGACATTGCACCCGTTGACCATGTCGGGCACGAAGTTCTGACCCGTATCGATGCGGTGGTCGTGAGCGAGCTCCTCATACCGCTTGGTGATGGCCAGGCCCTGTGCGTTCTCGTTCAGGTAGCAGTTCTTCCCGGTACTGTCGCAGGTCGCGATGCCCGCGTGGTACTCGAGAAGGGCGCCGATGGACATCTTGAAGTGTGTCGTCACCGACCGCATGTCCGGCAGGTCGATGTCCCAGACCGTGACCGAGAGCGGTACGCTGGCGGACAAGCCACTGGCTGTGACCTGTATGCTGCCGGTGTAGGTACCGGCGCTGGTGCCGCCGGGAACGTAGATGTCGACCCAGACAGGCTGGTTCGTGTTCTCCGCCACGTCGAACGGCTGTCCGACGTTCGCGCCCGTGTAGGGATCGACCATCGGGATGAGAGGATCGGGGATCTGGGGGTCGTTGGTGGGGGACTTGGCGGGGACCGGGACATTGCCAGGTGTAGCCGTGACCCCCGTGAAGTCGATGAAGTACTCGCGGAAAAAGGACACGTTACTCATCGGCAACGTGTGGCCGACGCCGTCGCTGAGATCGGAAGCGACGGCCACACTCACCTGCTGTAGGTTGCCACCCTTCCCGTAGACCACCAACTGCGCGGAAGCCCATGCCGAACGGGCGGTCGAGACGGAGATTGACGTTTCTGTCCCAGGGGCGGTCGTGGGCTGCACCTTCCCCCCCACGCCCGTGGTCCAGATCGAAAGGGTGCCGGGGGGGCCGGGCGGAACTCCCGAGCCGTCCGGGGCTTCCGAGCCAGTACCTCCCGATCCCACCGCGTCGTGTGCCGTGGAGCCGGAGCTGCCGCAGCCAGAGATTGAGGGGAGAAGCAGCGCCCAGACGAGTCCCCGGAACATTATGGGAATACATTACGCTCGATTTCGTATACGCGTCCAGTGACAAGGACCGCGAGGCACGTCCTCGGAACCACAAGGCCACCCGTGGTGGCTAGTGCGCCGGTCAAAACCGGCAGAAAGAAGAGGATGAAAGAGCCTTCCATCGAAGGAGTAGCGACCACGATGACTCCGAGTCATGCGCAGGGCTTCCGCTGCATTCGCTCGATGTTCGCAGATGTGATCAAGGCGATGACGAGCCGCGGTAGTCACGCTGAAACTTGAGGACTACCTGTCCTGGTGCTCCGTTTCGGTCAACGGAGGAGTCGCATCCACGAACGCGACACAGACCGCTGACCGCCCCGCCGGGGACCGTAGTTCCGCTGTCGGGAGATGCCGCCAGCAGCGTGTTCGTCTGGGGGTATTGGGTGGGCACCGATGCGGACACTGGAGCCAGCCACGACACGGGCCAGTCGGCCAAGCCAGTCAGCTTGGACTCACGGTGGGCAAAGTCTATCCCTTGGCGGTATTCAATGCCGAAAGGCACACCACCCAGTCCAATTTCCGTATCGACACCACACTTGTCTTTACCGATTGTGGCCAGATAATCCAATAGCCCCGTTGTTTACGTGGACGTCCGTGCCCTCTGATTTCCGACGGTGGCGATGATGGACAGTGGGCGTGACAAGCGCGACGCGCTGTCATGCGCAATCGCGAGACGGATGTTTGGCTGCGGGTTGCGATTCTTCGGTTGCAAACTCGCGGGCGAGGCGGCAGAAGGTCCTGGGTTGCAACCGGGCACAAACCCCGGACGGCTGGCCCTTCGCCACGGGAGATTTTCATGAAGCTGCTTTCGTCGATTCTTGTGGTGCTGCTCGCTAGCGCCACCTCGCCCAGGGATGCGGTTTCGGCGCAGGGCAAGAAAGCAAGACAGGAGCCGGCAGGGACCTACCGCGTGTTGCAGAAAATCCCGGTGCCGGGAGATGGCGGCTACGACTACCTCTTTCTCGACGAGGCGGCCAATCGGCTGTACGTCTCGCACGGCACCGAGGTGGCAGTGCTCGATGCAACCACGGGTGCGATCATCGGTGTAGTCGCGGGCCTTGCCGGCGTACACGGCATCAGCGTGGTATCCGAGATCGGCAAGGGGTTCATCACGAACGGGAAGTCGGGGATGGTCACGGTTTTCGATCCCAAGACACTGAAGTCCACGGCCGAGATCAAGAGCACGGGCAAGAACCCCGATGCCCTTGTCTATGACCCGGCCTCGCGCCGTCTGTTTGTGTTCAACCACAGCAGTGGCCAGGTCACGGTGATCGATCCTGCGATGAATGTGGTGACCACGACTCTCGACGTGGGGGGCGCTCTGGAGTTTGGGCGTGCCGACGGCCGGGGCAGCGTGTGGGTCAATGTCGAGGATAGGAGCGAGATTGTGCGCATCGACTCCAAGAAGATGGCGATTGCCGGGCGGTTCCCCCTGGCGCCGTGCGAGGAGCCGACTGGTCTGGCTCTGGACGCCAAGCACGGTCGCTTGTTTGTCGGCTGCGGCAACAGCATGATGGCCGTGGTCGACGCCAGTTCCGGCAAGGTCATCACCACGCTTGCCATCGGTCCGGGTGTAGACGGCACGGATTTCGATGCCACGACGGGGGATGTCTTCAATGCGTGCGGCAAGGATGGCACGCTGTCCGTGATCCACCAGGACGCTGCGGACAAGTACCATATCGTGCAGAATCTCAGCACCCAGCCTCGTGCGCGAACCCTGGCGGTGGATACCACGTCTCACCGGGTGTTTCTTCCGGCGGCCCAGTTTGGCGACAAGCCGGCACCGTCGGTGGCCGATCCCAAACCGAGGGCGCCCACGGTGCCCGGTACGTTCGTCGTGTTGGTTGTCGGCAAGTAGTCGGTGGTAGTGATCGATGAACAAGAGTGAAGATCGCGGCTACCTTGCCTGACTCACGCTCAGGCGATGGGACCGTCCCGCAGGGGACCGTGGTTCCGCTGTCGGGAGATGCCGCCAGCAGCGTGTTCGTCTGGGGGTATTGGGTGGGCACCGATGCGGACACTGGGCCCAGCCACGACACGGGCCAGTCGGCCACCGTCACGATGGACAAGAGTAGGGTGATCCAGGCTTGCTGCCCCTTCGCATCGAGCCCGAGCACACCCTGTCCAGCGCCGACATCGTAGACGAACGCCCCGGCGGGCGTCTACGATCCCAACCATTTCCTGCTCCGCACAGAGTTTCTGCGGCGGACAACTTCTGCACCGGCTGTGGGTGACCGGGGAAGTCCACGAGCCCGTCCTGTATCACGCGAAGCAAGTGGCCGCCCCCAAGGCCGCGTAACCGCACCGAGCGAGACCCACCGACCATGAGGAATTGGCGTGCCCTCACCGAATATGGCAATCATTCATCGAAAGGTTTCGGCGGAAGGAGAACTTGTAGGCCGAAATAGCCGACGAAATAGGGTTGGCTGTTGCTCACGGGCGCGACGCTTCGACCAGCCATCAACAGAAGAATCAGCAGCGGATGTAACTTGTAGCGTGCTCCTGCCCCAATCGTGTCTTGGCTCGTTCTGAACGTCCCGATTCCATAGAGTTCAACGTCCAGCTCCAACCGATTGGTCATTTCATGCCCGGCCACAAGTCCCACCAGCCATCCGTCAGGACCCAAATGAACAAAGTCGTACCCGATCTCCCAGTTCACGTGTATGGGTCCCAGCCTTTTTGAAAACTCCACCGGCACGGTGAGACTCGCACCCGGCGGGGTGATGCCTCGCCGGACTGAATCATCGGGGTTGTTGATGGCGAGCTGCGGGAAGACAGAGATTCCAAGTCCAGATGTTTCGCCTTGATAAAAATGCCACTTCACCCCGAGTACATCCTGGCCCAAGCCGTACTCTGCGGACGTTTGATGTGCCTTCACACGCAACCAAGCGTTCTCGAAGGTCAGCTGGATGCTTTTGCCCAGGCCGAAATTGATGTCCAGGTCGGGCGTATGGACGGTTGACTGGCCGTTGTAGAGAAACGGCATGTATCCCAGGTTGATTTCCCAGCTCATATCACCTGGCGTCTGAGGATCGTTCGTGTAGTACGGCGGTCCGCCTTGGGCTCTGAGCTTGCCGGGCAAGCCAAGGACAAGAGAGAAAGAGAGAAGGAAGAGAGAGAACCGCATCCTCCAGGTGATTCTTCCAAACAGGCCCTCGGGGTTCTTCGATGGCCTCGCGCTCCCAATCACGGCAGCGATAGCTTGCTCGGGAGCGTTCATGTCCACTTCAACTCGGTGCTGGCCCTGGTGATGAACACCACGTGGTGGGTAGAGGACCCTGAAGCAGACGCAAGTCTTTGCCCAGTTTTCCTATAGGACACCCTTTCAGGGTTACGGACATGCCTCGAAGCAATGCTGGCGCAATGAGCACGCGAGTCCCCTTTTGGCCTATTTGGCCAGGTTGGCAATCTCCGTCGCTGTCAAGACCCGGTTGTAGAGTTGCAAGTCATCGACCAAGCCATTCCAGAGTTCTGTAATGGCGCCGCTGGCGTCGTTCTGGTTGCCACAGATGGTCAGCTTCGATGTGTCTGCCTTGAAGACATCGCTAGAACTCTTGCTCGTCACCTGTGCGCCGTTGACGTAGATGCGCGCAGTGGTTCCGTCGTGTGTGGCGGCCATGTGTGTCCAGATACCCATCGGGACCGTGGTGGTCGAAAGCACGCCCGACAAGCCGTAGAACTCTGCATCGTCTCCTGACAAGCCCAACCAGTAGTATTGACCATTGGTGGTGCCGGTCTCTCTCGACAGGACCGCCGAGAAACCAGTGGTGGCGCTTAATCGATTGACCCATGCCGCGATGGTGACGCCTGTCGTGATCCCGTCCAGGCTGACTGAGTCGTTGACCAAAGCACCGCCTGAGCCGTCGCACTTGAGGGCACCACCCGTGCGCCCGGTTGTCCAGGCCGAGGCCGGGTTCAGCCCGGTGAGAGTGGCGGTGTTGCCATTACCCGAGGCGTCCGCGGCCGTGTCACTTCCCGCCGCTTCATCCATCTTCCACCACGCAACCAGGCCAGCCGGAAGAGAAACCGAGCCGCCACTACCACCCGTGGCTGAAGTACCGCCGGATCCAGCCGTGCCACCAGTGGCGCCACCGCCGGTGCCCCCAGCCCCTCCGGTGTCAACCGAGCCGTTGGTCCCAGCAGTGGCGCCACCGCCGGTGCCCCCAGCCCCTCCGGTGTCAACCGAGCCGTCGGTCCCACCCGTGGCGCCACCGTCAGTGCCCCCAGCTCCTCCGGTGTCCACCGAGCCATCGGTCCCACCCGTGGCGCCACCGTCAGTGCCCCCAGCTCCTCCGGTGTCAACCGAGCCGTCGGTCCCACCCGTGGCGCCACCGTCAGTGCCCCCAGCTCCTCCGGTGTCAACCGAGCCATCGGTCCCCAAGGGTAGGTCGGTGCGCCTGTCGGCGGCATCCCCCATCGAGCTTCCGGCGTCCGCCAAAGCACCCACCTCGAACATTGCGCTCGCCCAACCAGAACCAACTTCGACGACCGAATCTTGCACACCGAGGTTTTGGTCGAACGGGTGATCGAGCAATGCATCCACTTCCGTCGCGTCCGTGTCCCGCGCGACCGCTTCGCTAGCACCTGAATCCGCAAATCGCCGAGGGCGCAATCTGCTGGCGTCGAACGAGCAAGCCGCGGCGAGCACAACCGCCACAAACGCGGCTACTGCAAGGATCAGCCTGCTCTCTCGAACATGCGGCATGCCTTCAGCGGACTTCCCATCGGGCGCACTCGGCGGCTCCATGGCTAGATGGCGCCTGGTGTTACTCTCGGTGCGCACGATTTTGGATCCATCGACATTTCGGTCTTCGACATGAAGACTCGGCGAATCCCTTGGCCGTGGACGGTCGCTGGCGCACGATGACTAGCCCGGCCACCAGTGCGCGCTGGCCCTTCGCGGTCCGTTGCAGTTCGCGCGCCGAGAGCACGCCTCGCGCTTGCAATCGTTGTCGCTGCAGATCCAAACGTGGGCAAACGGGATTCCGTGTCACCCTGTTGGTGGAGGCATGACCTAGTGAATCATAGAAGTCCGAGGACGCACAGTGGTGAGGACTTTGGCCAGAAAGGGCTGAGGGATCGACCGACGTCTGGCAATCTGGCTGGCGGTCAGCGCGGGCACATCAGTGCCGTGAGATTCTGCCAGGGCGGACATGGCGGCGATCCCGATGCGGGTCGCGCGGTTGAGCATCGAACTCGCCACCACGGGTACTCTCTACTTCTTGGCTGTGCGTTGCATGTCTGTCGCCAGTTCTTTGATTTTCGTCAAATCGCGCTGCATTTCGCTCCATCCATACGCGCGCATGTGAAAATGGCTGGTTGGGGCCTTGTCCTGGACCTGTGGCACGACAGGCACGGAAATCCGTGCTCCTCTCGAAGCCACCGGCCGGCTGCGCGCGAGGAATCGATAAGACGCCCATTCTACGCGAGGCGCTGAACAGCCCTACGGCGTTGGCGCCGGACAGGGTGTGCTCGGGCTCGATGCGAACGGGCAGCAAGCTTGCACGACCTTGCTCTTGTCCATCGTGACGGTGGCCGCCTGGTCCGTGTCGTGGCTGGCGCTCGTGTCGCCATCAGTACCGACCCAGTACCCCCAGACAAACACGCTGCTGGCGGCAGTCGCCGACAGCGGAACCATGGTCCCTTCCGGGACGGTCAGCGTCTGCGTCGCATCCGCTGACGCGGCACCTTGGTTGACCGAAACGGAGCACCAGGACAGGTAGTCCTCAAGCTTCAGGGTGACACCAGTCCCTGAGGTCGACGTGCTCGTCGATGTCGAGGTGTAAGAGGGCGTGGAATACGAGCTTCCACTTCCACAGCCAACCAGAAGCACCAGAATCGCCACAATCTTTGTCATGACTGCCGTCCTCCCTGGCTGTTTCGATGCGTGTCACTGCGCAAGGTTCCAGAATCCGCGACAGTGTCTCCATGCGGCGCGCAACTACCAGGGCACACCTCAACAGGCCCAAGACTCACACGCAGGGGTCATGGCTACACTTGGAGGACGCGGCGCCTACCCGCGGCCAGCATGACCATCTGTCAAATACTACCGCAGCAGGAACCCTGCGATCTCGGCGGCCGCAGTCAGAATGAGCATGGCCACGGACCAGAAGGTGAAGCTTTCCCAGCTCTCGGGCCGCAGAGTCCGGTCGGCGCGCACGCACCAGATGCGCCAGAGGGCAAGGGGCGAGAGAGATGCCGCGGCTAGTGCCGGGGCCAGAGGCAGCCCAGCCGCAACCAGGATGGGCAACGCTGCGTAGGCAAGCGCGACCGCAAGCATGTACCAGAGCGAGGCTCGCAGAGCGCCCAGCCGCAACACCAGGGTCTTCTTGCCCACCGTCGAATCGCCGATGGCGTCCGGCACCCCCACAGCCAACAGCATCGGAATCATGGCGCGGGGACGCCCATGCCCCACCGGGGCGGCGTCGCAGGATCCGAATAGCTCGTCTACCTCCATGCCGGCCAGACGCGCTGGCAACTCGTCGTCGAAATTGCTCGCCACCGAAAACATCCGATCGTCCTCCTGCGTGAAGCGGCGAACAGCCTGACATGGCAGACACGCCAAGTCACGAAATGGGCGGCGAGAGGGATTGCAGGTAATTTGCGCGCGTGACGAGCATCAAAAGTTAGCTTTGGAGGGCACAATATCATTTGGGTCTTCGCTGACGGGTGAACGTCAGTCAAACCGTTTGAGTGACGCTTTCGCGCACCCTCCCCGCCGCTTTCCTGTGCCGTTTCTTTTCGACGCGAATTGTTAGCCAGCTACTTGCAGCGCCAAACGTGGGCAAACGGGATTTCAGGTCCTCCTATCGGTTCGCGCATGACGCGCGTCGAGCATGGAAGTCCTAGTGCGCGCAGGTGTACACCCGCTGACGAAAACCTCAATGATATTCGGAATGCCGCTCTTGCATACGGAGGTCGTGGGAATGTCTTCGCGCGCAGCTGGGCTACAAGCGTGAGAAGGCGAGGCCGACACTTGCAAGCCAATAGAAGCCAGCGATTCCGACCACGGCTTGACCGTTCGCCTCGCCGCTCAAGCCACGGATGCACGTGCCGCCTTCAAGGCCGATCTTTGGACGAGCCCGCCGATTGCCCGGTGCCTCCAGTGACAGTCGTAGTCCGGTACTGGAGACCCAATCGGAGCCAGCGCCCGCGCGTACCCCCGTGCTGCCAGCCACGCCATCGACCCACGACCAGCCCGCGTCGGCGCGTAGACCAAGGTCGATCAGGACGACGCCAGCCTTGAATCGGGGGCCGACGGTCAGGCCGACCGTCGCGGCGCGCGTGCGCACCTCGCCCAGGTCGACGTGCTTGCTTGCGAGTCCGCCACCAGCGTCGAGGTCGATGTGCAACGAACGCCAACCTGTGGTGAACCCCAAGCGGCCGCCCCACGCGGTCGTGTCGCGGGACGGATAGCTTCTCACCTCGAAATCAGCTTCCATGGCCAAAGCGACTGCTTTGGGCTCGGCCGTGTGCGGGCTGGGAGATAGCGGCTTGGTCACCTCGGCCATTGTCGTCTTGGGCAGAACACTAGCCGCCGCATCCTGCCCCAGCGCCCGAATTAGCTCGGCAACGATCAGGGCCAGCGCACGCGGCCGAGCCGTCTCCGCCACGTCGGCCAGAGAAATCTCGCGGTGGAGGCCGAGGCCATGCGCCGGATCGAACACGAAAGCTCGCATTTGGTTCGCGCCTGCCACGCAGGAATCTACCTGCAACTCCACGCGAATGGATGCGGTCGGTGGCGGCCAGTCCTTCGGATCACCGAGAGTGCAACACCACGGTCCGCGGCCAGCCAACTCGACGCGCAGATCATCGAGAAAGGCGCCGAGCGAGAACGCTTCAGCTCCGCAGCGGGGTGGCAAAACGACCACGGCCTGCGTATCCGGAGACGCGGACGCGGATTGGATTGTGGCCTGGGCGGGAGGAGAGCGAAGGATGGACACGACGAGCGCGGCGCAAACGGGCCAAGTGGCGAGGTGATCACTCCCCCCACACAATTGACAAACTTCGCTGGCGCTCGGGTATCTCGCGGGTGGACCTGCGGCGGCGGACACCGGATGGGAGGAAGCGGTGAGCGAGGACCCGGCCAGTCGGTTTCTGG
>Ga0181527_1005578_pt1 | contig 10370 bp, 11 predicted proteins | sample PEATcosm2014_Bin_30_FD_119762 | JGI IMG/M metagenome (GOLD analysis project Ga0181527, IMG submission 119762) | Peatland microbial communities from MTU Mesocosm Facility, Houghton, MI, USA - PEATcosm2014_Bin06_60_metaG | ecosystem: Environmental > Terrestrial > Soil > Wetlands > Peat | place...
ACTCGTGGAAGTCCGGCCGGTTCTCGATGAAGCAGGCCCGGGCGAGCGCCGCCGGGTCGGTGGTGAGGTTGTACCGGCCGGGCATGATGGCGTCGGTCGAGACGCCATCGCCGAAGCGGAAGACCCGTGCCATCAGCGCTCCTCCCGCGGGTCCGCGATCACCCCGGCCAGGGCGGATGCCGCCGCCACCGCCGGGTTGGCCAGGTAGATCTCCGCATCCGGGCTCCCCATCCGTCCCGGGTAGTTGCGCATGCTGGTGGAGAGGGCCCGCTCACCGGGGCCGAGGGTGCCGTGCTGGCGCCCCAGGCACGGTCCGCAGCCAGCGGCCATCACCACCGCGCCGGCGCGCACGAAGGTGTCGATGTAGCCTCGCTCCAGGGCCTGCACGTAGGCGGTGCGGGTGCCCGGGATGATGATGGTCCGGGTGGTGGGGTTGACCTGCCGGCCCTCGAGCATCCCGGCCACCACCGCCATGTCCTCGATCCGCCCGTTGGCGCAGCTGCCGATGAACACCTCATCGAGCGGGGTGCCGGCCAGCTCCGAGAGCGGGCGCACGTTCTCGATCGCGGGCGGCGCCGAGACCTGTGGCTCGAGGTCGCCGACGTCGACGTGCAGGACCTCGGCGTAGGCGGGGTCGCTCGGCCGCTGCGTGCCCCCGTCGGGCAGGCCGAGGTAGGCCCAGGTGGTGGCGTCGACCTCGCAGAGGCCGCACTTGGCCCCGAAATCGACGGAGAGGTTGGCGAGGGTGAAGCGCTCCGACATCCCCATCGCGCCGACCGCCGGCCCGCCCCACTCGACGGCCAGGTAGTTGGCGCCCTCGGCGCCGAGCCGGCGGATGACGGTGAGCGCGACGTCCTTGGCCTGGACCCCGGTGCGCAGCTCGCCGGTCACCTCGATGCGGAGGGTCTCCGGAATCCGGAACCAGGAGCGCCCGGTGGCCATGGTGACCCCGATGTCGGTGGAGCCCATCCCGGTGGAGAAGCACCCCAGGGCACCGTAGGTGGTGCTGTGCGAGTCGGCGCCGACCACCACCCCGCCGGGGCGGACGAAGCCGCGCTCGACCATCACCAGGTGGCAGATGCCCTCGGCGAAGAGATTGCGGATGCCGTGCTCGGCGGCGAACTCGCGGATGCGCCGGTGCAGCTCGCTGGCCGCCACGCTGTTGGAGGGGAAGACGTGATCGAAGCTGAAGACGGTGCGGGCCGAGCTCCAGAGCGGCATCCCCAGGCTGCGGAAGGCGTCGATGGCGAGCGGCCCGGTGACGTCGTGGGCCATCACCGCGTCCACCTCGGCGACCACGGTGTCGCCGGCGCGCACGGGGCGACCCAGGCGGCGGGTGAAGATCTCTTCGACGAGTGTTCCCATCTCTTCTGAGCTCTCCTGATGTGTGGGCTAGGCCACGGGGCTGGGCCAGCGGAGCAGCAGGTCGTCCACCTGGTCGTCGGACAGGGTCGCGGTGTCGGCGAGCCGCTTGACCTGGGCGGTGACCGCGGCGATCTGGGTCTCGTCGAGGTCGAGCCCCAGGATCAGGGCGCGGTCGCGGATGGCGTGGCGGCCGACCAGCCGGTGGCCGACGAGTATCTGCCGATCCAGTCCATAACGCTCGGGCAGGAGCACCTCGTAGCTGCGCGGGTCGCGGAGCACCGCGTTGCTGTGCATCCCCGCCTTGTGGGTGAAGGCGAAGGCCCCGGTGATGGGGGCGTTGAAGGGCACCCCGATGCCGAGGATCCCGGCGACCCGGGCGTCGAGCTGGGGGAGCCGGTCGAGGCGGTAGGGGTCGACGCGCGCGGGGGCGACGGTCCCGATCCGGGCGATGAGACCGGAGAGGGAGGCGATCCCGTTGCGCTCGCCGATGCCGAGCACGGTGGTGTCGATGTGGGTGGCACCCGCCTCCAGGGCGGCCAGGGCGTTGGCCACCGCGCAGCCGGTGTCGTTGTGGCCGTGGAACTCGATGTCGCAGCCGACGGCGGCTCGGACCGCCACCACCAGCTCCTCGACCTCGCGCGGGGTGGCCACTCCGACCGTGTCGGCGATGCCCACCCGGTCGGGCCCGCAGGCGTCGACGGCCCGGTATACCGTGAGTATCTCCTCGAGGTCGCTCCGGAAGGCGTCCTCGCAGCTGAAGCGGACCTCGCGGCCGGCACCGCGGACGTGGCTGATCACCCCGCAGGCGATCTCCACCACCTCGTCCAGGGAGCGGCCGTGGCTGGCGCGGCGAAGCACCTCCGAGGTGGCGAAGAGGACGTTGACGCCGTCAACCCCGGTGGCGAGCGCCCGGTCGACGTCCTGGATGGAGCAGCGGGTGTGGGTGAGCAGCCGGGCTCGGGGACGGGCCGTGACCGCCGCCCGGAGGTCGGCCTCCGACTGGGGCGAGGCCGCCGGCGAGGTCATCTCGATGTACTCGACCCCGAACTCGTCGAGGGCGGCGATGATCTCCAGCTTCTCAGCGGTGGTGAAATCGGCCCCGGCGAACTGCTCCCCCTCGCGGAGGGTCGAGTCGATGATGGCCATGCGCTCGACGCTCATGCGCCCGCTCCCGCCGGCGCGCCGAGCAGCGCGTGGAGGACGGCGTCGGTCATCTCGGCCGTGGTGCTGCTGCCGCCCAGGTCGGGGGTGCGCGCCCCGGCGTCGAGCGCGGCGTCGACGGCGGTGCGGATCTCCGCGGCGATCTGGGGAAGGTGGAGCGAGTGCTCGAAGAGGAGGGCGACGCTCAGGATGGCGCCGACCGGGTTGGCGATGCCGCGCCCGGCGATGTCCGGGGCGGTGCCGTGGATCGGCTCGTAGAGGGCCGGGCCGCCATCGGGATTGAGGCTGGCCGACGCCATCATGCCGAGTGAGCCGCTGATCGCCGCCGCCTCGTCGCTCAGGATGTCGCCGAAGAGGTTCTCGGCGACGACCACGTCCAGCCGTGAGGGCTGCTGGAGCATGCGCAGGGCGAAGCTGTCGACGAGCTGGTGATCGAGGGTGATGTCCGGGTTGTCCGCGGCCAGCTCGGAGGTGACGTCGCGCCAGAGCCGTCCGCTCCAGAGGGCGTTGGCCTTGTCCACCGAGGTGAGGTGGCGGTTGCGGCCGCGGGCCAGGTCGAAGGCGAAACGGACCACGCGCTCGATCTGGCGGCGGCTGTAGGTGATGGTGTCGTGGGCGCGCTCCGCGTCGCCCTCGCCGCTCCGGCCGTGGGCGCCGTAGTAGGCGCCGGCGGCCAGCTCGCGGACGACGATGAAGTCGCTGCCGCGGGTCACCTCGGGCCGCAGCGGGCCGCAGCCGTGGAGGGCGGGGAAGGCGCGGACCGGGCGGAGGTTGACGCTGAGGCCCAGCCGCTGGCGCAGCCCGTGGATCGCCGCTCCCGGCCGGGCGTCGCCGCGCAGATGGTCCCAGCGCGGGGCCCCGGCGGCGCCGAACAGGACGGCGTCGGCCTCGCGGCAGAGCTGCAGGGTCGTCTCGGGGAGGGGGCGCCCCTCGGCCTCGATGGCGGCTCCGGCGACCGGCCGCTCGGTGAGCAGGACGTCGAGGCGGTGTGCGGAGGCGGCATGCTGGAGCACGCTCACCGCGCTGGCGATGACCTCCGGGCCGATGCCGTCGCCGGGCAGCACGACGACCCGGATCGGCTGGGCTGGGTTCTGGATGCTCATGGGACTCCCGCGGACTTGGCTGCTCGAGATGGGCGGAGACGAACAAAGAGGGCTCCCTCGCTCTGGGGGAGCCCTCTTCCGCTGGCGGCGGGAGCGCCTTGCGGCGCGCGCCTCTACTTCGTTCCGGCGGCTTTGGCCCCTGCGAGGGCTTTGCGTCCGGCGAGCTCTTTCGAGGCGTGCGCGACGTGCATCGTCGGCGAACTATACGGGCTGACCGGTTGCGGCGTCAACCTGAGCTCGCGCCTCAGCCCGTCAGGCCGCTCGGGCGGCCATCTCCTCGAGGATCATCGAACCGCTGCCCGACTGCGGCGCGTGCCCTCCGACCGCCCAGCAGTCCCCGGCGCGGGAGCAGGGTCTCGGGCTGGCCTCGACCCGCCATCGGTGGCACCGCCGCGGGCACGCAGGGCGCTGTGTGATCCATGGTGCCGGTTGTGACCCGGTGTCGGCGTGTCGTCACACGTCCATCCCCGGAGAGCCCGAGGTGGGCTCGTACCCTCAGCCCATGCTCTCCGCGGACGACCTGGCCAACGCCGAGCGCCTCCCCGACGGCTCGCTGCTCCTGGAGCGCGCCGACAGCGAGGAGGAGCTCAAGGCCGAAGCCCAGCTCCTGGGCGAAGCGGGCTGGGAGCTCATCTCGCGCCGGGAGCGCCCCGGTCAGACCACGGTGGTCACCTGGGCCAAGACCAAGGATCCGTAGCCCGTCCGCACGCGCGCGGAGGTGGGGTCGACGGCACGGGAGGCCTCCAACCTGGTCGAGAAACGCCGGGTGCAGACCCCTACACTCAGCCGCCAGTGGACGCGAGCCTCCGCCGAGCGCTGACCGAGGCCCTGGGGGCGGGCTGTGTGCTCCACGACGGCTCCCTCCTGGTCCCCGGCTCGGCGGAGGGAGTCGCCGCGGTCCTGCGGATCGCCCAGGCGCACCGCCTGCGCCTGCGCATCAGCAGCGGCTCCGGCACCGGCGTCACCGGCGCGGATGGCGTGACCGTCCTCAGCCTTGGCGGGCTCACCGCCCTCGGCGTCGACGTCCGGCGCGGGATCGTCCGGGCGGAGGCGGGGGCGACGCTGGCGGCGCTCGGCGCGGCACTCGCCGGTGCCGGCATGGCCGTGCCCGGCCTGGTTGCCCACCCGGGCGCGGAGCACGTCGGCGAGTTGATCGCCCGGGGCGAGCTGCCTCGACGGAGCCTCACCGGCATCGAGGCGGTCCTTCCGGGCGGCGAGCCCATCATGGCCGGCGCCGCCGTCCTCAAGGACGTGGTCGGCTACGACGTCACCTCGCTGCTGCTGGGGAGCCGGGGCCGGCTGGCGGCGATCGTCGCCGCCCATCTGCGCCTGGTGCCGGCCGCGGTGGCGGTCGAGGTGGCCGGGCCCGCCGGTGCCCGTTCGGTGGAGGAGCTGGCCGCCGTCTTCGACCCCGAGGGGCTGCTTGCGGAGGGGTGAGCCTTCCCCTGAGGGGTGGCTCGTGGGGGACCTGACCCTCGGTCAGACGTGGGCGGCGCCCGCGGGCGGCGTCGCGTCCGCGGCCCGCGCGCCGGCCGGATCGCTCGCCACCTGCGGGGCGACGTAGTGGACGTCGGTGAGCCGCCGGTCGACGTAATCGACGACCAGCATGCCGCCCTTGGCGCACTGGAGATGGTGGAGTGCCCAGGGCCGGCGCCCCAGGTGACGGATCCAGAAGGCCTGGATGGGGTCGCCATGGCTCACGCAGACCCCGCTCCCCTCGGGGAAGCTGTCGAGCAGGCGCTGCAGGGAACGCTCGATCCGATCCGCCATGGCGGTCACGCTCTCATCCCGCCGGAGCAGGCCGGGATAGACCATGTGCACCCACCAGAGAGGGCGGCGCCACGGGACCCGAGCGTAGGGGACGCCCTGGAGGTAGAGGCTGAAGCGGGCCTCGACCAGGTCGTCGTCGGGGATCACCTCGGGGGCGTCGAGATGCCGGGCGATGATCCCTGCGGTCTGCCGGGCCCGTTCGAGGGGGCTGGTCCGGATTGCCCGGATCGGCTGTCCGGCGAGGCGGTCGCCGAGCGCCTCGGCCTGGGCGAGGCCCTTCTCACTGAGGCCGAAGCCGGGCAGGTAGCCGTAGAGGACCCGGCGCGGGTTGGCGACGTCGCAGTGGCGGACGAGGTAGAGCCGGGCGCGCTGCGACACGCCCGGATGCTACCAAGCGGGGCGGAGCGTCCATCCCGGCAGCCGGTAACCACCCGTCCGTCACCGGGTGCCCGAGATGCCGCAGGGCATTCACAGTTCGATGACGCGCGCGTTCGCCCACCTTGACGTCCCCGCACGATCTGCAGAGCGGATCCACCCCAGGACCCTCAGGCCCGTGCGGTCCACGCACGGTTCGGAGTTCCGGGGGCCGGGTGCCCATCGCGGAACGACAGGAAGGAAACAGTGGCTGTCAGTGCTCAGCGCCGCCGCCGCGCTCTCGTTGCCGTTGTCGCCGCCCTCATCGCGGCGGGTGCCTTCTATCTCGCCATGGAGTACACGGGCAAGACCCCGAGCTCCACCGGGAGCTCCACCACCCCCACCGCCCCCGCCGTTCCGAACGTGACCGTGGTCGAGGCCGCCACGACCATCTCCTCGGGCGACCCGCTGACCGCGGCCAATCTCACCACCAAGCCCGTCCCCCAGAACCTGATGACCATCCTGACCACGGGCGGGGGCGCCGACTACACGACCGTCGCCTCGCTCACCCAGACGAAGCACTACGCCTCGACCACCATCTTCGCCGGGCTGCCGATCCTCAGCTCGATGGTCACGACCAGCGCCGCCAGCGCGGCGCCGGCGGCCGCCGGGCTTCCCGCCGTGCTCCCCTCCGGGTACGTCGCGGTGTCGATCCCCTACGCCCCCGGAGCCAGCAACGGTACGGGCGAGGGAACCGGCGGGTACATCCAGGCCCTCGATCGGATCGACATCCTCGTCTACAACCCCGCCGGGACGACCCTCTACTGGGCCTACCAGAAGGTCCTCGTCCTGGCCATCGGCGAGAGCTCGGGGGCCCCCGCCGCCGCGGCCTCCAGCAGCGCGGGGGCGACCGCGTCGTCCACCACCACCTCCGCCCTGCTCATGGTGGAGCTGCCGGCACAGGATGCCGCCGCCCTGACCGCTGCCACGGACGCCAGTGACGACCTCCAGTACCTGATCGTCTCCTCCATCGACTACCCGAGCGCCGGCGCCTCGCCGGTGCCGGCCATCGGCGCTCAGCCGGGGAGCATCTCGGGGGCAACCCCCAACGCGTACTTCGGAGGCTGAGGGCCTGGCCGCCCGCAGCGATCCGAGATGAGCTCGCCCGCCATCCTGCTGGCCGGCGTCGGGGCGGTCGCCCTCTTCCTGGCCATCATCGTGTTCATCCTCCCGAGCGCGGACTCGATGCTCCACGACCGGCTCCGCCAGCTCGGCGACCTGACCCCGCTGGTCACCAAGGAGCCGCAGGCCCCGCGTGACCCCGTCGGCCAGCTCCGCCACGTGGTCCAGTCGGCCTTCGGCAGTCGGTTCGAGCGCACCGATCGGGGCTCGCGCATGGCGGACCGTCTGGCCCGCGCCGACCTCAAGGTGCGCCCGACCGAGTGGATGCTGATCTCGGCCGGCACCGCGCTGGTGGTGGGCGCCCTCCTGTACCTTCGCTTCGGAGCCCTGCTCTTCTTCCCGATCGGGATGCTGGTGGGCTACATGGGCGCGCAGTTCTTCCTCCGGTACCGGCAGTCGAAGCGCTTCAAGGCCTTCAACGCCCAGCTGTCGCCGACCATCCTCCAGATCAGCGGCTCGATGAAGGCCGGCTACACCTTTGCGCAGGCCGTCGATCTCGCGTCCAAGAACCTCCCCGCCCCGATGGGGGCGGAGCTGGGGCGGGTGACCCGCGAGGTGCAGCTGGGCCTGCCCATGAACGAGGCGCTCAGCCGGATGGTCCGGCGCAACGACTCGGAGGACCTCCGCCTGATGCTGATCGCGGTCCAGATCCAGTCGCAGGTGGGCGGCAACCTCGCGCACATCCTCGACACCATCGAGTTCACGGTGCGCGAGCGGATCCGGATCAAGGGTGAGATCAAGTCCCTCACCGGCCAGGCCCGCGCCTCGGGGTGGGTGCTGATCGCCCTGCCCTTCGGCATGACCGGGATCCTGACGATGATCGCCCCGAGCTATTTCGACCCGATGCTGAAGACGACCCCAGGGCAGATCATGCTCGGGCTGGCCGGCTTCATGATCCTCTGCGGCTACGGAATCATCCGCAAGATCGTGAACGTGAAGGTATGAGCAGCAACCTCGTGATCCTGGTCGGCGCCGGCGCGGTCATCGCGCTGGCGGTCTTCCTGGCCGTCTGGCGGATGGTGCCCTCGGCGCCGCTCGGCAGCATCCTGGAGCAGCGTCTCTCCAGCGTGCCCAACGCGGTCACCTACGACATCGACCTGGAGACCGGCGAGTTCACCCAGCCCGCCTTCGACCGGCTGGTGCTGCCGATTCTCAGCGGGATCGGCAACATGATCGCCAAGCGGACCAAGGAGGGACAGCTCCAGCAACTCCGCAAGCTGGTCGCCAAGTCCGGCTCGCGACAGCGACCGGAGACCCTGCTGGCGCTCCGCCTCATCCTTCCCGTCGCGGGAGCGGCGGTCTGCCTCGGCCTCGCCGAGCTCGCCAACCTCAAGCCCCCCCAGAACCTGCTCCTGATCGTGGCCGGTGTCATCGGCATGTACATGTACCCGACCCTCTCGTTGGATCGGAAGGCCAAGAAGCGGCAGAAGGAGATGCAGCTCGCGCTCCCCGGCGTCCTCGATCTGCTCACCGTCTGCATGGAGGCGGGGCTCTCGCTGGACATGGCGATCATGCGGGTCGGCGAATCGGACGAGTCGCTGCTCGCCAAGGAGTTCCAGAAGCTGCTCAACGAGATCCGGCTCGGCCGCCAGCGCGGTGAGGCGCTGATGGCCATGGCCGAACGCAACGACGTAGAGGAGCTGACCGAGTTCTGCCGCGCGGTGGTCCAGGCCGAGCCGCTCGGGGTGAGCGTCGTCAACGTGCTGCGCATCCAGTCGGAGGAGCTGCGGCGCAAGCGCAAGCAGCGCGCCGAGGAGGCCGGTCACCGCGCTCCGGTGCTGATGCTGATGCCGATGATGGGCTGCATCTTCCCGTGCGTCTTCGTGATCCTGCTCGGGCCGGCCCTGATCGGAATGTTCTTCAAGCCCGGCTGAGCCGCCGCGAGAGGGCGGTCCGTCCCCCGCGCCAGGGACCTGCGGGCGACCCGCCGCGGGTCGGGCGGTCAGCTCACCTCGCTCAGGGTTTCGGGCGGTCAGCCCACCTCCACCACGGTTCCGGTCGGACCCTCTCCGCTGGCGCAGAGCGCGGCAATGGTCGCGGCGACGCGCTCCGGCGAGACCGCGACCGCGAGGTCGGCGGGGCCCATCCACGCTCGGTTGGCGGGGGTGTCGATGGTCCCCGGCGCCACCGCGTTGACGCGGACCCGGTCGCCGGACAGCTCGGCCGCCAGCACCCGGGTCAGGGCGTGGAGCGCGGCCTTGGAGACGGCGTAGGCGGCGGCGCCGGCACCCAGCCTGATCCCGGCCGCGGAGCCGACGTTGACGATCGCCCCGCCGCCCGCGGAGGTCATCCGGCGGGCCGCCTCGCGGCACGACCACCACGCGGTCTCGAGGTTCAGCCGGAGCATCTCGCGCACCAGCTCCGGCGCGCCGCCGACGACCGTGCCGGGGGCGAAGCCGCCGGTCACGTTGACCAGCCGCCGCACCTCGCCGAGGGCGTCGACACGGTCCCAGAGCGCCTCGACCTCGGCGGGGTCGGAGAGGTCGGCGCGCTCCCAGCCGACCCCGGGCCTCAGCGCGGACAGCTTCTCGGGGTCGGAGCGCGGCGACGCGACGCCGACCAGGGGATCGCCGAACGCGGCAAGGGCGTCGAGGACCGCAGGGCCCAGCCCGCCGCTCGCGCCGCACACCACCGAGAGCCCGCGCTCCATGCGCAGAGACGATAGTCGGAGAGAGCGGGGGAGGGGCACCCCGCGTCCCGCAGGGGATTGGCCAGCGGACGCCTAAGCTCGGCCGGGGCCGGCGGCCGGGCGCGGGGTCCCCCATGGCGCGCGACGGGCGGCGCACCTTAGACTCGTCGCATGCCCGTCCACGGTGAGTACGAACCCAGCTCCGCCGGGTGGGTGCGCGATCAGGTCGCCGAGTACGAGGCGTCCAGAGGCAGCCGGGCCAACACCCTCCGCGACACCGGCCTGCCGGTGGTCATCGTCACCATGCGCGGCCAGCGGAGCGGCAAGGTCCGCAAGATCCCGGTGATGCGCGTCGAGCACGGCGGCCAGTACGCCATCGTCGCCTCCAAGGGCGGCACCCCGGAGAACCCCGGCTGGTACCACAACCTGGTGGCCAACCCCACCGAGGTGATGGTCCAGGATGGCCCGGAGCCGTTCGACGTCGCGGTCCGGGAGCTGACCGGCAGGGAGCGGGACGAGTGGTGGGCGCGAGCGGTCGAGGCCTACCCCGAGTACGCCACCTACCAGACCAGGACCTCCCGGGTGATCCCGATCTTCCTCGCCACCCCGGTCTGAGCGGGTCCGAGGGGGCCGAGGACGCGTGGTTTCCCGGAATTGGGGTACCCTACGGGAAGCCGCCCAATTCGGGCGGGAGTCGCTCGTGGTCTTCCCCTTCTCGAACGGACCCGCGCGTCGTGAGTGATCCGAGAAGGACAGGAGAGACCAGGCATGACTGGTACCGTCAAGAAAGTCGTGCAGGAGCGCGG
>Ga0181527_1005582_pt1 | contig 10366 bp, 7 predicted proteins | sample PEATcosm2014_Bin_30_FD_119762 | JGI IMG/M metagenome (GOLD analysis project Ga0181527, IMG submission 119762) | Peatland microbial communities from MTU Mesocosm Facility, Houghton, MI, USA - PEATcosm2014_Bin06_60_metaG | ecosystem: Environmental > Terrestrial > Soil > Wetlands > Peat | place...
CGGGCCTACAAGATGTCCAAGAGCCGCGGCAACGTGGTCAACCCGGACCAGGTGGTCGCGGAGTACGGGGCCGACGCGCTGCGGCTCTACGAGATGTTCATGGGTCCGCTGGAGGCGGTCAAGCCCTGGAGCATGGAAGGGGTCAGCGGGGTCCGCGGCTTCCTGGACCGCGCGTGGCGGATGATCGTGGACGACCGCGCCGAGGCCGCCGAGTTGAACCAGGCCGTCTGCGACGCCGAGCCCACACCCGAGCAGAACCGCGCGTTGCACAAGACGCTGCGGGCGGTGACCCGCGACATCGAGGCGATGGCCTTCAACACGGCGATTGCGCGGATGATGGAGTTCACGAATTTCTTTCTCAAGGAGGCCCGGCGGCCGCGGTCGGCGATGGAGCGGTTCGTGCTGGTGCTCTCACCGTTTGCCCCGCACCTGGCCGAGGAGCTTTGGCAGGTGCTGGGGCACGCGCGGACGCTGGCCTATGCGCCCTGGCCGGCTGCGGACGAGACCTGGCTCCGCGAGGACGCCGTAGAGCTGCCGGTACAGATCAACGGCAAGCTCCGCGGGCGGATCGTGGTGCCCTCCGGCGCCGATGCCTCGGCCGCCGAGGCCACCGCCCGGGCCGACGCCCGCATCGCCCAGCTCCTGGCCGGCAAGACGGTCCTGAAGGTCGTCGTCGTCCCGGGCCGGATGGTCAACTTTGTGGTGAAGTAGCGGCTTGCGCCTAATCAAGGCGCAGCAATCCCAAGGTCCCGGCATATTTTCCGCGCGAGGAAATCACTGACCTCGCTATGGCGGGGGACGGCCGAGCGGTGGTGGTTCTTAGGGTTGCCCCACCACGAATGCTTCGCGCCTTCCCGAACGAGGGCGCAGCCTTGGGCCGTCAGATGGGCGATAAGGTCCCGCCGCTTCACGGAAGGATGCTCGCTTCCTGGTATTCGCCCTTCGCTGCCGCCAGAGCGTCGGCGCGATTCATTTCAATCGCCTCGCGGAGCGCGGATTGCAGGTTCTCCAGGAGTTCCTCCCGAGTTGCCCCTTGGGAGTTCACACCCGGAATCTCTTCGATCCATCCAATCCACCAGCCGCCGTCTTGTTGAATCACGGCGGTGTAACGGCATTCCATGACGGCGTCCTCCAGAAGAAGGGTGAGCCCATCCCTTAGTGTAGTCTACCCACGGAAATCAGCTTGGACAATGGCTTTCTCGCTTTCGCCGGCGTGGAAGCGGCAAGCGGCGTCCTATTGCACCGAAGGGAGATTGCTGTTCTAGTGGTAGCGTGTCGGCCAAACAACAGTTCCTGTTCGTCACCTGCCAGGTCGGGGCCGAGAAGGCGGTGAAGGGCGAGTTCGGGCGGCAGCGGCCGGAGTTCCGCGCGGCCTTCGCGCGGCCGGGCTTCCTGACGTTCAAGCTGCCCGAGGGACTCGGCCTGCCCGGCAACTACGAGCCGGAATCGGTCTTTGCGCGGGCCTGGGGGTTTTCGCTCGGGAAGGCGAGCGGCACCGATCCCGAGGCCCTTGCCCGGGCGGCCTGGGAACTGGCCGGCGAGCGGCCCTGCACGCGGATTCACGCGTGGGAGCGGGATCGCTTCGAGCCGGGTGAGCATCGCTTCGAGCCCTCGATCACCCCGGCGGCCGTCGAGGCTTATGAGGCCCTTCGCCGGACCTGCCCGCGACCGCAGGCCCTTGCCCGCGGCGACCAGCTCGCCGAGCCGGCCCGCACAGGCGACTGGGTGCTGGACTGCGTCTTGATCGACGCGGGCCAGTGGTGGGTGGGTTGGCACCGGGCGCGATCGCTGCCGTCGCGGTGGCCCGGTGGCCTGCTGCGCATCGAGTTGCCGCCGGAGGCCGTGAGCCGGGCGTGGCTGAAAATGGAGGAAGCCCTGCGGTGGTCGCAATTGCCGATCCCCAAGGGGGCCAGGTGCGCCGAGATCGGCAGCGCCCCGGGCGGGGCGAGCCAGGCGCTGTTGGCCCGCGGCCTGGAGGTCCTCGGCATCGATCCGGCGGCGATGGACCCGGCCGTGCTCGGGCATCCCCGCTTCCGGCATATCCGCTGTCGCGCCGCGGGAGTACCACGCCGCGAGTTCCGCAAGGCCCGCTGGCTCACCGCCGACATGAATGTCGCCCCGAACTACACCCTCGACGTGGTCGAGTCCCTCGTCACGCACGCCGAGGTGAATGTCCGCGGGTTGCTGTTGACACTCAAGTTGCCGGAGTGGACGCTGGCCGAGCACGTCCCCGAGTATCTCGATCGGGTCCGCAGTTGGGGTTACAACATGGTTCGCGCGCGGCAGCTCCAGTACAACCGGCGTGAGTTTTGCGTGGCGGCCCTGCAAACACCTTTTCGCAGAAAGCCGCCTGCGCGGATGGTGTTTCCTCGCACAAGTTAGGGCGTTTGTAATCAAGCTGCGGGCGGGTGCCGGCCGATTCACGCCTTATGTCGTTTCTGTTGCGGAAAGTCGGGTGCCATGCCCACGCTTGCGTGGGCATGTCAGGAAATCGGCCGAAACTCGCACATGCCCACGCTTGCGTGGGCATGGCACCCACGATTTGGCAACCTTCCGCAACAGAAACTATGTAGTCTTAGTTTCGCCAGCGGGATGATGTAGATTGACTGCCGCGAGCAGTCTCCTTACAATGAATCCCTTTCCGTCGTTCGAGTCGGTGTGCCTTGTTCAAACGAGGCAAGCTGGGCAGACTTGCTGGGAGGTGCAGCGTGGGATCGCACGGTAGGGCTCCGTCCATTTGGCTGCAGGCGATGCTGTTGCTTGCACTCTGCGGGATCGCTTCGGCGTGGGCCGAGGAGGGGCCGGGCCCCGCCTCGAAAGACGTGCCCCAGGAGCCGGCCCCGCCCGCGACCCACTCGCCGGCGGGCCAGGAGGCCACGGCGGCCCCCGGCCTTTCCGGCAAGGGCTCGCCCGCGGCCCAGGGCCCAGCGATGGTTGGCGAGCCGCTGGCGGCGGGGATGATGGAGCTACTCCGCGACGAGATCGCCGCCGGGCTGAAGACCCGCGGTATCCAGGGCCGTTTCTCCCAGTTCCAGGGCTATCTTGCCGGGAAGCTCTATTCCACCTCGGGGCCTTACACGGGCTCGGAGCTGACGGGCAACTGCCGCCTGAAGTGGTACGAGCACATGCTCCGCACCCCGCTGGGGGCGCCGGCCGAGGCGGAGCAGTTCACCCGCGCGCTGCACCAGGCCATCCACGACGACGGCGCCGGCCTGGCCCCGATCCTGCCGCTCATCTCAGAGAAACTCGACCTTGGCCCCCGGCCGGTGCGGCCGTACGTGGCCGCCCACTCGCCGCAGGAGGCCGTCGAGGTGCTCAAGCAGGCGCTGGTCGAGGCCCAGGCGGCCTACGCGGCGGCCCTGGCCCCGCTGGCCAAGAGCGAAATCCATGAGCTGGCCGCCTACCTCTACCCCGTCCTGGTCGGCCAGAACAACGTGGGACACACGCTGAACGACCGCGGCACCGGGCGACGGCTGTGCGACCTGATGGAAAAGATGAACCGCGCCGCCTGGATCGCCGCCGCCGAGGCCCTCGTCCCGCTCACCGACCCCAAGCTCCTCGAGGCCCTCAAGCAGTATCCGGAGGCCGGCGACGTCCGCGTCGAGGGCGTCACGGGGCGGGTGGTCGCCAAGATCGACACGCCGGCCGGCGCCATCGTCATCGGCGGCAAGCGGCCGTGCACCTATGACCTCGACGCGATGCGCGACGTCGCCGCGGTGGTCTCGCTGGGCAGTGGAAACACCTTCCATGAAGGAACCACCTCGCTGGACCGTCCCGTCCTGGTCCTCCTCGGCCTGGGCGGCAACAACGTCTACCGCGCGAGCAGGCCGGGCGTGCAGGGCGGCGCCGTCCTGGGCGTTTCCATGCTCGTGAACCTCGCAGGCAACAACGTCTACGAGGCGCGGGATGTCGCCCAGGGATCGTGCCTCAGCGGCGTCGGCGTCCTGCTGGACTACGGGGGAAACAACAAGTACCGCGGTCTGCGGCGGGTACAGGGGCACGCCCTGGGGGGCGTCGGCGCGCTGATCGCCCGCGGGCGGGGCAACGATTTCCACGCCGCCATGTGGGCTCAGGGAATGGGCAGCCCGCTGGGTTTCGGGCTGATCGACAACCTCGGCGGCTACGACCATTACTACTGCGGCGGGCTGTACCCCAACTCCTACACGCCGGAGACGCCGGGATATGAAGGCTGGGGCCAAGGCGTCGGCGCCGGCATCCGCCAGTCCGCCGACGGCGGCATCGGCGTCCTGCTGGACGGCGGCGGGCACAACGTCTACGAGTTCGACTACCTGGCCCACGGCGGCGGCTATTGGTGCGGCATGGGCTTCGCCCGCGATTTCGGCCCCGACAACAAGTACCTCATCTGCCGCAAGGCCTTTTACGGCGGCGAGCGGACCGAACCCCTCTTCCAACGCTTCGGTTGCGGTTGGGGATGCCACTATGCCCTGGGCTTCTGCTTCGGCGACGGCGGCAGCAACGTCTACGAAGGCACGATCATGGGCAGCGGCATGGGCTGGGATTGCTCCGTCGGCGCCCTGTGCTGTTTCGCCGGCGGCAACCACTTCCAGGCCACCGGCGGCCTGACCCAAGGCTGCGGGGCCCAGGCGAGCCTCGGCATCCTCTACCACTACGGCGACAACGCCGTATATGAGGGCTACGGCCAGGGCTACGCCCCCTCCGGCATCAGCTATCACAAGCCCGCGGCGTGCGGCGGCAACTTCAGCTTCCTGGTGAATTACGGAAGCCACGCCAGCTACGGTTGCGGGGCGGACAACCGCGCCTACATCCAGCGCGGCGATGCCGGCGGCTTCCTCATCGACCGCCCGCGCCACGACGAGGCCAGCCCAATCACCGGCCAGGAGAAACCGGCCGAGAAGACTGCCGCCCAGAAAGAAGAACCCACCCACAAGACCACCGCCCGGAGGTAGAACCATTTCGCCCATGTCCCGAACCGTCCGCCTCTCATTTTTGGGTATCCTGCTGGCCGGCCTGTGTTGGTCCGCTGCGGCGGCCCGCTCGTCCGACCAGCCGGCCACACCCGCCGCCAAACCGTCCGACCAGCCGGCCGCGTCCACCGCCAAACCGTCCGACCAGCCCGCCGCGTCCGCGGCCAAACCATCCGACAAACCCGCTGCCGAGGCCAAGCCGCAGCCTAAGAAGGAACTCAGCCCCGAGCTGGCCGCACTGCGGGACCGCGTGCGGCGAACCACCGGCGCCGTGTTCCATCAGCCCTTCAATACCCGCGAGAACAACGTCGCCGACATCATCCAGTTCTGCCGGGCCTTCGGCTGCCAGTCGGAGATTGGCGACGGCGGGTCGTCCGGCGCGAAGCTGAACGGCATCACCTGCCTGTGCTGGAACGTCCCCTGTGGGGGCGGCTCGCCCTTGCTGGTCTGTGAGGGTCACTTGGCGGCCCGCATCGGCTACGGATACCAGGACTCGCCCGCGCAACTGGTGGCCGTGCTGGCACTGGCCCGCGTGCCCGCCGAGTATCCCGCCCGCGCCGGCCAGCGCGTGGCCACCGTGGCCGACCTGGTGGAGAGCGAGAAACTGGCCTGCCGCTCGGGCGAGGATCTCTCATGGAGGCTGATCGCCCTGGCCCAATACGTCTCCGAGCCCACCTGGAAGAATGCGCAGGGCGAGGAGTGGTCGATCGAGCGGATGGTGCGGGAGGAGCTGAAGCGGTCGCTGGGCCAGGTGCCCCAGGCGGCGACGACGCGGCTCTTGGCCTTCAGTTGGACCCTGGATCGCCGCGCCCTGCACCACCTGCCGATGGAAGGCGCTTTTCTGGCTGCCAAGAAGTACGTGGCGGAGTGCCAGGACTACGTGCTGGCGAGCCAGAACTCCGACGGCAGTTGGGGCCGCGCCAGCGGCCGCGACGTCGCCTCCGCCCTGGCCGCCACCGCCGGGCCGCTGGAATGGCTCGTGCTGAGCCTCCCCGAAAAACGCTTGGAAGAGCCGAAGATCGTCCAGGCCGTTTCCTACGTGGACAGCCTGCTGGAGACGGAGGTGAGCCAGTTGAGCCTGCCCGGGCTGGGCAGCCGGGACCTGGCCGCGACGATGGCGGCGGCCCATGCCCTCTACGCCTACGACGGCGAGGTCTTCGCCCCGGCCGATCCGCCGCCCGCCGCCCCGCCGCCGAAGCAGGCCGCAACGGAGAGGAAAGGGGAATAAGCCCAGTCAAAACCTCTGCTTGGTCTGGGGCAGTATAATAGAGGTGGCAGTCGGATCGGTCTCCCATCATGCCTGTTCAGCTATGGCCCGATCCCTGCGACGGACTCGACCCCAGCGAGGCAGCCTGGAATTGGTCCGAAGTGGGCTGCCGTCGCCACGGTTTGACCGCGCACGCGCCTACAGCACTGCCAGGATGGGAACGGTGGTATTTCCTATACAAGAAGCCGGATGGCACCATGGTGAAGGTCAGCGCTGACCGCGACCCGCAGACTGGTCAATGGTTTAACCCTCATCCATCTTCTTCCCAACTTTGGCCATGAGCACGAGAACCGATACCAAGCAATCCGCCTTGACGCGAAGGATTCGGCACTTCTATGACCTGCTGAATGGCGGCGATTTCGGGCAATGCCGCAAGATGATTGACCCTCGCGTTCGGGCGAAGTCAAGTTCGGTCACGCTGTTTCAGTATCAGAGCGCCTTGAACCAGTTCGCGGTGCGCTTCGGGCCTATCGAAATTCTTGACATCAGCATCAGCGTCCACTTGAACGAGCCGAGCAAACTGTATGAGGGACGTGATTTCGCTGTTGGCGAAACGACTTGGGAGGATCAAAGAGGGCAGCGGCACGTCTTCGCGGAACGATGGGTCCGAGAAGGTCGGCTCTGGTATACTCGCTCGACAGGCTTCGTAACGCCTGCTGTAGAGAATGCCTCGATTCCGCTGCCGCGAGCCGAAGGATCATTGGTCTTTCCGCGATCGCGGAAGATAAAGTCGCAATAAAGCAACGGGGGGATGCACAAGGGGCATCACTGGTACTCGCAGCCAGGGAGGCGCAAATCACTGATGGCCCCTTTTCGGCCTTTGATACACAGGTGATGCTCGGCGGTCTCGATAGCGGACCTCTCTTGCTCACTCTTGCAGCCGAAAGCGTTCGGATGCGGTAAGGTGATAACTGGTGCCCCGCCAGAGCGCCAAATCGCCATTGGAATTCCCGTTGCGGAGTTCAGGCCAGCCCGCAGAGTTCGTTCGACGTGTTTTCCGACCGCGAACACCACGGCCGGTGAGACGGCATCCAGGACGCGCTCGAAATACCGTTCGGCACACTTGCTGGAATGCTTGGGCAATCCGACGCTAGAACGAGAAGCACAAAAATGCAGTTCAGTCACCGCGGCCACTGACTCAAACGGCTGCCCGGGAAACAGTTTCTCCGCGACGCGTAGATGCAAAGCATAATGAGCCTCCAGGCCGGGTCGCCCAATATAAGCGGCCCCATCCACGCGGTTCTGTGAAAGTTGTTCGAGCGCTGCGTAATGCTCCACAATCGACTCGTGCAGTGCCCGATTTGAATCTGACACGCGTGGATTTATCCCGACAAACAGGAGGAATGCATGCCCGCGTGCGCCGATAATCGGCGGAAATCGGTACCACTTCCCGGAATTGCAGCGGACAAAAGGCAAACTCGTCCCCGCGCAGTGCGAGCAGCCAAAGACTGTGCGAAGCAGCTCGGCCCTCGTCATGGTACTCGGCTCAACGGTCCGCGGCTGAGGCAATTTGGCCCCTCTCTGGTGGGGCTCACCGACCGACCCCCACCGTGCCGACTAGGCTGCGCGCGGTGCCCGACGGTACCCGGTCGGTGTCCGTCGCCCCACCCTGCCGGCTTCCTCGGTCGGCGGCATCACACCAAGGCGGGCCCCATCAGGTAATGATAGCCGTCGGGGCCGCAATGGTCCTGGAGGGCACGCAGGACGAAGCGGCACTTGGCGTCGTCGTCATACGGGCCCGAAACGAATAGGGGCTTGCCGTCCTTCCCGTACACGTACTGCTGGGTGCAGGCCTCGGCGGCGATCGACCCGAAAATGAGCTTGGCCACGCGGTAATCCGCGTGCGGCGGCAGTCCCAAGTCCAGCGCGTACTGCACCGCGCCCTCGACCAGCTTGCGGCAGCACTCCGGTTTCAGCAGGACGACCGGGAATCGCTTGGTCATTCTCTCGTGGATGTTCGCGTCGTAGACCGCGCGCGGCAGCACGTTCATGATGACGTCCTTCACACCGAGGCAGTAAACGTCGACCAGGAACACCACGAAAGCCACGTTTCCGTTGTCGAGCTGCCGGCTGAGCAAGACGTGCCCGATGCCTGCCTGCCAAAGTTCGCGGATAGCCCAACAGTGTAGGACCGGGGCGGAGGCGGCTTCCTGGAAGCGGGCGGGCAGGCCGCCCGACTGGCGGCGGACCAAGGCCCGCCGCTCGGCCTTCTGCTTCGCCCGCTGCCGCTCCAGCTTCTTCTGCCGCCGCCGTACATTGAGTCCCATAGTGTGCCTCCGTTCTTCTGGGTCAGATGCCATTTTAGGCCGATCCGGCCTTTTCGGAAAGACGAATTGTGCCGGAGTAGATCGCACGGCGGCCGGCGGCGGTCTGCAGCAGCAGGGCCCCGTCCGCGGCGATCCCCAGGCAGCGGCCAGTGAGCAGCTCAGCCCCGCACTCGACGCGGAGCCAGCGGCCGCGATCACCGCAGAGGGCGTCGGCCCGGGCGGCCAGCTCCGCGGGGGCCGAGCCCAGCACGGCGAGACACCGCTGGAACTGCTGTAGGATGGCCGCTAGCACCTCGGTTTGATCTTGCGTCCGCCCGGTCAGGTCGCGGAGAGTTCCGACGCGGGCTCGAATCTCCGCGGGGGCATCCAGGGCGGTGTTATTGGTGTTCACCCCAATGCCCACGATCGGCCGCCCGTCGCCGAGCACCTCGACCAGCACGCCTGCGAGTTTCCGTCCGCCCGCCAGCACGTCGTTGGGCCAGCGGAGGCCGACCGTTTCCGCCCCCAGCAGCGGCGTCAGGGCCTCGGCCACGGCGACGCCCGCCGCCAGGGCCAGCAAGTTTAGCGGGCGGGCTTGCCCGCCGAGATTGGCACGGTCCAGGAGGACGCTGAAGGCGAGACTGCCGGGCCCGGTCCACCACCGCTTGCCGCCCCGGCCCCGGCCAGCCGTCTGCTCTCCCGCAACGACCAAGAGCGGCGTCCGCGGCTCGGGCACCATGCCCGCGGCGATCTGGGCAGCCAGGTCATTGGTCGACGCGACCCGGTCATGGTGCTGGGCCGAGGCGACGAAAGTGGTTCGCAGGATGCGATCGAGGTCAATCACGCTGGTTGCCATCCACAGCCATGCCGCGTTGGGGCGCGGTCTCCGACCACGCCCGTTGCTTCGACCGTAGGTCTCCTCCGGCCGGGAGACCTAGCGGTCCGAACTCGGCGGGGTCGGAGACCCGCGCCGAACGAGGCTGGTTGCCATTCACAGCCATGCTACCCCACATGGCGGGGTGCCGGCAATCGGTCTTGACGCCATTGGCAATGGTTGTTATTGAGATGGCCTCTTCTTGGCATTCGCCCGACGGAAAGGGGATTCGGGGTGAACTCCAGAGGCATCCCATACGGTCTGCTGGCCGTGGTCGTGGTGCTGGCTGCGGCTCCCGTGTGGGGGCAGCGGGTCCAGTTCCCGACGATGGTATCTCCGGCGGATCAGCCTGGGGGGGCGACTTCCGGTTGGGCGCCCGCGGCAGCGAGTCCCTCAACCCCTTATGGATCAATCATTTATGCTCAGGGCGTTCCGGCTTACCCCGGTGCCGCACCACCGGGGGCGGTAGGGCCGGCCCCGGCCGGCACGATGCCGATGGTCGGCCCGCCGGTTGGGTCCGCCCCGCCGACCTTTGCGCCCTCTACGGGGCCAGCCCCGGGACTGACACCGGGGACGATGACCTACGGTCCGGCGGCCCCATGGGGCGGGGGAGCCTGGACTGCCCCCCCACCGCCGGCTGCAGCTCCCTTTGGTCCAGCCCCTCCGGTGGCAACCTTGAATGGGACGATCCAGCCGCCGCCTGCCGGCTGGGACCCCTACGCCTCTCCCGGGGGTGGGTCACCGAGCCTGTTCGGGCAAGACCCCTATGCGGCCCCAGGCCAGTTCCAACTCGCCCCGATGTTCGGCCAAATGTACCGGCTCGTCCGCGACGTCTCGCTGGATTACCACTGGTTCTCCGGCCACGGCAGCAGCAGCAACAACCAACTGGGGATCAACGACGTGGAGCTGGCGGCCAGCATCAATGTGCCGCTGCCGATCACGCCGCAGGCGCCGCTGACGGTGACGCCGGGCTTCGCCTTCCATTTCTGGGACGGTCCGCATTCGACCCCGCCCGTGTTTGCGGAAATGCCGC
>Ga0181527_1005583_pt1 | contig 10365 bp, 10 predicted proteins | sample PEATcosm2014_Bin_30_FD_119762 | JGI IMG/M metagenome (GOLD analysis project Ga0181527, IMG submission 119762) | Peatland microbial communities from MTU Mesocosm Facility, Houghton, MI, USA - PEATcosm2014_Bin06_60_metaG | ecosystem: Environmental > Terrestrial > Soil > Wetlands > Peat | place...
CGCCAGGCCCGCCTGTCAACCGACGCCCGAAATCCTCCTCGTGCATGTCGGGCAGCCTCCCAACTCCCAAAATCAATCGCCATTCTGTTCCGCTCCCCCTTAGTTAGAACAAATTTACCGTGTATGTTCCCCTGTCCCATCCCTTTGTGGAAAGGCTGATCGGCACGATTCGACGCGAGTACCTGGATCGCACGCTGTTCTGGACAACGGCGGATCTCGAAAACAAGCTGCTCGATTTCAGAACATACTTCAACCATCATCGCTCGCATACTGCCCTGGAAGGGCGGACACCGGACCAAGACGCGCCTATGCCGCGACGAGGCGCCAATCCCCATTCCTTATAGATGGCAATGCCACTGTCGAGGGCTCTATCACACACCAATGGCTGCCTGATTCTCCGAAGACTCCTGCTCCGTGTGGTATCCGGCGGACATCGGCAAACGGCGCTTCCAACTGAAGCCAGTCGCTGTTTGTGCTAGTAAACGCGGGGCGGTTGGCGGATCTGATCCTTTCACTTCACTGCCACCAGCTACTCTCCGCCTGTGTGACTCGCCTCACTTGGACAGTGTGGTCACCGGTAGGATCGGTCAACATGGCAATTCGCCATAGACACGCGGGAGGCACAATTATTGTGCATCCGGCAGGGTCGGGAACTGACGCGGTGGTCCGACGACCTCCGTTTCCAGTCCCCGCCACGTCGAACGGAGCGTGCGGATTTCCCGCACTCCTCTCCCGTTGCCCGCTTCTGGGCAGGGGTTATGCGACTTAGGCCGGTGGGGCCGCTTTCGGGTCTTGTGTTGTAGCCACCGCACCTTTTTTGAGATTTGTTCCCATCCGACTGATCGGTCGGCATATGTCACATTTCATTCTTTGTAACCTACTGTTAAATAAGGAGTTGGTCGGGGCGCCCAGATTTGAACTGGGGACCTCTTGGTCCCGAAGCTAGTTATGTAAGTCTATCTGGTTGATTTTGCGGCACGCTTGGCAACGCAAAAGCACCCCAAAGCACGGCAAAAACGCTCAAGTGGTACCGATTTGGTACTCGTTTTTTTGTTACCTTCGCGGACGGCTCGCGATACGCACCCGTCCGGGTTCCACCACCGCGAAAGCGTCTGAGAGCCGCGCGCCCAGCTTCGCCACTGCTTCAACGACGGACGTGGGCTTGGCCCGGCGTGCACGACTGTGGAACCTCACCAGGATGACTCCCGCCGAGGAGCTCCCACGCGCGTACACCAATTCGCCGAAATCACGGTCTTCCGTAATGAGGATGCGCCGCTCGCCCAACGCGCGCCCCATCACCTGTTCGTCCACCGTGCCTTTGGCGACTTCGGCAATCGCGACGACGTCGTGGCCTGCCTCGCGCAGAGCCTGGATTACGGGTCCCGCACAGCTCTCGTCGGCCAGGAAATTCATGCTTTATGATTAGTGCCCAATCGGAGCGTCCGAGAGCAGCACCACTTCCTCATGGGCCACGCTCGCCGCGCCGTAGGCAATCGCCGCCCGGATGTCCTCGGGCGCGAGGTGCGGATAATCTTCGAGGAGCTCGCCTTCGCTCGCTCCCTCAGCAAGCTTGCGCAGGATCAGCTCGACCGTGATCCGCGTCCCCTGGATCACCGGTTTGCCCATCATCACCGCCGGGTTGATCTGAATTCGGTTAGTCGTCATCGCCTTGCCCTCTTACGATCATCCTACCACGTCAGTGAATCGTTCCTCAGCCAGTATTTGCAGGTCGGTCCTGCTCATCTGTCAGATAAGCATACACCGCTGCTTGGGTCACGTCCAGCGGCCCGAGTTGGGGTTTTCAGAGTTTGGTGTTTCCGGTCGCCGACCCAAGCACGGCACCTGCCAACTATTTTTCACCGGTCGACAAACATGACAACCGACCGCTGTATAGAGACAAGGCCACGGTTGCCAGCTTCCGTGTGTGGGGGCGGAAGGAGCCAGCCGGCTGAAGGATGCCGAGTACGATAAAGCACATCCTGTGAAGTAGCAGAAGCAACCTGGGTTGGTCGAGGAGAGGATCGTCAAAGGGATTCAGGTCCAAATACCGGCTTGATGACGGAAAGGTTGACGGCGCTCTTGTGCTACAGCACTGATTTTCCGGGATTTTCTTGAGTGACCCGCTTGGGAAACCTACTCTGCTATACCGCTCTGTTGAAAGTATATAGAAATTAATGGCTGTCTGGGCCACTTTCCTTCTTACCGGCTACTAACTCGCCCAATGCACCACCACAGTTCTGAGCCAAAAACCTTACCCATTCATCATCAGTTTCCGGAGCAACGCCGGTTACCTTGGCCCACGCCCTGTGCCAGATACAGCGAGTTTGCAGCTTACGATCAGACGCGTATTGCTTTTCCGCCGTGGCACGTGCTTTTAGGAATAAAACAGCTTCATCGTGCTCCAGGCGGTTCATTATCACTCTCGTGGAGGCGTCAAAGCTTAAGTCGGAATCACATATTGGCTTCAACCTCAAAAGCTCAAGTTCAGCTTTCTCATACGCCAACTCCCCTATTTTTATTCTGGTGTACTCCGCATCCAGCTTTGCCATACGGTACTTATGCCATGCGTCGGAGCAATCCAATTCAGCCGCATCTTCATCGGACCTACGCTGCTCCAGCGCCGCACTTTCCTCCGCTTGAGTTGCCCTGAATAAGGCCTTCCTTTGCTCGTTTTGGTAAGCGCCATAAATCCGCAATAAACCAAATCCAAGCACAAGAACAACAACCAATAGTATTACAACCGATTTTACCCTCATCTAATCCTCCTTTTTGGCCTTCAGACTCACCATCCACCTCCCAGAATGGTAATACTGTGAAATCTAGCGCGGCCTTCGGTGCGAGTGCGATCGTCAAGGGATCACCATCGGCTCGGCATCCGCAAGCCGGCGAATGATGCCAAAGCCGTGCAGCTCCTCGTCCCATTTCACGCCATGCACCGGCACGACCATCTTCGGTCGGACGGCTAAGGCGAAGGCGCGCAGATCAACGGGGGAGGCGTGGCCACTGGTGTGGATATAGGCGATCTCGGCCCCACCCGCCCGGCACCACTCCAGCGGCTCCGCGTGATAGGGTTCCGAGAGATAGCCGCTCCACATCGAGAAATTGAATGCGTCATCGGCGGTTGGGGCAACACCCGCGCGCTGATAATCGCGCAGCAGCGCGCGGCGCAGCATGATGACGTGGTGGCCGCCCACGAGCCCTAGCGCGGCGATGCCGTGTTGCGCCATTCTCGCCACGAAGTCCCCCCGGCCCTGTTTGCGGTAATAGCTGCCCAGCCCCTTGGTCACGACGACCTTTAAATTGGGGAATCCTGCTCGCGGCAGACGGGTCCCTGCCGCAATCCGATCGAGGACATCGGCGGTATAGAGATCGATGGCGAGGGTCCGGCCAGTGCGTTTTGCTGCCCGGTAAAGGCTCACCGTGCGGTCGATGTTCTGGCCCGACCACGACACAAAGACGCGGCCCTTGGTCCGTTTGAACAATTCGACGAGGTCCTGCTCGATATCTTTCTCACTCTTCACCGGCTTGTCCGAGCCGAGATTGGTCCCCTCGGTCACCAGCACGTCGATATCGGGCGGCGGGTTAGCCATAAACCGGTCCACAAGCACGGACTTGCGGCCATGACGGCGAAAGTCGCCCGTATAGAGAATCCTCTTACCCGCTCCCTCGACCAGCAGCATATAGGCGTCGAAGGCAGAATGGTCGGTGAAATAGGGTGTAACGGTGAATGGCCCGATGGCGAAGGGTCCCGAACGGCTGTTCCATGTCTCGAAGGTCCGGGTAAGCGGACGGCGCGTCACGTCGCCGGTAATCGCGATCAGCTTGGCCGACTTCGAGCCCGTCCAGATCGGCCAATCGGGCGGCAGTTCCTCCACCAGGCCCCAATGATCCTGATGGGGATGGCAGATGAGAACGGTCGCTGGCCGGGTCCGATCCAGCGACGCCGGCAGCAGGCCGGTCGCGCCTTCCGGCGCGTCGAGCGGCCGCCCGGCATCGAGAATAAGACGGCCACCATCCGGGTGCGCAATCTCAATGCAGCTCCCGCCGATCTGCCGCGTGCCGCGATGGACGGTCAGCCGAACGCCAGTCAAGATCCCACCTCTGGTCGGCGGAGGCGGTAAGGCTTATTGGTGAGGACCAGACAAGGGATTTCCTCGGCTTGCAGTCTTTGCCGGTGAAATTCCCAATTGCCCTTCTTCCGATATTGCTCACCGCCAAATATAACGAGACGCGGCATAGGATCGACTTTCAGACCCGAAGCCTCCTTTGAGGCCGCTATCACCAACGGGTCTAGTGCCGGTCGATCGGGGAATTGTGCGGCCATTTGGTGCATATCAATGAGCAGATGACAGAGGGTTTGGTAAGCATTTTCGACGCATCTTGCATGGTCGTTCACCGCCAGGTAGGCGCGGTATGTTTTGAGTTGAAACATCACCTCTGGCATGGTTTCCGAACGCAGACGCGCATCGTCAATCATCTTGGCTTCCCAAAAGACAATGCGTATCCCATCCCCTTCGCGTTCGAGGGCGACGCAGTCCATGCGCTGAGCAGTCTTCCGATCGCCTGACGCGGGCAAGCCCATTTCAACATCGATGATGCTGGAATTGCAGGCGATGAGTTCGTCCACGCAGGTCTTTTCAGGCCCTTTATGTTTATCGGCCCGCTCGATCCATTTATGGAGGGTGGAGGAGCCTTCATAAATCAGAGTCTGACCAGTTTTAGGATCTCGGATATCTGTCCCATTGCGCATCTGCGCATAGACTTGCCCGGTCGTTTCCTCCCCAAACGCGTATTTGACATGTGTCGAGACGTAGGGCTCGCGAGCCCTTGAGAACTGGACGCGCGCGACTGATTGACCACGCCGATAGAAATTTAGATAGTTATTTCGCACCGCGAGCCGGAGTCCCTGATCCTCTGCGGTCGAGCCACTTGGTCTCCACAGTTCCATCAGGTCTTTCCACCAGTTCGTGCCCGGCTTCTCCGCCAAATGGCGGAGCGAGGCCAAAGCCGCGGGCCGTATCCTCCGCGCAAATTCTTTCATATGCTCCTCCCGGGGCCGCACATCACATGGGACTATCAGCGAAGTGTTGCGGTCCAGTTTTTGCAGTCCATACGTTTCGTGCTGCGATAGGGGCTGTCCCGCTTTCCTTCCATTCGATCCGGCGGCGCGCGACCTAGGGCTCTGCCAGTTTTTTCAGCGCGCCTTCGACCATCGAGCAAAGATCTTCCACCAAAGAGTCGGTCTTGATCACATAACGGTATGCTCCCAGATTCACGGCCTGGATAGCGGTCGACATGGTCGGAACGGCGGTCATCAGGATGAACGGCGCCCGGCTCTTTGTGGCGTGTGCGTGTTCGAGCAGATCGAGCCCGGTCACGTCCGCCATGCGGATATCCGAGATGATAACGTCGTAGCCCGCCGAATCAATTTTCGTTTTCGCGGCTTGTCCGCTCGTGACGGTTTCCACGATATGGCCCTTCTCGCGAAAGGTGTTTTCCAAAATCTGACATAGTGATTCTTCGTCGTCGATAATCAGCAGTCGCGCCATGCAAGACTCCTTATCTCGGACAGGATTTGCGTTTTGCCTTTGCGGTCAACTGGCAATATACTCCTAACCGCTTCTCAGGGCAATGGCCAGCCGGGTCTTCAGCGTTCGGCAGGCTGACGCTGAGCACAGCTTTACGGTAGCCGGTGCCGGAGGAAGTTCTAAGGCCAACGGACTGACAGGCGTGGCGGGTGCGCACGTCGTTTGTGGAGCGCATGGGTCCGCTGTGATGGGCACGGCATTGGCCAGCTTGAAAAACAGGTTCAGCGAGATCGTGCGCAACGCCAGGACCTCGGCCAGAATGCTTTGCTCGCACGTATGGGGTCTGCCCGCCCTCGACAGGACGTCGCGTGCCCATTCGCTGATCGTCTACACCCCCGCGATGGTTGCAAACTTGGCGTAGTCCTCTTCGGTGACTTTGTTCCTGATGGATTTCGTTCGAAGTGTGGCCATTGAATTTAGCTCATAAAATCAATAAGTTCCCATATGGAAACTTTTCGTCGCTGGCGAGAGCCTCCCAGTAAGCGATTCAGCCTTAGGCGCTGAATTTTCAATAAGTTCCCATATGGAAGCATAAGTTCCCATACAGCACCCTGCGGGGGGTGACGTGTCACCCTTCACCCGGCGCGCAGCGCCGCACCGCTGCCGCACACTACTGACACTGCCTGGTGCGGTCCGCTGGCGGCGAATATGACGTGCATGAAGGTGCCGCCGCTTGGCATCACTGCCGATAGCGGCGGGACTCCCGCTCCGTCCACCCCGACACACCAATTCCTTCATGGGCGGGATGGCTGCGGCGAAGGCACTATCACTACCAAAAGTTTTTCGCTGGTCCAATGGTTTCTAATAGGGTGTGAACTTCTTCTTGCAACCATTTGCAAGTCTGAAGTGCCGCCCTCGGGGCTGCCCCGTACTGCTCGAAGTAACCCATTGCAGCGATTAGAATTGCCGCCGTGCCCCATTTGCAGATTCCAATGGTTGCAATTCACACACATCATTTTTCGGTTAGGTCCCCCCGCGCCAAGATAAACCCTCGGAAGCCTTGAAATGGAATAACGCTAAGTTATAGACATCGTGGGGATTAGAACCTCGAAACGCACGCCTTGGACTTGCGGTTCCAGGTCGGACGGAGAGCCTCCCTTGCCGTCATTTGACAGAAAAGAAAGTTCGACTTATCAATCCCTATGATCGGGCAATCCTCGCGCGTCTCGATCCTGAGGGACGAAGTGGGTTGTCCTATCGCGGGTTGTGGGAGCGGACAGCTAAGCAGGCTGGATGAGGGCACTGCAGGGGCAGGGCCCAGACGAGAGGTTGGATGGTCCGTCTCTACGCAGAAGGATTTATGGGGTAGCGACCTTGAATTGTGCTGCCCTGGGAGGTTGTAAGCCGTATGGCAGATGGAATTGAAATACTTCTTACCAGCAAGGAAGCGTCACGAGTTCTGAAGATTCATCCGAAAGTCCTTGAACGGATGGCGAAGCGTGGCGAAGTGCCAGCGCTGAAGGTTGGTAAATTCTGGCGGTATCACGTTTCGGCTCTGGACGCCTGGATCAGCTCAAGGCTACAATCAGGCAGCCAAGCGTGCCGCACGGCAACTTCATTCTGATTGGAGGAACCATGCAGGCACGATACCAGTACGGAGATTTGAGGATTCGGAGGCGGAACAAGGGGCCGGACGTTTGGCAGTTCCGCTATTTCGAGAATGGAAGGCGAAAGTCAGTGTTAGTCGGGACGGTTGAAAAACTCCCGACGAAGGCCGACGCGGAGCGGGCTGTTGAACACATTCGGCACACGATCAATGACCAAAACCCACAAGCGCAGTTCCACACTGTCACCGTGGCAGCGCTAATTGATCGCTTTATGAAACAACACGTACCAAAACATTGCCGAAAGTTGACCGCGAGCGTGTATCGCAGTCTCTTTGAAACTCATATCCGGCCGAAGTGGGGAACCGAATTGGTTGAGAATGTCAGGCCAATGGTCGTGAAAGAATGGCTTGAGGGTATGCCGCATTCCCGACAAGTCAAAGCCCACGTTCGCGGCTTATTGCACACCCTCTTTCAGGCGGCTATTTTGTGGGGCTTGATGGAAAACAACCCTGTTAACCCTGTACGGCAATCCCGAAAGCGGTTAAAGAAACCACGTGTTCTCACGCCGGCAGAATTCAAGCTGCTCCTGTCGCAGCTCGCGGAACCCTACAAGTCGATGGTGATAACCGTTGCTTGCTTGGGCCTCCGGGTTTGCGAATTACTGGGTCTAGAGTGGGGTGACCTCGACTTTGAAAACCTCACTGTGAAAGTCCAGCGAAGCATTGTCGAGGGAGAAGTCAACGAACCTAAGACGGAAGCCTCTGAAAGCACACTTCCGCTTGACCCGGATTTGGCCGAAGTCCTGTTAGCCCATAAGGCGGGCAGTCACTACAAGGCTGATTCGGATTACGTCTTTGCTGGGGCAACAGGCAAACCACCTTGGCCGGATGGCATACTCACAGATCACCTAAAGCCAGCGGCGACCAGGGCCGGAATCGGCAACATCGGCTGGCACACCTTCAGGCACACCTATTCGACGCTCCTACACTCCCTGGGCACGAGTCCGGCAGTCCAAAAAGAACTCCTGCGCCATGCCGATATTCAAACCACGTTGAACATCTACACTCAGGCTGTTTCGGCAGAGAAGCGGGAAGCGGCATCGAAGGTGGTCAATGCCCTATGGAAAGAGTAGGTGTGGTACGAATTGGTACTTTTCGAGAAATCTCTTTGGGTGCAAGTCCTTTGAAAAGATGGTCGGGGCGCCCAGATTTGAACTGGGGACCTCTTGGTCCCGAACCAAGCGCGCTACCAGGCTACGCTACGCCCCGATAAAAGCAGGTTGCAGGGAACAGGTGACAGGTTACAGGACGAAACCGAAGCAATTCTCATCCCCACTATAACCTGTAACCTGTTCCCTGTAACCTCAAGTTGGTCGGGACGGCCAGATTTGAACTGGCGACCCCTTGCACCCCAAGCAAGTGCGCTACCAGGCTGCGCTACGTCCCGATAAATGCAGGTAACAGGTAACAGGCAAAAACCGAACCAACAACGGTCTTCCCTGTAACCTGTACCCTAAACCACGCTAGCACTTCCGCGAAAGCATTGTCAATATCGTCTGCATCTCCTGCCGGATTTCCTTCAGTTCCGCCGCGTTCAAGGGAGATTGAAACAAGTGCTTCTGCTCCGCAGGATTCTTACCCTCGCTCGCCAAATACCGTCGTGCCCCTTCAATCGTAAACCCCTTCTCGTAGAGGAGCCGGCGGATTTGGAAGACCAGGTCCACATCTTTGCGCCGGTAAAGCCGGTGTCCCGACTTGCCTTTCACCGGGCGCAGGGAAGAGAATTCCGTTTCCCAATACCGCAGGACAAAGGCCTTGGTACGGGTCAACTCGCTGACCTCGCCGATGCGGTAATACAGTTTGTCCGGGATCGCCACGTCGGTGGGCGTAACCTCGATCAAGCGTGCAGCGCGACCTCGAGACATAATCCACAGATTACGCAGATTGCACAGATTAAACAAGAGGAGAGGAAAAAAGACCAAGCGGCAAACGGGAACAGCGCGCGGGGGCCACAACTTCCCCGTCACGGCCTCGGCTCCTGTGCGAGCACGCTTTGCCCCAGAATCCTTATTCTCGCCGGCTCCTGCTCTGTCGTTGATTCTTTCTTGTGGTCTTCTCTAAACTGTGAAATCTGCGTAATTGTGGATCGTTACCCGAAATCCCCAACCTTGCGATATACTCTGCCATTTCCAGGAGGCTCATGCTCCTGGGTTCGGAATTGAAGCTGGACTCTCACCGAACGCTAGGTTGGAATAGCCGAGAGGCGATCAGGCTTTTGGCGAAGGGAGACTGTAACTTATGGGGCAAGTCATTATTGGCATCGATGTGGGTGGCACAAAAGTGGCAGGAGGACTGGTAACACTCAAGGGACGGCTGGTTGAATCACAGGTCGTCCCCACGCATGCGGACAAGGGATTTGGGAAGAGTTATGCCCAGATCGTTCACCTGATCGGGCGCTTGGTGCGCGCGGCAGGAGGCAAGGGAAACGTGGGCGGCATCGGCATCTGCGCGCCCGGTCCGCTCAATCCCAAAACAGGGGTGGTGCTGAATCCTCCCAATTTGCCCGGGTGGCGGAACATTGAATTGGCGAAGATGGTGGGGAAAGAATTCGGCTTGCCGACCAAACTGGAGAATGACGCCAATGCCGCGGGCTTGGCGGAGGTGCTGTTCGGCGCCGCAGTGGGTTACAAAGATGTTTTCTATGTCACCGTCAGCACCGGCATCGGAACCGGCATCATTATCAACAAGAAGATCTACCACGGCAAAAACGGCGTCGCCGGCGAAGGCGGGCACGTCTCCATTGACTATCGCAGCTCCTACCGGTGCGGCTGCGGAACCTATGGCGACATTGAATCCCTGGCTGCGGGCCCGGCCATGGCCCGGCGAGCGCGCGTGATGCTCGAGCAGGAACATAGCATGCCCAGCATCCTACGCGATCTGGCGCACGGCCACGCCGAAGAGATTTCGCCCCTGATGATTCAGCAGGCGGCCAGTAAAGGCGACCTTGTGGCCAAGGCCATCCTCGATGAAACCGGCTTCCTCCTGGGCTTCTGGCTGGCCAGTATGATCAGCCTGTTCGACCCTGAGGCCATCGTGATCGGCGGCGGCGTTTCACACATTGGCAAGCCCTTGTTTGATAAGATCAGGATGACAATACCTCGCCATACGGTTAACCAGTCCGCGGCCCAGACGCCGGTATTGCCCGCCAAACTGCGGACGAATGTGGGCGTC
>Ga0181527_1005590_pt1 | contig 10356 bp, 7 predicted proteins | sample PEATcosm2014_Bin_30_FD_119762 | JGI IMG/M metagenome (GOLD analysis project Ga0181527, IMG submission 119762) | Peatland microbial communities from MTU Mesocosm Facility, Houghton, MI, USA - PEATcosm2014_Bin06_60_metaG | ecosystem: Environmental > Terrestrial > Soil > Wetlands > Peat | place...
AGCCGTCCTACGAGTGCGACATTACCTACGGCACGAACAACGAGTTCGGTTTCGACTACCTCCGCGACAACATGCGTCACGAGGCCAAGGGCGACGACCACCACCCGAAGCCCATGCAGCAGGTGCAGGGTTCGCTGCACTACGCGATCATCGACGAGGTGGACAACATCCTGATTGACGAGGCGCGGACGCCGCTGATCATTTCCGGCCCGGCGCACGACGACATCACCCGCTACGCCAAGGCCGACCGCATCGCCCGCCAGCTCCGCAAGGGCCCGCACTTCGAGGTCAACGAGAAGGAGCACACGGCGCACTTGACGGACGAAGGGGTGCGGGCTGCCGAGCAGTTGGCCGGGGTCGAGAGCTTCTACACGGCGGGCCACATGGAATGGCCGCACCTGATCGACAACTCGCTGAAGGCCCACCACCTCTACAAGCGCGACGTGAACTACATCGTCAACGACGCCGGCGAGGTGGTGATCGTCGACGAGTTCACCGGGCGGCTCATGCCCGGCCGCAACTGGAGCGACGGGCTGCACCAGGCCGTCGAGGCCAAGGAAGGCGTGCAGATCAAGGAAGAGTACCAGACCCTGGCCACCATCACCCTGCAGAACTTCTTCAAGCTGTACGACAAGATTTGCGGGATGACGGGCACGGCCATGACCGAGGCCAGCGAGTTCTGGAAGATCTACAAGCTCGACGTGCTGGCCATTCCCACGAACCGGCCGCTCTTCCGCGTCAATAACCCGGACGTCATCTACCGCAGCGAGCGCGAGAAGTACCAGGCCATCGCCGACGAGATCGAGCGGATGTATAAGTGGGACACGGTCGCCAGCGGCCGCAACGAGGTCTTGCTGGGCAAGATCGTGCGCGAGACGGACGACGCGGTGGAGCTGGAGGAGCGCGAGAGCCGCCAGCGGACGAAGATCCCCCGCAGCCAGGTCCGCCAGATCGAGCGGGCCGGGCGGCCCATGCTGGTGGGCACCGTCTCCATCGAGCGGAGCGAGCTGATCTCGCGGATGCTCGACCAGCGCGGCGTGCCGCACCAGGTGCTGAACGCCAAGCACCACCAGCGCGAGGCGGAGATCGTGGCCCAGGCCGGGCGCAAGGGCGCGGTCACCATCGCCACGAACATGGCCGGCCGCGGCACCGACATCATCCTCGGCGGCAACCCCGAGTCGATGGCTTGGGCCCGGCTGCAGGAAAAATACCCCACGCGGCTGGACGTGCCCGCCGCCGAATGGGACGCCCTGGTGCAGGAGATCGAAGGCCGCGAGCACATGAAGGCCGAGGGGCGGGAAGTGGCCGCGATGGGCGGGCTGCACATCCTGGGCAGCGAGCGGCACGAAGCCCGGCGGATCGACCTGCAGCTCCGCGGCCGCTGCGGCCGGCAAGGCGACCCCGGCAGCAGCCGCTTCTACCTCTCGCTGGAAGACGATCTCATGCGGATCTTCGCCGGCGAGTGGGTCAAGAACATCCTCACCCGCCTGGGCATGCAGGAGGGCGAAGCCATCGAAAGCCGCATGGTCTCCCGCCGCATCGAGGGCGCCCAGAAGAAAGTCGAAGAACGCAATTTCGAGATCCGCAAGAACCTGCTCGAATACGACGAAGTCATGGACGAGCAGCGCAAGCGCGTCTACGGCTACCGCCAGCGGATCCTGGAAGGCGCCAACTGTAAGCAACTCGTGCTGGAGATGATCCGCCAGCAGGTCGACCGCCACCTCGACCAGTGCCTGGCCCGCGACTACGGCACCGAGAGTTTTGCGAAGTGGGCGGGCAAGGAGCTGGCCGTCGAGTTCGACGCCCGCGACTTCCGCGGCATGGACTTCCACGACGCCGCGCAGAACGCGCTGGACCAGGCCGAGCGCAAGGCCGAAAGCCAGATCTTCGACGCGCTGGAGGAGAACCTGCCCGCCGAGGTCGATCCGCGCGAGTGGAATTGGGAGGCCCTGGCGAAGTTCGCCAATACCCGCTGGCGCCTGAGCCTGCGCGACCGGGACCTGAAACAGGTCGGCCGCGAGCATCTCGCGGAGTTCCTGGTCGAGAAGGCCCAAGCGGCCATCCGCAAGACCGATCTGGCGGCGGGCGAGCCGCTGTTGGCGGCCGACTTCGGGTTGCAGTCGGCCTGCGGTTGGGTGCGGCACAAGTTCGGCATCCAGTTGCCGCCGGACGACGTCCGCGAAATGCCCCCCGAGGAGTTCAAGCAGCTCGTCTGCCAGCGGGCGGAGGCCGCCTACCGCGAGAAGGAAATCGAGTACCCGGTGATGGCCGGCCTGTCGCACTTCACCACCCGCGATGCCGGCGGCCACAAGCGCTACGACCGCGAGGGACTGGTCGCGTGGGCCCGCGAGCGATTCCAGGTGAGCCTGGACCTGGACGACCTCAAGAACCGGCAACGAGACGAGATCCGCACGCTGCTCGTCGAGCAGAGCCGGCGGCACGCCGATACGGCGGTCGAGCCGGCGGCCGAAGTCCAGACACGGCTCGCGCAGCTCTTCAACGGCCAGCCCCTCTCGCCCAAAACCCTCCGCGAGGCCCTGGCGGACGGCCGGCTGCGGGCCCTGGCCGACTGGCTGGCCAACGACCTGCACTACCCGCTGTCGCCCGAGGCGATGGCCCGCATGAAGCCGGAGATCCTGCACAACTACCTGGCCGCCGCCGTCGAGGCCCGCTTCCGCCCCGAAATGCAGAAGATGGAGCGCTCGCTGGTCCTGCAACTGCTGGACGGCGCCTGGAAGGACCACCTGCTGGTGATGGACCACCTCCGCGGCAGCGTGGGCCTACGCGGCTACGCCCAGGTCGATCCCAAAGTCGAGTACAAGCGCGAAGGTATGCGGGCCTTCGAGCAGATGTGGGACTCCATCGGCGAGCGGGTGACCGACCTCATCTTCCGCATGGAGCAGCTCGACGAGAGCTTCGTCGGCTCGACCTGGACCGGCGCCGAGGCGGTCCACCGCGAGGCCACCCCCGCCAGCGAGATCGCCGCGCAGCAGCAGGCCGCTATCGACGGCACGCAGACGGACCATAAGCCGCAGCCCATCCGCAACCGCCAAGAGCGGGTCGGCCGCAACGACCCCTGCCCTTGCGGCAGCGGCAAGAAGTTCAAGAACTGCCACATGCGGAAAGGCGGGTAGGAAGCGATGATCGACGCGGAAATCCAGACCGAACTCCTGAAGCAGGTTGAGCAGCTCCCGATGGCGAAGCAGCGTCAGGTGCTACGATTCGCCAGGTCGCTCGCCGAACGCCGGCCCGAGGGCGTGCCCGGCGATCGGCTCCTGCGCTTTGCGGGGACGATGACGCACGAAGAAGCTCAAGAGTTCCTGCGGGGGATCGAGGAGAAGTGCGAGAGGATCGATCCCCATGGCTGGTGATTTGCTTCTGGACACCAACATCGTGGCGGCACTGTTCGAAAACGACCCGGCCGTCACTGGCCGACTGACGGATCGCTCGCGAGTCTACCTGTCCGCAACGGTCCTCGGCGAGTTGTACTTTGGGGCGCTCAAGTCGAAGAGGCCGAGCGAGAATCTACGGCGAATTCACGATCTGTTGTCAGGTGTCGCGCTCGTCGAATGTGATGCCGAGGTCGCGTTGGCCTACGGCACGATAAAGGATGAGTTGCGACTGAAGGGCCGGCCGATTCCGGATAATGACGTCTGGATTGCTGCGGCGGCGCGATGCTACGGGCTCAGCCTCGTTTCGCGCGAATAGCATTTTTCGCAAGTGGATGGGTTGGCCTGGGAGCAGCGGTAATGAGAGCAGTGGCAATTGGTGACTATTGCGAGGGAAGGATTCCTCAGTGCCCTATCTGCTAAACGCCTTCTACCTGCTCTTGATCCTCCTCGCCCTGCCCTGGCTTGTCTTCCAGGCCATCCGCGCTGGCAAATACCGCGAGGGCTACGCGGAAAAGTTCCTCGGGCGGGTGCCGTGGCGGAGTTCAACGAAGGCGTGCCTCTGGCTGCACGCGGTCAGTGTCGGCGAAGTGAACCTGTTGGCCCCGCTCCTGCGGTTGTTGGAGCGCGAGCACCCGGATTGGGAGTGCGTCGTCTCGACCACGACCCGCAGCGGCATGGCGCTGGCCCGCAAGAAATACGCCGGCCACACGGTGTTCTACTGCCCGCTGGATTTCACCTGGGCCGTGCGGGCCGCGACGGGCCGGGTGCGGCCGGACGTGGTGGTGCTGGCCGAGCTGGAGCTCTGGCCGAACCTGGTGGCGGCCGCCCGGCAGTCGGGCGCCCGGGTGGCGGTGATCAACGGCCGGCTGAGCGAGCACAGTTTCCGCGGCTACCTGCGGATTCGCCCGCTGCTGGCGAGGCTGCTCCGCAAAATCGACCTCGTGGCCGTGCAGGACGAGACCTATGCGCGGCGGTTCCTCGACTTGGGGGCCCGGCCTGAGACGGTGCACGTCACCGGCTCGATGAAGTACGATGGCGCCCAGACCGACCGCGCGAACCCGCTCACGCAGCGGCTGGCCGGGCTGGCGGGTTTCGCCGCGGACGACGTGGTACTGCTGGCGGGCAGCACACAGGAGCCGGAGGAGGCCGTGGCCCTGCAAGTCTACCGGGAGTTGAGCCGCCGCTGGCCCAAGCTGCGGCTGGTCCTCGTCCCACGGCACCCCGAGCGGTTCGAGGCAGTCGCGAAGCTCTTGGACGCCTCGGGCCTGCCCTGGCAGCGGCGAACAGCGTTGGAAAAGCCCCCGGACTGCGTCCGGGGGTCTCCGCCGCGGTGCAACCCCCGGATGCAATCCGGGGGCTTGGAGCGCGACGACGTCCCCCCCTGCCCTGCCCCGCGGGTCTTGTTGGTCGACATGGTGGGCGAGCTCGGGGCGTGGTGGGGCACGGCACAGATTGCGTTTGTGGGCGGGAGCCTGGGCCGCCGGGGTGGGCAGAACATGATCGAGCCGGCGGCCTACGGCGCCGCGGTCTGCTTCGGCCCCAACACGTGGAACTTCCACGACATCGTCCAGGCCATGCTGGCCCACGACGCCGCGCTGGTGGTCGCCGACGGCCAACAGTTGCGGCAGTTCGTGGGCCGCTGCCTGGAGAAGCCCGAGGAAGCGGCTGTGCTCGGCCGCCGGGCCCGCGACCTCGTCCTCCGCCAGCTCGGGGCCACGCAGCGAACCCTCGGGCTGTTGACCGCCCTGGTGGAAACCCCGCCGGTTCCCCAGGCCGCAAACTCGCGGCAAGCAGCCTGATGCGGCCGGCCGTGAGACTGGCCTTGCCAGTCCGGCGGCCAGGCCATAAGCTTATGAAGGACTGAGGATCGGAAGTCCCCGCAGCCGCGCGAAAGATCGATCGACAGGAGAAGCGCACGGATGGATGCCATTGGGGAGACGGTCGCAACCAGCAGCTCGCCAAGGCACGGGGCCAGCCCGCAGGCGGTTTCCCGCTCGGAATCGGTCTGCCGGGCGATGCGGCGCACCCGCCAATGGCTGCTGGACCGCCAGCAGGCCGACGGGGCGTGGTGCGCCGAGCTGGAAGGCGACACGATCCTGGAGAGCGAGACGATCCTGCTTTGGGCGGTCTTGGGCCGGGAGGGCACGCCGCTGGCCCGCCGGGCCGCCGCGTACCTGCTCGAGAAACAACTGCCGGAGGGCGGCTGGGCCAAGTTCCCCGGCGGCCCCCTGGACATCAGCGGCAGCGTGAAGGCCTATTTCGCGCTGAAGTTGACCGGCCACGACCCGCAATCCGAACCCTTGGAGCGGGCCCGCCGCGCCATCCTCACCCACGGCGGCGCCGACGCGGTGAACACCTTCACGCGGTTCTTCCTGGCAATGTTGGGCCAGATCCCCTACGACCGCTGCCCGTCCGTCCCACCCGAGGTCGTGCTGCTGCCGAAGTGGCTGCCCGTCAACCTCTACGCCACCAGCGCCTGGTCGCGGACGATCTTCGTGCCCTTGTCGATCATCTCGGCAGTACAGCCGGTTCGGGAGGTCGCGCCGGCCCGCGGCATCCGCGAGCTGTTTCTCCGCGATTCGGCGGATTGGCCGACGCCGCGCTGTCCGGGGCTGCCCGCCAGCACGCGGTGGCTGAGTCTGGATCGCATTTTCGCCGCCGTCGACGGCCTGCTGAAATGGTGCCAGCGGCACCGCGTTCTTCCTTGGCGGCGGCAGGCATTGGCCGCGGCTCGAGACTGGATGCTCGCCCGCTTCGAGCAGAGCGACGGCCTGGGGGCCATTTATCCGCCGATCGTCATGAGCCTGGTGGCGCTGAAGTGCCTGGGCTATGACGACCAGAGCCCGCCGGTGCGCTACTGCCTGAAACAACTCGAGGACCTGGCGATTGAGGACCCCGCGGCGGGCTCGCTGCGGTTCCAGCCGTGCAAGTCGCCGGTGTGGGACACGACGATCACGCTCCGCGCGCTGGCCGCCGCCGGAGTGCCGCCCGAGGCGCCGGCCATCGGCCGGGCCGTCCGCTGGCTCTTGGACCGGCAAACGAGCCGGCGGGGCGACTGGTCGAAAACGGTCCGCGCCGAGCCGGGAGGCTGGTACTTCGAGTACGCCAACGAGTTCTATCCCGACGTGGACGACACGATCATGGCCCTCATGGCCCTCCAGGCGCAATTCGAGGGTGGCAGTTTAGCGGGCGGGCTTGCCCACCATGAGATCGCGGAAGGCGGCAGTTTAGCGGGCGGGCTTGCCCGCCGTGACTTTGCGGAAGCCGCAGGGCCGCCCCGCGCGTACCCGGCGGAGGGCGGCAGGACCTGCGGCGGCCACCTGCCGCCGGCGTTGTTGGGCCGCTCGATGGCCGCCATCGACCGTGGCCTCCGCTGGGTGCTGGCCATGCAGAACAACGACGGCGGCTGGGGGGCGTTCGATCGCAACAACCACCGGCAGTTCCTGTGCCACGTCCCGTTTGCCGATCACAACGCGATGATCGACCCGAGCACGCCCGACCTCACCGGCCGGGTGCTGGAGACCCTGGGCAAACTCGGCGGGCGGGTTGGGGACCCGGCGGTGGATCGGGCCGTGGCCTACCTCCGCAGCAGCCAACAGCGCGACGGAAGCTGGTTCGGCCGCTGGGGCGTCAACTACATCTACGGCACCTGGCAGGCCGTGACCGGCCTGGTCGAGGTTGGCGTCCCCAGGAAAGACCCGGCCGTGGCAACTGCCGCGGACTGGCTGCTGGCCCACCAGCAAGCCTGCGGCGGTTGGGGCGAGTCGCCCGCCAGCTACGACGCCCCGCAACTCCGCGGCCGCGGCACGCCAACCGCCTCGCAGACGGCCTGGGCGCTGCTGGGGCTGATGGCCGCCGGCCTCGACCGGCACCCGGCCGTGCTCGAGGGCATCGACTACCTGCTGGCCCGGCAGGAGGACGACGGCCGTTGGCACGAAGCCGAGTTTACCGGCACGGGCTTTCCGCGGGTATTCTATCTCCGCTACCATTACTACCCGATTTACTTCCCGCTGCTGGCCCTGGCCCGCTGGGCGGCCAACACCCGCTAACCCCCGCATGCGATTCCCGCTCTCCTTGACCCGCTCGCTGGCCGGTTACTTGCTCCGCCAGAAGCTCCGCGGCCGCCGGCGCTTTCCGCTGGTGCTCATGCTCGAGCCACTGCACGCGTGCAACTTGTCGTGCGTCGGCTGCGGGCGGATCCGCGAGTACGCCTCGACCCTGGCCATGCGGATGTCGCCGGCCGAGTGCCTGGCTGCGGCCGACGAGTGCGGCGCGCCGGTCGTCAGCGTCTGCGGCGGCGAGCCGCTGCTTTACGCCCGGATCGGCCAGCTTGTCAGCAACCTCATCCAACGCCGCAAGCACGTCTACCTTTGCACCAACGGCCTGCTCTTGGAGGAGAAGCTGCGAGAGCTGCCCGCCAGCAGGCGGCTCTTGCTGAACGTCCACCTGGACGGCATGGAGGCCACACACGACCGCCTGGCCGGGCGCGATGGTGCCTTCGCCGCCGCGGTTCGCGGCATCCGCGCGGCCGTCGCCGCCGGCGTCGCAGTCACGATCAACACGACCGTCTACCGCCAGACCGACGTCCACGAGCTCGCCGTGTTGTGGGAGTACGTGACGGAGTTAGGGGTCCGCGGGCTGATGGTCTCGCCCGCCTTCGGCTTCGAGGCAGCGGGGCACCCTTTAGGGTCGGCGGCGGGCGCGGAGCGGGTCTTCATGACCCGCGCGGAAGCCCATGAGAAGTTCCGCCGGCTGCGGCCGCTTTTTCGCCGCTTCCGGCTGGCTGCCTCGCCGCTGTACCTGGATTTCCTCTGCGGCCGGCGCGAGCTGGCTTGTGCCGCGTGGGCCAGCCCCACGCGCAACGTCCGCGGCTGGCGCGGTCCCTGCTACCTCATCGGCGACGCGCATTACGCTACCTACCGCGAGCTGGTCGAGGCGACGGACCGCGTGGCGATGGGGCCAGACCACGACCCCCGCTGCGAGCATTGCCTGATGCACTGCGGCTTCGAGCCCGCCGCCGTGCTGTCCGCCAACCGCCGGCTCCGCGACATGCTCGCCATGGCCCTCTGGCAGATGACGTGATCAACCCCGGACCGACCATGCTTCGCATGGTGCCCGCCGGGGGGGCTTTTCCCTCGCGCGGTGAACGCGTATCCTCATGGCATGGGCGCCTGGAATGGATGGTATCACGTCAACGGCAACACGTACGGCACCTGGCTCCCGGGCGACTCGAGAGGCTGGCGCACGAAGAAGCACCGGCGGCACGTCGCAGGAGACTACAAACACCCTCCGCCGCCCGGAACCGATGAGCTTCTTCATCAGTTCAATCGCCGGAGCCTCGCGCTGGCGCCTGTTCATCTGACACCCTCGCAGCGACAAATCGCAGGCCAAGCCGTCGTGGAAATGCTCATGTGCCAGAGCATCGAAACGACCGCCCTTTGCGTGACGGCTGCCCATTTCCACCTGCTCGGGCGCTTTCGGGACGCGCAGGTGCGGCCCCCGGTCGGACAAGCCAAGAAGCACGCATGTTTCGTGCTGAAGGACTCCGGCTTGGCTGGCCGTCTCTGGACGGCGAAGGCCAAGGTGACGCCGATCCGGGATCGAGGGCATCAGGTCAACGTGTTCCATTACATATGCCGGCATCAAGCGGAGGGTGCGTGGTTGTGGACGTTTCGCGACGGGATCTATTGGCCGTCGACGATCCAGAGGAAATGAAAGGCAGCCCCCCGGACGCAGGCACCGCGCGGAGCGTGGTCGGGGGCTTTTCCTCCCGACGCTAAAAAGCCCCCGGACTGCGTCCGGGGGGTTGGTGAGGCATCATGGAACCGTGCGATTTCGGCATCGTGTTCGCTCTGGCCGCCGAGGCGGGCGGCATGGTCGATCTGCTGGAGAACGTCGCCGTCACCCGCGGCCACGGATTCACGGTCCGCCAGGGCCGGCTCCACGGGCGGAGCGTAGTGCTGGTGGAGTCGGGCCCCGGCCGCGAACGGGCCGCCCGGGCGACCCACGCCCTGCTGGACGCCCACCGGCCGCCGCGGGTCGTCTCGGCCGGCTTCGCGGGCGGACTCGATCCCACCCTGTGCCACGGCGACCTCGTGCTGGCCGACACGATCGTCGATTGCCAGGGGCATCATGAGCCGTTGCTTCTTGAGGGGGCGGCCCCAATGGTCCCCGACATTTCCGCATGCCGCGTCGGCCGGCTGCTGGCGGTCGACCGGATCATCCGCCTGCCCGGCGAAAAGCGGGAGCTGGGCGTGCGGCACCAGGCCCTGGCCTGCGACATGGAGAGCCTGGCGGTGGCTGAGGTCTGCCGCCAACGCAGCGTGCCGCTCTTGGCCGTCCGCGTCATCAGCGACACGACCGACGAAGAGTTGCCGGCCGACATCGAGAGGCTCTTGGCCCAGGCGAACACCGCCGGGCGCTGGGGCGCGGCGATCGGCTCGATCCTGCGGCGGCCCTCGACCCTGAAAGACCTGCTCCGCCTCCGGCACCGCGCGATCGAAGCCTCCGACCGCCTGGCGAAGTTCCTCGCGGAGATCATCCGGCGATCGGGGGAGCAGGCCCCTGCGGAAGGCAGCGAAGTGTTGCCGGACTGCCCCTGAACTCCCACCCTCCGCTTCGCATACCTGCGCTACCGTCGCTACGGCCCCAGCAGGCTTGTTGGTCATCGTTTTCGCGATTTTCCAGAACGAACCTCCCACTGCATCCCTCCTACTGGGGAATTTGGTCCGCCGGTTTACTGCCAACGGGCTTCGGGACCCCCAGTAGCACAGGCTTCCAGCCTGTGACGAGGCGACACAGGCAAGATGCCTGTGCTACCAAGGAGCGGTTCCCTGGAGGGTTCCTCGTGCCGACTTATCAAGGAGCACCGCCGCCCGGGCCCTTCCGGGATGGAGGCCGACACCTGACACCTAACACCTCTCCCGGGGCCCCGGCCACCCGATACTAGCGGACGGGCTGGCCC
>Ga0181527_1005596_pt1 | contig 10352 bp, 8 predicted proteins | sample PEATcosm2014_Bin_30_FD_119762 | JGI IMG/M metagenome (GOLD analysis project Ga0181527, IMG submission 119762) | Peatland microbial communities from MTU Mesocosm Facility, Houghton, MI, USA - PEATcosm2014_Bin06_60_metaG | ecosystem: Environmental > Terrestrial > Soil > Wetlands > Peat | place...
AACCGTTTGTGAGGGGTGATTTTGCCGCCACTGTTATTCTTGAAGAAGTCGGCCACATGGTTCCAACCAGAGGGCCTGCGGAAAAAAGCAAGATGTTCTCAGGCGACAATGGGTCTGTTTTTTCTTTCAACTCTTCAAAAAGGTAGTAAGAAGTCAGGCCGCGTCCGCCCAAGAATTTCTTCAGTATCGGCTTCTCAAGGTTGTATGGTTGAATCTTGCCTGAGGTCAAGTCTACGTTAAGTGCTCTTCCCGTCCAACCAGATGTCACGATAGTTGATGCTCCCGAACTTGTCATTTATCAATGTGTTTTGCCAGAAATAAATCTGCTTAAACAAAGAAGCAAAACGACAGTCAGGATGTTAGGCCTTGAAAGATGAAATGATGTCTTTCCCAGCTGACACTATTCCTTTCTTCCCATCAGGGACGACGAAGATCATTTGTGTAACTCCGGCTTTGAAGAATTCTTCAACTCTTCCGAGGCACTTGTTCGGTTTTCCAGCCACCGAAAACTCCTCTATCATTTCATCCGTCATCAAGCTCATCGCTTCGGCCTCCCTTCCTTTATACAAGGCTTCTTGAATGGATGCTACCCGTTCTTTCTTCGTTCCCAACGTCTCATGCACCGAAATCGAAGTGAAAGCCGCCATGAAAGTGGCCAAGTGTCTCACTTTCTTTTTTGCTTCTGAGTCATTCTCGGCGATGGCGAATGGAAGAATGTTTCCAACATCTATTTTATCCATTTTTCTTCCCGCTTTTGAGGCTCCTTCCTGAATTGTTTTCAGAGCGTTTTCGATGTAATGAAAAGGCGTGTTCAACAGGGAACCGTCAGCCAATTCGCCGACCAACTGCATGAACTTGGGGCTTCTGGCGGCCAGGTAAACAGGAATTCTGGTTTTCGGATGAAAGGAAAGATGAAGGCCGTGTGCCGTTATCATTTCTCCATCGTAGTCCACGGTTTCGCCTGTCAACGCGCGATTCATGACGTTGATGCCCTCGCGGACTGTGACCAGAGGTTTCTCCCACATCTTTATTCCCAAGGGTCTGAGCGGCATTTCTCCTCCCGGTCCCAAACCCACGGCAACGCGTCCACTCGCCATTTCCTCTAGTGTGGATACAAACACGGCCAAAAGGGCCGGGTCTCTCGTGTAGAAGTTGCATATGCCCGTTCCCACCTTAATCTTGGATGTTTTGAGGGCCACAGTTGTCATGTTTACGATAACGTCCCTGCAAAGGGGCGAAGGATTCTCGTCCGCAATCCATACATGCTCAAAACCGTGTATTTCAGCCGTCTTGGCCAATTTCGCCGTGTCCAAGGCGGGAGAGAAACCCGCGAGGTTCAGTCCAAAAGTTCTTTTGCCAGCCATGCCCATCTTCACCTGTCTCCAACTGCTTAAATTGAGATTCAAAAATATTAAAATGGTGGAAAAATGTTCAGCGTCAACAGGTTAGCTGCTTCGATTTGCAGGCAGATGCTGGATGAACAAGAGGAGCTGAACATCAAATGCAGCCGTTTTGAAAGCGGAGCACATTTGATTGACACCGGGCACGAGGCCCGGGGAGGCGTACAAGCAGGCTTGTACGTGACCAGAATAGGCTTAGGAGCCGTGGGAAACGTGTCCCTCACTTCGATGGATTTGGGAGGAATAACGTTGCCCGCTGTCGATGTCTCAACTGATTTTCCGATTCTTTCTCTGCTTTGTCAAGCTTCGGGAGGTTACCGAGAGGCGATGGAGGGCTGGATCAACTTCAGCGTCGGCTCGTACAGTGCCATCGCGAGTGGACCGGCAAGAGCGTTGGTTCACGAACCGAAGAAACTGTTTGAAATGATTCCGTATGCTGACTCAGCTGAAGAAGCGGTGGCAGTTCTTCAGTCGGAGCAGTATCCGAATGAGAAGGTTGCCGATTCGCTGGCTGAAAAGTGCAGAGTCGACCCTGAAAATTTGTACGTGGTTTTGGCTCCGCTTTCAAGCATGTCTGGGCTCATTCAGGTGACCGGTAGAAGCGTTGAAAATGCAATGGTAAAATTGCAGACTCTCGGCTATGATGGAAACAACGTGAGAAATGCGTGCGGAATTGCACCATTAGCTCCACTGAAATCGAGATGCATCGTACCCGATGATATGCTTTCGTACGGAAGCATCGTCCACCTCCACATAATGCCCGAGAAAGGCACAAATTTGCGGCAAATGGCCCGAGAGATGCCTTCAAGAACCTCAGAATGCTATGGCCAATCGTTTTTAGATATGATAAAACAACACGGAGGGTTGAGAGGAATAGACTTGAAACTCTTCGCTCCTGCAGAAATCTTCATTAACGATTTGGCAACTGGTGAAATGCATCACTTTGGCAGCGTCGACAGCGACCTGATCAAGACCATGGCAGGTCTTGACAAAACCGGCTGGCCAACGTAACCTGTAAAGGCTGTGTGCGAGTTGTTGAGGATATTTTTAATAAATGGCTGTCCAAAATGTGTATGGAGTTGCCAGTGAAATTATGACGTCGTCGGCATGCCTGCTTGGTATAGACATTGGAACAGAAGGCTGCAAGGCGATAGTGTTTAACCTTAGCGGTGAATCTGTTGCACGGTCGTACCAACAGTATTCGGTCGTTATTCCTCAGCCTACTTGGGCGGAACAGAACCCTCAACAGTGGTGGAAGGCTGTTAGAAAAAGCGTGGCAGATGTAGTCAAACAGACCTCCAAGAGGCAAGGAGAAATCTCATGCGTAAGTGTTTCGGGTCAATCTCCTGTCCTGCTTCCAGTCGACAAACGTGGCAATACATTGATGAACGCTCTCATCTGGATGGACAGGCGTGCTATCGAACAGTCCGAGAAGATGGCTCAGACTGTGGGTGTCGCTGATGACCCTTCCATGAACTTGCCGAAGGCAGTATGGGTCAGAGAAAACAGGCCGCAGGTTTTCAAGAAGGCCTACAAATTTGTTCAGACATCGGACTTCATCGAGTTCAAGCTGACAGGCAACTTCGTCACCGACTGGCTCAACGCGGGGACCTTTCACTTCGATTATCGCAGGCGTGAATGGCCAACCGACCTCTTGAACCGGCTTAAGATACCTGTCGAGAAGCTTCCCAACGTTTTGCGTTCCTCAGAGATTGTCGGCACCGTGACCGAGGCGGCTGCCCGTGAGACCGGTCTCAAGAAGGGCACACCAGTTGCCGCGGGCGGGATCGACGCTTACTTGGCCATGATAGGCGTAAATGCATTGACCGTGGGCTCAACCTGCGAGATAACAGGAAGCTCCACCTGCCTGATGGTTCCTTCAAAAAACAGGGTCTATGATCCAGAGAAGAGAGTGCACTGCGAAAAGTTTCCGTTGCTGCCCTATTTCTGGATCACGTGGGGAACAATGTCCTCAACAGGTGCTTCTCTGAGATGGTTCCGAGATAATATCGAACCCAAGGCATCATACCCAGACTTGGACTCTGAAGCTGAAGAGGCGCCGCCTGGATCTGACGGGCTTATCTTTCTACCTTACATGATGGGAGAACGAAGCCCCATCTGGGACGCTTATGCCAGAGGGGTCTTCATAGGCTTATCATTAAAGCACTCTCGGAAGCATATGGCAAGGGCCCTGCTTGAAGGGTGCGCGTTCGGGATAAGGCACAACCTAGAGATAATTGAGAAGCTGGGTGCCCACGTGAAGGAGATCAGAAGCTGCGGCGGAGCTGCAAAAAGCAGTTTCTTTGGACAAATCAAGGCGGACATAACTGGAAAAACTATAGTTATTCCGCGGGAAATCGAAGCTTCAGCGCTCGGCGCAGCCATACTAGCATCCATAGGCGTCGAACTCTATCCAAACCTGAGAAAGGCCGCTGAAGAAATGGTACACACAGAATGCAGAATCAATCCACAAAATGATCTCTTTGAGAAATACAACCTGTCTTTCCGAATGTACAAGGATGCGTATCTGTACTTGAAAAAGTACTTTAAACGATACTATTCGATTGGAACGCAGCTTCGAACTCGAGGGGGCAATGAAAAATAGTCTCAGAAGAATCAAGCAGAAATCGCGAAGGCTTTCCTAAGAATCCAGATCAAGCAAAGAGACCGAACGTTGTAGTTGTGGGTAGCCTGCACATGGACTTGACTATCAAGGCTAAGACGATTCCCCGTTTAGGCGAAACGGTGCTCGGCGACGAGTTCAAGATGTCCCCTGGGGGAAAAGGTGCGAATCAGGCTGTGGCAGCAGCGAAACTCGGGGCAAACGTCACGTTAATCGGCAGAGTAGGCTCCGAGGCTTTCGGAACGGACCTTGTGAGGAATGCTAGACTGCATCAGATAGACACGAATTTCATCATTCAAGACACAGAAACGCAGACAGGGTTAGCCTTGATAATGGTTGATCAGAAGGGCAACAATGTCATCGCCGTTTTTCCCGGTGCGGATCTGAAGTGCAGCCGGGAAGACATCGACCGCGCCGAATCAATTATAGCGTCGGCTGACATTCTCCTCGCGCAGCTGGAAACGCCTCTTCCAGTTGTTCAACACGCTATTCAGAAAGCTTTTCAGCATGGAGTCAGGGTGATCTTGAACCCTTCTCCGGCCCACACGCTGCCCGAAGAAGTGCTGAAGAAAGTGTACGTTTTGACTCCGAATGAAAGCGAAGCGGAGATACTGACCGGCACCAGCATAACGAGTTTGACCTCTGCGAAGAGGGCAACTGAAGAAATCTTGAGAAAAGGAGCTGCAAACGTCGTTCTCACGATGGGAAAAATGGGAGCCCTCGTCGGAACAAAAGACGAAATATTTCACGTCAGGAGCCCCGAGGTAACTCCTGTGGATACGACAGGCGCGGGAGACGCTTTCTGCGGCGCGTTGGGAGTGGCCATTTCGTCAGGAGAAAACCTAGAAGAGGCAGTAGCCTATGCGAACTGCGCAGGTGCTTTTGCAACCACCAAGATGGGGGCTCAAGAAGCTTTGCCCACGCGGGAAGAGCTTGAAAAATTCATGAGAGAAAGGGTTCTCGTCTAAACCGTCGATTCCTTGCTCTTCTTTTTTCAGAAAACACAGAATTCAACAAGACTGCCTGACAAGGTATATACGTAATTGTTTACTGTTACCTGCGAGAGGAAAAAACTTGAAGACGGCAGTGTACTATGGACCTCGAGATGTCAGACTTGAGGAAAGTGAAGTCCCAGAAATCGATGATAAAGAGATTCTGGTCAAGGTTCATGCTTGCGGCGTCTGCGGGACAGATGTTAAAACAGTCATGAGAGGACATCCGCTCATCAAACCTCCAACGGTTCTCGGGCACGAAATAGCAGGCGAGATCATCAAAATAGGAAAAAACGTGATGGAGCACAGAATAGGCCAGCGCGTCGTCGTCGCCCCATATGTTCCAGACTGCACATGCTACTATTGTCTACATGGGCGATACACGATGTGCACTGGACTTTATGATCAGACGCCATCACCGGGAGGGTTTGCAGAATTTGTAAAGGTGCCTGATAACATCGTGAAGAAAGGAACGCTCGAGATACCTGACGCGGTTTCTTACGAGGAGGCATCTCTCACCGAGCCTCTCGCGTGTTGCCTTCACGGAATCGAAGAATGCCACGTTGACGTCGGCGATTCCATCGCTATCGTCGGCGACGGCCCAATAGGCCTAATGCATCTGCAACTGGCAAAAGTCAAGGGAGCGACCAAAACGATTCTCAGCGGCCAGTTAAATGAACGGCTGAAGTTGGCAGAAGAACTCGGCGCCGACGTCACTATCAACGAAACTGAGGAAAAACCTGTCAAAAAAGTTATGGAGGAGACAGACAATCGAGGAGCGGACGCGGTCATCGTTGCAGTAGGCAGCGTAGCAGCGGCGGAGGAAGGCCTGAAAATGGTCAGAAAGGGCGGGATAATCAACTTTTTCGGCGGCTTCCCAGGCCAATCAGAACTCAAACTCGACCCGAACCTGGTTCATTATTCAGAGGTCACAATCACGGGAACTTTCGGATTCTCACACATCACTTTTGCCAACGCCCTTCAACTAATAGGCACAAAAAAGGTAAACGTCGACAAACTGATAACGCACAGGTTCAGCCTAAACCAAGTCCTAACGGCCATAGACGTGCTGGCGGAACGCAAAGGGCTCAAAGCCGTTGTGACAATTACCGCGCGTTAGAACCGGACAAACCGAAAAAAATGGGACCCAAAATTAACAGCGTTGTCGTTAAGGTAGTTTCACCTTCTGAGTAATCTGATATTTCAGTACATCATTAGCGCGCGCTATTGGTCTACTTGCGTGTCGTTCCCATCAGTTTCTTTGTGTGTGGGGGCTAAACTTTACCCCCTCCCTCATTTTCTTACGTTTATACTTGCTTGCTCTCCTCGCACAAAACACACAAGACAAACAAACATGACTAACACACACATTCTTCTTTCAGCTGGCTTTAGTTCCTTTTGGCTTTAGGTCTGTCTTTCTGTAGCGCCGACTAAGCGCACGCGAAGTCGATAGGCGATTGGCCTGTGAAGCTTTTATTCGTAGAATATGAGGTTTTGTTCCTCTAGGCTTGCGTGAAGCTTGTGTACGGCGTCATGAATGTCCTGTTCTTTTTTCGCTCCTGTGCAAACAAGGTTCCCGCTTGCGAATACCAGTATGACCACCTTAGGCTCGTCCATTCTGTAGATTAATCCTGGAAACTGTTCCGGCTCATACATGGTTTTTCCATGGGTTGAAACTGCTTCTAAATCTACTTTTCCGCCTAGGCTTGCGGAAGCAACGATGTTCACAACCTTCAGTTCCGGCTTGCCGATGATGATTATTCCACCTTTTTTCAGTTCTTTAACAACTGTCATGACAGCTCTACGGGATTCCTTTTCCGATTTTGCTCCTGTACACACCATTTTTCCAGAGTGGAAAATCAGCGTGGCTGTCTTCGGTCTCTTAAGCCTAAACACTAGTCCTGGAAACTGTTCCGGTCGATACTCGACACCCGGATACCCCTTCACAACTGCGTTCAGGTCAACTTTTTGGTTGAGAGTGGCAGCGGAAACAACGTTTTGAATGTTTATTATGGCTTTAGTCTTCGGCATAAAAATCACTCTCTATGATGCGAGCGCGCATTTGATGACGCTTAAGCTTCCGCTTTTCCCCAGTCGCAACTGCATTTCGCCGCTAAACCAAGCTACCGTACCATTTTTGACGTCAATTACGTCGCCCTTATGAACTGTGTTGATCTGCTGGTTCCACAAACTCATCTTCATTGAACCAGTTTCGTCTCTGATGAGCGCGTTTGATATACAGGCCGTTGTTCCGTATCTCGTGTAAACGATTTTGGATTTTGGAATCTCAAGCACCTCTGCTTTTAGGCTGACCTTTTTCATTCCAACTTTCAAGTTCCCAATCTTGGAGTCTACACCTACGAAATTCTTGACTGAGGAGATTCTGGCCAAAATAGTCTTCGTGTAGCTTTCGAGCTGATGCTTTCCCTGCAGGATGGTAATCGATATCGGAAATTGAGCTACAAGCATTCGATCGGTGGTAAAGAGAAAAATCGCTGAATTCTTCGTCCTCTCGCGACATTCTATAGTCAGCTGCTGACATTCTGACTTCTGCTGGTTCCAAGCTTCCACAATGCGATCGAAAAATTCGCCCGCATCGACATTATGCAACACTGCGATTTTGGCAAGGTTATCCAGAACCCTTCCATCTTTGTATGAATGCATGCCCTTAAGAGGCCTGCCTCTCCCCCTCCAAACACGTTTCGCCATCTAACTTGTTTCCACTCTGTTGTTTTTGATGCGCAAATCCATCGTTAAAATAATAGATATGGAACGCGCATCTATGTATTCTCAACATCACTTATATATCTTAAGTGTCAAGAACACGCTTCCACGACATATAGACGAAAAATATCGGTAGCTTGGGGTCATTAAAGCCAAACTTAAAGGACTATGCGTTGGCTTTCTATTTTATGGGTTTTTCAGCTAAGCAGTATTTGCATTTGCTCGGCATCAGTCTCGCTGAAGGGCATTGTTTGCAGTAGAAGAATGGAAGGTACGGCTTCCGAGGTTCCAAGGCTATCATCTCGGTGCCATACAAGCATATCATGGGATCACTGTACAGGTGGAATGGATCATCTGCAAACCGAAGTAAGCCGCTGAAACGTGCGGTGATTGGGCATTCTGGCCACGAGTATCTCTGCGGGTTCTTCAAGACCTCATTGTCATTTATGGGTTGGAAGTCGATTTTGACGCCGTTGACTTGGCCGCCCAGTCCGATTGGGGGCTTTCCGATTATGTGTTCTCCTTGCGTTAGGAAGCTGACGAACTCCTCGTTCATGCATTCATACTCGAATTTTCTAGGATTTTCGAGGAGCAGGTTGAAATATCTTCTGGTGAACAAGTCGTTTACCATCTCTGACGTAAACCCGTCGAGGTGCATTATATAGGCCGCTCCGGCCGCTGTTATCTCCCACGTTGGTATTTCTGAGGGGTTGTCCAGCTCTCTGTTTCTCTTAGCTCTTTTTATTGTGCTTTCGTAGGCTTCTGTCAGGCTCTCGAGAATGGCCATTTCGATGTCGCTCTTGCAGAGGTTGTAACTGGTTTGGGATACGTGGTGGAAGTCTCCGGCAGCCCAGAATGGAATCAAACTGATGTTTGCGTAGTGTACGGATGCTTCAGCGGCCTTGACGGTTGCGTTGAAAATTCGGTCCTTAAACATCGCCATGCATTTTTCGTAGTCAAAGGATTCTTGTTTCGCTTCTTTCATTAGCTGAACTTGCGTTGCGATGGGGTTTAACCACATCTCTTTCATTATTTGTTTTTCCGCCTCAACTGCTTTGTGGACGTCGTTGGTTTCTGTTAATACGCGGAGGAACTTTGAACCGAACATTACACTGTAACTAGTGTTGCGAGCAGCCGACACCGCGTTGATGAAAGCCCATTTATACTCGGTTTTCATCGGAAGTTCGTCAATGATCTTTCTAAGGAGGTTTGAGAACGATCCTGGAGTGGCCACGTAGTCTGCGACCCAAACGGGCCCATAGCGGCCGTAAAATCGGGCCAGGACTTCCTGGGTGATTAGGTCGGTCGAACTGTCAATGGCCCTTGCGATCTTTTGGGAGGCTCGCTTGAAATCTCTGTCGAACTCGTACAGGATTTCAAAAACCGTAGTCGTCTGATAATGTTCCAGCCAAGGCTCATCTTCAGGACGTACGTAATCCGTTAGCGTGCTGAGAACATCGTACGCGGCCTTCGCTGAAACCGAATAGAGGTCAAAAACGTCCTTAGACTGATTCCCGCTGGGGACAAGTCGCTCTTTTGCGCGGAGCATCGGCTGCCAATCTTTTACGTTAAATCGTCCACCTCGCTTCTTTTTGACTGTGTCCACCCATGCTTTCTGGACACTTATGATTTCGTCAGCTATTTTTTCAGCCAATTTCCTTCTCATAGACGACTCTGGTTTCAAGTAAAATAGTCCTCCCTCTGTGCACGCGTCTTTAAGACTTGTTTGAATTTCATGTGTAACCCTTCATAAATATTGTTATAACTCCATTTATGTACTGTTTCAGGCACGCTTGGAAGTTTTGTTAGATTTCGGAAAAAGTGTTAATAGTGAAAAGTTGGTTCTGGATGAGATTGAGGGATGTTGATGCTTCAAGGAGAATTAAGTGATTCCGTGGCCTTGGTTACTGGAGCGGGTTCGGGAATAGGACGTGCAATCGTTGTTCTGTTCGCGCGTGAAGGGGCGAAAGTGGTTGTTGCTGATGTGAGCGAGGCTGATGGAAAGAACACGGTTGATCTGATCAAGAAAGAGGGTGGAGACGCGTTTTTTGTGCTAGGAGACGTATCGAAGCCTGCGAGCGTCAAAATGATGGTCGAGAAAACTGTTGAAAGATATGGGAGGCTCAACGTTCTCGTTAACAATGCAGGAGTTGAATCCACAGGCTCTGTCGTGGATGTGACGGAGGAAAACTGGGACAGGGTCATCGATATCAACTTGAAAGGCACTTTTCTTTGTTCAAAATACTGCACGCCAAGAATCATTGAAGGTGGGGGCGGTGCGATTATTAACATTGCTTCTGTGCTGGGTCTGATAGGTTCTAAAGGTGAAGCTGCTTATTGTGCCTCAAAGGGTGGGATAATATCACTTACGAGAGCTATGGCCTTGGATTTCGCTTCAGACAATGTTCGTGTGAACTGCATCTGTCCAGGCTCCGTCCTCACTCCAACGTTCAAACGAGTGATGATGACTTCAGGAGACTATGACGCCGCATTTGCCCGAAACTTGGAAAAAATACCGCTCAGACGCGTCGCCGCTCCCGAAGAAATCGCGCAAGCAGCATTGTTCTTGGCATCGAAGAGATCTTCATACATTACCGGAACGGCCTTGGTAAT
>Ga0181527_1005599_pt1 | contig 10350 bp, 6 predicted proteins | sample PEATcosm2014_Bin_30_FD_119762 | JGI IMG/M metagenome (GOLD analysis project Ga0181527, IMG submission 119762) | Peatland microbial communities from MTU Mesocosm Facility, Houghton, MI, USA - PEATcosm2014_Bin06_60_metaG | ecosystem: Environmental > Terrestrial > Soil > Wetlands > Peat | place...
GCTACTGCCAAATCAGCAGTTTGATTTGCTGCTTGAGTACACAATCTCACAGCTTCATCTAGCTCATTCTTTTGCATTAGCTGTCCTGCTAGATTAAATTGCGCTATCGCTAACCTCTTTTGAGTTTCCGCCGCTACTATGGGATCTGCAATTTGATTTGCCGCTTGCTCATACAATCTCACGGCCTCTTGAAGATCACTCGATTCTTTTAAACATGCCAGCCTGCATTGCGCTCTCGCTAGCCCCTTTTGAGCTTCCGCCACTACTATGGGATCTGCAGTTTGATTTGCCGCCTGCTCATACAATCTCACAGCCTCTTGAGGATCACTCTTTTCTTTTAACCATGCCAGCCTGCATTGCGCTCTCGCTGCTAATGCAGGACTATCAGCTTGAATTGCTACTCGAGTATATAATTCCACGGCGGCTTCAGGCTCACTCTTCATTTTTAGTGCCGCTAGGTTAAATTGCGCTGCCACTGCTATCGGACGATCAACAGCTTGATTTGCTGTTTGCCCATACAATCTCATAGCCTCATCAAGCTCATTCTTTTGTCTTAGCAGTCCTGCTAGATTAAATTGCGCCTTCACCGCCGCTCTAGGATTAACAGTTTGACTTGCCACTTGCCCATACAATCTCACCGCCGCTTCAGGATCACTCTTTTCTTTTAAATGTGCTAGGTTAACTTGCGCATTCGCTGCTTCTACAAGATCCGCAGTTTGATTTGCCACTCGATCCCACAACCTCATAGCTTCTTTTGGATCACTCTCTTTTTTTAGTGCTGCCAGATAGCATTGCGCTTTCGCTGCTATTGCTGGATTATCAGTTTGATTTGCATAGAGCATTAGACGATAAATATTTCGAGCGGCATTTTGATCGTCAACTGTCCTTAAATCCGCATAAGAGCACCAGTATTCAAAAGTTTTTTGAGTAGGTGCGCATTGATAATAATCTAGCTTCTCAATAGGCAATACAGACAATGGATTTTCATATGTATTTAGCTCGTTAAAATTTTCGAATGGACACTTAACAAACAGACATCGATTCAATTGGTTAGCATCAAAATAATGCACGAATTTTCCTGAATCTGTAAGTACACGTGCCAAAATATACGAATCTTGCAATGCATGTTTTCTTTTAATTAAGTCATCAAAGGGTTCAAAGGTTAGAGCTTCCCGATCCGTTAATGGAAGTAGCTCTTTTGACGATATTCCTTTTGCATTTATAGGCATTACATATGATTCGCCATCATTTAATGCAGGCATGAGAATATTAATAGGAAACTCTACATTATTATCATTATTATTATTGGCCATTTCACCAAATGTGTGCCTTGAGCCTGAAAGCTCTTGATTGTTCGAATTTGAATTATTCATCCCAAATGCATCAATCGTGAGCAATAATGAAAATAGTGCAATACATCTTATTTTATTCATACATTAGTCCCTTTAGTTTTTTAAGGCTTGAAGCCGCGCTTCCCTTAATATTCTCTTTAGATATATTTCATAGCCTTTTGCTATTTACTCAACAATACCACATCTAACAAACTATGACAAATGGCAAACACTTCAACATTAGAACCAAAAACGGGATTATTTTAGGTGAATAAAGGCCTGTTGTGGCCTGAGGGGCTACGATACTTGGATAAAATTTCTGATCCTGCGCTTTGCTTAAATCATGAATTAGCTGCGTTCAATGACCAGAGACAGAAAGAAAAGATTATCTGCGCCACGCGTAAGACGCACGTCGCGCGGCAATAATTGATGAGACGCCGCCGCAAGCTGCTCAAAAAAGGCAAGACTCTGTGTATACGTGCCCGCTGCCTGCACGTATAGCGCCTTATCCTGCACGGAACAATTTTCCAATACCATGCCCGCATGATCAACACAACTGAGCACTGTGGCCATCTGATCATCACCAGATGGCAACGATGAAGATTCTGTATCTAACTCATTTCGCAATGCGGCTATCTGCGCGGCGATCTCTTCGGGTGAAGATTTTTCTGAAATATTGGTTTCTTGCTGCATGGCGTCGATGCGACTATTCAGTGGTTCATATACACATTGAAACCATATAAAAATAATCGCTGTCATAAACAGCAATGTTAACAGGTAACGCTTTGTTGGTGAAAGCGATACACTTATTCGATACAACCAGCTAGATCGTGGTGGCAACATTAACACAATTACTACTCTCCTCATAACAGACTACTTCGTCTATTATATTATTTAGCTATTCTCGTTCGCATCCACGCGCTAAAGCACAAGATTTTCGCGACCTAGAACAATTAGAAGTTCTGCTTAGTCCATTGCATAGGATCTACTGCAATATTATTGACACGCATCTCCCAATGCAAGTGATAACCGGTTGCATACCCTGTTTTACCTATGGTTCCAATCGGATTGCCTTTAGCTACTTTTTGTCCAATTTCAACTTTTGCAAAATCCTCAAGATGATAAAACAGTGAAAGCACACCATATCCATGATCGATCACTACTGTGTTACCCGCATCCGCATACCGATCTTTCAGAACCACTACGCCATCTTGCGGCGCCCATACTACGCTGCGTGGAGCATTATATACATCAAGCGCCTTATGCATGTATCGACCTTTTTCTTGCGTCGTACGCACAGCGCCAAATTCACAGGTAACCTGCTGGATATCAATCGGCGTACAGAATGCTCCGCGCCATAATTTTTCTGGCTGCGATTGCATCGCCAATTCTTCCAATTTTCTTTCGCGCTCGCTTGGATCAACACCTAGCTCATGTTCCAACTGCACTTTTGCTGGATCAAGTTTTACAAGATGCTTCTTAAAGGGGAATGCAACGATCTGGAATCGGTTATCAAGGTTTAAGGTATTGCCCACGCGATCGGTCACTGCCACGGCAAAGAGATATTCATTTGGTGCTTCTTCGCATTGAATTGGAATATAGCATTCGTAAATCAATGAATTTTTGTTTTCTGGAAAGCAAGGATATGACTTAGAAAGCGCTTGTATTTGCGCCTCTTTTATCTCTTTATTGACTTGGAATTGTACATGCAATGTACGCCCTTGGAACACTTTATAATCAGTGTCTACTTTTACAAATGCTGCTTGCAACGGCACATTATCAACAACGAAATTGATCTCCTGAGTCACTTTGTTTTTATTAAAGCTAGAATCTGCAAATTCAATTTTGAGCGTGTGAACGCCATTTGGCATAGAGCGAGTAGGAATCGGAAACAATTGTTCTTGCTGCGCGGCACTCACCTTAAATTTAGTGAATAATGATTGGTTATCTAATTTAGCTGAAAGTTCTCCCGACTTAGAAGAAAGTATCGAACATTGCACATCACCACAGTAATGATTACCATGCTCAAGTCCCGAGATCACCACCACAGGAGTCGTAGCGTCGAAAAAATAAAGATATACTTTATACCCAATCCATGCGGTAACAGTAAGAGCAAGAAAAAGTATTGCGTAACGAATATAGCGGATCATGAAAAGCCTTTAAAAAAATAATACACAAATAAATCTGATGCCCAATACTATACTGCTTTTTAGCGTAAACGTAAATTGATCTATATTTCTAATGCATACTTTTAAATTTCTCCATTTTATTGTTTTTCATTTTATTACTTCGCTACAATCATTAAAAAATGAACACGCTAAAAATTAGATTCCAGAGGATGTATATGAAGAGCCTAAAGCAGATAATAATCTTGATTTTATTATGTCATGCGCAGTCAATATTGCGGTCAAACAATATTTTAAACCAGAAAGCAAATATTAATGATGCGATGCAAGTGAAAGAAGAACAGATAAAAAACATCGAAAAAGAGCTTGGCAATCGATCATTAAGCATTTTTTTTGATCCATTTAATATTGATAAATACAATGGACAGGAGGGTCATCCATATGCCCCTCAAGGCACTCTATGGCTGACTCTTAAGCCAATTATGATCAATGCTACCAGTCCATTCACAATAACGCGCAATCTATGGGATGAGCTTATCAATTGTCCGTACATGGCAGATATTGCCCCTCGATGGCATATCTATGCTTCAAATGATCAATCGCTTATCATATTTATTCCGCGAGGAGGCATCTATGAGAAATATTTAGGCATGCTCAATGATTTTAATCTTGATGAAAAAATAAGCGATGGGCAGTTTCTGCTCGGTATAAAATTAGATCTAAATCCCAATAAAGAGATTACTTTAAAATCACAATTACCACCACACATCCATGGTGACTCCGTAGCAAAATATCTTAATGAAATTCTTATTACCAAGAACGATCTCCACGGCTCGAATGAGCAATACTTAAATAGATGGGATATCTATTTGGTAGGCCATGGCATACAAGACATGTATATTGCGGGAATGCCTGTGCAAATGTTCGATCGTCTTCTTAATTTTTTAAACACCAATATCAATACTAGGACGCTACTCTATGTTACATGCTTTGCTGGGGGCGAAAATTTACAAAAACCATACCAATATACAACTCAACAAGAAAAACGTGAAAAAAATCTTAATTTTACGGTCATGAGCGGTACAACTTTTTCTAAAGCAGCCTCTCTTTACTCAATTAACGACAGTAAATACGGGATCCTTGGAATCATTAATGTTGATGGTTATTTTCAAGCTATTAATCAATATTTTGATGGAGAAAAGATGATAACACTCCCTGATGCTATTAAAAACATACTACAATGGGAAAAAACATATCTACCAGGAGGCTCTCCTAATGAACTCATGCTACCAACCATACGCTTTCCTAATACAGAGCGCTTTGTTGTAACCGATTTTAAAAGAGTATTTCTTCTTAATGACAGTGCAATCATGCGCGCCATTAATACCAAAATCAATAAAATATCTATACCAGACAGTATTAAAGTGATTCTTGTTGAATCATGCTATATCCCCATTCCTCTTGAAATTGAGGATACCGACATGCCTCTTTTAGCTCCGCTAGATGTGAATGGCGATTACTTTTTTAAGGAAATAAGAGCTCCTAAAGTCGATATTGCATCACCGAAATTTAATCAAAAAAACGATACTGACGATCTTTTATCAATGCTCGTCAAACTAGGAATAAAGCTGCCCGCTGATACAGGCAACCCACAGCCATCCAACGACTATAGTTTTTTGATTGAAAAACTTATTATGAAGCTGAGTTACCAAAACACTGATGATTCAAATCCTCTTAATTGGGGCTCTGAAGCTTTAGATTTCAATACCGTTATACTTAAAACAGATTTTATTTTGCTTACTCATGCTAAAACATTTTTAACTTTTGATTTTGAGCAAAATCACTGGGTTATAGTAGAAGCACCAAAGGGTGATGCTATCACCAAAAATTTTTATAATGGGGAAAATAGAATACGCACCAGGTCAAAGCTCCCCGAGTCAATGCTTGCCGAGAATCCTGCCCCGATCATACAGCATCCCCTCCTATATGAGTACATGACTCTCAAAGATAAGCCGCAATACAAGGAATGGAAGAAAAAGCTAACGCCAGAACAACAGATAAAGCTTGAACGGCTCATTCAAATGAATCCAATGGTGCTCAATCAAAAAACAACTAATTGATAATGCCTTTTGAGTTTAGCCGCTGAGCTTTAAAACAATCGCGCAAATATAATATGCGTTGGGAAACAAACTAAAAGCGGATATCCAAGGAGCAGCAAAATCAGCCATGCATGGAGAGAAATCCGCTTCCAATGATACAAAAGCGGCATGAATACCCAATTGATATTAAGCTCATGATCGGTGCATAAATAGGTAGCAATGAATGTGATCCATATGAGCGGTACAGCACACATAAAGGCTTGTAGCTCATAGCCCCACAATATGGTAAGCCAAAGCCAAATCACTGGTAACAGAACATGAAAGAGCGAAAGTAAGCGTAAAAAAAGCGCATGCCGCGGCTGAAACATATAATGCGCAAGCCCAAACATGCTTCTTCCGCTGATAAGCTCTACAAGGAAATCAAGATTCCATGCCAACTCGACAAGCAAAAATGAGCAAATACAGATACTAATCAATAAAGGCGATTCCAGCCACACTGCGCCGAGTGTCATAAATAGACCAATGTCGGACATCCATAGAAAATTCTGAGGCCCATAATACCTCCAATACACCCAAACCACTGTGGCAACAAAGAGGGTAAATAAGCATTTCATTAAGAATATCACTGACATCATAGCTTCACTCCTTTTACAACTAAACATCTATTATTTACCAATGAAAACATCTTTTATGCGGTAATAACAAGATCTCGATTAAAATGGCCCGATTGAAGAATTTGGCCTTTTTGCTATACTATAAATAAATCAGATTTCGGGAGCAGACAGGCTCCCAACACCCCCTTCCACAGAGATCAGCTTAAAAAAAAGGACCCAACCCTCACTAATGGCGGTAACCCTATGGCACACGTAAAACCAGACAATCTGCCGGCTTTGCCAGGCATCTATACGTTTAAGGCTCCCGATGGATCCGTGCTTTACGTTGGTAAGGCAAATTCCATCAGCCATCGCGTGGGCTCCTATTTTCTGAACTATAAAAAGGATTGGAAAATTTCTGCCCTATTGGATGAACACGCCCGAGTAGATTTCATTCTGACCAAAAATGAGGCCGAAGCGCTCCTTTTAGAGGCAAAGCTGATTCAGGAGCATAAGCCAAAATTCAACATCCTACTCAAGGATGGTCAACCATTCCTATATCTGCTTTTTACTAAAGGCGCGCTGCCCCAGCTGAAAATAGTCCGCACCAAAAAAGATAAGGGGACTTATTTCGGGCCATTTTTACAAAAAACTCAAGTCCGGAGCGTTCACCGCTTTTTAGTAAAAACATTCCGCCTTACGCTGTGTAATAAGAAATTAGAAAATGGATGCCTCGATTATCATATTGGTCTTTGCGCGGGCAATTGCCGCCCAGATTTTAATGCCGATGATTATCGCTTCCGGGTTAACCTTGCATACAAAGTTTTACACAATGAACAAAAACCTTTCATCGCTCAAATTAAAGAAGCAATCGCAATAAGCAATGCGAACCTGGAGTTTGAAAAATCTAAATATCTTAATGAGTATTTGGAATCCGTCGATACAATCTTTAGCACGATTCGACTTCGTTTCTCTGAGGCGAAATTTGCAACTGATATTTTTGCCGTGACCACTCCAACAGGAAATCTTGAAGAACAGCATGCTGCAATCGGCATAGAAATTCAGGAATTTCTTGGATTGCCTGCGCCAGTATCGACGATCGATTGTTTTGATATCTCCCACTTTCAAAGTCAATCAATTGTAGGATCATGCGTCCGCTTTACCAATGGAATTCCCGCCAAAGATTTTTTTAGAAAATTTAACATCAAGACGCTCACGATTCAGAATGATTATGCCGCACTGCAGGAAATTGTTGGTCGCCGGTATAAAGATCATGAAATGTTACCCGATCTCATTGTGATCGATGGAGGCAAGGGACAGCTGAGTGCAGTGCGCGCCATCCTCCCCAATGCTGAAATAGTCAGCCTTGCAAAACGAGAAGAAAGATTATATTCCACTCGCCATCCGGAAGGTGTTACCCTTGATGTTGAAACGCCAGTTGGTAAAATATTTATAGCACTCAGAGATTATGCACACCACTTTGCGATTAGCCATCATCGCGCGCGTCAACGAAAAAGCTTAGGAGACACCATTCATGAACCCGGAACAATTCACCAACGCAAGCTATGAGCTCTTGTCACGCAGCGCTCAGTTAGCAACAAAACATCACAACCCTTCATTACTTCCCTTGCATACATTAATGGTTGGTCTTGATGACCAATTTTGTGCCTCATATTTTACCGCGCTCAATGTGCCGGTATCAGAATTGCGCAGCATAGCAGAACAGGAAATCAATAAATTGCCTACCGTAACAGGCGCGCAGTTAACACTCGATTACAGCATGCAGCAGTTTATTGATAAGTGTCAGCATGAAGCGCAAGCAATGGGTGATAAATATATCAGCCTTGAGCACTTTTTACTTCAATGGGCTACGACCCCTTCATTGCCAGAATCGATAAAAACATTTTTGCGCAATCACGCTTTTACCCATGATGCAGTACGCATGTACATGCAACAAATACGAAAAGGAAAAACAGTGAACGATAAGAATGCAGAAAACCAATACCAAATTTTAGAAAAATATTGCCAAAATATTACTGAACGCGCGCGTCAAGGCAAACTGGATCCCGTTATTGGCCGCCATGAAGAAATTCGCCGCGTTATTCAAATTTTATCCCGCCGCACAAAAAATAATCCGGTGCTCATCGGCGAGCCAGGCGTTGGTAAAACTGCCATCGTTGAAGGTATCGCACAGCGCATTATCAATAACGATGTTCCTGAAAGTCTTAAAAATAAACGCATTTATTCCCTCGATCTTGGACTTTTAATTGCGGGCGCAAAGTACCAAGGTGAATTTGAAGATCGCTTAAAGGGCGTGCTCAAAGAAGTTGAAAGCGGCGAAGATAACGTCATTTTATTCATCGATGAACTCCATATGCTCGTTGGTGCTGGTGCATCAGGCGGCGGCATGGATGCATCAAATCTGCTCAAGCCCGCACTTGCGCGCGGCACCCTCCATTGCATCGGCGCAACAACGCTCGCTGAATATAAAAAATATATTGAGAAAGATGCTGCGCTTGAACGGAGATTCCAGCCAGTACTCGTGCCCGAACCGTCGGTTGAAGATGCAATATCAATTCTGCGCGGGCTTAAAGAACGCTATGAAATGCATCATGGGATTCGTATTACCGATCAAGCGCTCGTTTCTGCTGCGCGTTTAGCTGCCACCTACATTCCGGATCGATTCCTCCCAGACAAGGCAATCGATTTAATCGATGAAGCGGCGGCAAAAGTAAAAATGTCTATCGACTCACAACCAGAAGCAATCGATAAACTGGATCGCAAAATGCGTCAGCTCGAGATTGAAAAAGTGGCGCTGACCAAAGAAAAAGATGAAGCAGCAAAAAAACGATTAACCATACTTGAAAAAGAACTTGCCGATATCAAAGAGCAACATCAAAGGCTGCTCAATCAATGGCGTGCTGAAAAAGCGCCGCTTGAAAAGGTGAATAAACTCAAGGAAGACATCGAGCGTGCAACGTATGCCTTTCAAGCAGCAGAGCGCAATGGCGATTATGCAAAGGCATCTGAAATCAAATATGGCAAACTCGCGCAACTGGAAAAACAGCTTGAAACAGAGCAAGAAAAACTTGCAAAAAGTAACACCAGTCTCGTTAAGCAAGAAGTTGATGAAGATGATATCGCCGCAGTAGTTTCTCGTTGGACAAAAATTCCGGTCGAAAAACTCAAGGCAAGTGAATCAGAAAAATTGCTTAAAATGGAAGAGATCCTTAAAAAGCGTATCATTGGACAAGACGAAGCAATTCAAACGGTTACTCATGCAATTCAAGTGCATCGTGCAGGACTTACATCACCTACCAAACCAATTGGTTCATTCTTATTTCTCGGGCCAACTGGCGTGGGTAAAACAGAAGTTGCTAAAACGCTCGCTGACTTTCTCTTCAATGATCCGCACAAAATGATTCGTATTGATATGTCTGAATACATGGAAAAACATGCAGTCGCGCGCCTCATCGGCGCCCCTCCGGGATATATTGGGTACGAAGAGGGTGGGCAACTCACTGAACAAGTGCGCCGCAATCCATACAGCGTGATTCTTTTTGATGAAGTTGAAAAAGCGCATCCAGACGTGTTTAATATTTTCCTGCAAATCCTTGATGAAGGAAGATTAACCGATAGCCAAGGGCGCACCGTATCATTTAAAAATTGCATCATCATCATGAGCTCCAATATCGGATCTCATATTATTCTGGAAGCGAAAGAGATTACTGATAAGGTCAAAAAAGAAGTTGAGAAGATTCTTCATACGAGCTTCCGACCTGAGTTTTTGAACCGTATCGATGCAATTGTATTCTTTAAAAGACTCAACGAGCAGGATATTGAAAAGATCGCACGCATTCATATTAAAGACCTTGAAAAGCGCCTTGCTGAGCAAGGAATCTCGATCAGTATCGATGATGCAGTAATTAAAGAAATTGCGCAGCAAGGATACGTTGAAGAATTTGGCGCACGGCCGTTAAAACGCACCGTTCATAACCTCATCACCGTACCAGTCTCGCAACAACTCTTGCGACATCCTGATAAGAAAAAGATTCATGTTTCGATTAAGGGTAATGTACTTACGATTGAGTAATTATCACGAATAAAAAAGGACCGAGAATGATTCGGTCCTTTTTTTATAGTTTTCTCTTTTTCCACCATTCATCCACGTTCGCCCTTGGTTCGATACGCCCGGTCATCC
>Ga0181527_1005600_pt1 | contig 10349 bp, 4 predicted proteins | sample PEATcosm2014_Bin_30_FD_119762 | JGI IMG/M metagenome (GOLD analysis project Ga0181527, IMG submission 119762) | Peatland microbial communities from MTU Mesocosm Facility, Houghton, MI, USA - PEATcosm2014_Bin06_60_metaG | ecosystem: Environmental > Terrestrial > Soil > Wetlands > Peat | place...
GTTGGTGAGCCATCGCTCCTTCGGCTTCCGGACCGTGAAGAACTTCACCGCGGCCATCTATCATTGCTGCGCCCATCTGCCATTGCCGGAGGAATGCTGATCACACTTTTGGGAGACGAACCATATTTCTATGCCTCTGGCAAGACATCCAGCAACCTCACCATCGCCAGCGTGTCCTGCTTGCAGTAAGCCAACAGGGCGTCCGTGAGACGCCTTCTCTCCGCGCTTCCCGCCTCAGCGTGAACCACCTTTTCCCAAGCAAGGCCGGCCTCGTTACCTTCGGCCACTTCCATCCCGTCGTAAGACATGCCGGGGACAAGCGCCGGCAGCACAGCCTTGAGCGAGTAAGAGCCACAGAATTCCAAGTGATAGACGTGGGCGCGAATAACTGGCAGGGGATCCCACAGTCTGCCCTGGATGTTTTTGATGTCGTCTTCGTACTGACGAAGTTCTTCTGTCAGCGCGCTTAGACATCCTTCCACAGTATGCCCACGATGCCCTCAACAATGTCGCCTTGGGCCTGCCGGATTTCACTACCACGGAACCCACCTTTGGACAGATTCTGAGCGCCGCCGGAAGTCCGCGGATTATGCAGTCTGGTTCTAAATAGTTAGTCAAGGGCTCGTCGCGAGCGTGGGGCTTTGCACCTTATCGGCGACGGGTAAGCTGCGGCAGACCGGGAGTGCCGTGTCGCAGAAGAACTTTGCAAACTGTGGGCCAGGCACCGGCGGGCTGACGAGGTAGCCCTGGATCTCGTCGCAGGCGTGCTCTTTCAGGAAGGCGAACTGAGCCTTTGTCTCAACTCCTTCCGCCACGACCCGAGTGCCAAGACTGTGCGCCATTGCAATGATAGCCAGCGTAATCGCCGAAGCGTCCTCGTGCTCCGGAAGATCCTTCACAAACGACTTGTCAATCTTCAAGGCGTCCAGAGGAAAACACCTGAGCTGACTTAGGGAAGAGTACCCCGTCCCAAAATCATCAATGGAAAGTCGAATTCCCAGTTTGTCGAGCTCACAAAGCGTGGCCTTAGCTCTCTGCAAATCCGCCATGATGGCACTTTCCGTGAGCTCGAGTTCCAGTCGCTGCGGCTGAAGCCCCGTCTCTTTGAGCAAATTGGAAATCAACTCGCCAAGGTCGCACTGCTGTACCTGGCGAGCCGAGACGTTGACGGCCACCGTGAAAGGCGGCAGTCCAGCCTTTCCCCAGTCGCGCATCTGACTGCAGGCTTCCCTCAGTACCCATTCGCCAATGGGCACTATTAAACCCGTCTCTTCCGCGAGGGCGATGAATTTTTCCGGCGAAACCGAGCCCAGCTGCGGGTTGTTCCATCGCAGCAAAGCCTCGCCTCCGGCAAGACGTCCCGTGCGGGCGTCGATCTTAGGTTGGTAGTAGAGGGTCAATTCCTTTTGCTCGATCGCACGACGCAGGTTCGTTTCCATATTCATCCGCTCAATGGAAACTTGCGTGAGCGATTCTGTGTAGAATTCATAGGTGTTCTTCCCCTTTTGTTTGGCCTGGTTCATGGCGGAGTCAGCGTTTCTGAGGAGCGTCGGGAGATCGTCGCCGTCGGATGGGCACACGGCGATACCTATGCTTGCTGTGACATAGAGAGTGTGGTTGGCGATCAAAAATGGCGCTGCAAGAACACTCATAATGCGCCGCGCGACCACGGAAGCTTCGTGTTCCTGCAGGAGACTGGCAAGCAGGACGGCAAACTCATCGCCTCCAAACCGGAAAACCGGCGGGGTCAAACCTTGTCTGCTCGGCCGGGATATTATGTCGTTTGGTCTGACGCATTGTGACAGCCGGTCAGCAACTTGCCGCAGCAACTCATCTCCACTCCTGTGGCCTAGAGAGTCGTTGATCGATTTGAAATTGTCGATGTCGAGGAAGACCAAGGCCAGAGGCCTCCCGTTCCTCCGTGCCCCACGTAAGGCGCGACGAACATGCTCAGAGAACCTCTGCCGATTCGGAAGCCCGGTTAATCGGTCATAGTAGGCCATCTGCCGCATTTTCGCCTCGACTTGCCGGTGCTCAGTGAAATCCTGGAGCGTTCCCTCCACGTGTTCAGGCAGGCCCTGCGCGTTGCATCTAACCTCGGCCTGCTCCGCTACGACGCGCGCCGTCCCGTCCGGGCGGGTCAACCTATATTCAATTTCGTACTTATCTTCACCCCGCAACGCCGCTTCAAATAACTGAATCACGCCGTCGCGATCGTCCGGGTGAATGAGTTTGAGCAGGCCCTCACGGTTCGCAGGGCAGCCTTCTCGAGCTAAACCCAAAATCCTACAGGCGCCATCAGAGAAGTGCCATCGGTCCTCGCTAACGTTCCAATCCCAGTATCCCAATCGGGCCATCTGCTGGGCTTTAGCCAGCCTGGCCTCGCTGTTTTTCAAGGCGCCATACGTCCGGCTGGCGCGCAGCATGTACTGAACACGGTAACCCAACAGCGGCCAACTGAACGGCTTGGCCAGGAAATCCGTTGCTCCAACCTCGAAGGCCCGGTGGACAGACTCAACGTCGTTGTGTCCCGTGACCATGAGGACGGGTACGTCCCGCCCGCCAGGTAAGCGACGCAGTGCCTCGCAGGCGGAGAAGCCGTCCACGTGGGGCATTTCCACATCCATGAGAACGATATCCGGCGCCGTTTCCGAGAAGCTCTCGAGCGCTTTTGATCCGTCCTCAGCCTCGCTAACCTGGAATCCGGATTGCTCGAGCGACTCCCGCATAAGATAACGCAGCGTCATGTCATCATCCGCCACCAGAACTAACGGTCGACGATCAGGGTTTTCAGGATTTTGCATCTAAGACTCCTGCAAGCTCTTCCTGTAATGCCGCTACGACGCGGGCGTGTTCAGCCATGATCCGGTTTCATACCTCCAGACTGCAGGATTCCAGCCACCGCGCGCCGATTGGCGGCGTTATCATCCGCCACCAAGACCGACAATCACTTGAGGTGTTCGAGTTGAGCGCACTCTACTACCTGCTCGCGCTTGACCACTCCAACCTGCGCCGTGAAGTGGAAACAACTACCTTCCCCGGGCTGGCTCTCCACCCAGATTTGGCCCCCCATCATCTCCACCAAGCGGCTCGAGATCGTCAAGCCCAATCCAGTGCCCCCGAACCTGCGGCAGGTCGATGTGTCTGCCTGGGCAAACGCCTCGAAGATGGATTTCTGCTTTTCCGGTGGAATGCCAATCCCGGTGTCGCGCACAGCGAAGTGCAACCTCGCTCGATCCGCCTGCCGCACTTCCAGGGCCACGCGCAGCTCCACTTCGCCTCGACTGGTGAACTTGATGGCATTCCCCAGCAGGTTGGAGAGGATCTGGGCGAGACGATTGGGATCCGTGACAATTTCCTCTGGCACTTCAGAGCCCACATCGCAGAGCAACTCCAAACCCTTCTGTTGCGCGTTAACGGCCAACGGGCCCATGATTTTGGCTAGGTTCTCGCGCAAGACAAAGGGGGCGAGGTCAAGGTCGAGCTTGCCAACCTCGATCTTGGAGAAATCCAAGATGTCATTAATCACGACCAGCAGCCTGTCGGCAGAGGCCTTGGCCATCTCGAGGTACTCGCGCTGTTCGCTCGTCAGACTCGTATCGAGCGCTAGTTCCGTCATACCCAATACGCCGTTCATAGGCGTGCGGATCTCGTGGCTCATGTTGGCCAGGAATTCGCTCTTGGCACGGTTGGCGGCCTCAGCAGCTTCTTTGGCTCTCTGCAACTCCAACTCCGTTTGCTTGCGTTGGGTGATATCCTGGACGGTCCCTTCCACACGCTGCAGCTGAGCTTTGCTGTTGTAGGCGATCTCCGCTTTCTCCACCACGACTCGCACAGTTTGATCCGGCAGCAGCAGACTGTACTCCGCCGTGTATTTCTGTTGCCCCTGCAAGGTGGCAGCGAACAATTGATTGACTCGTTCACGATCCGCAGGGTGAATCACCTTCACCAAGTCCTCACGCTTCCTGGGGCGGTTTCCCAGATCGAAACCGAAGATCCGGCACACCTCATCGGAGAAGTACCAGCGGTCTTCGCGGACATTCCAATCCCAATGTCCTAAGTGGGCCATCCGTTGCGCATTGGCCAGCCTCGCCTCGCTTTCCTTTAACGCCCCATAGGTGCGGCTGGCACGCAGCATGTAAAGAATACGGTAGCCTAACAGGGCCCAATTGATCGGCTTGGGCAGAAAATCGGTGGCCCCTGCCTCAAAGGCCCGATTGACCGACACCACGTCGTTGTGTCCGGTGACCATTAAGACCGGCGTATCCTTCCCCTGCGGCAGGCGACGCAGCGCTGCACACGCACTGAAGCCATCCATGTGGGGCATTTCCACGTCCATTAGAACGATCTCGGGAGGCGTTTCGGTGAAACGCTCGAGCGCGTTTGAGCCATCCTCTGCCTCCATGACCTCGAAACCAGCTTGTTCGAGCGATTCCCGCGCCAGCAGGCGTACGGTTGCATCGTCATCAACCACCAGGACCAGTGAACGCGGGCTCGAGGGCACAGAATCAGGCATTTGCGACTCCCTCCAGTTCTTCTTGCAACGCCGCTACCACTTGGCCATGCTCGGCCTTGATCTGTTCCAACAGCAGCCCAGCTTTCTGCAGGGAATTGCTTCGACCGGCGTCCTCGAGTTGTTTGCTCAGGGACGCAAGTCGACTGGCCCCTACATTTGCGCTGCTTGACTTCAGGGTGTGGGCTGTTCTGCGAGTCGTCTCAGCGTCTCCTTCCTCCAGAGCGCGCGCCAGTTTCTCCAATAACTCGCCCGAACTCTTCAAGTACATGGAAATTACTTTTGGAAGTACGGGCGGCGAACCCGGGCGCTGAAGCGCCGCGATGTTTCGAAGGGCGTGGCGGTCGATTGTGGGCTCACCGACGCTCCCCTCCTCGCGTGGCGAAAGGGTCAGCGAGTGATCGGCACTGGCGCTGTCTGCCAACCACCCGCCAGACCCTTCCTTGCCACGGAGGGGATTCCCCGTGTTCATAACAATGCCGGGCTGCTCCGCTTGTCGTACCGCATCCTGACGGTGTCGCAGCCACTTTTCCAACACACTTCGCAACTCAGCCTGGCTGAATGGCTTGGCAAGGTAATCGTCCATTCCGGCTGCCAGGCACTGTTCTCGATCTCCCTTCACGGCATCTGCGGTGAGGGCAACGATGGGGAGCCGCTCGTGGACCCCGTCAGAGCCTTCATTGCCGCGAATCACTCTTGTAGCTTCAAACCCATCCATCACCGGCATGTGACAGTCCATCAGGACGAGGTCGTAAGCGCTTTCTTTGATCGCCCGCACGGCCTCTTCGCCGTCCCGCGCAATTTGCACGCTGCATCCAAACATCTCCAACATTTCCTTGGAGACCTCTTGGTTGACCTCGTTGTCCTCCACAACAAGGACTCTACCGCGCAGGGGGACAACATTGTTTGGCATGGAACTGCCCGCTGATTCGCGCATTGGAGAAGCCAGGATTCGCATCTGCACCGCACCCACACATTCCGCCACACAGTTGAAAAGCTGCGATTCTCTTACCGGCCTCATGAGGTAGTGCTCAATTCCGGCTGCGCTAAACTGCTTGGTATCACAGTTGTCGAGCACGGAGTTCAGCAGGATCAGATGCGCGCTCTCGATGCCCGGATCGGACTTGATCGCCCGCGCGAGTTGCAGCCCGTCCATGTCTGGCATCTGGCGATCGACAATGACAAAGTTGTACGGCGCCATCTGAGCGGAGGCGACGCGCAGCATTTCCAGCCCCTGAGCTGCTTTATCGGCGCTGGACGTCGAGATACCCCAGGCTTCCAGTTCGCGCCGGAGAGTCTCCCGGCTGACGGCGTAGTGATCCACGACCAGGGCGCGCAGGCGCATTTCTCGGAATGAATGCCTTTGTATCTGGCCTTCGGTTTCCGGGTTCTTGCGCAGGCGCACCGTAAACCAGAACGTTGAGCCTTGACCCAGCTCGCTTTCAACTCCAATAGCGCCCCCCATGATTTCCGCAAGGTTTTTGCAGATCGCCAGGCCGAGGCCGGTTCCTCCGTGTTTACGCGTCGTTGAGCTGTCACCCTGAGTAAACGGATCGAATACCCGTCTCTGGTTTTCGGGGGCTATGCCAAGGCCGGTGTCGCGCACTTCAAATCGCAGCAGATCATCGCTTTCGGATTCCTCGGCGATCGCCGCACTGGCAACTACTTCTCCGTGCTCGGTGAATTTGATTGCGTTTCCAACCAGGTTCGTCAGGATCTGCTGCAGCCGGGCCGGGTCGCCGCGATACCCGGTGCGCAGCCCAGGCGGAATCACACAGGCCAACTCGAGTCCCTTATTCGCAGCACGCTCCGAGAACAGCATCATTACTTCTTCCAACAGTTCTCGCAGATCAAAGTCCACCGCCTCGAGTTCCAACTTTCCAGCCTCGATCTTCGAAAAATCCAGAATGTCGTTGACGACAGCCAGCAATGCCTGGCCCGAGCGTCGCGCTGCCTCCGCAAACCGGCGCTGCCGCTCGTTCAGTTCTGTTCCCAAGAGCAGACCGGTCATTCCTAAGACGCCGTTCATGGGAGTGCGGATCTCGTGACTCATAGTGGCGAGGAAATCGCTCTTGGCGCGATTGGCAGCCTTCGCGGCGTCCTCCGCCCGCTTTCGTTCCATCACTTCCTTCTGCAGATCCCGTGTACGTTCACCTACAAGCGCAACCAGATGCTGCTCTCGGGCTTTCATTTGCTCCAGTCGTGCCCAGTACACGGACAGCACTGCCAGAACCGTCAGGAGCGCACAGAGGGCGTAAAACCAGAATGTCTGCCGGAAGTGGGGGCGCAGCACAAATTCTACGGCTGCGCCGTCCTCGTTCCAGACGCCATCCTTGTTGCCGGCAATCACTCGAAAGGTATACTTGCCCGGGGCAATGTTTGTGTAATAGGCATTGCGGCGCGTTGCGGCGTCGACCCAGGCGGTATCGAACCCGTCGAGCTTGTATTTGAAATGAATCACTTGTGGGGAGAAGAAGCTCAACGCCGTGTAATGAAATTCCAGCTCGCCTCGGCCGGGGCGCGCTTCGATTTGCGCTCTGCTGCTCTGGACTTGCTTGTCAATGAGAATCTCCTCAACCACCACACGAGGCGGTTGACTGCGCCGAAGCGTGGAGGGATCGATCATCACCGCGCCCTTCATGGTGGGGAACCACAGCCTTCCGTCTCGAGTCCTCCACCCAGCGGGTTGGAAGCCACCATTGCACTCTTTGCTCTTCATGCCATCGGCGACACCGTAAGAATCGTAGGTGACAGATTTGATTTTGCCGTCGTCAAGCGCATTCAATTGTCCCTTGTCAACAGAGGAGATTCCCTTGTTGGAGCTCATCCAAAGCTTGCCGCTGGCGTCTTCGAGGATCTGGAATATATTGTCATCAAACAATCCATCACTTGTCGTATAGGTTCTAATTGTGCCATTTCGAATCCGGCACAAACCCCCGCCGCCCGTACCGACCCACACGTCTCCCTGAGAATCAGTGTGGATCGACCAGACCACGTTGTTGGAGAGTCCGGTTGATGTGGAGAACACCTGAAATCGGCCGTCTTTGAACCTGTTGAGGCCTCCGCCATTGGTGCCAATCCAAAGCTCGCCGTCCTGGCCTTGGGCAATAGCGATAACGAAGTTGTTGGATAAGCCATCGGCAGTTGTATAAGTCCTGAACTTGCCTTCGCGATAGAGGGTCAGCCCGCTCCGCGTCCCTATCCAGAGGTCGCCGTCCCGATCTGCATATGTGGATAGCACCAAGTCGTTCGGCAGGCCATCTCTGGTGGTGTAGACAACAAACTTGCCATCCGTGAAGCGATCCAGTCCAACCCGGGTTCCAACCCAAAGGTTCTCCTGGTGGTCCTCGGTAATGGAAAAAACGAAGTCGTTGGAGAGGCCGTTCTTAGTGGAATAGCTCGTCACCTTGCCGTCTTTGAGCCTGTTCAATCCCTTCGGCGTTCCGACCCACAGACTTCCTTCATGGTCCTCAAAGATAGGCAGAACGACGTCGTGGGTGAGCCCTTCTTTTGCCCCATAGGCAGTGATTTCGCCATCTTTCAGGCGACTGAGCCCGGCGCCTCCGGTCCCAATCCACAGGCTGCCCTCACGATCGGGGTAGAGGGCGTATACGTCAGTAGCTCCTAATCCGTCGCTGTCCGTATAGGCTTCAAACTTGCTCGCATGCAGACGGTCCAAACCACCTCCGATAGTGCCAATCCAAAGGTTGGCATCCTCATCGCTGCAAATGGAAAAGACGGCGTTGCTGGAGAGCCCGTCGTGCGTCGTAAAAGTCGTGAAGCTGCCGTTTTTTTCTCGAGCCAATCCTCCGCCGTTGGTGCCAATCCATAGTCCGCCATCGCGATCCCAATAAAGCGCTCGCACTTTTGCACTCGGTAGACCGTTTGCGGTACTGTAGGTTTGGAACCGTCCCTTTTGAAGCCGGCTGACTCCTCCATCGGTCCCAATCCACATGCCGCCGCTAGGGTCCTCCGCAAAACAATAGACGGAGTTTGCGGCCAGGCCATTCTTGGTTGAGTAGACGGTGAATTTCCCGTTATTCAAGAGGTCGGCGCCGCCTCCGTCGGTGCCGATCCAGATGTTCCCCGTACTGTCCTCAAATAACGAAAGGATCACTTCATTGGACAGACCCTCTTTCACGGTGTAGGTGCTGAACTCTCCATCTTTGAGTCGACTCAGACCGCCGCCCGAGGTGCCAATCCAGAGCGCGCCTTCTCGATCCACAAGCAGCGCCCTGATGTTCTTACTTCGGAGTGCAGGCGCGTTTTTCCTGTCAAATACTGTGAACCGCACTCCATCAAAGCGGACCAAGCCTTCTTCGGTGGCCAGCCAGAGATACCCCTCCGTGGTCTGCGCAATCGAGGTGATCGTCGTTTGTGGTAATCCGCTATCCACGCCCCAAGCCTCATGGACGTACTGTGTGGGCGCTTTCTTTGAATCCAGACATCTGGCGGCGACTGGCCACATCAACAACGTCATGGCCGTCCACACGGAAACCGCAACGCAACGGGCCCCAACATTATTTATATATGTTCGTCGCATTCGAATCATGCGCAGCTCCTGCTTGAACTACTCGCGCAATCCTATGAGCAAAGAGTAAACCCGATTGTCGTTTTTGCCTCTAGTACCGAGATACTGTTACGTCGGAGCTATTTGTCATTTTCCACTTTACAGCCATCATAGGCACGAACGACGAGAACTGCGATTTCGTCCTAGAGTCCAAAATGAAAGCGCATACCAAAGGAAACCACAGAAGGCGACCATCACCGGCGCACAAGGTCGTTGAGACATCCGGCGAGAATCATCTCGACCAACGAGAGGAATACAACATGCACGTCACATCAAAGAACACATGGAAAGTTTTCTTGCTCGTCGCAGCCTGCTTTCTGCTCGCGAGCCCGGCCTTTGCCACCAACCCCAAAATCGCGGCTGATCTGCAACTCGCGGATCCCAACGCCACCGTTGACGTAATTGTTCAATTCGCGCAAGCTCCAACTGCGAGGCTTCATGCCAAGGTCACAAGTCGGGGCGGGCAATTGAAATCCGAGTTGGGCATTGTGAAGGGAGGAGCCTATCGAATTCCTGCCGGGGAACTCGAAGGACTGGCCCGGGATCCGGAGGTCATCCACATCTCACGCGACCATCCTCTTCAGGCGGCGGCGACTGCCCCTGCGAATGCGACGCTCGACTATTACGACGCCGCCGTCAATGCCCCTGTGGCCTGGCAGCAGGGCTTGGATGGTACTGGAGTCGGAGTAGCCGTCATTGACAGCGGCATCATTGATGTCCCCGACTTGCATGGCCGGCAGTACCGGGTCGTCTACAGCCAGAATTTCAATGGATCTGGGAGCGCCAAAGATCAATACGGCCATGGTACACATGTAGCCGGCATCGTCGGAGGCAACGGTGAGAGCTCCACAGGATCTAAGTACACTTACACGTTCATGGGTATCGCCCCCAACGTCACACTTATTAACCTGCGAGTGCTCGATCAAAATGGCGCAGGCACAGACAGTACTGTCATCAGTGCAATCCAGGAAGCTATCAGCTTGCAGGCCAACTACAACATCAGGGTTATCAACCTCTCGCTGGGTCGCCCAGTCTATGAGAGCTATACGCTGGACCCGCTCTGCCAGGCGGCGGAATCGGCGTGGAGTGCGGGAATAGTCGTGGTGGTGGCGGCGGGCAACGACGGGCGCGACAACTCGGCCGGCACGGAGGGTTACGGCACCATCACTGCCCCCGGTAACGACCCCTACGTGATCACGGTCGGAGCCATGAAGACCATGGGCACCGCTACGCGCAGTGATGATCTGATTGCCAGCTACAGCTCGA
>Ga0181527_1005604_pt1 | contig 10345 bp, 9 predicted proteins | sample PEATcosm2014_Bin_30_FD_119762 | JGI IMG/M metagenome (GOLD analysis project Ga0181527, IMG submission 119762) | Peatland microbial communities from MTU Mesocosm Facility, Houghton, MI, USA - PEATcosm2014_Bin06_60_metaG | ecosystem: Environmental > Terrestrial > Soil > Wetlands > Peat | place...
AATCCGGCACCCACCCGCTTCCCTACCCTAAGGCTCCTTCGAGTGTTCAATACGGATTGAACCTCCGGTTGAAGCCCGCCTCGCCCCCAAGCTCAGGCACTCACGCGCCATGGCTATCACTGATTGAGGGTCTGAGATGGCATGCGGCTCCATGGCGTTCCGTTTGCCGCGATTGATTGGGATAGGATCCCGCCCGAGGAGCATCCCGGGGAGAAGGGAACCGCGCGATCACGAACTTACTTGGGGAAGGCCATTCGCCTGCGGATGGTTGAGTACTCTCCAGGATACGCGGCGGATCACTAGTGCAGCAAGGGACATGTCGTGCTCTGCGTCCGCGGGCAATTCGAATCCAGGCACAAGGACGGGAGCGTTCACACGATCCGGGAGGGCATGGCGTACCTCGTCGGGGAGAACGACACCCCCCACAGGTCGTACAGCGAGCGGGGAGCGACCCTCTTCATTGTCGACGCCCCCTAGTGGGCACTATCTCGGTTGAACCCTCCACGAGTAGGTTCAACGGAGCACGCGGCACGTCCAGATCGTACGCAACGCAATTCCCGCGTCCGAACCGGCCCGTGGATCGAGACTCCGAAACTCTGAGCATTCCCAATCCGTCTCGGACATCCTCGAGCCTGAGAACCGGTCGATTTCCGTAACCCGAGGTAACTGCCCCCTTATCTGCCTAGGCGAGAGGCGGGCCTAATCCATGGCGAAGTGGCGTGTGAAGAGTCCTCGAGGTACCGGGCCGGCTCCGTTGGCGCTGGTTCTGGCCGTAGTCGTGAGCGTGGCACTTGTCTCGATGGCGTTGGTCGTTCCTTCGATGTCCCCCGGTCACAGCTCCCGGTCATCGACCTCCGCGCCGATTGCCCCGGCAGAGGTCGACCCGCAGTTCCTGCCGGCGATTCTGACGAGCCCGAACAGCACTTCCGGGGGCGAGTTCGGCGCTGCGGTCGCCGCCAGCGGCTCGACCGTGGCGGTAGGGGCTCCGCACGAGGAGTACTATGCCGGTTACGTCTACTACGGAGCAGTCCACCTGCAGAACATGGCGACCGGCGCCACGGGCACGCTCAGGGGTCCGGGGCCGGGGGGCGGAGCGGCGGACTTCGGCGCCTCCGTCGCCATGACCTCGACACTGATCGTGGTGGGAGCGCCCGGCTTCGAGGGTAACGAGGGCAGCGCGTACGTCTATAACTACACCACTGCGGTCGAGGGCAACCAGAGCGTCATCGTCACGAAGCCGGTCGCGTCACTGTTGAGCCCGGACGCCAGCTCCTACGGCGTCGGGGGCCATTTCGGCTATTCGGTGGCGATCAGCGGTAACCTGGTAGTCGTCGGAGCTCCCTATGAGAACGCCTCTGGAGCCTATCAGGCGGGTCATGCGTATATTTACAACACCCGCACCGGCGTGACCGTGATGTTGTCGAGTCCCGTCCCTCAACTCGCCGGAGACTTCGGCTGGTCGGTTGCGATCAGCGGCAACCGGGTTATCGTGGGCGCACCCGACGAGGAGAACTCGACGCTCGCCGACGTCGGCCACGTCTACGAGTACGCTGCAACCACCGGCGACCTGGTAACGACGCTGACGAGCCCGAGTCCGGCCTCGGGCGGCTCGTTTGGCCGTGCCGTGGCCATCAATGGTACGACCGTCGTCGTCGGACAGCCGTTCGGGGTCTCCGTTGCAGACGGTGTCGTCTTCGAGTTTAACCTCGTCAGTCTCACGAACCAGACCTTCGTCAGTCCGGCGCCCGTCGTCGATGGGTATTTCGGCCTAACCGTGGCCGTGGACTCTAACATGATCGTGGTCGGTGCCCCGGGGGAGGAGTCGGGAGGCAGCTCCGCTGCGGGTAACGCCTACCTGTTCAGCATCGCGAGCGGTAGTCTCATCACCTCGACCTTTGTCGCTCCCGATTGGCCAGCCGGTGGCTATTTCGGACTTTCGGTCGCCGAAAATGGTGGCAACGGCGTCCTAGTGGGCGCCCCCTACGAGTCCGCGGGCGGCTACAACGACGCGGGACATGCGTACTACTTCACCCAGATCCCTCTGACCGTCTCGAGCCCGAACCCGGTGCAGCCGACGGAATTCTCGCAGGGGGGTCAGTTTGGGTATTCCGTGAGCGTGGACGGCGCCATCGTGATCGGCGCCCCGAACGAGAACGGATCCGGAGTGCCCGGCGCGGGCAACGCGTACCTCCTCCGGTCCCATGCGGGTCCGCTCGTCCCGCTCACGAACCCGAACCCTGAGGACGGCGGTGGCTTCGGCACTTCGGTATCGATCTGGGGTAACCTCATCGTCGTAGGCGCCCCCGAGGAAGAGACGACCGGGGCCGACGACGGCAGCGCATACGTCTACAACGCGACCACGGGCGCCCTGATCACCACCCTCGGAAGCCCGGACCCGGCATCGTACGGATTCTTCGGCGCGGCCGTCGCCACCAACGGTAGCGCCATTGTCGTGGGTGCGCCGGGCGAAGCCAACGATTCCGGTTCCGCCTACGTCTTCGCCGTGGTCTCCCACGCGTGGCGGTACACCCAACTCAGCACTCCCAATCCGTTCTACGGCGTCGGCGGATTCGGCGATTCTGTGGCGATCAGCGGTAGCACGGTCGTGGTCGGAGCCTGGGGAGAGAACAGCACCAGCGGGAGCGGAACGGTCGTCGAGGCGGGCAACGCGTACGTCTTCAATGCCGACTCCGGCGCGCTGCTCCACACGCTCACCAGTACCCACCCCGGAACCGGCGGCGAGTTCGGCAGCACGGTCGCGATCAGCGGTAACACCATCGTGGTCGGAGCCCACCGTGAGACGGTTTCAACGACCCCTGCTGCGGGCTATGCGTACGTCTTCTCCGCGTCGACGGGCGCGTTGCTCTACAGTCTGACGAGCACCAACCCCCAGTACCCGGGGTGGTTCGGCTATTCCGTTTCCGTCAACGACGGCATCGTCGTCGTGGGCGCGTCCCTGGAGACCGCGTTCGGCGTGGGCTTGGCCGGTAATGTCTATCTCTTCAACGCGGCGACCGGTGCTCCCATCGACCGATACAACAACCCGATTCCCTCGGCCACCGTAGGGTTTGCGGCCTCGGTAAGCATCGGTCCAGTGGGCGCAATCGCCGTCGGAGCGACCGGTGGCTTGCTCAGTTCGACGACCCCCGGTCAGGTCTATGAGTTCTTCTTCTAGCGAGGGCTAGACCCAAGAACTCTCCGTCAACACAGCCACCGGGGGCGCCTTCCGTCTGGACGGGCACCTCGGCGGCTTCCACCGGACCGACCGAACGGGTGACCGCTTCACGACCGCGTCGAGATCGCGGCTCCCCTCACGCAGACTCGCGTTCGGGGGCGGTCTCGATCGTCCGGAAGAGGACCGCGGCCGCCCCGACCAGTACCAGGGTCACCACCAGGAGCGTGGCGACAGCGGCGGCCTCGGAGACGGCGTGCGAGTATCCGCTGAGCGGTCCGCTCGAGAGCGCACGCGCAAGGAAGCTTCGCAGATAGAAGACGACCGTCAGGCGGGGAGCGTCGCCTGGTAGGAAGGGGACTAGCTCCTCCCACACAAACCCGTAGAGCAGGCCGATGAGTAGCGCGTAGCGGCTCACGAGGCCCAGCAGCAGGAAGAACCCGACGTAGACCGCCACGGCCAGGGCGGTCGCCGCGGCCACGGCGACCGGTGCCGTGGACGGGTACGGGGTCCCGCCGCCCCAGACCGCGATCGCCAGGGGAACGAGCGCCGCCGGGACGACGAACAACAGGCTCACGGCCACTGCGCCGAGGTACTTTCCGGCGACGATCGTGGAACGGGCGACCGACCGGTCCGAGAGGTAGACCAGGGTCTCGGCATCGATCTCGTTCCGGAACTGGCCGACGGCGATCACGAGTACGATCACCATCACCACGATCGGCAACGTCAGGCTCGACACGAGCCCCTCGACCGAGTCCGAGAGGGCATGGGGCGCGGGATGTGCCGAGACGACCGCGAGGGCGATGAGGCTGGGGATCGCCGCGAAGGCCGCGAGCCCCAGCGCCCGGAGCCCGCCCAGGCTCCCGCGCACGGCGAGGGTCGTGATCGCGGACAGGCGGGCGAACTCCCGGCTCACCGGCCTCCCTCCGATAGGTAGCGGAACACCGCGTCGAGGTTATCGTCCGCGCTGCGAACCCCCCGGACCTGCAGGCCCTCGCGCACGACCAGTTCGGGAAGGGCTTGGTAGAACTGCTCCGGGGCCGTCGAGCGCACGCGCAGCCGCTGCGGTCCCACGAACTCAATGGAGACGACGTCCGCCCGGGACCCGAGGTACCGGGCGAGCCCCCGGGGGTCGGGGGTCTCGAGGTCGATGACGTGCGGGTGTGCATCGATCAGGTCGCGGATCCGGTGGAGGTCCCCTTGGGCGATAGCACGGCCGTTCGAGATCATCACGATCTGGTCGGTGAGCCGTTCGATCTCGTAGAGGACGTGCGAGCTCACGATGATGTGGTGACCCGACGCTTGGAGCCGCTGCAGGAGCGAGATCAGGGTCACGCGCCCGACCGGGTCCACCCCGTTCAGCGGCTCGTCGAGCAGGATCAGCTCGGGGTCATGGGCGATGCTCTGGGCGAGCTTGACGCGTTGCCGCATTCCCTTGCTGTAGGCCCGCAGTCTGCGATGGCGAGCCTCCAAAAGGCCCACGGCCTCCAGGGCGAGACCCGTCCGCTCTCGGGCCTCGGCGCGGGTGAAACCGTCGACCCGGAGCAGGGTGGAGACGAACTCCTGCCCGGTCATCCACTCGAAGAGGGCCGCCGGCTCCGGGCAGTATCCCACGTGCCGCCGGAACTCCCCCTCGCCCCAGGCCGGGCGGCCCAGGAGCGACAGGCTCCCGGCATCGGCCTTGAGCTGACCGGCCAGCAGGCGGAAGAGCGTGGACTTCCCGGCCCCGTTGGGGCCTACGAGGCCCGTGATGCCGGGGGCGAAGGTCGCGGTGAACCCGTTGAGGCCCAGGACCTCGCCGTACCGCTTGGTGAGCCTCTCCGCCTCCACGACAGCGCTCATTCGCCGACTACCTCGATCCGACTCATTCGCCACTCGGCTAGGAAGGCGAGAAGCACTCCCGCCCCGAGGAGGCCGATCGCCGAGCCGAGGGGGTCCGTGGGGGCTCCGACCACGCCAAACGACCCGAGGGCCACACTGTGGAGATCGGTGAGAGGGCTCACGTATCGGACGAAGTGGTTCCCGGTCGTCGCCGATACCACCGAGACCCCGATGTACAGCGAAAAGACGAGCCCGAAGATGGCGACTCCGGCGTTCAGGCTGCGGTTGGTGATGGAGGAGAGGGCCAAGGCGAGCCCGGTCAGAAACACGCCGGCTACGATCCCCACCGCGAGAAATCCGGCGGCGGCCTGGAGGGCGGTGACCAGGGGAACATACCCCAGCAGCCACACGACCAGCACCCCGGCCAACCCGGGAGCGGCTGTCGCGAGGAGAAGCCAGGCTCCGCACGCCGCGGCCTTCGCCAAGAGGTAGTCGCCGAGATGGATTGGCCGCGACAGGTACAGGGTGATCGAACGGTTCCCGATATCTTCGGCCAGGGTGCCGGCGCCGGCCGAGGTCGCCACGATCAGGACGAGGAAGGGCCAGGGAAGGGATTCCAACGCGGATTCGAGACCAGCCCGGGAGAGGCCGCCGGTAAAGCCTGAGAAGAACCCCTCGACGATGATCGTGGCCATTACGACCGTGAAGAGGAGGCCCAGCGGGAGCAGGGTGCTCCACCCGGCTCGGTGAACGAACTCCCGGCGCATCACCGCCCGGATTCGGTACCCGCGTCCCTCGTGGGGCACGGGGGCCGAAGCGTACCGCGGGGCGCTGATGCTCACGTCGATCCCCCGGGGGAGGTCTCCTGGAGACGGGAAAGGAATAGGTCCTCGATGGTGCCGACGGAGCGCCCGAGATGGCGCACCTGGGCCCCCGTCTCGACCGCGGCCTGAAAGACCAAGCGGGTGTCCCCCTCGGGCAACGAGACGAGGATCTCTTCGCCGTTCAGCCGGGGGGAGAGCCCCTTCGCCGAGAGCGCCGAAACGAATCGCGCGGGATCGCCCTTGACGCGGACGACCGTCCGCGCTTCACGGTCGGCGAGCAGCTGCGCCACCGGACCCGCCGCGAGCCGTCGGCCCGCGTTCAGCATGAGGACCTGGTCGCACAATCCCTCGGCGTCGGGGAGGAGGTGGGTCGAGAGCACGAAGCTGTGGCCGCCGAGCTTCGCGAGCGATCGGATCAGCCCGAGCATCTCCTCCCGTCCCGCGGGATCGAGCCCCGAGGTCGGCTCGTCCAGGAAGCAGAGCGGGGGATCGTGGACGATCGCCTGGGCGAGCTTGATCCGCTGCCGCATCCCGGTCGAGTACTCCCCGATCCTCCGGTAGCGTTCCTCGCGGAGACCCACGAACTGCAGCACGTCGTGCGCCCGGCTCATCGCCGCCTCTCGAGGAAGGCCGCTCACCTGGGCCATGAAGGCGACGAACCCCACCCCGGTCAGATCGGGCATCAGGCAATCGTGCTCGGGCATGTATCCGACAAGCTCCCGGATCCGCAGGGGTTCTCGCTGCGTGTCGAGCCCGAGGACGCTGAGGGTCCCGGAATCGGGCGCCAAGAGTCCCATCAAGAGCCGCAGCAGCGTGGTCTTGCCGGATCCGTTGGGTCCCACCAGGCCGATGGTCCCTGGACTCAGTTCGACCGATAGGTTCGAGAGGGCCTCGATGGTTCCAAAACGCTTGGTGACGGAATCCACCCGGAGAAGTCCGTCGACCACGGGGGGAACACGCGTTCGGAGTATTTGTCCCGGGGGTGGCCCGGCCGGAGTATGGCCGAGGATACACGGAATCCCGGCGTGTCCACGGCAGGGGACGGTCGTTCGAGCTCGGGGTGACCTGGGGAGCCCCCCTCCCACCCGGTCCGCCTCGAATCTCGAGACGCGGCGGATGGGCGCCCCACTCCGGCCGAAGGATCGTGAACGCCCGAACCTCGTGGGCGATGGGTTCAATTTCGGTTGTGCCCGGAACCCTGCCGCTCTGGGGACTACGTGACTCGCCGACTGCCCAGCAACGGAGCGAACGCAGGGGGGGTTACACAAACCCCTGCGTAGAAAGCGGTCGGTCCCTCGACAGGCCGACCCGCAAGAAGAAAGGCTGTCCGTTTGAAACCTGCAAATGGGAGCGGGAGCCTAATCTACTGACGCCTGAATAAGTGGCTTATTATCCGGCCTCGCATGTCTCCTCGGGCATGGGACGTTGGGCTCAACGACACCGGGACACTGCTTCTCTCGAGGAACGCCGCTTGAATGGACTCGCTCTCCTTCAATCCGGATTCACTCAGGCGGAAGTGGCTCGACGACTTGGCGTGACGCCGGTGGCCGTCTGCCTGTGGAAGAAGGCCGCCGAGGAGAACGGGATCTCTGCGCTCCGAGCGGTGCCTCGCTCGGGTCGCCCTACCCTTGTTCCTCACGACCGGCTGGCGACGCTCCCGGACCTGTTGGCCAAGGGAGCGCTCGCTTACGGGTACTCGACCGATCTCTGGACCATTCCCCGAATCATTGAGGTTACCGAGGTCGAGTGGGGCGTTCGGTACACGGACAGCGCGATGTGGCGCCTGCTGCAGCGCCACGGCCTCTCCTGGCAGCGCCCCCGACGTCAGGCGAGGGAGAAGGATGTCCGCGCCGTGAAGAACTGGCGGAATCGCTCCTGGCCACGGTATAAAAGAAAGCCCGACGGCGGAGAGCCGTCGTAGTCTTCCTTGACGAGAGCGGGTTCTCGCTTATTCCCTACGTCGCCAAGACTTGGGCGCCCGTCGGACAGACACCGGTGATCCTTCACCAGGGCCGCTGGCCGAAGTTCTCGGCCATCAGCGGGATCACCCCCGCCGGCCGCCTGTACATGAACGTCCACAAGTCCTCGATCAAGGGACCCCAGGTGATCGAGTTTCTCGACCACCTACAGCGCCACATTCGACGGCGGCCGATCATGGTCTTCTGGGACAGCGGCCCCCACCACCGATCGAAGTTGGTTCAGGCGTACCTCGCTGCGCAGCGAAGACTAGAGGTCCACCGATTCCCGGGATACTCGCCCGAGCTCAATCCGGACGAGTGGGTCTGGAGCCACCTGAAGCAACACGAGCTGGCCAGCTATGCCCCCCACGACGTGATGGAACTGAGCCGAGAGCTTCGACGGGCGATAGTACGAATGCGCGTCCGACCGGGTCTGATCCGATCGTTCGTCGCAGCGACCCACCTCTACGATTGACCGACTGATGGCGCGGACGAATCAGGCCAGAGGGCGGTTCTCCTCGACGAGTGTTAAGCTATTTCATCCGGCATCAGTAAGTGGGTCATAGCATCGAGCACGATCGGCATCGGCGTCGCCTGCTTCGGCGTCGCCGGCTACCTCAACTGGACTATCACCCAAGGCGAGACGAACCTCCAGCGGGCCGGCTTCCCTTGGAAGGTGGATCGGACCGTTCTGCCCTTTGAGCGTCGGACTCTGAGCTCCTGGCTGCCTCGCGAGCGGCTCCTCGACCTCGCGGTCGAGGTGCTGGAGGACCCGAGCTTCGGCCTGCGCCGCATTCGACGGACCCGAAGGGGGGTCCGTGCGCTCCGGCCCGCCGTCACAAGGCCGCCACTTCACGGTGTTGCCACGGTGTATCCCTTAGACGTTCAGGTGCGGGTCAGCCCTCGCGAAACCGGCAGTGAACTTGGGCTGGCGATCCAACCCGGCGTTCTCTGGCACGTATGGCCCGCTCCTGAATTGGCGACCAGCTGGGGGGAGGCGGAGAGCCTGGCCGACGCACTTCTCGCCGCCCTCTCTCTGCGACTCAAGAGCGGCGGGTTGTAGCCTGGCCGAGGCATCGCGCGTATCCAGCTGCGACCGACTCAGGCAGAGAGAACTTCGTGCACGCCAAATCGGGGCCGGGCGTCTCCAGCACAGAGACGCCTTCCCGACAGGTTCCGAGCACCTGCTCGTCAGTCATACCGGCCTCTCTCGGGCTGACAACTTCTCTCTGACGCAAACTCGGTTTCCGGAGGGACCGGAGGGCAACTCTTCCCTCTCGGAGAGCGCGTCACCCCAACCCCTCGGCAGATGTGGCTCACCGGAACAACTACCCTGAGAAAGGGCGTCGGTCGCGTTAGGTGTAGAAGTACTGACCTGGTCTCCTCCGAAAACCCACAGTTCTGCTAACCCCAGGGCCGACCCGCCCCTGGGGTCACGAATCCCGCCCGATTCAGTTCATTTGCCCGAAACCGCAAACCCGAGGGCCGGTGCCTCTCGGCAACACGGGTCCTTCTGCGCCTTGGATAGGAGAATGGAAGGGGTTGGGGGCGGGCCGGGAAACAGCACGGACCCGACCCGCCGATGGGCGTGCGACCTAGGCGGCGGGGACTATGTCTCCGTAGTTGCCCGCGCCGAAGTTGCACCACTGGTTGACGGACGTCGGGGACTGGAAGTAGCTGTTGAGGGTGTAGTACCATCCCCACTCGGTGCCGCCGTTGCCGTAGGAGATCGTGGCCGTCGGACCGAAGTACGTAGTGAGCCAAGTGTAGGGGGTCGCATCTCCCGTTTGCCCGGTCGTCAGAAGTAGGTCCGAGGTAGTCCCGCCGTAGTTCAGCGTGCCCAGGTACGCAAAGTTCGGCAGCCCGGGCCAACTGAACGAGATTCCCGGGGTGGGGTTGATCAAGCCGGCGTATCCGCCCACCATGGTTCCGTACCCGGAAGCAGGTTCGGGCACTGCGTTCGGCGTCGTTCCGGTGACCCCGGGGCTCAGCGCTCCCTGGGGGACCTGGAAGTTGCCTTTGTAAGTCTCCAGGACGTAGTATCCCCCCACACTGGGGCTCAGCTTCACCAGCCAGACCTGGAGTATGGTCACATAGCTATCCATAGCCCAGTAGCCGGCCCACCCGCTGTCCTCGTCGTTTACCACCTTCCAACTCAACGCCAGCGCCGTCGTGATGGGGTGGTAGCCGGCGGCTTTCGGGCCGGTGAGGTCAAGTGTAAGGGTCTTGTCCCCGGGGCACGTGATTTTTGGGCCCGCTACCATCCCAGGTACGGCGGCATTGATGGGGTGGGTGGTCAAGGCCGACAGCACGCCCGTCCCGGCAAACATGGCGGCGATCGCAACGACCGCAACGCCCCCGGCGATGTACCACCGCCAGCGTCTGAGAGAGTTCCTCCCTGGCTTACCCTTGGCTTCCATGGGTTTGTTCCCTTCTTCTGCGGAGCAGAGAGGGCCCGTCGGAGGCTGTTCTGAGTTCGGAACCCGGGTCCGGCGGGGCCACCCCTGGCCACCGCGCGCGGCGCACGCGACCCTGCCGTATAGCTTGCACTCCTCGGCGGACGGGGCCCC
>Ga0181527_1005605_pt1 | contig 10344 bp, 7 predicted proteins | sample PEATcosm2014_Bin_30_FD_119762 | JGI IMG/M metagenome (GOLD analysis project Ga0181527, IMG submission 119762) | Peatland microbial communities from MTU Mesocosm Facility, Houghton, MI, USA - PEATcosm2014_Bin06_60_metaG | ecosystem: Environmental > Terrestrial > Soil > Wetlands > Peat | place...
ATCCATCTCCACGTCGAAAACCTCGACACGTCCGGTGAAATAGTTGAACGCCATGACAGCGGGGATGGCCACGAGCAAGCCGAACGCCGTGGTGACCAGCGCCTCAGAGATGCCGCCCGCGACCGCGCCGATGCCCGAGGTCTTCTGGGTGGCGATGGCGTCGAAAGCGTGCAGAATGCCGACCACGGTGCCGAACAGGCCGACGAACGGAGCCGTGGCGCCGATGGTCGCCAGAACTGCCAGGCCCCTCTTCAGCTTGGCGTGAACGATGGCCTCGGCCCTCTCCAGCGCGCGGCCGGAACTGGCGATGGACTCATCAGTCGGCGCGCCGCCCGAGGCGCGAAACTCCTGCAAGCCGGCCGTTACAACCTCGGCCAGGTGGGACTTCTTGTTGCGATCGGCGATCTTGATCGCCTCTTCGAGCTTGCTGTCCTTCAGCGCGCCGGCAACCTTGGGCGCGAATTCGCGCGACTGCTTGCGGGCTGCGGAGAAGTACAGGTAACGGTCGATCATTACGGCCAACGACCAGATCGACTCGACGAAAAGGACGAAGGCGATGACGCGCGCCGCCCATCCCATATTATGCAATAGACCCATGAGGTTAAAGCTGACTGCCTCTTCATCAAAGAGAAAAGCCAGATTGGCCGAATGCGAAGCGAAGTGCGTGAGTTGAGCGAGAATCACTGAATCATTCCTCCTAAGGAGTTTTCTTGTGGACTGCGACTGCCTTGCGGTTACTGCGAATGCGGCTCTTTGCGGATTCGCATTCAGGTCAAAAGCGAAGCCCTTCCCCCAGGATGGCGGGAAGAGCCAAAATGTTTCTTATCCGCCCAGAGTGAAGATCACGTTGACTTGCGTCTCCACTTCCACCGGTTCGTTATTGAGCAGGTAGGGTTTATAGCGCCAGGACTTGACGGCGTCCAGAGCGGCCTGTTGCAACATAGCCGGACCGCTGACGACGTGCAGGTCTTGAATCGATCCCGTCTTCGTAATGGTCGCCTGCAGGACGACAGTCCCCTGCACGCGAGCCGCCTTGGCGATGGGCGGGTAAATGGGCGCCGTCTTCAGAAGCAGCATGCCCTGCATGACGCCGCTTGAGATTTTGACCACCTTAGGCGGAGCGGCCTTTACCTGAGTCTTGGCGGCATCGCTGAAAAGGCCGCCCATGACGCCGCCCGTGGCGCCGAAGTCCGATCCGGAAACCCCGAACGAAGCCACCGGGGCTTCTTTCTCGGCAACCATCTTGATGTCATGCGGAATGCGGGTGGGCGCCGTTAGCTGATTGTTCATCATCTCCGACTTCACCGGAGCCACATGAACCGCCTCTGGCGGCGGAGGTGGCGGCGGCGGGGGTGGAGGGGGTGGGGGAGCTACCAGGGCCATCTGCATGGCGGCCATGGGCAGCGCTTCGGGATGGAGCAGCGGAATCAGGACCACAATCACTACGACGATAATCTCGATGGAGCCTGTCAATAGCGAATAGCGCCCGCTCCCGCTCTTGATCCTGCCTCCTGATTCAAACGTGGAATCTTCAAACATGGCCAGCCTCGAATCGGGTGTTTACTTACCTCTTACTTAGACACCGGAGAAACCCAAAATGTTCCCGGCATCAAAACATTATCACAGTAAAGCTCCACTGCTGAGCAGAACCGCACATCACCTCGAAAAACACACACAAAAACCCGGCGAAAGTGCCGGGGAAAAACCCTACACTCGGGCGCGTTTTGCGGCCGGAAGGGCCACAGCCTTACCCTGCTTCGTCCGCCACTCCTGCCAGGCCACCAGCATTGGCGCCGCCACGGCAATGGAAGAGTACGTCCCTATAAGAATACCTACTACGAGCGCAAAAGAAAAGCCCCTCAGCACCTGACCGCCAAAAATATATAGAGACAGCACTGTCAGGAAGGTCAATCCAGAGGTGAGAACGGTCCGGCTCAGCGTCTGGTTGATGCTGCGATTGACCACGTCGGGCAGGGCTTCGCGCCGGTTGAGGCGCAGATTTTCGCGGATGCGGTCAAAGACGACGATAGTGTCGTTCATCGAATAGCCGACCAGGGTCAGGATGGCCGCAATGACGGTCAGGCTGATCTCTTTGTCCAGCAGCGCGAAAGCGCCGACGGTGATCAGCGTGTCGTGGAAGCAGGCCACCACAGCGGCCACGCCGTAGATCAACTGGAAGCGGAACCAGAGGTAGACCAGCATGCCCATCATCGACCAAAGCGTGGCCAGCAGGGCTTTGGTCTCAAGCTGATGGCCCACCGTGGGGCCGACCACGTCCACGTTGAGCGTTTCAAAGGGATTGTCGTAATGTGCCTGCAGCGCATCGACGACCTGCTGGCGGCCCAAATCGAGCGCGCTTTCATCGTGCTGCTCCGGCAGGCCAATGAGCACCTCGTTGCCTCCGGACTCATTGATCTCCGACTGAATGCTCTGAATGGTCGCGTCCTTGATGCCGGCGGCCGCAACAGCCTCGCGAATCCGGTTGATATCCGGCGTCTGCTTGAACTTGACATGCACCTGCGTACCGCCCTTGAAGTCCACTCCAAGCGGCAACGGGCTGCCGATATGCTTCCAGTGAATGCCCATCGAGATGAGGCCGGCCACACTGAAGATCATGGAAAAGGCGAGGAAGTACCACTTCAACCTCAGCCAATCGATATTAACGCCGCGAAACAGTTCCACTGGTTCTCTCCGCTTCCTGCTTACCGTTTTCTAGTTTCCCTCAGGGGCTAAAGCCCCCGATTTTTCCGCTCTGACTGCGGCACGGCTAAAGCCGTGCCCTTTCAAAACCCGGTTATGAAACAGCTTCAAATTCCTCGTCAGATCGACAAAGGCTCCCCTGGCTTCAACTTGTTCAGATGGGCGTCGAAGATGACGCGCGAGACGAAGACCGCTGTAAACAGATTGGCGAGCAGTCCGATGGTCAGCGTGACCGCGAAGCCCTTCACCGGCCCGGTGCCGAAGACGAACAAAAAGGCCGCCGACACGATGGTGGTGACGTGCGTATCAACGATGGTGACCCAGGCGTGGGCAAAGCCCTGATCGACGGCCGCCGAGGGCGCCTTGCCGGCGCGCACTTCTTCACGAATGCGCTCGAAGATCAGCACATTCGAGTCTACGCCCATGCCAATAGTCAGAATGACGCCGGCGATGCCCGGCAGGGTCAGGGTGAGCGCATTGGCTCCGCCCGACAAGGCGCTCGACAGGCCCATGATACCCAGCAGAATCACCAGGTTCAGGAATAGCGCCAGATCAGCGTTAATGCCCGAAACCCTGTAGTAGATGAGCATGAAGACCATGACCAGCACTACGCCCACAATGGCCGCCATCACACCTTTATGAATCGAATCCGCGCCCAGCGAGGCGCCCACAAAGCGCTTTTCCAGTTGCGAGAGCGAGGCCGGCAGCGCGCCGGTGCTGAGCAGCTTGGAGAGCGCCAGAACCTCATCCTGCGAGAAGCTGCCGGTGATCCGGCCGGTATCGCGAATGGCGTTCTCGATGTTGGCCACTTCTTTGACCTGGTCATTCATCACCACGGCCATGCTGTGGTTCACATTCTTGCTGGTGTACTCGTAAAAGCGGTCGCCGGCTTCGTTGGTCAGCGTAAAGTTGACCTCCCGGCGCCCGGTGTTCGCATCGACGCCCGGATCGGCGGAGCGGAAGTCCTGACCACCCACAATGTACTGGCGATTGAGAATGTACACGCTCTGCTGATCGGAGCCGGTCGCCATGACGCCGGTGAAGGTCTTCAGCTCATCCTCCGCCGGTAGGCTGCCCCCCACGCTGGCCAGCGCCTCCTGCTCGTCCTTGTAAGGGCCGCCGACCACGGCGTGAATCTCTAGCCGGTTGGTGCCCTGGATGATCTTCTCGATATCGCTTTCGTTTTCCACGCCCGGCAGCTCGACCAGAACCTGATCCTTGCCCAGCCCGTACTCCTGAATCACCGGCTCGCTGACTCCCAGCGCGTTCACGCGGTCGCCGAGGGCCTCAATCGCCTGCTGGACGGTCTTTTTCTCCAGAGCGGCCTGCACCATCGGCTTCATGGTGAGCGTCCAGGCATTGCCCGAGACGCTGTCCAGGTTGTATTCATTGGAATACTTGGTGTCCAGCAACGACTGAACGGCGCTGGAGCTGGCCGTCGCGGTGCCTTCGACGCGGATCACCTGGGGCTTGGCCGCATCGGGCACGTAGACCTGGGAATAGGTCAGGCCGGCCTTCTTCAGATCCTGCTGGATGCGTGCCGCCGTGTTGTTGGTTTCGGCGTTGACCGCTTCCTCGACCTTGACCTGCAAGATCAGGTGAGCGCCGCCCTTCAGGTCCAGGCCAAGGTGAATGCGCTTGGTCAGGCCTTCCGTAAGATCCTTGCCGCTGAAGCCCGATGAGGCTCCGAAGATGCCCCAGACACAGACCACCAGCACCGCAACGATCAGAGCTATTTTGTTATTGAGATTCTTCTTCATCGTCCCGTTTCTCTAGTTCGTTACAGTGATTAGCGGTCAGTGGTCAGAAACAATCGCTGTTCACTATTTACTGTCCACTGTTCACTGTCCACTGTCCACTGTCACCGAGGCTATCGCGTTCTTGGCCACTTCCAGCTTGATGCCGTCCGGCGCCACCTTGATGACGATCACGTCGTCCTTGATGGAGAGGATGATGCCGCGAATGCCGCCCGCGGTGGTGATCCGGTCACCGGTTTTGATGCCAGCAAGCATCTCCTGCCACTGCCGCTGCCGCTTCTGCTGCGGGCGAATCATCATGAAGTACAGAACCGGAATCAACAGCAGGGGTAAAAGCATCATGATGCCGTTTCCGCCACCTGCTGCCTGCTGGAAGACCATCAAAGCTAAACTCGTTGCCACACTCATCCTTTACTCGCCCCTGAGCCGCGCACTCCGCCGCCCTTCAAGGCACAGGCGCACCAAGCCATCGGCCGCGCACCCGCAAAAAAGTTTGTCTCCGGGAACGATCCAGACTGGTCCGTACTTCTGACCTGGGCCTCTGATTGCTGCCGTCTGCTTCCTGTTCGACACAGCCTTCCTCTGGAAGTCCGTTTCATTGGCCGTGCCGATTTCGCGCACACGCCACCCGGATTCCAAAAGGAGTGCCTCAATAGATAAGATACGCGCGGGCGGGGGGCTGTCAAGGCGGCTGACAGTGGACAGTGGTCAGTGAACAGTGGTCAGCCGTCAGTTTTCAGTCGTCTGTACCCGGCTTTCTGTGGTCAGAAGCCTGTTTTCTGCGTGCAATCATCCGATTTGGCTCCACAGGCCAGCTTGCCGCCTGACTGATCACTGTTCACTGTCCACTGTCCACTGATCACTGTTTTCCTGCCGCTTATAAAGTTTTTACACATCGTCTACGCATGATTTACGCCCGCTGGATTCTTCTGAAATAGAGATGCTTTCCGGCAGGCACGGCTTGAAGTCGCACGCTGCGCGCCGCAAAGCAGGATAGAGGGCGACCAATGGACAGCGCGGTTCGCAATTTGCTTTTAATCGGTTTCTTCGGCCTTGCCGAGGTTTTCATGGTTTGGACACTATGGAATTTTCTGCGGTCCGGCCGGCGACGGTCGAGCGCCAGCAGACAGTATTCCACTGTCAGCCGTCAGTACAAGCGCCCAACAACATGAGGGTGCCTCAGGTATGACAGTACCGGTGTTGTGAAGGCTCTTATTCGGGCCATTGGCCGTTATAAGAGTATTGGAAGTGTCTGTTTTGGGAGGACAGTGCCAAATGTTGCCGATGCCAGCTAAGATCATGCGCTACACCGTTATAGCCGCTTACACTAACACCAGCGCAACAGATCGTTGCCCTGCTTGCTGCTGCCATGTAATCAAGTCAGGATTTTCGGATCTGGGGCTACACGAACCTAAATCTGCTCTATTTATCCGCGCCGTGCATGCACAGCGGCGGCTAACTCTTTGAGCAGCTTATAAGTCTCAGCCCAATCAATGCAGGCATCGGTGATGCTTTGGCCATAGACTAGTGAGTCCAGTGGCTGGCCGGGAACCAGCGGCTGCGCGCCCGCCAGCAGGTTGCTCTCGATCATGACGCCCATAATTCGCTTGTCGCCTACGGCAATCTGTCCGGCCACATCGTGGCAGACAGTGGCCTGCCGCCGGTAGTCCTTGTTCGAGTTGGCGTGAGAGAAGTCGATCATGATGCGAGGCTGGAGGCCGGCCTTCACCATTTGAGCGGCTGTCTCGGCAACGCTTTCGGCGGTGTAGTTCACCGTCTCGCGGCCACCACGCAGGATGATGTGCGTGTCGGGATTGCCCGTAGTCACCAGGATCGCCGATTGGCCGGCTTTGGTGAGGCCGAGAAAGGAGTGCGAGTGCGCGGCGGAGAGGATCGCGTCGATGGCTATCTGCACATTGCCGCTGGTGCCGTTCTTGAAGCCCACCGGGCAGCTGATGCCGCTGACCAGTTGGCGGTGAACCTGGCTCTCGGTGGTGCGCGCTCCGATAGCTCCCCAGCTCACGAGGCCGGCGATGTACTGCGGCGAGATCACGTCGAGGAATTCGGTTCCGGCGGGCACGCCCATCTCAGCCAGGTCGAGCAGCAAGTGCCGGGCCATACGCAGTCCATCGTTAATTTTGTAGGAGCCATCGAGGTGAGGATCGTTGATCAGCCCCTTCCACCCGACGGTGGTGCGGGGCTTTTCGAAGTAGACGCGCATCACGATGCGCAGCTCGGCGGAAAACTCTTCAATCGCGGCTTTCAGCAGCCCGGCATACTCGCGCGCGGCCTGGGTGTCGTGAATGGAGCAAGGACCGGCCAGCACCAGCAGCCGCGTGTCCTGCCCGTTCAGAATGGCGGAGATTTCGCCGCGGGCGTCGAAGATTGTCGCCGAGGCGGCTTCCGTCACCGGGCGCTCTTCCTCCAGGAAGACCGGAGGGAGAACCACCTTGGTCCATTGAATGCGAATGTCTTCCGTGGTGTGGAACATGGCTGGCTTCCTTGGGGCGCACGATACGCCTATCTAAAATCTATCAGCCATGGGTGCGGGCAGACGGCGCCAGCGGCGGGTCGCCGCTCGCGGTAAGCGAATTCCCGCGGTTCTGCGTCTACATTCATAACGGGCAATGCGCTCGCAGGCTGGACTGCCCGGCAAGACAAATGCGCTCGCAGGCGGTAGCATGTATATGGGTTCGCGAGAACGGCGTGGCATGAAAACTGCGCAGGGGGAGCGGCGATGAAGATAGGAAGGTTTGCACGGTTGATGCTGGCGACGGCGCCGTTTTTGGCGGGTTGCGGAAATTTCTGGCAGTCGCCCAACAGCAGCAGCACCAGTTTCTCCCTTGCCAACAGCGGCGCCATCACCGTGAGTACCGCCGGCGACAGCGGCACCTCGACCATTACCGTGACCCCCGGAAGTTCGTTTACCGGGACGGTTGCACTGACTTGCGCCGTTACTACCGCGCCTTCCAACGCCACCAGCCCCACGTGCAGTTTTTCTTCGTCTTCGCTTACCTTCAGCAGCACGACGGCGCAAACCTCCACGCTGACCGCGACCACCACGTCCTCTACGACCGACGGAATTTACGATATTACGGTGACCGGCGTTTCCGGCAGTGTTTCGGAAACCACCAAGGTCTGCGTGGCTGTCGGAGTCTCCTCCAGCGGCTGCACCACGGCCAGCTCTAGCGGCGACTTTTATATCCTGAACAGCACTACCATTTCCGGCTATTCCATCGTCTCCGGCACACTGACCGCGCTCACCGGCAGCCCGACATCGTTGCCTAGCGGCGTGACTCCCTATTCGATGGCCGTTGATCCCACCGGCAGTTTTCTTTATGTGGGCACGAGCGGCGGCATCTACCTTTATAAAATTGGTACGGGCGGTGCGCTGACTCTGGACACCAACGTGCTCCTGAGCGATGGAAGCTCCAACGCCCTCAAGGTGGACTCGACCGGTCATTGGCTTCTGGATGCCTCCAACACAACAGGCCAGCCGATCCTCTACGCCTGGCCGATCAGCACCACAAATGGTGAATCCACTCTTGGTAACGGCAAAAGTGCTCCTGGGGTATATTTGGTCTCCGGCGGCAATGTTGGCGTGGGCGGAATGGCCATCTCTCCAGACAACAAACTGGTCGCCGTTGCAGCCGGATCGGAGACCGAGACCTTCACCTTTACATCAGGCACGGACTTCACAGGCGCCACAAATCCATTCAGCACTACTTTCGACAAGAGAACAGCTAAGGGGGCCGCCGTCTCGGTAGCCTTCAACCCGGGAACCAGTTTCCTGTTTATCGGTGAAACCGGTGACTTCTCTACCACGAACGATTCGGGCGGGTTGCGCATCATTCCCATCTCTTCAGACGTTCTGGGAACGGAGCCTTCGGCATCGCCATACGCCAGCGGCGGCACCGGTCCTCATGCCATCCTGGCTGCCTCCAACGGTTATGTTTATGTCGCCAACTGGGTTGGAACCTCATCCGGAAACGTAACCGCGTTCCTGTTGTATGCCTCGACTCCCTCGCTGACGCTGCAAAGCAATGCCGTTACCACCGGCACGGAGCCATACGGCATGGCCCTGGACAACACCGGAGACTTCGTGCTGGTGGTGAACAATCAGGGCAGTCCCTACTTCAATGCCTTTACCTTTGACGCCACCATCACCGGCGAGTTGGATTCCTCGCTGACGAGTACTTCGACCGGAACCGGCCCGATCGCCATCGTCGCGGTGCCGAAATAGTGGACAGTGAACAGTGGGCAATGAACAGTTTTCATGGTATGAAAGCAAAGGGCGGAAACTCGTAAATTGAGGCAAGAAACTTGCAACCGGCGACTGAAATCATTGATCACTGACCACGGTTTACTGTCCACTGATCTGCTATCCTCAAGGTGATCGCCACAGGCTGTGCTCACGCAATTCTCCAACCCTTACGTCTCTTCCGCGCGGCGCTCGAAGGCCCCTGCCGGGTGCCCCACCTTCGGCTGTCATTCTGAGCGAAGCGCAGCGCAGTCGAAGAAGCTGCTTTTTGAATCATTGCGCCTTAGGTGGGTAATTCCTCTCCTGTTGTGCGTTCTCGCGTTTTCTTCCGGATGCAACCGCTTTCGCGAGGAGCATCACGACACGGTCTATGTCTCCGCGCGGCAGATGTACCTGCATGACCGCGTGGCCGCCGTCTCCAACCGCGTGGCCGAGGTAACCAACGGCCAGCCCCTCGAAGTCCTCGAACACGGCCGCCGCTTTCTCAAGGTGAAGACTCAGAAGAACGAGATTGGCTGGATTGAAGAGAGGGCGGTGATCGACGTGAAGACCTTTCAGGCCTTTGACCAGCTAGGGGTGCGGCACAAGGACGATCCGGTGGTGGCCACCGGCGTTCTGCGCGACGACATCTACCTGCATCTGACGCCCGGCCGCGATGCGGAGCGGTTTTATCTGCTGGCCGCGAACGCCAAGGTTCAGCTTCTGGCCCGCGCGTCGGTTCCCAAGAGTGCTAGCGGATCAGGACAGGCTCCCAAGCCGTCTGCGCCGAAGCCGGCTGGCGCGGCCGCGTCTCACACTCCGTCTTCCAAGCCGGCCGCCCCGGCGGCTACACACACTCCCAGCCTGCCCGCCGCCGAACCGCCGCCGCTGGAAGACTGGTGGCTGGTGCGCGATGCCCAGGGCCACGCCGGGTGGCTGCTGGCCGGACGCGTCGATGTGGACGTGCCCGACGAGATTGGCGTCTTTGCCGAGGGCCAGCGCTACGTCGGCGCTTATGTCTTCAACAAGGTCTTCGACGCCGATGCCGCGACGCCGGACCACCAGGTTCCACTGTATGTGACCGTGCTCAGCCCGCCGCTGGCTGGCCTACCCTTTGATTTCGATCAGGTGCGCGTCTACACCTGGAGCACGCGCAAACATCGCTACGAGACGGCCTTCCGGATACATCCCATTCAAGGCTATCTGCCTGTGCGGGTCACGCCTGCCGCTGGCGGCAAGCCGCCCATCTTCAGCTTCCAGATCGCCAGCGGCGACAGTTTGACCGCCGATCCCGCCACCGGCATCACTCGCCCGGCTTCGCTGCGGACCATTACCTATGAGATGGACGACACGCGCGCCCGGCGCATCGGCTCCGACCTCGGCCCCATCCCGGTCAGCCACCTGCCCGAATCCCAGCCCAAGTCCGTTAAGCCGGGGACGAAGAAGGGGCGATAAGCGCGCCTAGGTGTCCTGTATTGAGCAGACAACCATCCGCGAGCAGCGTCAATATGACCTTGGTTCGCTATAGAAGCGATCGTGTGGATAAGCCTGCCCGATGAAGGGAGGTCTGCGATGGATGACCCAAGGTGCAAGATAGCGGCGATTGAGACGGATGACCCGCGCTGCAAGGGACTGCTTAATGGCGCG
>Ga0181527_1005607_pt1 | contig 10340 bp, 7 predicted proteins | sample PEATcosm2014_Bin_30_FD_119762 | JGI IMG/M metagenome (GOLD analysis project Ga0181527, IMG submission 119762) | Peatland microbial communities from MTU Mesocosm Facility, Houghton, MI, USA - PEATcosm2014_Bin06_60_metaG | ecosystem: Environmental > Terrestrial > Soil > Wetlands > Peat | place...
ATGCAATGCGTCGGCGCGACCACGCTGAACGAATACCGCAAATACATTGAGAAGGACGCCGCGCTCGAACGCCGTTTTCAAGCCATCAAAGTCGAGGCCCCTTCGGTGGACGAGGCGATTTTGATTTTGAAGGGCCTGCGGCGAAAATACGAAGATCATCACAAAGTTGAATTCACGGACAAAGCCGTCGAAACCGCCGTCAAATTGTCCGACCGTTACATCACCGACCGGTTTTTGCCGGACAAGGCGATTGACGTGATGGATGAATCCGGTTCCCGCGCGCGCATCGGCACGATGACGCGGCCACCGGAGACCAAGGCGCTCGAGGCCGAGATTGAAGAAATCAAAACCCAAAAGGAACGCGCCATCAAGAACCAGGATTTTGAAGGCGCGGCCTCGATGCGCGACAAGGAAAAGCAGACGAAGGACAAACTGGAATCCATGCTCGCTGCGTGGCGCGTCAGCCGCGAGGAAAAGCGCGTGGTGGTGGACGAGGACGACATTTTTCACATCGTTGCCAAATGGACCGGCATTCCGATCAAGCGCATGGGCCAGGACGAAACGCAACGATTGCTCACCATCGAAACCGAAATGGAAAAGGTTGTCATTGGCCAGCGCGAGGCCGTTTCGGCGATTTGCAAGGCGCTGCGCCGTTCGCGTGCGGATTTGAAAGACCCGCGCCGGCCCATCGGCACGTTTTTGCTGCTCGGCCCCACCGGCGTCGGCAAAACCCTTTTGGCCAAGACGATGGCCGAGCAGATGTTCGGCGACACGAAAGCGCTTGTTTCCCTCGACATGAGTGAATACATGGAGAAATTCAACGTGTCGCGCCTCATCGGCTCGCCGCCGGGCTACGTCGGTTACGAGGAAGGCGGCCAGCTCACCGAAAGGGTGCGCCGCAATCCCTACTCCGTCGTGCTCTTCGACGAGATTGACAAGGCACACCCGGACGTGTGGAACATCCTGTTGCAGATCCTGGAAGAGGGCAAACTGACGGACAACGTCGGGCGCATCGTCAATTTCCGCAATTGTATCATCCTGATGACCTCGAACGTTGGCTCGGACGTCATTAAACGCCAGTCCACGCTCGGTTTCTCGCCCATCAGCGACGAGGCCAGCTACGAAAAAATGCGCGAACGGATCATGGATGAGGCCAAGAAGACGTTCCGCCCCGAATTCCTGAACCGGCTGGACGACCTGATTGTGTTCCGTTCGTTCACCAAGGCCGACCTCATCCAGATCCTCGACCTGGAAGTCGGGAAGGTTTTGGAACGGCTCCGCCATAAAAACATCCGGCTCGAACTCGATGAAAAGGCGAAGGACTTTCTCGTTGAGAAAGGCTATGACCCGCAATACGGCGCGCGTCCCATGCGCCGCTCGGTGGAACGTTTTCTCGAAGACCCGCTGGCCGAGGAAATTCTCAAGGGCAATTTGCATACCGGCGAGCCAATCATCGTCACTTCCGACAAGGAGAAACTCGTCTTCAATCAAACGGCCGCCGCTGAAGGCGCGCTGTCGAGCTAGACAGCCCGGCATTCGGAGGGCGGATCCCGCAGTGCGGGAGAGGCCCCCAACTTCAACCCCAAAGCACGGTTCTTTATTTCAGCAGGGACTTCAGTTTCTTAACCAATCGTACTTCACCCTCTCCGCCTCGACCGGGGAGAGGATGGCCGGAGGCCAGGTGAGGTGTCGAACACTTCTTGGTTTTCTGTAGTTCATGTTCCCAAATTCTTGTCATGCGCCCCCCTGCCCGCCGCAAGGCGCGACTGTTCATTGATTTGTTTGCGCGTCTGGAACAACCGGAGTGGTATTGGTTTCGTTTCCTGGTTTCCACCACGAATTCCCCTTTCTCCTGATCAAATAATCCTTCATCTGCTGTGCTGCTTGTTGCATGTCGCTGCTGGCATCGGGCATCTGGGCGGCATGTTCGTAGGCCGCCAGCGCGTCGTCATATTTCCCCAGGCGATGATAGGCAATTCCGAGGTTGTACCAGGCCCGGGCAGGTGCCTGCCGCATCCGTGTGGAAATTTCCAATAATTTCACCGCGCGCGGGATGTCGTCATGATCCAATGCCTCCCATCCGGTGTGTTCAACCTCCGGCTCGGCATATCGGCTCAGATTGACCCATGGCCAAAAACGGTTGAGCCGGCCAGACCCAAAATCACCACGGCCATCAGTCCCACAATGCTCTTCCATTTCACTGCACCCCGGCTGCTCGCGGCCAATCCCAGAAGCGCTCCCATGAGCGCTCCTACGCCATGAGCGACATTTCCCACCGGCATCACGTTGGCAACGGTCAGCACGATGCAGAGGAAGAACCAAAACATAAACAGTTGTGACGTCTGGTAATCCACCGCATCGGTGAACCTCGTGTCACGCTTCTCCAGTATCCACAACATCACCCATAATCCATAGCCCACTCCGGACAAACCCACCCCACCGTGGGAAAATGTGAACTCGGCGAGCGATGAGCCGAACGCCAGCAGTAAAAAAATACCCGCACACCTCAAATGTCCGTACACCCGTTCCACCAGGGTTCCAAACGTCCATAACCAATACAGGTTGAAGGCCACATGGAAGATGCTGACATGAGGCAGCGTGCAGGTCAGGGCGCGCCACAGTTCCCAATTCGCCCACACCCGGCCGTTCATGACCATCCCGTCGATGTTTTGCCCCGACCACCACATTCCCGTCACGGCCAGCGCCAACCCCGCGACAAACGTCGTCACCGGGTATCGCGGCACGTGTTTCAGGGATGGCGGTTGTAACATGGTCGGGATTTCGTTGGTGCGCCAAAACTTGGCTATTTCAGCCATCCAATTTTGTTTCCCTTTTCCAGCGCATTGGCAAGGCGGACGGCATTTTTAATTCCGGGGTTGTGCAGGCCACGTTTAATGCCGAAGGGCTGAAAGTCGGGCGAACCTCACTTCCTCCAAGGCTTTTTCTTCGCGATTCAGTTCCGCCATCCATTCGGCAAACGGCTTTTCGCTTGGCTTGATTTTGAGAGAGCTGCGGAGTGTGTGGATGCGTTTTCGCATTTCTTCGTTGGAAGTTTTCTTTCGGTTCGCCATGACGGAATTGTGCCAGAGTTGTTCCAAGTTTGGAGGTAAAAAGACAGGCTTTTATTGCGGTTAAATCACCTTCCGAATTGCCGCTTGCCCGGCGGCTTTTCTGAATTAACCTGTCACCGTGTCTTGGTTTACTGACCGACAATTCTTTTTGCTCGCCGTTGCGACTTACGGTTTGAGCATGACCAACGAATGGAGGGCAACGAAACGCAATTCACCCATAACATGAAATACACCTACGAAGAACTTGCCGGGATGATTGACCACTCGCTTCTGAATCCGACGATGACGGACCAGGAGTTGGAAGACGGCTGCAAGCTGGCCGCGAAATACGGCGTGGCGACGGTTTGCATCAAACCTTACGCCGTCAAACGCGCCGTGGAATTGCTCAAAGGCACGGGCGTCCTGGTTGGCGGCGTCATCGGCTTCCCGCACGGCAACAGTGTCACCGAAGCCAAACGGTACGAAACCGAGTTGGCCTGCAAAGACGGAGCCGTCGAGATTGACATGGTCATCAACATCGGCAAGGCGCTTTCGGGCGACTGGGATTATGTCGAGCGCGACATCAAGGCTGTGTGCGACGAGGCGCACAAACGCGGCGCGAAGGTGAAAGTCATTTTCGAGAACGATTACCTGACCAGGGGTGGCGCCGGCCTGAGCAGCAGCGATTTCAAGCGCAAACTTTGCCAGATCAGCGAGCGGGCCGGTGCGGATTGGGTGAAAACGAGCACCGGCTACGGCTTCGTCAAAGGGCCCGACGGCAAATACAGCTATAAAGGCGCGACAGCGGACGACCTGAAACTGATGCGGGCGGCTTGTTCGCCGACGGTGCAGGTGAAAGCCGCCGGGGGCGTGCGTGATCTCGACGGGTTAATCCTCGTCCGCGACCTTGGAGCGACCCGTTGCGGCGCCAGCGCCACCGCGGCGATGCTGGACGAATACCGGAAGCGTGCCGCTGGCGCAACAAGTCAGACCGTCGGAAAGATTGGAGCCGGTGGCTACTGATTCCAAACGCCCCAAAACCACTGAATCCCAGCATTTCCGGCTTCGGCCATCTGCACGCGATGTCGCTCAGCGGCGCAAGCCCACTTCCGAATTACCGCTTGCCCCGTCCATTTCCACGTTTAACCTGTCACCGTGTCCTGGTTCACTGACCGACATTTCTTTTTGCTCGCCGTTGCGATTTACGGTTTGAGCATGATTTACTCGGTTTTCCTGTGGCGAAAAGGTTTTCGCAAGGATGACCACGTGAATTATTTCCTGCTGCTCGCCGCGTTCGGGCTGCACACCATAGCCATGTTCCAACGCGGCTTTTCCATCAACCAATGCCCCGTCAACAATCTTTACGAAGCCACCACGTTCATCGCGTGGGCCATCGTCGCCGCCTATCTCGTCGTTGGGTTGCTGCCGCGACTGCGATTTCTCGGCGCGTTTGCGTCGCCGGTCCTGTTCGCCATCGGCGTGTTCGCCTTGATGCCCGCGCTTGACCCGCCACGCGGGCCGCAGCCGGAATTTTCCGGCGTGCTGACCAGTCTGCATGCCGCGACGATCATGCTCGCGTATGGCGCCTTCGGGTTGGGCGCGGTGGCGGCGGGAATGTTTTTGACGCAACAGCACGATTTGAAATTCCACAAGCTCCGCGCCGTGCTGTCGCTGTTGCCGCCCATTCAACGGCTCGAAATCGTCGCCAGCCGGCTCGTGTTGGCCGGGCTGGTTCTTTTTACCATCGGACTTGGGGTGGGCGGACATTTGCCCCGGCCCGAAGGCGTCAGCTATTGGCAGGATTCAAAAGTGGTCTGGTCCATCCTGATGTGGCTGGTTTATCTGGCCTTGCTGGTGTGGCACCGGATATTTCCGCAATCCAGCCGCCGTTTTGCAACCGGCGTCATCGCCGCGTTCGCATTCCTGCTCCTCACCTTTTGGGGCACGAACCTGCTCTCGACCCTCCATCATCCATGAGAACAATGTGGCAAGTGACATGTGACACGTGGCATGAAACAAATTCGTGCTGGCAGTATCTTGTCACATGTCACCTGTCACGTGTCACCTGCTGCGCATGAATGTCGTTGTCATCGGCCTGAGCCACCATTCGTCGCCCGTTGAACTGCGGGAACGGTTTGTCTTTGCCGAGGCGAAAATTCCCGATGCGCTCAAATCGCTGCGCGAATCCGGCATCGCGGACGAAGCCGTGATTCTCTCGACGTGCAACCGGGTGGAAATTTACGCTGCGACTTCGCTCGAACCCGCCCGGGCGTTTGCGGAATTGAAGAATTTTCTGACTGCTTTCCACGGTTTCACCAAGACAGGCGAAGCGCAAACTGACATCCGTGCGCAATATTCTTCTCCCTCTCCTCGACGAGGAGAGGGCAGGGGCGAGGAGGCCGTTTTCTCAAGTTTGGATCCCCGCACCCCGGCCCTCTCCCCGCTTGGGCGGGGCGAGGGAGTTGAACCGGACAATTCGGGCGTGGCAGAGCTCCGCCCTCCGAAAGCCGCGCTCAACAACGAACTCTACACGCTCGCCGAACCGCAGAGCCTGCAGCACCTGTTCAAAGTCGCGTGCGGCCTGGATTCGATGGTGCTCGGCGAAACCGAAATTCTCGGCCAGATCAAAAAGGCTTATGCGCTCGCCTATCGCCATGGCCACACCGGCGCGCGTTTGAACAAGGCGTTTCAACGCGCGTTTCACGTTGCCAAACATATTCGCACCGAGACGAACATCCAGCGCGGCAGCGTGTCCGTGGCATCGGTCGCGGTCGAGTTGGCGGAGAAAATTTTCAGTTCGCTCGCCGCCCGCGAAGTGCTCGTCATCGGCGCCGGCGAAACGAGTGAAAAAACCGCGCGCGCTTTGCTCTCGCGCGGCGTGCGGAGCATCGTTGTTGCCAACCGTTCTTATGACCGTGCAGTGGCATTGGCCAATGAATTTGGCGGACGCGCCGTGCAGTTCGACGATTGGGCAGGGGAATTTCAGAAGATAGACATCGCCATCAGCAGCACGTCCGCGCCGCATCACATTCTTGACCGCGCCAAACTTGAGCCGTTGATGAAGGCGCGCCAGCAACGGCCGCTGCTGCTCATTGACATCGCCGTGCCGCGCGACATTGACCCGGAAGTAAATTTTCTGGAGAACGTCTATCTTTACAACATTGACGACCTCCAGGCCATTGCCGACGACTATCTGCGCTTGCGGAAGGAAGAAATTGCGCGGTGCGAACAAATCATAACTGAGAAGGTGAAAACATTGCTTGAGACGCGGGCAACCATGAGTTTGCCGTTCGATTTACGTCCAACACCATCCTTGAACAAACCGTGAGCATGAATTTAACGCAGAGACGCGGAGATCGCGGAGAAACGCAAAGAGGATTTTCTCCGCGAACCTCCGCGTCCTTTGCGTCTCTGCGTTGAAACCATGGCTTCTGAACGACCCATCATCATTTGCACCCGCGGCAGTGCGCTCGCGCTCGCGCAGGCGAACCTGATCGCCGCGCAATGCCGCGAAACGTTTCCCCGGCTGCGCTTCGAGTTGAAAATCATCAAGACCACCGGCGACAAATTGCAAAAGGCCTCCATGCCAAAAGTCGGTGAAAGTTTGCCGAAAGGCCTGTTCACCAAGGAACTTGAGGTCGCACTCGTCAAAGGCCGGGCCGACTTGGCCGTGCATAGTCTGAAGGATTTGCCGACCGATCTGCCCGCCGGGTTGATTCTCGCCGCCACGCCCAAACGCGCCGACGTCCGCGACGTGCTGATTTACCGCGATGCGGAGTATCTCTCTCAACGCTCAACCCTCAACCTTCAACCCGTTGACTGGGTGCCAGGCCAGGACGCACTACGAGGCTTCAAACCGCATTTAAAACCAAAGGATTTTCCGAAAGGCGCGACCATTGCCACCAGCAGCACGCGACGCAAGGAACAATTGCTCGCGGCCCGGCCCGATTTCAACGTGGTCGAAATCCGCGGCAACGTCACCACGCGAATGCAAAAGGTCGCCGAGCGCGGTGAACTGGACGCGACGGTGCTCGCGCTGGCCGGTCTGACGCGGCTGAATTTTTGCGTCACGCCCGAAGGCAAACTCGAAGGTGACGCCGTCCCGGACGGTTTGCTGGCGACGGTCCTGGACGTGGACGTGATGTTGCCGTGCGTAGGGCAGGGGGCCATCGGCATCGAAATTCGCGCGGACGACGAACGCATCGCCAAAATTTGCGAGCGGCTAAACCATTTCAACACGTTTCAATGCGTGACGGCGGAGCGCGCATTTCTGCGCGCGATGGGCGGCGGCTGCCAGAGTCCGGTGGCCGCCTACGCCGAAATCAACGGCAGCCGGATGGAAATGCGCGCGGTGTCGTTCCGTGATGGTCCGGCCAGGTGCGCCGATGGAAAACGACCGGTAGCCGAAGCGGCGGCGTTGGGCGAACAGCTTGCGGCGGAGTTGAAATGAAGTGACAAAAGAGAAAGTCAGAAATACAACGGCTTTATGACACCACGCGAGTGGAAAAACTTTGCGATTGACTTGATTGACGGCTTGGAGCGGCAATTATGCTCTTCCGCGCCGAAGACAGCTAGATTGCCGTTGGCAGAGCTTCGGGAGTGCGCAAGCAAGGCCACCACTGTAAAGGCGCGCAAGTCGTGCGAGCAAAGGTTGGACAAGCTCGTTGAAAGCACGCCTTTCTTCAGGGCGGCAGCTCGGCGTCATGTCGGCGAGCGCGCAGACATCGCAATTGACGGAATTGAGCGGTCGTTGGAGGGGATGATCAAACTTGCACGAGTGCGAGGTGACAAAAAGGCTGAGAGACGAATCGCCAAGATTCTTGCTGATTTCCGGAAGAATCGACGCAAACCCATCTACAAACCTATCAAAAAAAGATAGGCTACATATGCCTCTGGGAAAAGCGGCGGAGGGCCGCCGCCCGTCCTCTCCATCCTCCGTAGCAGGGCTACTGCGGAGGGTGGACAGTCCAAGACGCTGCGCGCGCGACACGATGATTCCTGAAATACGCAAAGCGTCCTGGAGTGCGCCAGCCCTCTGGCGCTTTGCAAGAAGACAAGATGTCCGCGAGATTTCCGTGCGAACCGGATTGCAGGCCTTGGGAGCGCCGACGTCTCGTCGGCAGGTTGGGACTGTCTGTCGTAATGCAGCGGGCCGGCGGGACGCCGGCGCTCCCAGGAGGTGGAAGTTGCGCGCAGACCGACTCGTGAAACTTCCCAGGCCGGCCGGTGTTTCCGGAAATGCTGCGGCTTGGGACAAGCCGCGCTCCGGGTTGAGAAACAAAAACGGCGCGGGTTTTTGGCCCGCGCCGTTGTCCCCAGCTCCTCCGGAGCGTGTGTTACACGTCGTAATAAAGGAAGAATTCGTACGGATGCGGGCGCAGGCGGATGGCGTCGTGCTCCTTGCGTTTGGTGCTGATCCACATGTCAATGAAGTCTTCCGTGAAGACGTCGCCCTTGAGCAGGAATTGATGATCCTTTTCGAGAGCGTCAATGGCTGCTTCGAGACTGCCGAGTATCTGCGGAATCTTGGCGTGTTCCTCCGGCGGCAATTCATACATGTTTTTGTCAATGGGTTCGCCGGGATCAATCTTGTTCAGAACGCCGTCCAGACCGGCCAGGAGCAACGCGGCGAAGGCGATGTATGGGTTCGCGGCCGGATCCGGCGGACGATATTCCAATCGCTTGGCCTTGGGATTATCGCTGTAGGTCGGAATGCGGATGGCCGCCGAGCGGTTGCGCGAGCTGTAAGCCAGGTTCACGGGCGCTTCGAAACCCGGCACCAGCCGCTTGTAACTGTTGGTGGTGGGACTGCAAAAAGCGCACAGGGCGTGGGCGTGCTTGAGGAGGCCGCCGGTATAATAGAGGGCCATTTTGCTCAGGCCGGCGTATTCGTTGCCGGCAAACAGCGGCTTGCCCTTTTTCCACAAGCTCTGGTGCGTGTGCATACCGGAGCCGTTGTCGCCGAACAGAGGTTTGGGCATCAGGGTAACCGTCTTGCCATGTTTCTTGGCCACGTTCTTCAACACATACTTGTACACCATCATGTGGTCGGCCATTTTTACGAGCGTATCGAAACGAATGTCAATTTCCGCCTGGCCCGCCGTGGCCACCTCGTGATGCTGCTTCTCAATCTGCAGCCCCAATTCCTCCATCGTCAGCACCATCTCGGTGCGGATGTCCTGCTGCGTGTCCAGCGGGGGCACCGGGAAGTAACCTTCCTTGTGGCGAATCTTGTTGCCGAGGTTTGGCATCTCGTCGCGACCGGTGTTCCAGATGCCTTCCTCGCTGTCAATGGAGTAGAAGGTGCCGTTGCTCTTGGAGTCGAATTGCACGTTGTCAAAGATGAAAAATTCGGCTTCGGGGCCGAAGAAGGCCTGATCGCCAATGCCGGTGGAGATGAGGTATTTTTCAGCCTTTTGCGCAATGCCGCGCGGGTCGCGGCTGTAAGGCTCCAACGTGCCGGTTTCGGCAATGGTGCAGGTGAGGGAAAGCGTCGGCACGGCCATGAACGGATCTATGAACGCTGTCTCCGGGTCGGGCATGGCCAGCATGTCGCTGGCCTCAATGCTCTTCCAGCCGCGGATGGAAGAACCGTCGAAGCCGATGCCTTCGGCAAAGGTTTCCTCGGCCAGTTCGCCGATGGACATGGTGAAGTGTTGCCAGGTTCCGAAGGTGTCCACGAACTTGATGTCCACCATTTTCGCCCCTGCCTTTTTTGCCAGTTCAATTACGCTCTTGGGAGTTGCCATATTAGTTAGTGTGAGTTTATTGGTTGTTTGTCGTGTTGTTACAGTCAAAATCTAATGCTGCGCCGGAGGTGGATTTTGCCAACAACCGGCGCAGCGTCGAGTTTTTTTTAGTTTAATTTAATCTGTGTATCCTTCCTCACCATGCTCCGCGACGTCCAAGCCGGAGATTTCAACTTCCTCGCTCGGCCGGAGACCAACCAGCGCCTTGGTGACATACGCGATGACGATTGTGCCCACGATGGTCAACACCAACGTGATGCCGACCGCCTTGAGCTGTTCCCAAAGCAGCGGTTGGAACCAACGGTCAGTGACATACGCCTTGAGGTTGGTGGCGAGGTTGGCATTCACCGCATTGCGCGCAAGCATGCCGGTCATGATGGCGCCGGTCGTGCCACCGATGGCATGCACCCCGAAAGTATCGAGGGCGTCGTCATAGCCGAACCAGCCCTTGACCTTGTAGCAGAAGAACCACGGAATGATGCCTGCGGCAATGCCGATCCAGATTGAACCCTGCGGCGTTACGAAACCGCAAGCCGGAGTG
>Ga0181527_1005609_pt1 | contig 10338 bp, 7 predicted proteins | sample PEATcosm2014_Bin_30_FD_119762 | JGI IMG/M metagenome (GOLD analysis project Ga0181527, IMG submission 119762) | Peatland microbial communities from MTU Mesocosm Facility, Houghton, MI, USA - PEATcosm2014_Bin06_60_metaG | ecosystem: Environmental > Terrestrial > Soil > Wetlands > Peat | place...
GTCGCCGACCGGCCGATACGGAATAAGCGCGAAGGCATCGGCTTGAGTTAGCCGCGGATTCGCCCGATGTCATCCGCAATCCCCAGGAAAATGAAAGTGCGGACCGCATCCAGGCTGTCTCAGCTTCTTGCCGGCAGGCGACGCAGTCGCTTTTCCGTTTGAGGCGCTCGTCTAGCCGGGACACCTGCTACTCGGCGGGCGCAGTCGCTGCCGTGACGACTTTGCCGTCGATACTGCCGAGGAAATCGCGAAACGCCGGATTTGCTCGTAATGCATCCTGGCCGGCGGTAACGAGCGCTTCCACATCCTCTTTGGTCAACTTGAAGCGTGTCGGTATCGCGTTGAGCGCGGTGGCGCGCCGGACCCCCAGCAGATCGAAATTGATGCGTCCGACGAAGAATTTGAGATCGCGACAATCCGACCTTGCCGCGACCCCGAATTTTTGCCGCTCGGCCAGCGACAGCCCGCAGCGCCAGCGCAGCAGCGCGTCGTGCCATTCCGACATCGTATGATCGAACGCGGTGAAGCTCGAACGCGCGCTTGAATCGATGGCCGTGTCCGCCGCCGCGGCCACGATATCGGGCGCGGTCGGCCCGTCCGGGCTGCGCGCCCAATCTCCCGAAGGACCGCGACCGGCGTCGACGACCAGGAACAAGACGCGGTGAATCTTGGCGGCCTGCCGCGCTGTGAGCGGTCCGTAGGGCGTGTCCGCCGACAAGCGCTCGATGGTAAATCCGGAGAGCCCGTAATTATCGACCAACCCGCCGTCGAGCAGCTTGATATAGGGGACCGAGCCGTCGCGATAGCGCGCGATGGCGTTGGCGAGCGATTTCAGGAGCGGAGGCGACGCCTGGTTCTTTTGCGCGGCCGCGATCCAGCTCGGGATCGCTGCCTGACACCGGCCGGCATAGGACGCGAGAACGACCGGTGCAAAGACGACGGGGATGGCGGCGGAAGCGGCGACCGCGCTGGCGACGGGATAGGATTTCAGGTCGCTGCAAATGGCGTTGAAAGTCGTATCGTTGAAGACGAACGGCGTCCGGTTATAGACATCCGAGGCGTTGATCAGAATGCGCGGTCGATGCGCGCCGTTGAGATCCGCGAATGTGGCGCCGTTGAAAAGATTGGCATCGAGCCATTGCGGAAACTGTTGCGCATCGTTGACGCCGCCCTGATAGGCGCGAACGACGCTCACGGGCGTAAACGGCACCCGTAGCGATTCCTCGGCGTCGCGCAGCAGAAAACGCTCGCGGAAATCGGCGAGCGCGTCGCGGCCCTTCAATCCGAAATAGGCAGCGGTGATCGCGCCGCCCGATACTCCGGAAACGTAGTCGATGCGATCGAGCAGAGAACCGCTGCGACGGGTAGGACCGGCCTCGCTGCCGTCGAACGCCGACAACACGCCATATGAAAAGGCGGCGGCGCGGGTGCCGCCGCCGGAAAAGGCGAGCCCGATAAGGAGATCGTCGCCGTTCGTCGGAATGGCCTGGCTGGGATCCTCGATCGACGCATCGCCGGCCGCCAAGGGAACGTTGATCGGCGCATTGCGGATGGTGGCGCAGCCGCCTAAAGCGGCACACAAGATTATGCCGGCGACGTGCCCGAATTGATAGGTGAATGAAGTCCGATCCCGACCCACAGTTTATGATAAGCTGTTGAATTGTGATGATATTGAGACCCTGGATCGGGACGGGTAGGGCGGATTAGCCGAAGGCGTAATCCGCCATCTCGCAAGCCGAACGGCAGATCACGCTGCTAATCCGCCCTACGCCCGCCGGTGCCGTTTCAGCTCGCGCGCGAACCAGATCGCCAGCATCGGCAATGCGACCGCGACGGCGAGAAACAATGGCTTGGCGCCGAGGCGGTCGATGATCAGCGCGCCCAAGGCGACACCAACCGTCTGGCCGATGTAAAGCGCGGACGAGAACAAGCCGACCGCGGTGCCGCGCGCTTGCGGCGTCATCTGCGTGGCGTTGGTCTGCAGCGTATTGTGCAACATGTAGAAGCCGAGCCCGATCGCGGTCATGGCGACGGGCGCCGACCACCACACCGGTTGCAGCGCGAGTTGAATGTAAGCCGCGGCGAGGACGAACGAGCCGCCGATGGCGAGCCTGACCTGACCGAGGCGATGCACGAACAGTTTCACCAGCGCCGCATAGATCAAGCCGCCGATGCCGAAGCAGGCGACGGTGGCGCCGACCAGCGTATAGCTGACGCCGAACCGCAGATGCAGGTCGGCGCCGACATAAGCGAGCGCGCCCCAGGCCAAGCCGCCCTCGATGAAAGCGGCGATGATGACGATGCGGGCGAACGGGTTCGAAAGCACTGCCGCATAGTCGGCGGCGAAGCCGCGCCCCCACCCCGGGGTCCCCGCGACGCAAGCGTCGCGGGGTGCCCCGTACCCTCCCCCGCGAGCGGGGGAGGGAGGGGAGGGGGAGTGGTGCGCCGATTTGCGGGTCAGCGGATTGACGGCGAGTTCGAACACGAGCCCGGCCGACGCTATCGCGAACATGCCGGCGAGCACCAAGAATACGTTGCGCCAGCCCAACAGATCGCCGAGCACGCCGCCGGCGGCCTGGCCGAACAGCTGGCCGAGAATTTGGCCGGTCAGATAACGCGCCAGGATCGGCTGCAATTTGTCGTGCGGCGTCACGTCGCCGACATAGGCCATCGAGATCGGGATCACCCAGCCGGCGGCCGCGCCGGTCGCGAGCCGGGCCATGGCGAGCTGCGGCAGCGTCGACACCGTGCCGCAGATCGCCACCAGGACGGTGGCGATGGCGCAGGTCAGCGCCACGGTGCGGTATTTGCCGAAGCGGTCGCCGACCGGGCCGATCACGAGCTGGATCGAACCGTGGGTGACGGCATAGGCGGTCACCACCATGGCGGCGATGCCCACGGTGGTGTGCAGGTCGTTGGCGATCTGCGGCAGGAGCGAATCCATCACCCGCACTTGCGCCTGGCTGGCGAAGCCGGCCACCGCGAGCAGCACGATCGAGCGGATCGGAGTGCGATACGGCTGTGGCGGCACGGTGGTCGGCGAATACAACACTATCGGACTTCTACTGAGCCAGTTCGGCCGGAACCCAGCGTTGACAGTCAACGCGGCGCGGGCTTTCTACCCCGCAACGCGACGAAAGCGAAACGGCGATGATCGAGAACAGATACCAGCCATCCGCGGTCGAGGGCCGCATCTATGCAGCCTGGGAGGCGGCCGGCGCCTTCCGCGCCGGGCGGCCGGAGCGCGCCAAGGCGGAACCCTATTGCGTCGTCATCCCGCCGCCCAATGTCACGGGCTCGCTACACATGGGCCATGCGCTCAACAATACGCTCCAAGACATCCTCTGCCGCTTCGAGCGCATGCGCGGCAAGGACGTGCTGTGGCAGCCGGGCACCGACCATGCCGGCATCGCCACCCAGGCGGTGGTCGAGCGCCAGCTCATGGAGCGGCAAGAACCGTCGAGCCGCGCCATGGGGCGCGAGGCCTTCATCAAGCGCGTCTGGGAATGGAAGGCGGAATCCGGCGGCACCATCATCAGCCAGTTGAAGCGGCTCGGCGCGTCCTGCGACTGGTCGCGCGAGCGCTTCACCATGGACGAGGGACTGTCGCGCGCGGTGCTGAAAGTCTTCGTCGCGCTCTACCGCGAAGGCCTCATCTACAAGGACAAGCGGCTGGTCAACTGGGACCCGAAGCTCAAGACCGCCATTTCCGATCTCGAAGTGCAGCAGGTCGAGACCAAGGGCCATCTCTGGCACATCAAATATCCGATCGAGGGCCGCGGCGACTTCATCGTCGTGGCGACGACGCGGCCGGAGACCATGCTCGGCGACACCGCCGTTGCGGTGCATCCTGACAACGAACGGCTCAAGCATCTGATCGGCAAGCACGCCATCGTGCCGCTGGTCGGACGGCGGATTCCGATCATCGCCGATGAATACGCCGATCCCGAAAAAGGCTCGGGCGCGGTGAAGATCACGCCGGCGCACGACTTCAACGATTTCGAGGTCGGCAAACGCCACGATCTGCCGCTCGTCAACGTGCTCGATGTCGACGGCCATCTCGACCTCAAGGACAACGCGGCGTTTCTGAACGGCGTGTCGGCATCGCCCGAACTCGATGAGACCTTGGCGTCGCACGGCTTCGATCGCTTCGCGGTGCGCAAGAAAATCGTCGAACGGCTCGAAGCCGCGGGCCTGCTCGACAAGATCGAGCCGACGACCCACGTCGTGCCGCACGGCGACCGTTCCGGCGCGGTGCTGGAGCCGTTTCTGACCGATCAATGGTATGTCGACGCCAAGACGCTGGCAGAGGCGCCGATGGCGGCGGTGCGCGAACGCAAAACCATCTTCGTGCCCCCGCAATGGGAAGCGACCTTCTTCAACTGGATGGAAAACATCCAGCCCTGGTGCGTGTCGCGGCAGATCTGGTGGGGTCATCAGATCCCGGCCTGGTACGGGCCGGACGGCAAGGTCTTTGTCGCCGAGTCGGAGGACGATGCGGTCGCCGACGCGCTCGCGCATTACACCGACAACGAAGAGATCACGGTCGAAGAAGGCCACGACATCGCCGCCGATCCAGAACGCCGTGCGCGCTTCGCCAACGAATATCTGAAGCGCGACGAGGACGTGCTCGACACCTGGTTCTCCTCCGCGCTGTGGTCGTTCTCCACGCTGGGCTGGCCGGACGCGACCACGGAACTCGATCGCTTTTATCCGACCAGCGTGCTGGTCACCGGCTTCGACATCATCTTCTTCTGGGTGGCGCGGATGATGATGATGGGATTGCATTTCATGAAAGAAGTGCCGTTCCGCGACGTTTATATCCACGCGCTGGTGCGCGATGCGACCGGCGCCAAAATGTCGAAGTCGAAAGGCAACGTCATCGATCCGTTGAACCTGATCGACGAATACGGCGCCGACGCCTTGCGTTTCACGCTCGCCTCGATGGCGGCGCAAGGGCGCGACATCAAACTGTCGACCCAGCGTGTCGAGGGCAACCGCAATTTCGCGACCAAACTGTGGAACGCCGCGCGTTTCGCCGAGATCAACGGTTGCGCCCGCGATCCGGACTTCGACCCGCGCCAGGCCAAGGACGTGCTCAACCGCTGGATCGTGCACGAGACCGCCAAGGCCGGCCGCGAAGTGACGGCGGCGATCGAAGCCTACAAGTTCAACGATGCGGCCAATGCGATCTATCGCTTCGTCTGGAACGTCTATTGCGACTGGTATCTCGAGCTGATCAAGCCGGTGCTCACCGGACCCGACGGCGCGGCGAAGACCGAGACGCGCGCCGCCGCGGCCTGGGTGCTCGATGAAATCCTGAAGCTTCTGCATCCGTTCATGCCGTTCGTCACCGAAGAGCTGTGGTGCGTCACAGCGGAGCAGGGCTTAAAGCGCGACCACCTCCTGGCGCTCGACGCATGGCCGCAGCACGACGGCCTCGACGATGCGGCGGCGGAGGCCGAGATCGGCTGGGTGGTCGATCTCGTCAACGCCATCCGTTCGGTGCGCGTGGAAATGAACATTGCGCCGGCCACCATGCTGCCGGTGGTGCTGGCTGCCGCCTCGCCGCAGACCGCGACCCGGGCCCGGCATTGGTCGGACTTCGTGCGCCGGCTGGCGCGGGTCGCCGACATTTCCTTCGCCGACGCCGTGCCGCCGGGCGCGGTGCAGCTCGTGGTGCGCGGCGAGGTCGCGGCGCTGCCGCTCAAGGGGGTGATCGATCTCGCCGCCGAGGCCGCCCGCCTCGCCAAGGAAATGGCCAAGGCCGACGCCGACATTTCCCGCGTCGATCAAAAACTCGGCAATCCCAATTTCGTCGCCCGCGCGCCGGAAGAAGTCGTCGAGGAAGAGCAGGAGAAACGCGCCGAGGCGCAGGCGCGCAAGGCCAAGATCGTCGAAGCGCTGGAACGGCTGAAGGACGCCGTGTGAGGGCGCCGCCATGAAGATCTTTCTCGCCGGAGCGACCGGAGTGATTGGACGCCGACTGACGGCGCTCCTTCGCACCGCCGGACACAGCGTGGCCGGCACGACGCGATCGGCGGTCAAGGTCGAGGAACTGAAGGCGCGCGGCGTCCAACCCGTCGCCGTCAACGTGTTCGATGCCGACGCGCTGCGCGACGCGGTTGTCAGGGTGAAGCCGCACGTCGTCATTCATCAATTGACCGATCTGCCGCAGCTTCCAGATCCGTCGCAACTCGTCGAAATGCTCAAGATCAACTGCCGGCTGCGCATCGAGGGTACCGCTAATCTTGTCGCCGCGGCGCGCGCGGCCGGTGCGCAGCGGCTCATCGCGCAGAGCATCGCCTTTGCCTATGCCGCCGGTCCCGAGCCGCACGCCGAAAGCGATCCTCTCGCGTCGGCAGAGGGCAACGCGCCGGCCGCGATCACGGCGCGCGGCGTGCGCGCGCTGGAGGACGCGGTCCTCAATGCGCCCGGCATCGATGGTATCGTGCTGCGCTATGGCCGGCTTTACGGTCCCGGCACCTGGTTCGAGACCGCGAACGGCCGTGGGCCGCTGCACGTCGATGCGGCAGCGCAAGCGGCGTTCCTCGCCGTCACGCATGGTCGTCCCGGCATCTACAACATCGCCGAGGACGACGGCTCTCTTACGGTTGACAAAGCCCGTAGCAACTTGGGCTTCGATCCGGCCTTCAGGCTCCGGACTTAGCCGCCGCCGGAAACGGCTTACTCAGAAAGCGCGAGCCTCTTTCCCCGTAGCGCCACGGTCTGTCGGCCGCCTTGGTGATGCCGATGCGCGGGCCGGCGACGATCTCGACCTCACCTTGGCGCGCGAACAGCTCGAATGGCGGCGCGTTAAGCGGCAGGCCGTTGTGCGCTCCGGTAACGCGCAGCGCCTCGCAAAGCCGGCCCGGGCCGGAGCACAAGAGCCGCTCGTCAGTTAAGCCGCGGCGGCGGCGCATGGCAGGAAGCCCCTCGTTCGGCTCCAGCGCCCGGATCAGCACCGCGCTCGCCGAGCCCTTGGGCTCGCAGACGAAGTTCAGGCACCAGTGCAGGCCGTAGGAGCGGTAGACATAGGCATAGCCCGGCGGTCCGAACATGACCGCATTACGCGCGGACGGCCCGCCAAAACTGTGCGCTGCGGGATCGGTGTGGTGGTAGGCCTCGACCTCGACCAAACGGCCGCCGACGCCGTCGACCAAGAGCGTTGCGCCGATCAGATCGGGTGCAACCTCGTGAACGCTGCGGTTGAAGAACCCCTTGGTCAGTCGTTTCGGCACACCCCATCGTCGCAGCGCCGAAGGGTCTTGGTAAACCTTCGGTTAACGGCGGTCCGCCGAACCGCCGAATCTGTGGCTTCGCGGCCACAGCTTCGGAACATTTCACAGGATCACATTCCGGCCACGCCCAAGGCCGCTTTTTGGCCATAGGATTTCTGGAAATCGATTACGACGGCAGGTCCGCAACCGGACTTCAAGCCGTTGCGTACTTCCGGATGACACGGGCGCCTGTTGCCCGAGCCCGGATGGGAGGGGCGAAGGGTCTAGTTCGGCCCGCTTTGATTTGATGGATGCCAAGACCGATTTGAAATTCCGGCTGCCAAGCCGCCACGCCACCGAAGGCGCCGATCGCGCGCCGCACCGCGCCTTCTATTACGCCATGGGGCTGTCGCGGGAACAGATCCACCAGCCGTTCGTCGGCGTCGCGACCTGCTGGAACGAAGCAGCGCCCTGCAATATCGCGCTGATGCGCCAAGCCCAGGCGGTGAAGAACGGGGTCGCCGCCGGCGGCGGCACGCCACGCGAATTTTGCACCATCACGGTGACCGACGGCATCGCCATGGGCCACGCGGGAATGAAGGCTTCCTTGCCTTCACGAGAAGTCATCGCCGACTCGGTGGAATTGACGGTGCGCGGCCACGCCTATGACGCGCTGATCGGCGTCGCCGGTTGCGACAAGTCGCAGCCCGGCATGATGATGGCGATGTGCCGGCTCAATGTGCCGTCGATCTACATCTACGGCGGTTCGATCCTGCCCGGCACCTTCAAGGGCAAGCCGGTCACCATCCAGGACGTCTACGAGGCGGTCGGCAAGCACTCGATCGGCGGCATGTCGGACGCCGATCTCGAGATTTTGGAACAGAACGCCTGTCCGTCCGCCGGCGCCTGCGGCGCGCAGTTCACCGCCAACACCATGGCAACGGTGTCGGAAGCCATCGGTCTTGCTTTGCCATATTCCGCCGGCGCGCCGGCGCCTTACGAGATCCGCGACAAATTCTGCATGCTGGCCGGCGAGATGATCATGGATCTGATCGCCAAGAACCTGCGCCCGCGCGACATCGTCACCCGCAAGGCGCTGGAAAACGCCGCCGCGGTCGTCGCCGCGACCGGCGGCTCGACCAATGCCGCGCTGCATCTGCCGGCCATCGCCAACGAATGCGGCATCGAATTCGATCTGTTCGATGTCGCCGAAATCCTGAAAAAGACACCTTATATCGCCGATTTGAAACCGGCCGGCCGCTATGTCGCCAAAGACATGTTCGAAGCTGGCGGCGTTCCGCTTTTGATGAAGACGCTGCTCGACCACGGCTTCCTCCATGGCGATTGCATGACCGTGACCGGACGCACCATCGCCGAGAACCTCAAGTCGGTAAAATGGAACGACGACCAGGACGTCGTCCGTCCGGCCAACAAGCCGATCCTGGCCGGCGGCGGCGTGGTCGGCCTCAAAGGCAATCTCGCGCCCGATGGCGCCATCGTTAAGGTTGCCGGCTTGGAACGGTTGCAATTTTCCGGCCCGGCGCGTTGTTTCGACGGCGAGGAGGCGTGCTTCGAGGCCGTGAGGAACAAGACCTACAAGGAAGGCGACGTGCTCGTCATCCGCTACGAGGGCCCCAAAGGCGGTCCCGGCATGCGCGAAATGCTGTCGACCACCGCCGCGCTTTACGGCCAAGGCATGGGTGCCAAGGTCGCCCTGATCACCGACGGTCGTTTCTCGGGCGCCACCCGCGGCTTCTGTGTCGGCCATGTCGGCCCGGAGGCCGCCATCGGCGGACCGATCGCTTTGCTGCGCGACGGCGACATCATCAAGCTCGACGCCGAGAAGGGTACGCTCGATGTCGAACTGAGCCAGGCCGAACTCGATCGTCGGGCGAAAGAATGGCAGCCGAGGCCGGAAGAATACGCCTCGGGCTATCTGTGGAAATACGCCCAACAGGTGGGTGCGGCGCGTCAGGGCGCGTTGACGCATCCGGGCGGCGCGGCTGAGAAGGCGTGCTATGCGGACGTTTGACGGGATAGCCCGCATCGCAAGCTGCGCGATGGCCATAGGCCTGGTCGGCGGCCTGTGCGCCGGTCTCGGCCTGGCGCCGACGCCGTCCTTTGCCTTCGATGGCTCCACGTCGCCGAGCACGGCCGCGCTGTCGCCGACCGATGGCTTGCGTCCCGGCGTGCGGCTGCCGACCGGCGAACAGGCCAAGGCGCTGACGGCGCTGCAATATGCGGCGGATCAGGGACAGCCGGTTGCGCAGTGGAAGCTCGGCCGCATGTATGCCGACGGCGACGGTGTGCCGCACGACGATCTGCGCGCCTTCGACTATTTCACCCAGATGGCGAACACGCATCCGGACGAGGCGCCGGGCACGCCGCAGGCGCGGTTCGTTTCCAATGCCTTTGTCGCGCTCGGCCGCTATTATCTGACCGGTATCCCCAATTCGCGGATCGCGGCCGATCAGGCGCGCGCCCGCGACATGTTCGGCTACGCCGCGAGCTATTTCGGCGACGCCGACGCGCAATACGAGCTGGGCCGGCTTTATCTCGCCGACGCGCCTTCCGATCCGCATCAGGCGGCGCGCTGGTTCCAGCTTGCCGCGACCAAAGGCCAATGCCGCGCCGAAGCGGCGCTCGGCGACATGCTGTTCCGCGGCCAGGCAATGCCGCGCCAGGCCGCCCGCGGGCTGATGTGGCTCACGCTCGGCAAGGACTGCGCCGGCAGCGACGAGAGCTGGGTCAAGCCGCTCTACGACTCGGCCTTCCAGCGCGCCAGCGACGACGAACGCGCCATGGCGCTCGTTTATCTGGAAGATTGGCTGAAGGGCCGGCGGGATTAGGACGGGTCCGAAAACGCGCTGGGAATAGTTTCGGGAAATAAAAAGAACATGATTAGTTTTGGCGCGATCTCTCGTATCGCCGTGTTTTGTGCTGTGGGAATTTTCATTTCCTTCCGTGGACATCCGGCCTTTGCCGAGAATTCGCTTCCGGAGCAGTGCCTGCAATTCACCTGCAAACAGAGTCTGAAGCGGTGCAACAGCGGCGGCTACATGTCCGCCGTGACGGTGGACGCGAATACTGCAATTCCAGGCTGCCCAGCCGATGTCAC
>Ga0181527_1005614_pt1 | contig 10335 bp, 11 predicted proteins | sample PEATcosm2014_Bin_30_FD_119762 | JGI IMG/M metagenome (GOLD analysis project Ga0181527, IMG submission 119762) | Peatland microbial communities from MTU Mesocosm Facility, Houghton, MI, USA - PEATcosm2014_Bin06_60_metaG | ecosystem: Environmental > Terrestrial > Soil > Wetlands > Peat | place...
TGGATAAACGGGCTTGGGATGGATGAGCAAGGTCAGGCGATGCACAAGAGCAAAGGGAACGTTGTGGAGCCTGAGCCGGTGCTTGAAAAGTTCGGCGCAGACGCATTCAGGTTCTGGAATGCTTCCGAGGCTACGCTGGGTTCGGATTTCCGTTGTTCGGAAATGAGAATCGCTGCAGCTCACAAATTCATGACGAAGTTCTGGAATCTTTCCCGTTTCATCTCATCCTTCCCGGAAGTCAAGAATGCCAAACTCCAACCGAGCGACAAGTGGATTCTCTCCGAACTCACCTTACTGATACAAAAAGCCATGACAGGCTATCACGATTGCAATTTCTTTGTCCCCTCCACCGCAATCAGAGATTTCGTCTGGGAGACATTTGCCTCCCACTACCTAGAAATGGTGAAGCCTCGCGCTTACGGCCAGGGCTTCACAAAAGCTCAACAGAAAGCTGCCTGGTATACACTTCACACCGTCTTGAAGAACGTCCTCCTTCTACTCGCGCCCATAACCCCATTCATGCCAGAGCACATATGGCGGCAATTGTACTCGAAGAGAAGTATACATGCCGAGCGGTTCCCTAAGCCCGCGTGGTCGAAGGCATCGAAACGCTATACTCAGAAGATGTTAGAGTTCAACCGGGAGGTCTGGAAAATTAAGAAGGAGAGAAACTTGGCTCTCCGCGACCCAGTCGAAGTAAAGGTGCCTAAGGCCCTAGCGCCCTTCACAGACGACTTGGTCAGGATGCATTCATTGATCACGAAGCTCTAACCGAAGTGCAATAGTTTAATATCGCAAGGATTCCTCTAGCGGATTGATTTCGATGAATATCTCCGAACTCAAGCCTGGAATGAGGCGTGTGGACATAACCGCCAAGATTCAAGAAATCTCGCCTACAAGAGAAGTAACTACAAGAAGGGGTGAACAATCCAGGGTTGCTACAGCAGTTGTCTCTGATGATTCTGGCACGGTCAAGTTGAACCTGTGGAACGAGCAAATCGACCAGGTAAAGGCTAACGATACTGTAACGATCGAGAATGGATATGTGGATAGTTTCCGGGGCGAGACTCAGCTAAACGTGGGTCGATACGGTAAGCTCACTGTGCAACCGTAGCCTACTCTATCTGACACTTTCGCCGGTTAAGGCTCAAAATTTGAGCGCAGACGATCGGTTCGAAGAAATAAAACGCCTACTTGATTCAACAATAAACGAATTTCAGACACTCTTCGAATCCGCAGGCGGGTTCGAGGATTCAAGGGTAGGAAATGGCTGGGCTCCAGAAAAGATAACGCCCGAAATCTACTACCTTCAGCCCAAACCCCTAGAAGAACTGCTCAAGACCGCGGAGAGTCGTAAGGCGTCGCTGTTCAAAAACCGGGTCCTCACTCTGCTCAAACCTAAGGAGCAAGACGTTCATGCCGCGGAAAACCCAAGACTAAAACTTATCCCATTCTGGAGAATTCGAGGATACCATGAATGCTTCTACTTCAGGGGAAACACATACAAAATCGATCTTCCCTCCGATGTCGTCGCTGTAGAAGTTGAGGGAAAAATCAGGGATCTAGTAGAGTTGGACTCGGCCGAAGGACAGGGAATATCAAATTTAGCAAAACGACTCCTCGGGAGAACTGAGGGTTCCGGAACGAAATCATTCCGGCTGAACGAAATCACAGAGCTAGCCTACATGTACGACGAGAATTCCCTCTTTCTCAACGCACAAGGAAAGGAAGACCTCGAGGCTGAAGCGTTCTTTGACCGTTCCCTGCCGCTGAAGAAGACAACTTATGAAGAACTACTTCAAGAATACCCTGGCGTGGAATTCGACTCAAATTCGATAACTAAAGAGGACTTGGTCCAGAAGCTTCACGCCATGGTCGTGAAGCCCCCCATAACATTCTCAAAGATACTCAGCAACCGATTCCAGGTGACTCAGTTAGCCCAATACCTAATGCCTGTATACACTTTCATCTTTGAATGGCGCGGCCAAAAAAGATCATTATCGGTGCATGGGTACACCGGTGGAATCTTTCAACCCTGAGAAAATTTGTGGTATCTAGGCCGTTTGAGGATTCTCCGCAGCCGGAAGTAGACCTTCCTTCCATAGCGCGATACCGACCAACGAACAACAAACGCGACCGCAACGACTCCTACAATTAGAGTGATGAAGAGATACGGCTGAGCTACTACCTCGTAAGTGGCCTTGCCCGAGTTCCCTAACGTGTCTTCTGCGCTCACTTTCAGCGTCCATGTCCCGCCACGAATCAAATCAAAAAGCGTGCTTGAGTACGCAGCACGCCACTCACCAATAGAGGAGTCGTAAGTCGCCGTCAACGCGGTGACTGATGATCCGGTGGAGACAACAACGTGGACGGATCCAAGTGTCAAAGGCGTTCCGTCTGGGTATGTTATTTTTGATATGATGCTGACTTGACCGAATGGGATCTGGATCTGAGTTCCATTCAGTTGACTGGTTATGGTCAAACTGGCATTCGTAAGTGTGAAATAATTAGAGTCTGTGTCAACTGATGCACCTTTGTTCCCGAACCCATCATCAAATGCCATGGCAGGCATTTCGAAGCGATATTTCCCACTGGGCGTTGCGTTGGCGAAGAGTTTGATCCCAGCCATCCAGATTCCGTTTGCGGGGTCAAGAAGGGTCATATTCGCAGGGCCAATCGTGGTCTGGTCTCGCATCAAGATGACGGGTTCATCATTTGACTTTGAGTTAACTACGGGACTGCCATCTGGATATTGAAGTGCCATCGAAACATTAGCAACTTGCGTCCGTTGATAGGTTGAGTTTGGCTGGTCTACGATTCTTGCCGACAATATTGCCGGCGTCACGGTAAATTTCGCGGTAGAGGAAAAGTCCTGTTGCGGATTATCGAATGTGCCGGTACCATAGATCACGGCGGTAAATACGTCTGTAATCGCGTCTGGCGGGATTCTCCAGGTATTGTTGAAATCACCATCGGTCGTCGAAGTTAGCGTAGAGTGTACGATATTGCCCGCAGGGTCTTGAATCGTCAAACTGAGGCTTGTGCCGGGAAAAATACCGCCGCCTAGGATGATCACTGATTGTGTTCGCTGGTACACAGGGGCCGCGGAGCCCCAGACCCCGAAGTGGGCGGTCGCCTGTGCGGTATCGACTGTTGATGACGTGGAGAGGCTGATTAGGTATGTGCCCAGCGAGGCATTGACCGTCAGAGGATACGTTATATCAGGAGGAATGAGCCCCCCAAATATCGGCGTGAAGTTCATCCCCGTATAACGTGTCTTGTTGGCAGCGGGTCCGCTTACCCAAAGGTAGTATTGTTGACTCAGCGATAGTCCGGAGCCGACCAAGGTTACTTGCTTGTCTCGAATAGTGTACAAGAATTGGTTCGTGGTTAGCGAGGCTGCTGCTCTGACCGGAAGCGGGAAGGCGAGTAGGGTAATTGCCAGAGTAAGCAGTATGATCTGAGTTTGCTTCATTTCCTCTTTCCCTCCGCTTTCCAACTTCTCATGAATAGTAGGGTGTCATTTGGCGCCGGGAGAGGGATTCGAACCCCCGAGGCCCATAAGGGCCACGGGCTTGCATTGAAACTGACACTCAAGGCCCGCGCCTCTGGACCATGTTTCATGATGTTAATCCACTCGGCCATCCCGGCTAAAGTATCCCTGAATGCGATTCCTATTTAAGTTCCCGTTGGCTTGCGAGCGCGAAAGATCGGAGAAACCTTTGCTTTGGCAGCCCCGCGTTACGAGTTTCTTCAGCACACGACAGATGCATACATTCAATCCACTGGCGCGACTTTTGAGGAGGCACTGGAAAACGCGGGGCTCGCGCTCTTCGACACGATGTGTAACCTCAAGTCAATTTCGCTCAAACAAGTCGATAATGTTGAGGCTGACGGGGCTGACGAGGTAGGGCTTCTCTATGACTGGCTCGAAACGTTGTTGCTGAAATTCGAACTTGATGGCAAAGTCTACTCGAAGTTTCATGTCGAACCTGTGGAGGCCGGCTCTAGCGCCCTTCGCATAAACGCCAAGGCCTATGGCGAGACATACAATCGACAGGTGCATGGCGCTAAGGTTGAGGTAAAAGCGGTAACCTATCACAGAATGGAGGTCGTTAGACAGGAAAATTCAGTCATTCTTAGGTTCATACTTGACCTCTAATCGCCTTGAAGCTTGGTATTAGGAAAAGTTTTGCTGGATCGACATTCCTGAGCATCGAAAGATAGGTCGAAACATAGTCACCGAAAGTTACAGCGCTGAGTAACCACCCCAATCTATCTTCGCCTACACCTTCGAAACTGAGGGCTCGCGCAAATCCAAGCTGCGAAAGCAACTCAACCAACCTCTTCTCAGTTCTCTCATCACCTTCAGTTTGGTTTTGGTCGCGAAGTAGGATCGGTTGGGGTCGAGAGAGCTCCGAGAGCGTTTTCAACCCTTCAACGTCATTGTGGTAAGCTTCTGGGAGGGTGAAGTAGAAAGCTGGAACTTTGCTGTTCTCGTTAAGCTCATTTTTGAATCGCCGGAGAACGCTACTGCTGTTCTCGCTCCCTAACAGGAGGGGGAGATGATCTATGAGTGCGACGGCCATTTGCTTCGCATGATTCTTTGTCAGCGGGACGGATGGCTTTACTGGACCAATTATTTGCCGGACAGTCCGCGAAGCTGTGTCGAGCAGTTTCTGGCTGTCTCTTAAAACACCCCCTTGACCCAAGACATATGCCAGTGCGCCTACGAGTTCAGGTAACGCCACTCTTGGGGGCATGCCTCCATCGACTTTCACGTGAGGAATCCCTTGGGATTGCGCTATACCGAGAAGTTTACCTCCCGAGCAAATTACGACAGCATTTGCTCCGTTAGTCTTGGCTTGCTCGAACATGCCAAGCGTTTCCCCTGTTTCTCCGGAGTAACTTATCGCAACGAATAGGGTATTCTTTCCAACATAACGAGGTATCCTAACAGATCGGCAAACCCCCACGGGAATATCGACTTCGCTCCGCAAGTAGTCTGTGAGGATATCGCCCACAATTCCGGAACCACCTACGCCCCCAAAGACGATATTCATAGGGCTTTGAAAGCGAATTCGGCAGGTGGAATCGGCGTTGGGTGGTGGAGCAAGGCGCTCTGGTGTCCTCTCGATCGCCGTCAGCATATCTGAATGATCCACCTTACGAATTTCGGTCGGATCATCTAGGTTCATTTTTCTCTCCCCTAGAGACCTATCCTTCCACAATAAGATTCATTCTTTCTTTGTCGTCTTTGGGGTGTGGCGCTCCTCAGTGTCCAGTTCCTTGAAACGTGTCTCCACAAATTCAGCCACCCTCTCCTGGCCATACTCCTTCAATTCGCTTTGTTTCTTCAAGTGTTGTTTGACTGTTCGTAGCAGTTCGTCCATGTTGATTGGTTTGACCAAATAGCCGTGGGCGCCCTTGTTTACCGCGTCAATGGCATTCTGTAGTGCAGGATACCCTGTGAGAATGATCTTAATCATCTCTGGGGTTGTTTCTTTCATTGAGGTTAGAAGTTTTGTGCCCTCCATGTCTGGTAAGCGAATGTCTACAAGCGCAAGGTTGTAGAAGTTGGTTTGAGATTTCTCAACGGCTTCCTTGCCATTGCTTGCTGTGTCCACTGAGTAGCCTTCACTCTTCAACGCTTCAGCGACAACTTTGCGTATTCCTTCATCGTCATCTATGACTAGGATTCTGGCTTTTTTGCTTTCACTCATAATGGTTCACCTCCCGGCTGGAAGTTTTGGATTGGAAGTTTCAGCGTGAAGGTTGTTCCCTTTCCAACGGTGCTTTCAAGGGATATGGAGCCACCATGGGCTTCTATGATGCGTTTGCAGATTGGTAGTCCCAGCCCAATTCCCTTCGCCTTGGTGGTGTGTAGTGGTATCCAAATTTTGTTCATCATGTCTTGGGGTATTCCGAACCCGGTGTCTCGGATGGATATTGACACTTCTTTTTGTGTATTCATACTGGAGATCGACAATTTTCCGCCTTCTGGCATTGCGTCGATAGCGTTCTGAATGAGGTTGTCAAGTACACGTCTAACCTTGGGTTCATCTGCAAGAAGCTCTGGCTCATCGGCTGTCGCGTCCTCTACAGTGATGTTGTTTGGCATCTGAACATCCTTAAGCGTCTTTCTTACGAGTGATTTTGGTGTGGTAGGCAGTAGTTGGAGCTGCATTTCTCTTGAAAACTCTAGCAGGTCGTTGACGATTCCATTTGCGTAACCCACTCCGTTGTCTATGGCTGCCAACATCTCCTGCGTTGAAGGGTCGAGTGTGTCTCGGAAATGTCTTCTTATGTTGTAGGCAGCTCCGGCTATGCCTTGCAACGGGTTACGTAGGTCATGGCCAACCATCGCAGCGGTTTCTCCGATCGCTGCGAGCCGCTGCGATTTGACAAGCTCTGCCTCCAACTGTTTCTGGGGAGTTAAATCGACTATGCATACCAGAACTCTGGCGAGTGATTGTTCGTAGCCAGGAACTACAGCGCATATAACGTTGCAATGCTTCGTCTCGCTCCGCAGCGTTCTGTTATCCATTTCTACTTCATAGTACTTCTCGCCTTGAGCCAACGCAACGAGTTCAGCTGCGAATACTCGATTCGATTCTTCGGTTAGGACGCCGCTTAAACCTCCAATAATCTCATCCGCCGACTTCGCGTCGTAGAGATCTAAGGTCGCTTTGTTCACGTTGAGGACTTTCACCAGCGCAGCGCATTTCTCGACGTCCTTGGGGTGGGTGGCGAAGTATGAGCGAAAGTCTGAGACTTCCTTTTGTCGCAATTCATCTAGGAACTGCTTCACTAAGGAGAAGTCTTCCTCCCAGAGCGACACTGGGCAGGCATCAAACAACTCGTGGTATTTTTCCTCGCTTTCGCGATACTTCCTGGTCCTCTCATCCACCAACTCCTCCAAGTGCAGCGAACGCTTCTTCAATTCCTCCTCCAACCGTTTGCGTTCGGTGACGTTACGAAGTATCCCTTCATGGTAAATGATGTTTCCGTGTTCGTCATGAACGTAATCACCATGGTCTTCTACCCAGACCTCGGAGCCATCCTTTCGGCGCATCCGGTATACTTCCACTTCTTCTTGGCCTGTATCCAGAATGTGGCTTCCACGTTCTTCGGGTGAGAAATACAGTTCCTTCTTGATGTCCGCAATCTCCAACATTTCCTGCTTGCTCGAATACCCGAACATCTTAACCAGAGTAGGATTAACGTCGACAAATCGGCCCTCGTGCGTACTGCGGTACATTCCATCCAGCATCCGATCGAAGAGAGAACGGTAGCGTTCTTCCGATTGACGAACTTTCTCTTCGGCCCTCTTGCGTTCGGTTATGTTTTCGAAAACAGCAACAAAGTGCTCCTTTGCTGGGCTGGAAACCGAAATGTCCAAGCTGATTCCTAAGGACTTCAAGTCAACTTCAATTTTCTCTGGTTTGCCTGTTGAAGCGACTCTGCCATAAATCTCAATCAACTCTGGATTCGTCTCTTTAATTCCAGGGATCACCTCGCTGACTCTCTTGCCCACGACGTCCTCCAATCCGGTCAACGGAGTAAATGCGCTATTAACGTCAATATAGACGAAGTCCACCGGACGACCGTCCTCATCAAAAATCATCTTACAGTAAGCGAACCCCTCCATCATGTTCTGAAATAGCGAGTGGTAGCGTTCTTCCGATTGACCAAGTTTCTCTTCGGCCCTCTTGCGTTCGGTAATATCGTCGAAAACGAATCCAATCGCTGGTTTCTGGTTGTAACTGATTTTCGCTCCTCTAACCGAGACTGGGACTTCTGAACCGTCCTTCCTGGTCAGGCTTATCTCATACGGAGCGACATCTTCGCCACGCATCCTCTTGTCGACGTTTTTCTTTAGCAGACTCCTAGATTTCTGCGACACGACGTTCTCTATCGGGTCAAAAGAAGGCGATACGAGCTCTTCATAAGTCCAACCTAACTTGAGGATTGCAGTATTGTTGACGTACTTCAGAACTCCATCTTGGAAAATACCGATCAAGTTGGACGAATTCTCAACCATCTCCCGATACTTCTCCTCACTCTCCTGCAACGCCTTCTTCACCTGCACGCGTTCGGTGGAATACTTGTGCTTCCGTTCAGAGGCTCGTTCCAACGGTCGCGGTCTCATAGGCGTACGCTTCCCTTGCTTTCTTTTCATCATTTTTCCTTTCTTTTTCTCAATCAACACATGTACCAACTACTGCGATGATTTCTTCAGCTTGAGCTTCGCCTGATCAACATATTCGACTAAAGTGCGACTCGGGTTGTCAGTGAACTCAAGCCCTAATTTGAGATAAAATTTCTTAGCGATGGCCTTAGTTATGGTCTGCGAACCGCGAACGCCAAAAATGTTCTCTAGAGCCGAGAATAAGGCGTCAAGTCTGTAGGGGAGTTCATCCCTCGAAATAGAGTGAAAGGTCTCTAGGTGAGCGTATAGCGCATCAACCACGGCTCGGCTGAGTAGTTCAGTTATGGTTTCGTCTATGGATTCGACCAATGCATCGTTGAACACGAGTTGTGGTTGTCGCAATTCAATTCAATCTTGCAGGCGCTCATGCATTAGCGCCTTATCGCTTCATTCCTCGATCTTCACCGTGCCCCGCTTTACTAGAATCTTATCGTGGTCTTTGATGAATACTATCAGGTCGCCATTGTCGGCTCTAAGGAATTCTCTTACAAATTTCGGGAGCGTCAATTGATATTTTCCCGTAACAGTCGACTTACCCACGACTTCCATGGAATCACGCCTGAATGGAAGCATGGAATCCATGATCAAATGCATTCTGTCACTACCACGAGGACCGTTTAGTAACAACCTAGAGTTCAACTGGGGGTCAGTAGCACAATGGAAATTCACGTTGGAGCTACGACCAAAGCATCTCATTTCGCAATTTTTTTGGCCAGGTATCAAATCAAAGTCTACTGTGCATGGCCACGAGAACACCGCATGTTGTTATTTGTTGGGTTGGGTTCGTCGGACAGGTACCTCACGAGCCTTTGCCGCCATAGGTCGCATAACGAGGCTTTCTGGCTCTTGATTGTCACATCGAATGAGTTAGATTCATCTTTTGCGGACTGAACCGATGAGTGGGTGGCTTTTGTTGACAGGTGAGGTGCATGTGGTGAAGCGGTTTTCTGTCGCTATTCCAGGTTCAGTGGTTTCTGATACACCGCATTTGCGTGAGAAAACTGCTAAACTTGGAGCGATTGCGCGCGCGTGCTCAACCTTCGGAGTCACCGAGATCATTCTCTATCCTGACGACTCACATCGTGATCAGGGATCGGATTTGCAGTTCTGCTCTGATATCCTGACATATATTGAGACGCCACAATATCTCCGGAGGAGTTTGTTCAAGTTGAGCCCCACGTTCAGATTCACGGGCATCTTGCCTCCACTGCAAATTCCCCCCCATAATGTACCGAGCTCTCTGGCAGAGGTTAAAGTCGGAGATTTCAGAGATGGCGTGGTTGTTGCGCGTAACGGCTCATATGTGGGCGTTGATGCTGGACTACAGGAAACCGTCAAGTGTCAAGGCAGTTATCGGGTTGGCGAGAGAGTAACACTTCAATTCATTGAACTTAGGAAGGAGTTACGCGGAGAAATCGTCGAAGCGTCCAAGATAAGCATATCTCAGCCGGATATTCAACCAATATACTGGGGGTACCGTATACATACAGCGGAATCCCTAGGCAAAGCCCTGAAAAATCAGCCGTGGGGCTTGAAGATTGGAACGTCACGTTACGGTGTCCCCGTCCAAGAAGTTCTATCCTCACTCTCCAAAGCCCTCAAAATCTCACCATCGATTCTTGTGGCCTTCGGCTCACCTAAACTCGGGCTCAGAGAGATCCTCAAACAGGAGAAGCTTGATCCTAAAGACGTGTTCGACTATTTCGTGAACACTGCGCCCGACCAACAAACCGCCACGGTTCGTACAGAGGAGGCCATCTTGGTATCGCTTGGTATCCTGAACTTAGCGAGGGAGCTTGCCGGATGACGAACGAACATTGTCTCCGCTGGGCGATAAGCAAGCACTTACGAGATCGAGGATCTCGTCTTGACATGAAAGGTGTCAAGCTAGGCAATGCGGTGATTGATGGCGAGGTCATCTATCTCGCTGTAAAGATTGTAGGTACTGGCTAAACCAGCTAGATGGCCGCTAGTCAGGTGATATGTTCATTCTGGAGACGTTTCGCGGCGTATTGCGTGACGCTTCGGTTCGTGAAGTGGGGGGAGACTTCGCATACAGACAAAGGTCTGCTTATTCTGCACAAGCGAAAAGTATTCGAACTTCCATATCTCGTCTGACACAA
>Ga0181527_1005615_pt1 | contig 10335 bp, 10 predicted proteins | sample PEATcosm2014_Bin_30_FD_119762 | JGI IMG/M metagenome (GOLD analysis project Ga0181527, IMG submission 119762) | Peatland microbial communities from MTU Mesocosm Facility, Houghton, MI, USA - PEATcosm2014_Bin06_60_metaG | ecosystem: Environmental > Terrestrial > Soil > Wetlands > Peat | place...
CTCGATCCCGGCAACCAGTTGAATCTATTCGACTTTTAGCCGGACAGCAGTGATTTATGGTATGAACGAGCGTATCGAGGGCAAAGGCCTGCTTCGGAGCATTCGGCCGCCTATCGTGGAGTTCGATGTCGTTTACCAATTCGACATCGTTACCGACGTCGTTCGCAGGCCCGGCTTCCCGCCCGTCGCGGGGCACAGCCACAGCAAAGGCACCGTGCGAGCCGTCAATGGCCAGTTCATCCCAGAAGGCATTTACCAGTTAGAAGCAGAGGACGGCGAAACGCTTCGCGTTACCAATGTGGGGCTCGGGGAGTGGTGCATTCTCTCTTCCCAGCCATGACTTTTGACGAGCTCTCGATAGTCGCGCCGTCAGTCATCCATGAACTGGCCGCTGAATTCGTCCGCAGAGGCGATGAATGCCTGAAAGCGAGCAAGACATCTCAGGCCACCGCCTGCATCTTCCTTGCCCTTCGTTCCGTATCCCTATTGCGTACCATGGCGCTCTTGTTGATGCCCTCCACACGCGATAGCTGCGACGTACTCAGCCGGGCGCTACTCGAATCCACGGACCTTCTGATGAACTTCCGCTTTGACGACGAAGGGGCCAGACAGAAGGTAGCGTATTGGTTCGCAGGAAAGACCGACAGCTCTTGGAAGGCTGACCACCACAAGTGCGAGGACTTTTTGCGGCGGCTCGGATATGGCGAGTCGGAGCTTGCGACCCGTTGGAGCATGATGACCACCGTTTCGCATCCGACACTATTTGCGGCGCAGAATTCCGCGAAGAACGTGGCGGGTTGGATTACCGGACTTGAGAAGACCGAGAGCCTTGCGGACACCATAGTACCGAAGGTGGCCGACTACCTCGCCTCCATCTCTAAGCTTATCGTCATTGCGACGTTCGACCTGCCAGGGTGGATACCGCTTGGTTTCGACTTGAGCCGGCTGCCCTCCGCCGATGAGTTCCAGAGAGAATGCGCCGCCGCCGTAGGCCCAATATTGGCCATGCACCAACAGGTTACGTTGCCTGAGGGCAGTTACCGCACCGAGAGTGGCAAATCCGCAAAAAGCGCTAAACTCAAGCAGAAACCGCCAGCCTAAGCCACACTCATGCACAGTGATAAACAAAGAGCAGCGTTGAGGCTCACCAATACGGGAGGTGTTGGCCCGCAAGCCCGGCCCGGTGCTGCAAGGTGATGAAGTTAGACGCTGAGCACTCAAACGCCGGAGCACAGTCGGGCGATTGCGGCGTGCCGGCCTCGTCCACCAGAACCATGCGGTTGGCCGGCGCTCGCTGCCAAGCCCGCCAAACACGACCGGGTCGGCGATTGGGGCGCGTCGGAGCGGTCCATCATGAATCAGATCGGGCATTGGCCTGTTCGGATGGTGCGGCGGTACGTTAGGGACGGAGCTTGTTCCGGGACGATAGCGCGAGAAAGTCGGGCTGTAGAAGCCGGTATGGCGAGGAGGTATGATCGAAGACAGGCCGTTCCTATTCAATTGTTCGGCGCTGCCTATGGACCCTGATTTAAACAAGTTCTTGTGGCTGCTGCTCGGCTGGTTATTTGGACTCCTGAGCCCCGGCATTGCGGAACGCACCAGCCGGAAACACCGCCAAGCAACCGTTATCGCTGCGGTCTGTGGTGAACTGCGAGAATTGCAATACATGATGGCTGTGGTTGCGTACAGAATTCGAGGTTACTCGGGAGAGGTGAGCGATGCGTTCCTCGATTGGCTCATTCCGATTGTTCGGAACTATCAAGGGCCAGAGGCGGACTCAAAACTCCCTGGCATTATCGAGAAATCGCGGACAGAGCTTACTGAGCAGCAGCGCAAACAAATCCACTCCGGGCTGCATCGTCCGGGGCTGGCTTGGCGCTCAAGGAGTACTCTTTGCCTTTAGTCGCCGCTATGGCCGACGAAAGTCTCGATATGCCCGGGACCCAGGCGAGCCGGAAGGCCACCCAGCCGAACCGCCGCGCCACAGCCGCCCGAAACGCCACATCCGTGCCGGCGCATCGCGCCGATCCCAATCAGGCGCTCCTCACGCTCGCCAACCGTGGCACCTGCCTGGGGCTGCTGACGGATGCGCCAGCGCCGCGACCCCGGCCTTGGCTCCGATCCGGAACGAGTCAAGGTCGTCAAGGGGCGTCGGCGGGTCAACCCGCCACCTAAACGACGGCGAGGTACGGTTGCTGGTGGTATGGGCTGTCCTCGCCAAGAATCCGTTTTGGCCAACTTGTGGGCCGTCATCTCCACAACGGGACAGATCGCCCGTCGCGCCGCAATACAGCCAGTCTCCGAGTAACTTGTCAACCGCTCAACATTTGCCGTTGAGGTATGGCAGAATCAGTAATTATGAGATTTGAGCCAGGGCCGGGTTCGGCACCGTTAGGAGAAGTTGAGCTTGTTCCGATAGAAGAACAAGTCAGGGGTCTGCTGACTACAGATGTGAAGGTCCTCTTTTCCGCACCGAACCGCGTTGTGGTTCAGAATATCTTTGTTCAACCCTTCACGGACGACGTCGTCCCCGAAGCGCTCGAGAAAACTCACGACCAGGAAGTCGCCCCCTTGGCGACACGTTGGAACGGCAAGCCCGATATCAAGGTCGTCAGCTCTCATCTGACTTGCCTACCCGCTCCCGGCTGCCGCATGACTTGGCTTCGGGCCTCTTTCGAACTTGGAGTCGGCGTTCAGGATGGCCTTCGCCCGATTGTATGCGCGATGTTTCCCCAGACGCAGCAGGACACCATCAAAATCACTTCCGGCTACGAGATTTCGAATAAGCTGACGATCAAAGCCATTGAAGGGGGCGCCAAACGGACAGGGGGAACCGAACACCAAGAAAGCACCAATCGGATCACTACGTACGGGGCTTTCGGGCCTTCGCCGGCCTGGGACATGAACGGGACAGTCGTCAATCCGGAGATCCAGGGTGACCTTCGCCTGGTCATGGTCGTGGCGGCTCCTCCGGGCTCCAAGACTCCCTGCGATTTGGCGCTGTCGGGCAGGGCCGAACTTCGCGCGCTGAAAATTCCCCTAGTCACACGGCGGACGGGCACAAGCGCTGGTCCGTTGAGGTTCGAAATATGATGACCGCGCCTGCCGAAGAGGAACGGCCCCCCGACCTGTTCCGGGCTGGGGATTTCGGATCTACGATCGCACAGAACCTGCTCCGATCCTTGGCGCTGCAATCTCCCCAGGTTGGCGAGGCCACACTGGACAAAGTCTTGGAGAACTCGCTGATTCGCTGCGGTTTCGAACTGGCCTCCGATGATGTCATACCTCTCGATCTCGAGAACTGGCTGCAAGGTGCGGACCGGCGGTTCGAATATCAGCATGTGCGGCTCGTGGATCGGGCTTTCCGGCGGTTAAGTCTGCCTATGTCATGGCCGATCGCGAAGCTGCTCATGTCACGAGCCTATGCCGCGGGCGATTATGACGGAGCGCGAATGGCCGCAACACAAGCCCTGGAGAAGCAAGCTGGGAAAGAAGCTTCGGATGAACTGACCCTCCGCTGTTCGGACATTCTCGGTCGTGTGAGTTCGGCTGAAGGCGATTTTCAAACGGCGGCTCGCCAGTGGGCCGCGGGCGCGGAAGCGGCCCGCAGTGGAGGGCTCGATTACGAAGAGTGGGATCAACGCGTCGGATTGATCTGGTGCTTGCAGGTGTTGGAACGCTTGATTGACGCTCTCGACGAAATCGAGCTCGCCGAGACGATAGCATGCCGTCTGGGAGACTGTGATGCCATCGCCAAAACGCTTATTGATCGGGGCAATACCATGCTCCGGTTGGCCCGTTACCCCGAAGCAGACTGGGCATTCAAAGGAGCTCTGGCAGCAGCCCGGGTCAGCGGCAATCGAGCGCGCCAGAGCGACGCGCTCGGCAATCTCGGCGCTGTGGCGGACGCCCGAGACGACCTCGCCGGCGCCGAGCAGTTCCATCGTCAATCGTTGGAGATCTCTCTCGGCCTGGAGGACAAGCAATCGGCCCAGTTCGATTTGAACAATCTGGCGCAGGCGCTGTGGAAGCAAGGCCGCTCCCAAGAAGCGCTGGAATATGAGGAGCAAGCGCTCGCGATTGCACATCAACGCAAGGATCGACACTCCATTGAACGGTACGGCGCGAGTGCGCGAAGGATGGCGAAAGCGTTAGGACGGCCCCGGCCAGATGCGAGCAAGCCCGCGCCGCGGCCGGAGATGGAGCAAGCCACCTCACCGGTCGGTGCCGCCGTCTCCAAACCCGAAGATTCTGACATTGTGGAGAACAAGGTTCGCGAGCTGTTGAACGAACGGCGGCGCGACGAGGCAAAGGCATTCCTGGAAGACCATCTCGCGCGGAATCCCAAGGATGCCCGTGCGCGAGCACTGTACGCGATCCTACTCGTGGTTCTCGGCAATCGAAGCAAGGCGATGGAGGAGGTTGAGTCCGCGGTTGCTGATGCCCCGCACGATGTTGATGTTCACTTCCGCTTGGTAGATATCTATACCGGCGCTGACCGCTTGTCTGAGCTGCGCATTCGCTATGAGAAGGGGATCGCCGATGAGCCTTTTCAGCCGGCGCTGCGCGCTGGTCTGGCGCTAGTCTACAACCGGCTCGGCCGCAGCGATGAGGCATCGCAGCAGGCGTTGGAGGCTGTACGGCTCGCTCCGCAAGAAGTCCTGCCGTTGCGAGTCCTGGCAGAGTCGCAATTTGCCATAGCCATGTCACGGCTAGGCTCGGACTGGGACGCCGCATGGACCGCCTTCCAGGAGTGTACGAATACTCTAAACCGGCTCGCGGCTCAGCCCGGCAGTCCGCAAAACAAGAGCCAGTGGTTGTACTATGTGGCGCAGTGCCTGGAGCGTTTCGCGGTGGGCTCGTTTCAATCCAACCCTCCCCTCATCGGCGGAATGGAAAGCAGTGAGTTATTCCTACTGGCTACGGCGGCGGGCCGGTACCGACAGGCTCAAGAGCACGATCCCGGCCGCGTGACCAAAGAAGACCAGAATCGAGTGGGAAACATCATTCAGGCGTTTGGCCAGCCGGAGCAGATGGCCCGGGCTGCGCGCTACCTGCGCACCGACGGCGACCTGAGCGGCGCGATCGTGATGCTCACGTTGAGCCTGCAGAAACAGCCCAACCAAGGGGCGGCGTACTGCGAATTGGCCTGGACTATGGACGCCATGGGAGATCGCGAAGGCGCCCGGCAGGAAATTCAACGTGCGCTCGAATTCGAAATTGACAATCCGGAATACCGGGAAGCCAAGCGCCTTCTCGATATGCCGCCCGAAAAGCGTCCAAAACCGGCAGGTGGAGAATCATGAGCGGCCGCACGGAAAACTATTGGGTGGACATCGCCAAGGCGCGGGACTTAGATGGGTTAATGGCCGCGATTGCTCGCGATCCGGCAACGGCCCCCGAGGCTCTTGCGGAACTCACAAACCTGCTGGAGCATTTCGATTCCATCAGCGTTTCGTCCGCAGTCGACCAACTCCAGTGGCTGGGCTCGGCGATCGCCAGCGTGGCGGATGAACCGCAGGCCAGAGCCGGTTTCAGCGCGCAAAGGCTGCAGAGGTCGGCCATGGACCTGTTGCACCGGGGCGCGAGAGCCGAGGCTGTTTCGCGCTTCGCCCGTGCCGTGTCCATGGCAAGTCAAGCCGGGCAGACGCAACGCGCGTTCCGGGTTTCACTGATTTCGGTCAACCTGCTGTTATCCCTGGGAGAATTCGGAGCTGGTCTGGACGCCGCTGAAGAACTTCTCTCCGCCGCCGAAGGCTGGAGTTTTGCGACACGGCAAACACGCTCGATGCTCTATCAACTGGCGCAGTGTACGAAAAAGGCTCCGGCTGGAGACCGATGGGCGGCGATTCTTGCTCGAATTGAGTCAGGGATGCATCACGCCGGCGATCAGCCGTTAGCCTCGGCCGTGGCGAGTTATCTCGCGCAGACGCTGACTCGCTCCGGTTCTTACGAAGACGCCGCCGACTTGTTGGCGGACGCCAAGCCTATGCTGGACCGCATGCGCATGCAGGGGCCTGGCAGCGATTGGTTGCCTGTTCCCGAATCGTCCGAAGCTCATTTCTGGAGAGCGCGGGCCTTGGATTTGCTCGGCAATGAGGACTTGGCGGAGGAAGGATACCGGTCGCATCCGGCCTTCGCGGATCCCGCCGCGGCGGAACATGACGAACTGACAAGCCGGCTCGTGGAGTTATTGATCGAAAACGATCATCTCCAGGAGGCCCTCGACATGATCGAATCCAGCGAGCCGGACCGCGAATACCAGTCCCTGGTCGCGGGCGTTCCTGGAACAGATTCGTACCGGAGTGCCGCCGCCTCCGCTGAGCGGAGATTCAGAGGCTCAGGCTCGCGAGTTGCGGCTGCAGCTTGTGCGAACCATGAGCCCCGGGGCTCCGGCGGACGCCGCCGGCGAACTGGAGATTCAGAGACTGAAGAACCGCTTTGCAGCTCTCTTCCGAGGCGGAGACAGGCGGACCCAACCCACCGGTGCCGCGCTGGGCAAGGAGATCGCAGCGTTATCCTCTAAGGGTATTTCGGTGGTTGAGTATTTTTTCTCCGCGGAACGCGGCTTCGCGGTTGCGGCACATCAGGGTGAGCTCACCTCTCCGCTTGCGCTCCCGGTGGGTAGCAATGATCTGATTGAACTGTTGGATACCTTGGATTTCGAGCTTGGAGTTCGTGAACGCTGCCGAAGCCTGGAACTGCTTTACGACGCATTGTTCGCGCCGCTCGAACGCTACTTGAGGGGAACGTCAAGACTACTGATCGTTCCCCACGGACCCTTGCACCGCGCGCCCTTGCATGCGCTCCGAGGACCGGATGGTCTGTATCTCGCGCAGCGGTTCACGATTCAATACGCCCCCAGCGTCGGACTGGCTAGAGAGGTGGCCCGGCGCCCATGGGGCGGAACCTTCGGCAGTGCGCTACTTCTCGCCGCCACACAAACCCCGTATTGTTCGCTGCCCGCGCTGAATTTTGCCGCTGTGGAGATCGACGAAGCTGCGAAATCGCTTCCCGGGTCAATCGTACTTTCGGGCGCAGAGGCCGTACGCCGCAACCTGGTCCGTCGACAGGAGAACGTGGAGATTCTGCACTGCGCCTGCCACGGCGAGTACGATCGCGATGATCCGCTGTTGTCGCGCCTCTTTCTAGCCGACGGCCCCCTCTACGGCTATGAAATCGAGAGGTTTCGTTTCCGTCCCCGGATCGTGGTTCTGAGCGCCTGCGAGAGCGGCATTCAAAAACGCATGGGAGGCGATGAGACATTTGGGCTGATACGGGCGCTAGTGAGCCGTGGCGCCGAAACGGTGGTAGCGAGTTTGTGGAAGGTGGCGGATGAATCGACAGCGAGCATGATGGGCACGTTCTACCACCAGCTCGCCAAGAACCCCGGCGATACTGCCGCCGCACTGCGGTACGCGCAATTGGACTTACTCGGCGCGCCGCAGTATGCGCATCCATTTTATTGGGCGCCCTACTTTGCAACGGGCGCTGCACCATCGGAGGCCCAGTAACGCAATGGACCAAACCGCCGCCGAAAAGATACTCGCCGAACACGGCCTAGCAGAGTTGCTTCCCGCGCGTTTGGTGGCGCGCCGTCGCGGGTGCACCGTCTGGCAACTCGGTCTCTTTGCGCCATACGGCGATGCGAGCGCGGAAGTTCAGATTTATCCTCTGCGCGAAGACCCTGTGAGTGTTGTCGATTTGGAGGAGGAGATCACCGCCATGGGGGACTCCTCCGAGCGCACACTCGTACGCGAGTTGCGAGATTCCGATTGGGGCATTCTGGTCACATGCGACCGCAAAGACGAAGCGTTGTTTCAGAGATTTTTCCAGGAGGGCATTCCGAAAGAGCGCACAATCGCCTATCACCCGCAATTGGATCGCATTCTTGGGGAGGACATGTTCCGCCAAGAGGAGGGGCGTTGGATAAAAACCTGTTTGGCCTCGGTATCACGCGCTATGCAGCTACGCGATTTAGTGCATGCCGCTGAAGCCGCCTATCAGGCTGCCGATGCGTGGAAAGGAAAACTGGAACGGCCGTTTCCAGTTCTATATACGATCCTGCAGCTTCCGTTCCAATTTCAAGGGGCAACGCCCGAGTACAACGAGCTGGCCCAAATGGTATTCGGAATAACCACGCCGGAGCCGGTCGAGATCGCGCCGCCTGTAGAACGAGAGTCATTGGCAGCCTTTGCAAGGCAGTTGTTTGGATCGATCGCAGCCCTGCACTTCGCCGGTATCTGCTTCAGCCGTGATGCAGGAAGCTGCCTCCGGCCGGAGTTTTTGGCGGCTGATGGGTCGCTACTAGACGTCTATTACTTATGCAAGCCAGAGCACGAGGAGGCCCTGAGAAGCACGCTGGACCGCGACAACTGGAACGCACTAAACGTGATCTGTGGGCTCAGCCGTGAGGACGTGCCACTGACGGCTGAAATGATCACTATCGCCATTCGCTCGTACACGGGACGGTCGGAGGTGCAGCCGGCAGAGCAGCAACTAATCCGCTCCGCTGCCGAGGACGTTGCGAGAGGGAATGTGGATTCACTTCGTGCTCTTCTAAAAACAGAGTTGTTCAGCGCCGGTCGCCCCGAGCGACCGATGGCTGCGTCTGACTCGAACCGGCTGGCTTGATTTCCCCGAAGTAAGGAGTGGATCGTCGCCCACTCGGAGAATCGCTCCCAGACGGTACTTGGGAGAAGCGCGGCCGTGGCAGCCAAACTATTCCTGTTGATAAATCCCCTTCCCACCACTGACCGCCGCGACGGCCGGACAGCCCAGCCAACTAGCCTCCCGCGCGGGGCAAAATGCGCGGCGGCCTGCCTCGCGCGTATCACATCACTCGCACTCCCGGATTCTGTGGAACGCCGGGCCGAGCAGACCGTCAAAACCAGCCATTGCCGGTCCGGCGACCGCGCATAACTATTAGTTTGGCCTGTATTCATCACGTTATACTATTTTATCTGCTAATACTACGAACAAGTAACTCGATGTTACTCCGGCTTTATCGCTTACGGCTAAGCCTTTTGTTATCTAGGGGGTAGGCGTGTCTGTTTTCAAAATGGAGAGGCCCTTGCGACCAGCGCTCCGCTACGCGCAAACGTCCGCAGGTTTTCAGTTTTTTCAGGCCTCCCATGTGGCTCAAGTAGCTGAAAAGATTAAGGTTAACGGTCCTCAAGGGCCGTGGAAACAGCTCATTCGCGTTTCGTAAGTGATTGAAAGCATTGGAGCGGCCAAGAATCGCAGACCCCGTTTTATGGCGTTTTTCGCGCAGTTATGCCCTCTTTTTGAGCGTTTTTCGTGCGGTTGCCTGGCCTGAGCCCATGGGCACCGCCGCAGAGCATCTTTAGGATGGGCCGCGGTGGCCAGTTTCCGAGTGGCCAGCCGGTCGGAGCGTGGCTGTGGGGCGGCATTTCCAGCGTGTAGGGCATTACTCGACCAAGTGCGCGGATCACTCTACTGCAGGCGACTCGTGGGTGACGGACTCTGTGGCGCGGGATAGGCCTCTCGGCTCCTTATACTGTACGAAGGAAAACGTGGCCCCGATGCCCGGCACCGCCATTACAATCCAGTCGAACGGCGCAGAGTACATGGACGTGCTAAAGCAAGCTGAAGGCCTAACCTCAGCCTCCCGGCTTCTGTGCCGGCCCAAATGTGGCATCCAGACGTGGCGGGAGGAAGCTGCGCGCGTCCGTCCCGTCCCGCCCGGCACGTGGCCGTTCCGTCCGGCTGGCTCTCGAACGACGGCGGTCACGATCCGGGTGACCCATTCGGAAGTGACCAACTGGTCGGCCAGGCGAGCCAGGTTTGAATGCTGCTCACACAATACATCCGGCGGCGGTGTGGGCCTCGGTTCCGGACCACGTCGCTCCCCGGCAGCGACGAGCGTGAGGACGAGGCCGACGATGCTAGGGAGCGGCTGAAGCGCATTGGACTAGACCCGCAGAAGTATTTCGAGACTGATACACGGCCGCGATTTCTGCAAAGCGGTGCTCGCCCCGTGCTGCTCCACGGAGACGTTGTGGTTAGGTCGCTTAATCTCTCTCTCGCAGGGTAGTAAAAGACGGCTATAATGATCGCAACATGAACGAGGGCAACGATGCAAATCAGAGCCAGCGCCGGATTCAGCTTGTTACGCTGCACGGCGTAGGGGACTTCGATGAAGTCGGCGTGCGACAACAACTTACCGCCATATCACCCATGCTGGAAGGCGCAGCCTGCGAATGCACGCTCTTTAATTGGGACAAGGTCATTGGCGATCCGTTCGCGCGCTTATCTGCAATTGCCGCCGCTGTTCACCATCTTCCCCATGTACCCTTAAGCCGACCGCCTGCC